>Ga0070717_10003542_pt1 | contig 11197 bp, 11 predicted proteins | sample LARL113metaG_FD_71366 | JGI IMG/M metagenome (GOLD analysis project Ga0070717, IMG submission 71366) | Corn, switchgrass and miscanthus rhizosphere microbial communities from Kellogg Biological Station, Michigan, USA - LAR L11-3 metaG | ecosystem: Host-associated > Plants > Roots > Rhizosphere ...
GCGATTTCAACATCTATCGCTATCGCTTCGGCGACATGATCCGCACCGGCAACATCGATCCGGCCTACCTGATCTTCGCGCGCTTCCAGCAGCGCAACCGCGAGCGCATGCAGCAGGCACTCACGCTGCTGCAGACCGAGCCCGACTGGACGCTGAACGAGACCTTCGAGTTCGACCGTTCGCACACTCCCTGGCCCGCCGACAACCAGGCGATGGAGGAGCTGTGGAGGAAGCGCGTCAAGAACGATGCGCTCTCGCTGATGCTCACCGGCAAGACCTGGCCGGAAGCCGCTGACATCCTGCGCAAGCGCTACGAGCGAGTGCTGCGCCGCGTGGATCAGGTGACGAGCGAGGACGTGTTCGAGAACCTGATGAACGCCTACGCGCGCGCCTTCGACCCGCACTCGAGCTACTTCTCCCCGCGCAGCTCGGAGGAATACCGCATCCAGATGAGCCTCAACTACGAGGGCATCGGGGCATCGCTCCAGCTCATCGACGACTACGTCACCATCATGAACGTGCTCGAAGGCGGACCCGCGGCGGTCGCCGGTACGCTCAAGACCAACGACCGCATCGTGGGCGTCGGCCAGGGCCACGATGCGCCGTTCACGGATGTGATCGGCTGGCGGCTCGATGATGTAGTGCAGCTCATTCGCGGCAAGGCCGGCACCACGGTGCGCCTGCAGGTGCTGCCAGCGGGCGCCGCTCCCGGCAGCGGCGAGAAGGTGCTGGAGTTCGTGCGCAACAAGGTGACGCTCGAAGCGCAGGCCGCGCACAAGGAAGTCAAGAGCGTGGTGCGCAACGGCCGCACGCTCAAGATCGGCATCATCACCGTGCCCGGCTTCTACCAGGACATCGCCGCGCAGAATGCCGGCGACCAGAATTACCGCAGCACCACGCGCGATGTGCTGAAGCTCATCAACCAGCTCAAGGCCGAGAAGATCGACGGCCTGGTGCTGGATCTGCGCAACGATGGCGGCGGCTATCTGCCGGAGGCTACCGCGCTCACGGGACTGTTCATCGATCACGGTCCGGTGGTGCAGCTGCGCGATACCTCGGGAAGGCTCGAGGTGCTCGATGACCCGCAGACCGCACCGGCCTATGACGGGCCGCTCGCGGTGCTCGTGGATCGCCTCAGCGCCTCGGCATCCGAGATCTTCGCCGGCGCCATCCAGGACTATCACCGCGGCGTCATCCTCGGACAGACCACCTTCGGCAAGGGCACGGTGCAGAATCTCGTGTCGCTCGACCGCTGGTCACCGGATAAGACCGACAACGGCCAGCTCACCGTCACCATCGGCAAGTTCTACCGCGTGACCGGTGAGAGCACCCAGCATCGCGGAGTGCAGCCGGACGTGCCGCTCGCTTCGATGCTCGACACCAAGGAGATCGGCGAGAGCGCGCTCGAGTCCGCGCTTCCCTGGGACCGTATCGCCGGTGTGCCCTTCAAGGCGAGCGCCGTGCCGGCGCCACAGGTCGCCGCGCTCGCGACCGAGGAAGGCGAGCGCGCACAGCACGACCCGGACTACAAATGGCTCGTATCTGACATCGCGGCAATCGATTCGGTGCGCGAGCAGCACACCGTGTCGCTCAATCTCAAGACGCGGCGTGAGGAACGGGCGCGCATGGAGCACGAGCGGCTCGAGCGCGAGAACAGCCGCCGCGCGGCGAAGAATTTACCCCCGCTGAAGACCATGGAAGAGCTGGAAAAGGCCAACAACAAGGACGAGGCGGCCGACGTGGTGCTCGAGCAGGCCGCACAGGTCATGGCGGACATGGTGACCGGGGTTCACCCCCAGTCGCCGCAGCAGAAGACGGCGCGCGCGGACTGAGTGGCAAGCGGCGCTGCGCCCCGCGCGAGCGCGGTGCGCAGCGCTTTAGCGCAGCAGGACGCGGAACAGGTCCCAGGTGTCCTCGGCAAGCACGTTGGGCAAGCGCGCCGCCTTGCCGCCCTGCGCCGGTAATGCGAGCACATCGCCCTCGGAAGGCGCGAGGCACTCGACCTGCGGCGCACTGTCCTTTGGGCCGCGATAGCGGGCCACGGACTTCAACCGTTCGCCGCGCTCGCGAATCTCCGCGCCAAGCCCTTCGCGCTCGGCGATCAGACGGTGTGCGCGTGCGATCTCTCCCATCAGCAGCACGCATTCCTTCGGCGTGCCGTACTCGTTGCCCGGCTCGCGGCGGCCGATCGCCTGCCGGGCGAGCTCGACCAGCGGCGTCTTGAGCTCCGTCAGACGCAGGCACAGCACCTCGGCACAGGCGATCACCGCCAGGTTGATCGACCGGCGTGACTGCAGCGAGAGTCCCGGGAACTCCGCCGCAGACTCGCGCGCGATCTCATCGACCTGCGCCTGTGCTTCTGCGACCGAGGCGTTGATTCCGGCAAGCGCCACCTGCGCTGCGCCGATGCGCCGCTCGAGCGCACGGCGGCGGAAGTAGTGCCAGAAGCGAGTGAGTGCAGCACGCTCGCCCTCGAGCGTTGCGAGCTGTGCCGTCGATTCCGCCTGCAGCGCCTGGGCTGCGTTCAGCGCCGCTTCCGCACCCTGACGGCGTGCGAACTGCTCGCGGTTGTGCTGCGCCAGGTGGGCGCGCCGCTCGCGGTCCTCCTGCTGGCGCGCCAGATCGGCCACGAAGGCGGTGAGCATCTCGCGACCGCTCTGCCACAGATGGCGCAGTTGGTAGAACACGAGCGCGGGATAGGCAGTCTCGGCGACGCCCAGCCGCCCCTCGAGCGCGTTGAGCATCTCCTGCACGCGCTGCGTGGCGCCTTCCTGCTGCTTGACGAGATCCTTGAGACGGAAGGTCTCTTCCTGCAGATCCCCATAGGCCTTTTTCAGCTCCGCGCGATTGCGGAACAGGGCCAACACCCGATGGTCTTCTTCGAGTGGAACGTCGGGGGGACGCAGGCTGAGTTTGAGAAATCCGAGTTGTCGCAGCGCCTTCATGAGAGATGCGGCGGCCAACCGCCACTTCTCATGCGCCGGGTCGGTGCTCCGTGCGGGATGAGAAGCGATGACCTCGCTCCACGCAGTACTCCAGCCACTTGTTTAACATCATGTTACGGGCCCAGCGCTGATCCAGTTCACGCTCCGGCAAGCGGCGGCGCTCGCGCGCGGCGGCCTGCGGGCGGTCGCCGCCTGGCGTCGCCGGCGCCCCACGTGGGGTGTGAACGGCGTGCCACGGCTGCGCCTCGACGAGATGTGCGTCATGGTAGATGCGCACGCGCATGTCGGGGTAGCGGTGAGGCCCGTGCGTCTCCGGCAGCAGATAGGTGAGATTGACGGTGCTGGTGTACGGTGAGCGTTCGGTCACGGTGAGAACGAGGTCACAGTCTCCGCGCACCGACGACAGGTATCGCCCGTGAAGTTCACGCAGATTTCCGGCGAGCCATCCGAGCCGTATGAAGTTGCTCTCGTACAGCCCCATGAGCGCGACGAAGCTGCGCGGGCGAGCGCGCCAGGAAACGATCGTTGTGGTGTCGGCAAGCAGCACGCTCCGACTATAACGCACAAGGCTGCTGCTGCAACTACGAACAAGGCGCGATTTGCCGCCGTAACGCGCGGCATAGTGCTTGCAATTTTCGTGCGACCTGCTGCGTTTGCCCGCGCGCACGGCAAACGTGCAACAATGCGTAACTCGACGGCGCGTGCGCGGCACTAGAGCGGCAAGCGCCGCTCGATGCCCGTGCTGTTCATGATGCGGCTGGCGATCTCCTCGATCGAGGATTCGCTGGTGTCGAGTGTTGGCACGGAATAGCGCTGGAACAGCGCGTCCGCGGCGCGCAGCTCGTACTGCACCTGCGCGCGTGAGGCGTAACGGCTGTCGCGCCGCCGCTCGGAACGGATCTGCTGCAGCCTCTCCGGGCGGATAGTGAGTCCGTAGAGCTTACGGCGAAAGGGCTCGAGCCGTACTGGCAGTCGTCCGGCCTCGAGGTCTTCCTCGGTGAGCGGATAGTTGGCGGCAAACACTCCGTACTGCAGCGCCATGTACACGCAGGTCGGCGTCTTGCCGACGCGCGACACGCCCACCAGTACCACATCTGCGTGCGCATAGTCGCCGCCGCTGCCATCATCGTTGGCGAGCGCGAAGTTGGTGGCGTTGATGCGCGTCGTGTAGGCGGCGAGATCGGCGATGCCGTGCGCGCGCCCGGCGCGATGCGTGGAGCGGGTGTTGAGCTCACGCTCGAGTGGACCAACGAAGGCCGAGAACAGATCGAGAAACAGCCCGTTGGCAGCCATCAGTACATCGCGCAGCTCGTCCTGCACCAGCGTGCTGAACACGATCGGCCGCACGCCCTCCTCCTGCGCCGCACGGTCGATGCGCCGCACCGCCTCGTGCGCCTTGTCAAGCGTGGATACAAATGGCAAAGTGACCGGCCGAAATTCCAGGCCCTCGAACTGCGTCATGAGGCTGTGGCCCAGCGTTTCCGCAGTGACGCCCGTCTGGTCCGACACGAAAAAAACGGTTCGACGGCTCACGGTTACAGGCGCTTCTCGAGACTCATGCTTCGGGTCCGCAGTGTTCCACCGTGCGGGCGGCGATGGCAAGCGCCCGCGGCCGTCGACTGACCACCGGGAGCATCCGTGAACGCCTATGTCATTCCGTTCGAGCAGCTCGGCATGCATGACGTCGAGCGTGTCGGCGGCAAGAATGCCTCGCTCGGCGAGATGATCAGCGGGCTTGCGCAGCTCGGCGTGCGCGTGCCCGGTGGCTTCGCCACCACCGCCCACGCCTATCGGGAATTCCTCGCCCAGGGCGGCCTCGATGAGCGCATCCGCGCCGAGCTCGCCGGGCTCGATGTCGATGACCTCGCCAGGCTCACGGCGAGCGGTGCCCGCATCCGCCAATGGATCCTCGCCACCCCCCTGCCGCCGCCTTTCAACAGTGCGGTGTTGGAAGCGCTGGGCCGTCTCGGCGCGGGGCGCGCAGACTTTGCAGTGGCGGTACGCTCCTCAGCAACTGCGGAGGACCTCCCCCAGGCGTCCTTCGCCGGTCAGCAGGAGACCTTTCTCAACGTGCGCGGCGAGCAGGCGGTGCTGCGCGCGATCCACGAGGTGTTCGCTTCGCTGTTCACCGATCGAGCCATCTCCTACCGCGTACATCAGGGCTTCGATCATGCGGCCGTCGCACTCTCGGTCGGTATCCAGCACATGGTGCGCAGCGATCTCGGGGCGAGCGGTGTCATGTTCACGCTCGACACCGACTCGGGCTTTCGCGATGTGGTGCTCATCACCGCCTCCTGGGGGCTCGGCGAGACGGTGGTCCAGGGCGCGGTGAATCCCGATGAGTTCTATCTCTACAAGCCGGCGCTGCGCAGCGACAAGTACCCGGTGCTGCGCCGTAATCTCGGCAGCAAGGCGATCAAAATGGTGTATGCGCCGGCGGGCGGCGCCGAGCGCGTGCAGACGGTCGAGGTACCCGAAGGCGAGCGGCGGCGGTTCTGCCTGGACGATGCAGACCTCATCACCCTCGCCCGCCAGGCGCTGCTCATCGAGGAGCACTACAAGCGGCCCATGGATATCGAGTGGGCGCGCGATGGGGCAAGTGGCGAGATCTACATCCTGCAGGCGCGCCCGGAGACTGTGCAGAGCCGCGCGGGACGCACCATACAGCGCTACGCCCTCAAGCGGCGCGGGCGCGTGCTGGCGACCGGGCGCAGCATCGGCACCCGCATCGGCGCGGGCACCGCGCGCGTCATCACGCGCGCCGCCGAGATGCCGCGCGTGCAGAGCGGCGACGTGCTCATCGCCGACATGACCGACCCCGACTGGGAGCCGGTCATGAAGCGCGCTGCGGCGATCGTCACCAATCGCGGCGGCCGCACCTGTCACGCGGCAATCATCGCGCGCGAGCTCGGTATACCTGCGGTGGTCGGCTGCGGGGACGCGACGCAGCGCATCCGCGAGGGTCAGGAGGTGACCGTGTCGTGCGCCGAGGGCGACAACGGTTTCGTCTACGAGGGATTGCTGGAGTTCGAGCGCAAGCAGGTCGAGCTCGACTCGCTGCCGAAGATCCCGGTGAAGATCATGATGAACGTCGGCAATCCCGACCGCGCCTTCGACTTCGCCGCGATTCCCAATCACGGTGTGGGTCTGGCACGGCTCGAGTTCATCATCAACCGCATGATCGGCGTGCACCCGAAGGCGCTGCTCGAGTTCGAGCGCCTGGACGCGGACCTCAAGGAGCAGATCCGTACGCAGATGGCGGGCTATTCGGATCCGGTCGAGTTCTACGTGGAGAAGCTCGCCGAGGGCATCGCACAGATCGCGGCGGCGTTTGCTCCCGAGCCGGTCATCGTGCGCCTCTCGGACTTCAAGTCGAACGAGTACGCCAACCTCATCGGCGGTGGCCGCTACGAGCCCCACGAGGAGAACCCGATGCTCGGGTTCCGCGGCGCTTCGCGCTACATCGATGCGAGCTTCCGGCCGTGCTTCGAGCTCGAGTGCCGTGCGATCCAGCGCGTGCGCAACACCATGGGACTCACCAATGTGCAGGTCATGGTGCCGTTCGTGCGCACGCTCGATGAAGCGCGCGCGGTTACCGAGCTGCTGGCGGCGAATGGCCTCGAGCGCGGCGGCGCATTGCGCATCATCATGATGTGCGAGCTGCCGACCAATGCGCTGCTGGCGGAGAAGTACCTGCAGTATTTCGATGGCATGTCGATCGGCTCGAACGACATGACGCAGCTCACCCTCGGTCTCGATCGCGACTCCGCCATCGTGGCGCAGGCCTTCGATGAGCGGGATGAGGCGGTGCGCCTGCTGCTCGCCATGACCATCGCCGCCTGCCGCAAGCTCGGCAAGTATGTCGGCATCTGCGGCCAGGGGCCGTCGGACCATCCAGACCTCGCGCGCTGGCTGCTCGATCAGGGCATCGAGAGCATGTCGCTCAATCCGGATACGGTGGTCGAGACCTGGCTGTTCCTCGCGCAGCCCAAGACTGGCGCTAAGACCCACTGACGGCGGCGTTCGCGGCCAGGCGCGCGCCCAGTGCAGCGCTCACCCGCGCGAGCGGTCGCGGACTTTCGCTTCGGCGGCGGCGCGATCGTTATCGTCGAAAGGCTCGATGGTCACTTGCGCGATGTTGGCGCGATCCAGGCAGCGCAGGTTGACACTGTAGCCATCGGGATTGGAACGCGGCACGTAGAAGGATTTCACCCCGCAGCGCCGGCAGAACAGGTGCCGGGCGGTACCGGTGTTGAAGCGGTATTCACTGAGCACATCCGCGCCGCTCAGCAGATGAAAGCGCGCGCGCGGCACGATGAGGTGCAGAAAGCCGCCCATGCGGCAGATCGAGCACTGGCATTCGCTCACGGTGATCCGCGCCGGCGCCTCGACCTCGAAGGTGACGGCGCCGCAGTGACAGCCGCCGCGGTGCGTGATCAGCGCCTCAGACAATGCCGCCGCTCCAGGGGGGAGCAAACAGCCGTGCGCGGTAATGCCGCAGCTCGCGAATCGACTCGTGAATGTCGGCGAGTGCCAGATGCGTGCCCTGTTTGACGAAGCTCTCTGCCACCGCGGGTGCCCAGCGGCGCGCCAGCTCCTTCAGCGTGCTGACATCGAGATTGCGATAGTGGAAGAAGCGCTCGAGCTCCGGCATGTAGCGGGCGAGAAAGCGCCGGTCCTGGCAGATGCTGCTGCCGCACATGGGCGAGCTGCCCGCGGTCACCAGTGGCATGAGAAACTCGAGCGTGCGCTGCTGCGCCTCGGCGACGCTCACGCGGCTCGCACGCACGCGCGCGACCAGACCCGAGGAGCCGTGCTGCCGCTGATTCCAGTCATCCATGTGCGCGAGCACCTCATCGCTCTGGTGGATGGCGAGCACCGGGCCCTCAGCGACGATGGCCAGCTCCTTATCCGTCAGCACGGTGGCTATCTCGATGATGACATCGGAGTCGGGCTTGAGCCCCGTCATCTCCAGATCGATCCATACCAGGTAGTCGCCGCTCGGCATGTCTATGATGTGCGTGGGGTAAGGTGCGTACGGATGAAAGCGTGGCAAGTGTAACAGAGGCGCCGGGCGGAACTGGGTCGTGACGGAGGTATTGCTCGGCTCGGTCATTGCCACCTTCGGCCGTCACATGGTCGTGCGCACCGTCGACGGCACGGAGCTGCGGGCGCGTCCTTTCGGGCGCGCGCTCGAGGTGGTGTGCGGCGATGAGGTGCGCTGCCGTGTGGATGCGCGCCACGAGGAAGTGCACGTCATCGAGGTACTGAAGCGGCGCAGCGCCCTGTGGCGCGCCAACTCGCGGGGCGCAGCGGAGCCCGTGGTCGCCAACCTCACGCGGCTGCTGGTGGTGCTGGCGCCTGTGCCGCTGCCGGATCCGTTCGTGATCGACCGTTACCTCGCCGCCGCCACCGCCGCCGAGGTGCCCGCAACCCTCATCCTCAACAAGTCCGATCTCGGCAGCCCGGCAGGACTTGCACTCGAGCTCGAGGCCTACGCGGCGGCAGGCTTCACCGCCATCGGCTGCTCGGCTGCGAGCGGCGAGGGTATCGAGCGGTTGCAGGCGGCACTCGCCCCCGGAACACGCGCGGCACTCGTCGGCCAGTCGGGCGTCGGCAAGTCCTCCCTGGTGCGGCGGCTATTGCCGCAGGCCGAGGTGGCGATCGGCGCGCTCGTGCGCGAGGAGGAAGGCCGCCACACCACCACCGCGGCGCGGCTCTTCGACCTGCCACAGGGCGCAGCGCTCATCGATTCACCAGGGGTGCGCGATTTCGCACCCGCGGTGGGTACGCTCGATGAGCGCACGCTCGGGTTCCCGGAGGTCGCACGGCTTGCCCCCGCTTGTCGCTTCAAGGATTGCCGCCACCTGCGCGAGCCGGGGTGCGCGGTGCGCGCCGCGGCGGAGGATGGCAGCTGGCACGCGCGCCGTTACGAGAGTTACCGCCGGCTGCGACGTCTGCGCACACAACTCAGCGAGACGCGTGGGCGCTGAGAAAGCCAAAAAACTTAACGGCTCATGAACCACTCGTGCAGCACCCAGCGGCGTGCGGTGCTGCGAGCGCGAGCGTAACGGGTTCTGTCAGCCACTACCCACATGAGCTTGAGCAGCCGGCGGGTGGGTCGCAGGCGTGTCGTACGTTAGCCTGCACTCATCAGTAGTAGCTGGAGTAACAACATGCGTTCTCGACTGTTTGGCGCAATGAGCAGCCTGTTGATGTTGTGCTGCGGGTTCATGCTCAACGGGTGCGTCGTTGACCGTGAACACGTCGTCGATCGTGAGCATCAGCCCACCGAGGGCTACTACGACCGCGAACACCACCGTTGGTATCACGAGAATGCGTGGGTGGTGTGCGACGATCGCGATCCGCACTGCCCCACCTAGTGGGCTTAACGCGCAGCAGTGGCGGGCGCACACGCTGCCGCGCATGAGCAATGATGAGCGCACAGTGAGCCGGGTCGGCGGCGACCCGGCTCACCCGGCGTTCTCGATGCGCTACTTGCTGGTATCGATCTTGCTGATCTTGGCGCCCTTCAGCGAGACATCGCCCATGAGCCCCTTCTCGCCGAAGACGAACGCCAGCACCGGCTTATTGAGTGTCTGGGTGTCGTAGCCGCCGCTCGCGCCGCTCTTCACGACCGCTACCGAAGCATCCGCACCGGCCGACCAGTTCTTGCTCGCTGCAAACTTGTTGAGCGCCTCGGGCGTCTTGAACACTATCACCTGGCTGTAACGCGACACCCCGAGGGTGAGCCCTACCGAGGCGGCCGAGGTCGAGTAGTAGCCCATGGTCTTGCCGTTCTCCAGCAGTGCGCCATCGCCATGCAGGCCGCCCACTCCGACTCCGGCTTTGGTGATGCTCGGAAACACCAGCACTCCGGCGGCGCTGCTCACCAGGTTCTTGTTCTGGTCGTTCATGGTGTAGAAGTGCTCGAGCGTAGCCGATACCTCCTTGTCGAGCGCGGCAGTATCGAGCGCGAGTGCGATCGGCACGAGCGAGATGCCGAGCGACAACAGGATGAGCGTCCAGATGCGTGATGTGAGCGAACGAGGGTTCTTGGTATTCATGCGCGACTCTCCGTGACTAACAAACTATGGCCGCAAGTGTGCACGTCGAGCGGGTGTCGACTCAACACAGAGTTGGAAGTCAGTTAGGTCAGCTGTTGGATGGAGCGCCCATCGTCCTGCCACGCTCACGTTCATGCGGTCACAGCGACTGGCGGCCGGCGAGCGCGTGCGCGAGGGTGCCGCCATCGACGTACTCGAGCTCCCCGCCGAGGGGCACGCCCTGTGCGATACGACTCGCACGCACGCCACGCCGCGCGGCGAGCTCGCTCAGGTAATGCGCGGTCGCCTCGCCCTCAACGGTCGAGTTGGTGGCGAGGATGAGCTCCTGCACTGCACCTTCGGCGAGAATGGACTCGAGCTCCCTCATGCCAAGCTGCTCGGGACCGATGCCATCGAGCGGTGAGAGGTGGCCCATGAGCACGAAATAGCGCCCGCGGTAGCTGCCGGAGGACTCGATCGCCACCACATCGGCGGGGGACTCGACCGCACATAGCAGCGCCGCATCACGCTGCGGTGCCGCGCAGATCACGCACAGCTCTCCTTCAGTGAGCATGCGGCAGCGCCGGCAGCGTGCCACCGACTCGAGCGCTGCAGCGAGAGTCTGTGCCAGCGTACGCGCGCCGGGCCGTCCCTCCTGCAGCAGGTGGAAAGCCATGCGCTGCGCGGTCTTGGGTCCGACCCCCGGCAGCGCGCGCAATGCCTCGATGAGCGCGGCGAGGCGCGGTGAATGCTTCATCGCAGCGCGCTCAGAACGGCAGCTTCATTCCCGGCGGGAGCTGCAGCCCCGCGGTGATGCTCGCCATCTTCTCCTGCACACGCGCTTCGAGCTTGTGCACGGCATCGTTGGCGGCGGCTGCGATCAGGTCCTCGAGCATCTCGCGGTCTTCCGCGCTCACGGTAGGCTCGATCTGCACCCGCTTCACCTCGTGACGGCCGTTCATGGTGATCTTCACCATGCCGCCCCCCGCCTCGCCGATCACCTCGATAGTGGCTATCTCGGCCTGGGCCTTCTGCATGTTCTCCTGCATGGCCTGGGCCTGTTTCATCAGGTTGTTGAAGTTACCCCGCATGGAATGACTCACCTGTGGCGCGTCGCGGCGCCGCTGCAAAATCTCATTTTACCGGGCGCACGGTGTCCGGCAGCACTGTTGCCCCGAAGCGCTCGCGCAGGCTCTTGACCCCCGC
>Ga0070717_10003544_pt1 | contig 11191 bp, 8 predicted proteins | sample LARL113metaG_FD_71366 | JGI IMG/M metagenome (GOLD analysis project Ga0070717, IMG submission 71366) | Corn, switchgrass and miscanthus rhizosphere microbial communities from Kellogg Biological Station, Michigan, USA - LAR L11-3 metaG | ecosystem: Host-associated > Plants > Roots > Rhizosphere ...
GAGGTCGCACGATGCGTCGGGCAGCGGCAACGCCATGACGTCGCCGACGTGAAACGTGCAACCCGGGTAGCTGGCGCGCGCCGCGGCGATCCGTCCCGGATCGAGATCGACGCCGATCGCGGTGAAGCCGAGCGCGCGCAGCGCCTCGGTGCGGACGCCGCGACCGCAGCCGACATCGAGCGCGACGCCGCCGCGCGCCGCGGCGGGCGACAGGAAGTCATCGAGCGGCGCCTGAAACGCTTCGATGTAGAACCGATCCAGCGTCGTGTGCGGGCGCATCGAGGTGCTCGGCATAATGTTCGCGCAAAGGCTGGAACTGGAACGTGTGGAGCAGCGACGCGATGCGCGCCGGGACCTGGGCGGTCCGCAGGTTGTGGAGCACGAGCGAGCGGGCGCGTCGAAGATCGTGGAGGCCAAGCCGTTCCGGGGTCAACCACGCGTCGGAAAATTCGTAGGGATGCACGTAGAGCGTGGCGCAGGCGCCGTCCAGCGCGCGAACGGCGCGCGCGATCGCCGATGAGCTCAGGAAGCGCAGCGCGGTGCCGCCGAGCGGGATGCGGCGGCCCAGCACGCGAATGGTCGCGATCGGGAATTCGAGGATCGGGCCGGCCGGCGTCGCGATCGAAAAGGGCGCGTGGGGCGCGCCGGCGATCGCGTAGCGCATGCCGGGTCCCGGCACCACGCTGGAGTCGTACGCGAACCCCAGGTGCGCGAGATGTTCGAACACCGCATGATCGAGCGAGCCAATCGAGAACTCCGGCGCGCGAAACCCGAGGACGGCCTCGCCGGTGAGGCGCTCGAGCTCGTGCTTGCTGCGCGCGAGATCGGCGGCGAGCTCGGACGGGGACAGCTGGGTGAGCAGCCGGTGGGCGTGCGAGTGGCTCGCGATCTCGTGGCCTCGCGCGGCGATCGTGCGGACCAGCGCGGGATGATCCGCGGCCAGCGCGCCGACCACGAAGAACGTCGCCCGCGCGCCGGCCTCGTCGAGCTGATCGAGGATCCGGTGCGTGCAGCGCACCACCCGCTGGCTCGCGGCGCCGAGCCTGCCCGTCGCGTTGCGGTGATAGAGCTGGTGCCAGTCCTCGAGATCGATGGTGAGCGCGTGGCGGCGAGGCGAACGGCGGCCGGCGAGCAACCGCTCGTACCCGGCGAGCAGGCGATCGAACACGACGCGCTCGTCGAACTCCGCGGCCGCCTTGACCCGCGCGGCGGCGCCGAACCGTCGCCGGGTGACCGGATCGTCCGCCAGCCGCCGGATCGTCGCCGCGAGCGCGTCGACATCGCCGCGCGGGACGATCGCACCGGTGACCTCGCGATCGACGGTCTGCCGGCAGCCGCGGATGTCGGTGACGATGCACGGTACGCCGCTCGCCGCGGCCTCCATCGGCGCGCGCGGGAAGCCCTCGCGGTGCGACGGCAGTACGAACAGGTCCATCGCGGCGTACAGGTCCTCGACGTCGACGCGATGGCCGAGCAGCTGCGCGATGTCGGCGATGCCCAGGTCCGCCAGGATCGTCGGCGCGATCGCGTCGGACTTCTCGGGCTCGAGCTGGCCGATGCACACGAACCGCAGCGCCGGGCAGTCGCGCCGCAGCTGCGCCGCCGCGGCGAACAGCTCGAGGTAGCCCTTCTCGGCGACCAGCCGCCCGACGGTGCCGACCACGAGGTGGTCAGGGCCGTAGCCCAGCGCGGCGCGGATCTGCGCCCGTCGCGTCGCAGACACCCGCGCCGGATCGAAGCGCGCCAGCTCGATGCCGTTGCCGATCCACTCGATCCGCTCCGGCGCGCAGATCCGCTCGTCGATCGCGACGCGGACGTCCTCGATGTTCTGCGAGAAGCTGTGGTGACAGACCGCGTGGGTCGCGCGCTCGAGCGACACGAACACCCGGCGCGAGATGCGGCCAGCGCGCTGCGGAACATACAGGCCGTGAATCGTGTGCACGCGCAGCGGCACGCGCGCCAGCGCCGCGGCGAGCTGACCGAGCAGGCCCGCCTTGATCGTGTGCGTATGGACGATCGTCGGCCGTTCTCGACGGAATACGCCGACGAGCCGCCACAGCGCCACGAGATCTGCCAGCGGCGTGATCCGCCGCGTGATCGGCACGTGGCAATGCCGCACACCGATCGACGCCAGCTCGAGATCCGAATCCGCTCGCAGATTGGACACCGCGATCACGCGGTATCCGGCCGCCCGATTGGCCACCAGCTGATTGCGAAGCAGATAGGTGAGTGAAGAATCAGTCGCGGTGACGTGCGCGAGCTTGATTGCTGCCGGATCCACGCGCGCCATCCATCTGTCCAATGGAGCGATGCGCGCGCCTTGATCATGAAATCGTCATGGCCGGGCCCCGGGCGGCCGCTGGCTGCATGGATCGACCGCTGGCAGCTGGGTGCGCCGCGCGCGGGCGGCCGGCTGCGACAACCAGGCATGCGCTGCAGTGAGCTCCTCATCCTGGTGGTTTGCCTGATCACGTTCAGCTGCGCCAAGGAGGCGCCGGGACGCGCGGCGTCGCGCGTGGTGCAGGACTGCCCGGTGTGTCCGCGCATGGTGGCGATTCCCGGTGGGTCGTTCGTGATCGGGTCGCCGCTGGACGAGCCGAAGCGCAAGAAGAACGAGAGCCCGCAGCGCCGGGTGACGATCGCGGCGTTCGCGGTCAGCGAGCTGGAGATCACGCGCGCGCAGTACGCGGCGTTCGTCGAGGACACGGGACATGATACGTCGGGCGGCTGCAACACCGAAGGGACGGTGATCGACGGGCAGTACGAGCTCGACCCGCGCGCGTCGTGGCGGGATCCGGGCTTCCCGCAGGGCCCGGATCATCCGGTGGTGTGCGTGTCGTGGCCGGACGCGCACGACTATGCGGCGTGGCTGTCGCGCAAGACGGGGCATCGCTACCGCCTGCTGAGCAACGCGGAGTGGGAGTACGTCGCGCGGGCCGGGACGACGTCGGCCTACTACTGGGGCGCCGATCGCGAGCAGGGCTGCGCCTACGCCAACGGATGCGACCAGCGCCTGAAGCGCATCATGCCGCCGGCGTGGGGTGGCATCTATGCGGCGTGCGATGACGGCGCCGCCTACACGACACCGGCGGGACACTACAAGCCGAACGCGTTTGGCCTGTTCGACATCACCGGCAATGTCTGGGAGTGGGTCGAGGACTGCACCGAGCCGTCCTACGACGCGCTACCCATCGATGGCCGGCCGAGCACGCGTGACGACTGCACCGCGCGCGACGTCCGCGGTGGCTCGTGGGACGACGATCCCGAGGACCTTCGCAACGCCAGCCGACACCACACCAGGCCAGACAATCGCCAATACGATCTCGGGCTCAGGCTCGCGCGCGACTAGCGACGCAGCAGCTGCGTCGGCGTCACGCCGAGCACGCGCCGCATGCAGCGCGCCATGTGGCTCGGGTGCGCGAAGCCGGTCTCGAGCGCGATGTCGATCGCGCTGGCGGTGCCTTCGAGCAGGCGCAGCCGGGCGCGCTCGACGCGGCGCTCGATGACGAAGCGGTGCACGGGCATGCCGACGGCGCGCGTGAACAGCAGCTTGAAGTGCGACGGGCTGAACCCGGCGACCGCGGCGAGCTCGGCGAGGCGCAGATCCGTCGCGAGGTGCGCCTCGATGTACGCCAGCACGCGGCGCAGGCGCCACGCCGGCAAGGCCGCGACCCGCGCGGTCGGCGGCGCCGACTGCAACGCGATCAGGCGCGCGGCGAGCGCGGCGGCGAGGCTGTCCGCGAACAGCTGGCCGCTCGGCGCGCCGTCGCGCTCCTCGGCCTGCATCATCCAGCCGATCCGCTCGATCTGCGGATCGCGGACGTGGATCGACGGCGCCAGGTCGACGCGCCCGCGGTGGCCGAGCGCCTCGGCGGTCTCGTGCAGCTGCGCGGGCTGCAGCCGGAGCAGCAGCGACACCGCCGGCGCAGACACGATCCACCGCGTGCTCGAGCCGGCCGGCACGACGCAGAACTGGCCGTGCAGCCGCGTCCCCCGGCGCTCGCCGCGCGGCACGCGGTACGACACCGGCACGGGCGCGCCGAGGTGCAGACACAGGACATGGCGGCCGTCGACCGGCGAGTTGAACACCCCCGGCGGGACCGGCGAGGTGATCACGTCGAGGTTCGGCAACCGCGTCGAGCCGGCTGAGCGCGGGTAGCACGCGGGACGATCGCTCATGCGGCGATCTTCCTACGCAAGCCGGCGTCGCGCACGCACGAAGATCGGCCATTCGTGTCCACCGCCGGCCGCGCGTGCGCGCGGCGGTCGCACGCGTGGACGACGATCGCGGCATGAGACGAAGACACTTCGTACAGCTGATCGCGACATCGATGGCCGCCGCCGCGTGCGCGCATGCCCCTCGTGGCGCCCCCAGCGACGCCGCCACGTTTCGCGCCTCCAGACGCTTCGCCGACCTGCCGTTCGGACGGATCGCGTACGTCGAGCGCGGCCGCGGACGCGCCGCGCTGTTTCTGCACGGCGCGCCGCTCAATGGCTTCCAGTGGCGCGGCGCGATCGATCGCCTCGCAGCCGACCGGCGCTGCATCGCGCCCGACTTCATGGGCCTGGGCTACTCGGAGATCCCCGCGCAGCAGTCGCTGGCGGCGGACGCGCAGGTCGCGATGCTCGCCGCCCTGCTCGACGCGCTCGCGATCGCCGATGTCGACATCATCGCGAGCGACAGCGGCGGCGCGGTCGCCCAGCTGTTCGTCGTGCGCTACCCGGCGCGCGTCCGCACGCTGCTGCTCACCAACTGCGACGTCGAGCCCGACAGCCCGCCGCCGAAGGTCCTGCCGGCGATCGCGATGGCGCGCGCCGGAACGCTCGCCGACGCCACGGCCCAGTGGCTGGCCGATCCGGCGCTCGCGCGCACGACGTTCGGCGCCGCGGTGTTCCAGGACCCCGCGCGGTTCGCCGACGAGACCATCGCGTACTACGTGACGCCGCTGGTGAGCTCGCCGCTGCGCCGCGCCCAGTACCACGCGTTCCACGTCGCGCTCGCGCCCAACCCGCTCGCCGGGATCGAGGCCGCGCTGAAGCGCAGCACGGTCCCCGTGCGGATCGTGTGGGGCGCCGCCGATGACATCTTCAAGCTGGACGACGCCGCGTACCTCGACGCGACGTTTCCTCACTCGCGCGGCATCCGGCGGGTGCCCGGCGGCAAGCTGTTCTTCCCCGAGGAGCAGCCCGACGTGATCGCCGAGGAGGCGCGTCGGCTCTGGGGCTGACGCGCGGTGTAACAGCGACAGCGCGTACAGCTGTGACACCGGCGGCGCGCGCCGCCCGCGTCATCGCGAGGTTGCGGGTGGGAGAACACGGCACTTCGGGTGCAGGAGGAATCGAACATGAAATGGACCGCCCTCGCTTTCACCCTCCTGCTCGCCGTCGCGCGGGACGCCTCTGCCCAGGACTACAACATCAACGCCCCGAAGGCGTACATGACGCAGGCCGAGGAGGCGTTCAAGGCCGGTGACATCGGCGCGTCGCGCTTCAAGCTCAACATGCTCGAGGACGAGATCAACAAGGCGACCGACTCGATGAAGAAGGACGCCGAGTATCCCAAGCTGCAGGCGCGCGCCAAGGCGCTCGAGGCCAAGCTGGCGCCGCTCGAGGCCAGCGCCGGCAAGGAAGAAGAAGCGCAGGAGCCGTTCCGCAAGGCGGCGACCGCGTATCAGGTCGCCAAGATGAAGCAGGATCAGAACGCGCCCGAGGAGGCCGTCGAGATCGCCAAGGACTGCGTCGCCAAGCTCGAGGAGGCGTTCAAGATCTCGGCGTCGATGCGGGACAAGCAGCTCCAGGCGCTGGGCTCGCCGACCGGCACCCAGGCGCTCAAGGCCTGCAAGGAGATCATCGAGCACTCGAGCAAGGTCGCGTCGGGCGAGCTCGGCGACAAGGCCAGTGACACCGCCGAGGGCAAGTTCGTGATCACCAGCATCAACGCGCTCAACAAGGCGACGCAGGAGAAGATGCCCGACGCCAAGACGATGGCGGAGGCGCAGGCCGGCGTCGAGGAGTGCCGCAACAAGGCGAACTTCCTGTCGAGCCACGTCAACATGTACCGCGGCAAGGCGGGCATCCTGCACACCGACGTCGGTGACCTCACGCTCAACGAAGCGGATCAGAAGTGCACCAAGTGGGGCAACGAGCTGCAGAACAAGAAGGCGCGCGGCTGCGGCAAGCGCTCGGTGAGCGTGCAGCAGACGCTGCTCGCGCCGCGCACGTGGGGCCCGATCGAGGCCTACGCGCAGACCCACTACGAGTACCTGCCGTGCGAGGAGATGCCGAAGAAGAGCAAGCTCCCGGGCGCGCACGCGGCGCGCTTCAAGAAGCTGTGCGGCGGCAAGGCGATCTACGTCATCCCGGACGGGAACTGGAGCGCCAACGGCGGCACGCGCTACATCAGCGGCTCCTGCTACGACAAGGGTGAGCTGTACATCAAGAATGGGACGGCGATGGTCAAGGGCGGCTGAGCGGCCAAGCGCCCGCGCGGCCGCGAATCCGGGAGTCAGCCCAGCAGCTTCGGCTCCTCGGCGCCTGGCGTCCTGACGATCGGGAGCTCGGCGGGCCGCCGGGGGGCGGCGACGAGGATCGGCGCGGGCGCGAGGGGCGTCGGGGCGAGGGGAGCGATCGGTCGCGCGGGGGTCGGCGTGACCGGGGCGGCGGTGGGACGCGCCGCCGGTTTGACAGGACGCGCCTCGGCGGGGGCCTGCGCGTCTGCATCAGACCGGCGGCGCACGAGGGTGACCACGCCAGCGACCGCGACGCCGAACACGAAGCCACCGATGTGCGCGTTGTACGCCACGCCGCCACCCGACTCGAGCTGGCCCATCAGCACCTGATCGATCAGCCACAGCGGCAGCGCGTAGTACGCCGCGAGCTCGAACGTCCCGCTCGCGCGCACCATCCAGTACCACAGCCGGATCTTGGCGCGCGCGAAGCACAGCAGGAACGCGCCCATCACGGCCGCGATCGCGCCCGACGCACCGACGAGCAAGATCGGATCGCCTGTGTGCAGTGCGTCGACGACCAGCGCCGAGACCACCGCGCCTGCGAGATAGAACGCGATGAACGCCGGGCGGCCCCAGCGGTCCTCGATCGGCGAGCCCGCCAGCAGCAGGAACAGCATGTTCCCGATCAGGTGCAGCCATCCGCCGTGCACGAACGCCGAGGTCAGCAAGGTCAGGCCGAGCCCGCTGTCGCTCACGTGCCCCATGGCCAGCTGGACCACCTCGTCCTTGCCCGTCGCCGTCATGTAGAGCTGCACCAGCGTGCACGCGGCGATGATGCAGAACGTCGCCCATGGCAGTCGGCGCAGCGCTTGATCGTGGCCGATCGGAATCAGCATCCCGCGATGATGGAATCCCGCGCCCGGCCGAGCAAGCGCGACCCGAGCAAGCGCGCTGTGTTTCGCGTGGCGATCGCTGGAATAGTTTGGTCAGGCCGTGACCTGCGTGTTCGAGACGCCCCAATGCCTGTGCGGGCCGTGCGAGGCTCTCGCCATGTCCCGCCCCCTGCCCGCGCTCGGTCTCGTGCTCACCACGCTGGTTGTCGCGCCGGTCCTCGTCCACGGCGCGCCCGGCGCCGCCGACGTCGAGCCGCAGTTCGACGCCGCGATCAACCCGGCCGAGATGGGCGAGTGGATGAAGACCCTGGCGGCCGAGCCCAACCACGTCAGCTCGGCGCACGACAAGCTCAACGCCGAGATGACGCTGAAACAATTCAAGGACTGGGGCTGGGACGCCAAGATCGAGAGCTTCCAGGTGCTCTATCCGACGCCGATCCACGTCGGCCTCGATCTGCTCGGCAGCAAGAGCTTCAAGGCGACGCTCACCGAAGCGCCAATCCCCGGCGACGCGACGTCCGCGCGCACGAAGGACCAGCTGCCGGCGTATGTCGCGTTCCAGGGCGACGGCGATGTCACGGCGCCGCTGGTCTATGTGAACTACGGGATGCCGGAGGACTACCGAACCCTCGAGCGCATGGGGGTCGACGTCAAAGGCAAGATCGCCATTGCGCGCTACGGCCGAGGCTGGCGCGGGCTCAAGCCGAAGCTGGCGTACGAGCACGGCGCGGTCGGCTGCATCATCTACTCGGATCCACACGACGACGGCTACGCCGTGGACGACGTCTATCCCGCCGGCGCGGGCCGCCCCGCGCAGAGCTTCCAGCGCGGCTCGGTCGCCGATATGCCGATCTATCCGGGCGATCCGCTGACGCCCGGCATCGGCGCCACCGAGGGCGCCAAGCGCCTGAGCCGCGAGGCCGCGCCGACGATCCTGAAGCTGCCGGTGTTGCCGATCTCGTACGGCGACGCCCAGCACTTCCTGGCGGCGCTCGAGGGCCGCGTGGTGCCGGCCGGCTGGCGCGGCGGACTGGCGATCACGTATCACGTCGGTGGCACCGCTGCCGCCAGGGCCCACCTCGTCGTCAAGTCCGACTGGTCGCTGAAGACGATCTACAACGTCGTCGCGATGATGAAGGGCGCGCAGCTCCCCGATCAATGGGTGTTGCGGGGCAATCACCATGATGGCTGGGTGTTCGGCGCCTCCGATCCGCTGAGCGGCCACGTCGCGATGATGGCCGAGGCCAAGGCGATCGGCGTGCTCGTGCGCGCCGGCTGGCGGCCCAAGCGCACGCTGGTCTATCTCAGCTGGGACGGCGAGGAGCCGATGCTGCTCGGCTCCACCGAATGGGCCGAGACCCACGCCGCGGAGCTCAAGGCCAAGGCCCTGGTCTATATCAATACCGACAACAACGGCCGCGGCTTCCTCGGCGTCGAAGGCAGTCACTCGCTGGAGCATTATGTCGGACGGGTCGCGAGCGACGTCCTCGATCCGCAGACCGGCGTGTCCGTCGATGCCCGGCGCCGCGCGGTCGTGATGACCGCCAGCGCCGCCAGCGGCGGGGAGCGCATCAAGGAGGTCGCCAAGATCGTCGCCGATGCGTCCAAGGACTACCCGCTCGATCCGCTCGGCTCCGGCTCGGACTACTCGAGCTTCCTGCAGCACCTCGGGCTCGCCGCGCTCAACGTGGGATTTGGCGGCGAGGGTGACGCCGGCGGTGTCTATCACTCTGCGTATGACACCTGGGAGCATCATTCGAAGTTCGTCGATCCGGGCTTCGCGTATGCCAGCGCGCTCGCGAAGACCGCCGGACGGCTGGTGCTCCGCATGTCGGAGTCGGATCTGCCGGTCCAGCGTTATGGCGACTTCGCGACCACCGTGTCGAGCTATCTCGACGAGGTCAAGAAGCTGGCCGACCGCAAGCGCGAGGAGCAGGTCGCGCAGGGCAAGCTGTTCGCGGCGAATGCGTTCAAGCTATCGGACGACCCGACGCGCACCAGCGGACTGCCGACGCCGCTCAAGGTCGTGCCGTACTTCAACTTCGCGCCGATCGAGAACGCCGTGGCGCGCGTGACGCTCAGCGCCAAGGCATACGACGCCGCGCTCGCCGCCAAGGGCGCCGCGTTGCCCGCGGCCAAGAAGGCCAAGCTCGTCGAGCTCGCCGCGCGGACCGAGCAGGCGCTGCTGATGGAGCCCGGCCTGCCGGGCGGCCGCGGCTGGTACAAGAACATGATCTACGCGCCCGGCCGCCTCACCGGCTACGGCGCCAAGACGCTGCCCGGCGTGCGCGAGGCGATCGAGGACGAGCGCTGGGCCGACGTCGCCACCTACGCCGCGATGATCGGCAAAGCGCTCATGACCTATGCCGACCGGCTCGATGAAGGCGTCGCGCTGATCAACGGCGTCCCGGCTCCCGCCAGGGCGCCCGGCGCGCGCTGACTCGCCGGCGCGCTAGGCTTCGGGCTCGTGGCACACCACTTCGATGTTGTGGCCGTCCGGGCCGATGACGAACGCGGCGTAGTAGCTCGCGTGGTAGCGCGGGCGTAGCCCCGGCGGGCCGTGGTCCGTGCCACCCGCCGCCAGCGCCGCGCGATGGAACGCGTCGACTTGCTGGCGCGTCGCGGCGACGAACGCCAGGTGCAGGTGCGCCGGCTTCTCGTCGGTCTGGAACAGGCACAACGACACCTTGCCATCGGGTGGGCAGAGCTCGACGCCGTAGGTCGGCGCGCCCTCCGCGACGACGACGACGCCAAGCGGCGCGAGCGCCGCGAGGAAAAACGCCTTGCTCGCCGCGTAGTCGCTGACTCCAAATTTGACGTGATCGAACATCGACCTGGCCTGAAGCATAGACCTTCCTGCGGTGCGCGCCCCGCGTCGCCCGATCGACGCGACGGCCCTGATCGAGCTGGCCCTGCCCCAGCTCGCCCGCGTGTCCGGCACGCTGTCGATCGATGCTGGCCTCGCGGCCGCGCTCGCGAGCCTGACCAGGGTCGGCGGGTCCACCGTGATCGATTCGACATCCGCCGCGACACACACCCTCGCTGTCGCCCCATCGCGGGACGGGCACGGCCCATGCCCGTGTGATGGCCAACTCACTGAGCCTTCGAATGGCCATGCAACGCACATTCGACGTCGGTCCGCTGTTGCATGTGAAGAAGTCCGAAGCGAGTATCTCTGACAGGGTCTGTGTGCGAGTGCCGCCTTCATGTGCTGCGGAGCTGTCGACGTGCGGGCGCGTCCCGGCCTGCATCGCGCGGCGAACGCGACGGCTAACCAACCTCCGCCACGCGCGTAACGGATAGCGTGTCCGCGTCCAGCGTCATCTCCGCGTCGCCTGATGTGCGCAGCGTGATGCGTTGTTGCTCGCAGTGCCGAGCGATGTTTCGCAGCGAATTCGACTGCTGCCCGACCGATGGCGGCCGGATCGTCTCGGTCGAGCGCGATCCGCTCGAGGGCGCCGAGCTCGCGGGCCAGTATCAGATCGAGGCGCTGATCGGCGAGGGCGCGATGGGCCGGATCTACCGCGCGCATCGCATCCGGCTCGAGGCGCGCAAGGTCGCGATCAAGATCCTGTTCGGCGACGTCGCGTGCACCGAGGACATGCGGCTGCGCTTTGCCCACGAGGCGGAGGGCGCGAGCCAGCTGTCGGATCCGCACGTCGTCGCGGTGAGCGACTTCGGCGTGACCAGCGACGGGCTGCTCTACCTCGTGATGGACCTCGCCGAGGGGCCAACCCTGGCCGACCTGATCGCCCGCGGGCCGCTGCCATGGCCGCTCGCCGCGGGGTACGCGCGCCAGCTCTGCCTCGGGCTCGACCACGCCCACAGCCACGGCCTGGTGCACCGCGA
>Ga0070717_10003545_pt1 | contig 11190 bp, 11 predicted proteins | sample LARL113metaG_FD_71366 | JGI IMG/M metagenome (GOLD analysis project Ga0070717, IMG submission 71366) | Corn, switchgrass and miscanthus rhizosphere microbial communities from Kellogg Biological Station, Michigan, USA - LAR L11-3 metaG | ecosystem: Host-associated > Plants > Roots > Rhizosphere ...
AGCCGCAGATTCCAGGCATAGGTGTTCAGATGCGTCCCCCACTGCTCCTGTGTATTGACGACGAGGTAGGCGATATCCTCCAGATATGCTCGCCAGCTGGGAAAAAAGGCATCCGCGCCGCATTTCTCCAGCTCTCCGGCAATGACTGTTTTCGCCTCCTCAACCGCCGGGCGCGTGCGCGTTTCCAGATCGCGTATATTGAGAATCTTGTTGACATCGTGCATCAGATAGGACAGGATATATACCCGCCGCTCGATGTCGGAATACGGCACACCTACAAGGTCTTCCTTTTCCAGAATGTTGAGCAGGCGCAGAGCGGGAAAAATGCCATTGAGCTGGTGACTGAGCATACTCTGATCGCCTTTTTCCTCAAATTTGCGCTTCGTTTGCTCATCATAGATGTCATCCCCGCCATGATCGCCGCCTTTGGCCGATGTATCGCTATAGTGAACAATCAGCGCCGGAACCATCGTTTCCACAAAGGCGCGCGTCACCTCATCGCCAGCATCAACCGCGCGCACAAGAAAATCACGAAAGAACATCGAACACAACCTCTCCATTCACATAGTACAGATCGTTATCACAAAAATATAGCCTGATCGCCCCTGGCTTTTCGCCAGCAAAGTAGCGAATCGAGCAGTAGCGCATCTTGCCCAAAGGTGACAGAATATTCTCCGCCCGTCACGTCCAGCACGCGCTGGATCGGGAAGAGCGCAGGCAGATTCAGCCGCTGCTTGAGTTCCAGGCGCGGCATATCGCTGAAGACACATACCAGCTTTTTTGCTCTAAGCGCTTTGTTGACGCGATCTCTCCAGGTAAATACTGGTTCCTGTAGGAAGAAGCCGTCGAGTTCCAGCGCCTGGTGCATGGCGTTTGCCTCACCAATCAGATCGCGATTTATACCAAGCATCAGCCGCTGGCGCTCGGGAATATATGCGTGAACCTTGAGATAGAGTAGTTGATCGCGGAAATCGCGCTCGTAGACATGCTCTTCGCCTTTTTGTATGCGACGTTTGACCTCGTCCATGAACGCAGCTTCAGTCATAACCTCGATCTCGGTGTTGGCGATCAAGAAGAACAGATCGTAAGTCTTGAGATGATTGTCTACATCCCAGACGCCGCAGTAAAGCGGACTCTGGCCACGAAAACTGCTCAATTCGGCGGCGACTTCCGGGTGATGTTTCTGAAGTCCCCAGAACTGTTTGACCTTCTTCGGCATAATCAGCTGTTCGGACGAGCCATAAAGCCGCTCATATTCATCCGTCAGGGCAGCCAGGAATTCGTCGTTGGCATCTTTCTTACCTTCACGCTGCAAACCCACCAGCACCTGCGCTGCCTGCATCACACCCCAGCGCCTCGTATAGCCTACGAACTCCGCCTCTACCGGAAAGGCGGCGCGCACCGCCTCGTTGAACCGCTCGCGATCGATTTCACCTTCCACTCCCAGTGACTGCCGCAAGCGCTCCAGCACGAAGCGCGGGATCAGGCCATACGCGCGATAGGCATCGAAACCTTCGTGACGACCCAGGCGGCCAAAACGCTGTAAGAATGATCCGGCATTAGACGCCTCGAAGACGAGATAATTAATGCGGAAGTCGATGCCGATATCGACGGTCGATGTGCCAACGAGTATCTGCTTTTCAAGGGCCGCGCGCCGCTCGTCGCGATACGTCAGCCCGGTATTCTCGCCGACAGTAATACCATGCTGCTTTTCAAAGTAGTCATAAAGGCGAGCGTACAACCGGCGCGCCGTCGCCACTGAATGTACCAGAATGGCCGCTTTCGATTGTGGATGCTCATGGAAGAAGGCCAGCATCTCTTCCAGGTGTTCCTCAACCCAGACTTCGATAGGCGCCTCCAGGCTCAGTTCGTGCAGTTCCAGCTCGCATGGCTGCAAGATGCGGCGATAACCTTCCTGGGCAGTCGAACTATACCTTCCCTCGATCGTTCTGGTACGCAACTCACTGCGTTCGAGCAGGGCATCCATGAGCTTGCTCGGCGTGGCTGAAAGAAAAACAAACTTCTTGTGTTCCGGCTTATCGCGGTAATTGACGACGAGATAGCCGAGCATATTCATCACGTTGATGATTTGCGGCACGCCAAAGACGTGAAATTCGTCGAAGATGAAGTAATCGAAGTTTGCGGAGAGCAGTGTGGGCAGCTCTTTCCGCAGGTAATCCCAACCGTACTGGTGGCTCATAATTAGGTGAACAAGGTCTGGGTTGGTAAGCAGGATCGGATTGCGCTTCAGCAGCCGTCTCACTGCTTCCAACCGCAGGGTGATATCGCGCTCTCCCATAATGCGCGTGATCTCTTCACCATACATTGTGGAATTGCGCTGCAGGCGAGTATCCAGCCGCTCTTCATAATGCGGCAAAGCATGAAATTGATCTAGGATCAATTCATTAGTTGGGTACATGGCAATAGCCGTTTTGCTATCCTTTAACACCGGCAGATAGGCGGCGAGGCTCTTTCCATCGCCCGTCATCGCCGTGTTGAAAATGACAGCGATGTCAGGATCAAGTATTGCCTCCCACGTCGCTACCTGGTGCTTGAGCAATTGCGTGGAACCGATGTGGTAGTCTGGATGATAGTATTCAGAATAGACCGGGAGAATATTAAGACGCATCATTGTTCCTCCTCATATAACTTCCCCATCGCCTGCGCTGCCTCGCGCATCGCCACCACCAGTTCTCCTGGCGCCAGCGCCTTCACCTGCTCGCCGTAGCCGAGCAGCAAGCGCCTTGCCCACCAGACGGATTTGGCATATCCTTCTACAATCGCGCCCTGGTCGTTCTCGAGCAGCGTCACCTGTTGTTCGCGCAGGCGCGCGCTCAGGCTGCCATGACGCGCGAGCATAGGCGAGACCCAGTAGCGTATCTTCACTCCCGCACGATGGCGAAGGCCCGGCGTGAAACGATCATGGGACTTGCGCGTCGTGCCAGGGCGAATGCGATCAACCCTGTAGTCGAGAAATACGCTGAGGTCAGCGACAAAACCGGTGAAGTACCAATGTCCATCGCGGTACTCTAATTCATACGGTTCGATATGTTCGTAACGGGCCGGTTCAGCATCCCAACTTTGCGACAGCGGCGTGTAGGCGAAGGAAACATACGAGCCTTCTTCCAACGCCTGGTCGAGCAGCAAGATTGTGTCCCCGTGCTGACTATAATCCACCACCGGTGAGAGGGGCAGCAGCACGGGCCGGGCATGGCGCTTGCGCTTCTGCTGCACCAGTTGCCGGCTCTTTTCGCTGAACTGCCATTCCCACCGTTCCAACAAGCTTCGCACTGCCTGCGCGTAGGGCGTGCCGTGTGTGAATCCCTCGTGCAGCGCCACGAAAGCACGTGCCTCATCCTCGCTGATCTCCAGTTCAAAAAAGGACTGCGCCAGGCCAAAGGTCTCGCCATGGCGATCATAGATAATGGCCAGATGCCTCCTGCGCTTCTGCGCTTCGCACCACTCCCCCAGGTCTGGGGCGTCAGGCTCAGGCAATTCTTCTACGGGTACGCCCGTCAGTGTTCGTAAATCTCGATAAAATGCGGGAGTAGATGTTTCTCCATACAAATACCCCAGGTGACCAGTTATTTCTTGCCGCGAGAGCCGCTTTGGCCAGTAGGTTTGAAAGAGCATGGCGAGCAACACTGTGCGCAGTGCTTTTTGTGTACTGGGATGCTTACTTGGATTCGAATGCCGCGTAGCGGGTACCCCATCCATGCAATAACCTCTCCAGCGCTATTCTTGAGTTACTGTTATTCTATCGTTCTATAATTAAGAAGACGATTGAGGTTGCGTACCCAAACTACCAACATGATTTGCGTTCCATTGGTACTACCTCGTGGATAAGCATACCCGATTGGCTGCAACAAAATCTGTTTTTCATCCTCATTTAAACCGCTTTTTATTAGATCGTCAGTGGCTCATCCCACGAGTCGTAAGGAGCTGCGACAGCATGCTTTGCCACATATGCCAGTCACGTGTAATCCCATAGAAAGAGAAGAAGAGCGTGTCGCGCCCGAAGAGACGATTGATGGTAACCGCATCTTTGGGAGAGAGAACCTGGTCTTCGCAGTCTAGGGGTGGACACGCAGCTGGCGCATGCACCAGGAACGACTTTCTCAGCGTTTTACGACGCGGTGGGAAGAACTCCTGACGATTTAAACTAGGCAGTGATGAGCAAGAAAGCTCTCGATGATGCCAATCGGTGCAACTGCCGCAATCTTCACCGGCGTACCACCTGTAGTTCTCATTTCTTTATCGTGAAAAAGAATAGGTTTTGGGGACCATTACCTGAACCTGGAAAGCAGCCAAGAACACATGCATATGAGCAGACTGACTACAAGCAATACAGCGCCTGGCAGAATCACGATTTGCAGTACGAAAAGACAGACCCACGAGTATCCCATCTTGTTCGAGGTGCACGTTCAGGTCGACATCAGGTGGCATGGACCATGACCATGGTGCCGGGCACGCAGGTCCCTATTCGGCTGGATTCTGACCAGCGCGTGGTCCTGATCGCAGACGCACATGAGTTGTTGCTTGAGAGCAGTGGCTTGGAGAGAGCGTTTCTCATCCAGGTGCAGCAAACGGCTCCGCTCCGAGCGGAGTGAGCAAAAGCACACGAGCAGCCATCAAGACCCGAGAAGGAACGGAGCGGCACATATGCCGCTGGAAAGGAGAAACCATGTCCTCACAGGAAGTATCACAAAGCACAGAGAGGCTCTTCCTCAGATTGATATTGGTGGCGAAATCGACCGTACACATCAAGCAGCCTCTTTCATCAAGCGAGCAAAATGCGAAAGAGGAGTTGAATGTGGGGAAACGCCTGTCAACCAATCATATAATCGACACAAATTGATGGCAGTTGCGGTCGCCACATGTTGCAGATGCGTGCGAGGTTCGCCAATATAGCGGGAACGGCGCAAGCCCATCCGACGAACTCCTTGAGCATGGGTACCTTCTATGCCTGCCCGTTGCTCATACAACTGGACAAACTCCTCGGTCTGCTCTCGCTGGCGAGCGGCTTCGAGTGCTTCATAAGCTTCGCGCCGTCGAACCGTCAGGGTTCGACGTCCTGACTGTGTACAGCGAGACCGCAGTGGACAGGGGCCACATGTGGTGTACGCGAACTTGATTTTGATGACATCTTGGTCGCGTGCTTTGGCGGGCGTCCAACTGCTACTCGTCTGTCCCTGTGGACAGTGGGCTTGCTTGCGCTCCCAATCAATGGAGAAATCGCCTAAGGCATAGCCAGTCTGTTCGCGGGCTTGCCACCGGTGATCCTTGCCAGTGGGACCCACCAGATCCACCTGATACTGCGTCTGACTAGCGACCAGCAATTCAGCATCAACGTAGCCTGCATCAACGAGATGCTGCTCCGGGAGCAATTCCCGTTGGTCTAAGACCGCGTGAATATCTGGAAGCGCCTCACCATCGGGAGTGGGACCGATGGTGGTACTCACTTGCGTGATGAGCAGCGGCAAGTCTTCATCACAGGTTTCGGTGAAATGCACTTTGTAGCCAATCCAATACGTTGAGCGTTTCTTGGCGGCTGACGCATCGAGGTCGTAGGGGGAATAGATCACCCTTGCTGCCTCCAACCGATCCTGGTCGGCAATCCAGGTCCCCCCCTTTTCGAGAGGCAAGTAGTCTTGTTTCCATACGCGCTGCAACGTATCAATCGCCGGGATGGACAGCATCCAGTGACTTTGGGTATCCGCTTCTATCGCTGCCAGCAAGTTCCACCCGTCTTGTCCCACCTGATGTACAAACTGCTGACGTTTGTCTTCCCCAGAAGGAAACCGATATTCCTCGGCGCGGCATCCATAGCGCTCCAGCCAGTCTGGCTGTACCTGGCTTCGCAACCAGTCCGGTGCTACAACGGCCAAGACATTAAGGGCATGGCGGAGCGTTTCCACCACACACTCTGTTCGATTGAGGGCGCGAATCTTGGCCAACACATGTGTGGAGTCAGTTCGCTGACGTCCACGCGCTTTGAGCCATCCTCGTTCCTTGCACAGCGTCAACACCGCTTCCAAGAAGCGTTCTTCGGCTGTCAGAGCCACCAGACGCGTACGAAACTCACTCAAGACGGTGTGATCAAATCCCGGATCGGTCAGTTCCAGGCTCAGGGCATACTTCCAGTCCAATCGACTGCGCACGGCATCGGCAGCTTGGCGGTCGGTCAGATTCTCCATGAATTGGAAGACGGTGACCAGCGCCAAGCGCCACGGAGCATATGCTGGTTGTCCGCGATCTGGATACAAATCGACAAAAAGCTCATCCTGGTAGATGGCCCCAAGTGTGTCGCGAAGATGGATATAGATATTTCCCTTGGGAAAGACTGCGCGTACGACTCGAACCGTTTCTGGTGGGATATCAGGGATCGCTTGCGGTTTCATAGACATCGTTGGCCTCCTGCTCTGCATATGATACTATCAATGTCCATTTATTCTATCAAATGGGGGGCCGTACCGGATTTCGCCACCAATATCAACAATATTTGCGCCAGGTTCCATCACGAACCAGGTCAGGAGAAAGAGCGCTTCACTGGCGCCTGAGGTGATCTGGAGATCCTCGGCTTTCAGCGTCGTGTACAGGGAAGAGACTGTTTGGCGGAGACTTTCACTCCCGGGATTTTCGAGATAGCCCAGGCCAAGATTGAGATAGCGCTGGGTTGTTCCCTCGTTTTCCAGTGCGAGCAACTCCGGGGTGGTTGCATCATAAGGGCCACTGGCAGTCAAGTTGCGTATTCCTGGGACAAATTCAAATTCTACAAACCAGCGCTCAAGGCGAAATGGAGACAGGGGATGAGGTGACACGAGAGTTTCCTTTCTAGAGCGTCCGCAAAACCTTTTTGTCGAGATGATGGGTGTATCTATCGAATGATACAAGAGGTATGCGTTTTGTGCATCAGCCATTGGAGCATTGGGCCAGCAAGTTCTGCCAGCCATTTGGCTTGAAATGAAAAACGGAGAGCTAGCTCCATGTCGACTTCCCGCTCAAGCATCGATTGTCTGATAGACGAGCGCCCAGGAGTCCTTCTGAAGCTCCCTTCTATCGTGGAAGAATGTATTCCTCAATGTACTAGTCTCCTTACTGAACTATCCCTATTGGATGTTCCATATTGACAGAGTGAGGAACTATCAGGCCACAATAAGTTCTTTATGCATGGCATGATACAATAGCAGTGCAAGGATTTAAAAGATAGTGATATCAGGAGTGTGAGGAGCACCTATGACTGAGAGCCCAACCTCATTGAACAATATCAGTCTTACTACCAAGAAAGTCCCTATTCAAGAGCGGTCTGTTCCTGTAGGCCATTTCGTGGTGGTGAACGGCTATGGCGTTAATCGAGATGCGTTGAAAAGGCGGTTCACTGATGGCGGCTATATCATTCACGAGACACCACACTTCTTGCTCTTCACCCGAATACAGGCGCCCTCAACCATTGTCGTTCACTGGTTTGCATCTGAAGCCTTAAATGCCGATGTCCAGCACTATCTGGTGCAAGAACTCAAGCCCTTTGGAATCGTCACGAGCTCACAGCATTTCGGGGAGGTGCTCAGCGGTATTGTCAGTTCACTCTTTCCTGACGACGCTCGCCGCGCCTGGCGCTACTACGGGGCAAACACGCTGCAACGCTATTTGACCTTTCTGGCGACGGCGTATACTCCTCCACTTCCAGATTATGCTACGATCGGCATGTTTGCAACGCTCTATCAGCGTGTCTGTGAATTGCGCGCAGGTGACACGTTTCTCGATGCCGGGTGTGCTTCTGGCTTTTTACCACTGTTGGTAGCAGAGCGAATCCCTTTTCTGCAAGAGGTTGTTGGTGTCGACATCGATCAGGGTGCATTTACAACGGCCAGAGAACTGGCCCAGGAACGCGGACTGTTGAATGTGCGCTTTGCTCAGGCAGATCTGCTTGACGAAGGTTTTACCCGTTTGGGGCGATTTGATACGGTAGTCGCCTTGCATGTACTCGAACATCTTCCTGAAGGTGGCATGTACCTGGCGCTCTCACATCTGTTACAGATCACTGCCGAGCGGCTCATCCTGGCTGTGCCATATGAAAAGGATTCTCCGGAAGTTTCGTATGGTCATCTGCAGCTTTTTTCACGTGAGAAGCTGGAGGCTGTAGGAACATGGTGCCTGCAGCAATTGGACGGTGGTGGGAAGGTCTGGCTTGAAGACTGTGTGGGAGGTCTGCTCTTAATCAAGCGAAGTATCTGACGACCAAGACGGAAAGGGCGCATGAACAGAGAGCGCTTTCCGTCTTTTTTCAAGCAGATTATGCAAGTGCCGCGGCTGTTTGAGGCAATTGGTGACCTACTTCACGAATAAAGGAGTTGACGTATGTGTCGCCCGGGAAGCGCTCAAGCAGATCATGCCGCAGATACTCCACCAGTTGCTTCGTCATGATTGGCGCATTGAGGGCACTGAGAACAGCAACTGCCTTTTTAGCAACATCAACACTGACATTGCGCTCTCCCGCTCGTGCATAGGCCACTGCAAGCGGTATCGTTGTCACGGCTTGACGCATAAGCCAGTTCGGTGAGAGTTCCACAAGCGCTTCTTCTAGATGCTGGATCGCCGCCGGATAATCTTCCGTTGCTAACGCACAGTTGGCCGCAATCTGGAGCCAGTGGCTGCGGTCAAATTCCTCATTGGGATGGAGATCATCGAGGAAACTGGCCGAAGTCTCCAGTTTCTCCTGGCTTATACGGTACTCTCGCATCGCTACAGCACTTTCAGCCCAGCAGGCAAGCGAATGACTTTGTAGGCGTCGGGAAGCCTCATCATCCTGCCCAGCAATGAGTCGCAATGCTGATACAATCGCCTGAATCGCCTGTTCGTGTTGACCGAGCGCTTGATATCCGTAGACTTGCCAGGTCCGGCTCTGAGCCATATTCCATGCATCGGCGCCCTCCAGCGCAGCTGTATACGCACTCTGCTGCGCATGTTGCGCTTCTTCATACCGGCCTTGAAAGAAGAGCGCTGCCCCCATTAGCCTGTACACACCTGAATAGAAGATCGGTTGTATGCTTGGATAGAGGTATACCTGGGTATGCTGTATAAGATAGAGCTGCGCCTGGCTTACGGCAAGCACTTGAGCATTTCCAGCGGTATGGAACAACTGCCAGCCTGCAGCAATATTTTCACCCAAGGCCTGGTGAAGATGTGTTCGTTCTTCAACTGTAATATGTTCCCCTGTAGGAATAGGAATACAACTGGCCACGGTGGCAGCAATCAGTTCGCGCATTCTGCGTCCAAAGGTACGTCGTGAGATGTTCGGCATGGCTTGCACCCCTTGTAAAACGATGCGTAACGATGTGAGCACCTCCTCAAGCGTCCATCCCTCATCAAACAACATCGCAAGATCGGTTGCTCCAAGTGCTAACCACGCGCTTACAAGCTGGTCGAGCGTGAGGTAAGGTGCTTTATACATGAGATCAATCGCTCGATGGGGTGTCATGTCGACAGGCGAGCGTTGAAGTGCTGAGCCGGTAACCAGGGCAGGAAGGTGTTCTGGTGCTCGCGCAGGTTCTTCCGCCCTCTCGTCCCCTGCGACCCAGGGTTGGATGAAGCCAAGTTCCTGAAGCGGCTTCCCATAGAGGAGCCGGAGTTTCTCCTGGTAAAACAGGCTAGGAAGATGTTCCCCGCGTTCCCATCTACCTATCATCTTGGCATTTATGTCACCGCGAACGCTTACCTTTGATCCGCAGAGTTTGTAGAGTTCATCGGCAGCATGCTCCAGCGTCCACCCCCGCTCGAGCCGTTCCTGACGGAGGAGATGATTCGGTTTGGGTTTCTTTGAATAAGCATCCATCGATCCTGCTCCATCAATCCTGGTAGGAAACCGTGATATGACACGCCCGTACTACAAGAATAATCGATCACGTTGAGAAAGAAAACGTCACCAAAACCCCACCAAAACCTCACGACGCTTCCATCGGGAAGCATGATCCGTTTTCCATATTACTCGATCTACAGCAACATTTCAGCTGGTACTTGATTCATCTTTCTGCTGCATACCTGCTGATAGTCCCTCAGTATGACCCTGTGGAGATGGTGTATGTGGACCTTTCGGCCCACGCTTTCGAGGTTGAGCGAGGTAGGCCGTGAGAGAGTCTTCATAGACAAGCCAATCATGGCCTAATTTGATGCCCTCGATAAGACCCCTACGGAGAAGTCGGTGTATGTGTTGCCGACTGAAACCCGCTATTTTGCATGCTTCCGCCGTAGGCATAAGCACCCGTTCACTGCTGATTCGTTGCGACATACGTCCTTCAAAAATGTGCGATATATCACCCAATTTTGCTAAAAGTATACCATGCTTCCGGAAGTATGGCTAGACGCTTGACAATTAGGTGCTATATATCACATAATTATTTAATAGCGAAGGAAACGCAGTGTCACAAATGGCAGAGCGAGCGGATGATTGTGACGTCTTGATGGCGCATTCGTGAGGTCTTGGTGGTGTCCTGGTGGCGTTTTCCTTTGTGAAGAAAACAGATATCCTCTACACAAGAAACACCTGCGGCGGCAACCGCAAGTGTTTCGGTGACTCAGTCCTGCGTGGATGCTGGTACAAGTTGTCCAGACCGACCCGGCATCCATGCATAGCCGTCTGAGCCTGCCTGCATTATATCGCACCAGGCTCGGCTGTCAATTGCTGCCTTGCAGCTAGGAGCCTGTGTATGAACAACACATCGCTTACTCGGCACATCTGGTACCACTATCCATATGTGGTGCCTGCCAATGTGCTCTCCGCTGAACCTACCCATGAGGACGACCTATCCAGCCTGCGTGAAGAGGCTAGCTGTGGCAGCCTCTGTTACCTGAAGCTCACCTGCTCTTTTCATGATGGGACCTACTTGGCGTGTGTCGCGGCATCCCCAGAAGCGCTTCGCTCCCACGGCTATACCGTGGTGGTGAACGATGCAAAACTGGCCAAAGCGTATCCCTGGCATAGTCTCCTCATGAAGAGTGCGTAGACTTGACCGAACGTTGATCTGTATCAACCGATCCACAAGGAGGTTTCACAGCATGACCACCAACAATACACCCATTTTGAGTTTGATCGATGTGGACGGAGTGCTTCCCCAGGAGTTTGAAATCCTGAAGTCTGATGATCCATGCAATGCTACACCGCATGCACTGCGAGCCGTGCGCGATAAATCGGCA
>Ga0070717_10003547_pt1 | contig 11183 bp, 10 predicted proteins | sample LARL113metaG_FD_71366 | JGI IMG/M metagenome (GOLD analysis project Ga0070717, IMG submission 71366) | Corn, switchgrass and miscanthus rhizosphere microbial communities from Kellogg Biological Station, Michigan, USA - LAR L11-3 metaG | ecosystem: Host-associated > Plants > Roots > Rhizosphere ...
GTTTTCGGCTACCCCAAAAGAGGTCGTGGTCAGTTCTCCGGTCGCGCTCGACTTGAAGGACGAGCCGGTGTTCAAGCTGGACTTGGGGGATGAAGCTTTAGTGCAACATCTTGCAGCCAGCCAGGTTGAAGGCAAGATTGTCGTCACTCAGATAGAACCCAGGCTGCGAACGAGTTACCGGTCGGTGAGCCGAGTGTTTCGCGCGGCCAAACCTGCATTGCTGATTGTGGTGAGCAAACGAAGCGTCACCACGCACGCTCGGCCCCGGCGTAGGCTGATGGAAGCGGATGGGTCCGAAACCGAGGCCGCGATCCCACGCGTTTCAGTCACCGGCGAAGGAGCGGCGCGTTTCTATGCAGCGCTCAAGGCTGGCGCCAGCGACGCGACCGCTTCGGTACACATCCCAGCGCCGCATCGCACGCCAGCCATGCTACGTAACGTGATCGGAGTTTTACGAGGCTCCGACCCAGCCTTGAGCGACACCTGCGTGCTACTGAGCGCTCACTATGATCACCTTGGCGTGAGAGTCGCGGGATCGGGCGATCGTATTTATAACGGCGCCAATGACGACGGCAGCGGAACCGTATCTGTCATGGAAGTGGCGCGCACGCTCGCTCGACTGCCTCGGCATCCACGCCGCACCATCGTTTTTATGACGTTTTTCGGGGAAGAAGAGGGCTTGATCGGGTCCGGGTATTACGTCCATCATCCGCTGTGGCCGCTCGCGAAGACTGTCGCCGAGCTGAATCTGGAGCAGGTGGGTCGAACGGATTCCGTTGGGGGTCCGCAAATTTCCAACGCGACCCTGACGGGCTTCGATTATTCCGATCTGACCAGCTACGTCCAGCGCGCCGGAGAACGGACCGGGATCAAGGTCTACAAGGACCCGAGGAACAGCGACAACTACTTCAGCGCCAGCGACAATTTTTCGTTTGCCGAAGCCGGTGTGCCCGCCGAGACGCTGACCGTCGCGTTCGATTTTCCGGATTACCACGCCGTCGCCGACAAATGGCAAAAGATCGATTACGACAACATGGCGAAAGTGGATCGCGCAATTGCTTTGGCGACGTTCCTGATGGCAGAGAGCGAGCAGCCCGTGCACTGGAACGAAACCAATCCGAAGACGGCGCCTTACGTCAAGGCTTGGAAGCAGCTAGGCCTGGAGTGACGCTTTCCACGGGTTCCACACTCCGGATGCCGTGCTCGGGGATGGCGACGCTGACGCGGCAGGTTGGGCCGGGACATCCCTGATTCGATACTTCCACTGCGGCGGCCGTGAGGCCGAAAAACGGGGCTTCGCCTGGCGCAGGCTGTGCCATTCCGTATAGCACCACGCGACGAATGGCCGCCGGATCGTAGTTGTTCAACCCTCCCCAGCGTGCGGCAATGCGGGTTCGATCCGCCAACGTTTGCCGCACGAAGAGCGTCTCCCCGATTCCCGCCATCCCGACCAGCAGGCTCATAAATGCGGCCAGGATCAGAGCCGATTCGACCAGCGACTGCCCGCGTAGCTTTCGTGTGTTCACTGCGGGCCTCCCGCCGTAACGGGAAAAGTGACCGTCGGCCGCCCGTCAAGTTTGACTTTCATGAAAAGCGCATCCACTTCGAAACCATGCAGCGAGACCGTGCTGGCATCCTGGCTGGTGATCAACTCGACATGATCGGTGGTGAGGCCTGGAACCACCGGTTTGGTGCGATCGGTCGGAGCCGGGTCGCCATACACCACAAGATTGCGCACGGCATCGGCGATGGCCGGCGCGACGGCTGGGTCGCCGCCGGCTCCACGTGGTTGCAATGCAGCGTACCGTGCACCAGCGCGGACGGCGGTCACCAGGGTGCCGTAAGTGTAAAACGAGTATCCGATTTCGAAGATGCCGGCGAACATCACCGCCAGCAGGATGAGCGATCCCGCGAACTCGATGAGCGCGCTGCCGGCCGTACCTCGCGCGCATACTGAGCCGCGCGCGTGAGCAAGCGGTTGCGAGCCCGGGCGCCTCATTGGATCAATCTCACGGACTGCGCTGTTTTTGTAGCCACGCTTGCGGCAGCGACAGTGGCGGAGCTGAGCGGTTGAAAAATTCTCAGGAAGATGACCGGCGCCGGCACGCTGGCGGCCACGCGCACGAAGCGGCAATCGCTGGACTGCCTGGGTTTCTCCTGCCAGCTTGTCTGGTCGATCGAAAAGCTGGTCGCGATGTTAGTGATGGCCTGCGTGCCCATGTCCCATCGCATGGCGTGCGGTCCGTTTGCAAATCGGGCAGCGCCCGTGCGAGCGCGCGCCAGGCCGCCGTCAGTTCCGTCCAGTTCAACCGCCGCGCTCAAAGCGGCGGCGTCGGTGAACGATTGCAATTCTGCGCGGATCACATACATGCGGCCGATATCGATGCTCAAGCCAGCCAGCCCGAGCAGCAGCGTCATCGCGATGGAGGTGACGATGAGGACAAAACCCTTTTGGGGCTGGCTTGTCGGGGATTGGAGGATTCGAAATCGACAAACTGCCACGATCTCATCATCGGCAGCCGCCGCTAATTTCCTTAGGTTGGATAGTTTTGTCGGAGAATTCCGCCCGAGAATTCAGATTCCAGAATTCGAATCTTGGGATCCGAGAACCCGCCCTGTCTTCTAAACCGACGTCCTCGCCAACGCGCGATTCAGCGTGCTCAGCACCGATTCCTCCTGGCGCGCGGATTCCGCTCGGGCGCCCGCAGGTGCCGCTTCTTTGACAGTGGCCGCTTCTTTAATGGCCGATCCTTTGATGAACGGCATTACATCCTCGGGCAAGGGCCGCTTGCTTTCGAGAAAATCCATGCCGGCTACCGTGATCTGCAGGCTGCTCTTGTCGTCGCTCGCCGCTAAGCCCCGCTGTTTCAAATACCACAGTGCGGAACTCAACTCCTCCGCGGTGGCCTCCACAATCACTTCGAGATGCCGCATCGAAAGGCTCGGGGTGGACGGCTTAGTGAGCCGACGGTCATAGAGGACGCAGAGAATGGCCGCCCGCCGGACTGCTTCGCGCCCCAGCGAGTCAAAGAACTCGATGCCGCTGAACTTGGGCCCGCTTTCCTCTTGCCCGACGCCTTTCAGCTTGTCGAATACGCTACGCAGTTCCGGATCCGAAAGTGTCTCGTAGGCCATGTTGACGGCCGCGAACATCTCCGGATCGGCCGTGGCTGAGTTGTTCGGATAATACTTCTGAGCCAGCTTGGCGTAGGCCCGCTGGATCGTTTCCGAGTTCGATTTGGGCTCTATCCCTAGAACCGCGTAGTGATCTTGAAACTTGCCGGCGAGTGGGGCTGACATGGTCTGTATGAGTTATCGGTCGAAATGCCCAAAAACTTCCCTGCCTGATGCAAGCCGGCCGTTCACCAGGTAGGGCATAAGTTACGGCGTGGCGTTAAACAGAACCATGACCCCGCCGGAACCATTCGGGACAACAATGCCTGGTAGGCCGTTCTCGGCGATTGGCCGTGAAGATTCTCCCAAAGGATGAAACCCGCAAATACGACGAAACAGCGTCGTTGCATCCCGGTGCCAGTCTCCGGCATCTATCGCTTGTCGGCAAGAGATTTTCAGCGGGAGAAAGATAAGGAAGACTAATATGGCAAAACTGAAAGGTAAAGTAGCCGTTGTCACTGGCGCTTCGAAGGGAATTGGAGCTGCGATTGCGGAGGAACTCGCCAAGGACGGCGCTTCCGTGATCGTGAACTATGCAAGCAGTGCGCCGGGCGCGGAGGCGACGGTTGCGAAAATCAAGGCCGGTGGCGGACAAGCCAAGGCAGTGCGCGCTGATGTAAGCAAGCCCGCTGAGGCCAAACAACTCGTCGACGCTGCAGTTTCGGAGTTTGGACGCGTCGACATCCTGGTCAACAATGCTGGCGTCTACGAATTCCTTCCGCTACAGCAGATCACCGAAGGACACTTCGATCGGATGTTCGACGTCAATGTCAGAGGACTTTTGTTCGCGACTCAGGCCGCTGCGGGAGCAATTGGCGACCACGGAGGATCCATCATTAACATTGGTTCGATGGTATCTCAGATGCCGCTTCCGGGCGGGTCGGTCTATAGCGCCACTAAGGCCGCCCTCGATGCCATTACGCAAAGCCTCGCCGCGGAACTCGGTCCGAGGAAAATTCTCGTGAACGCGGTGCTCCCAGGCCCTGTCGAAACCGAGGGCGCTCAATCCTTGCCCGGTTGGGATCAGTTTAAGGCGGAAATTGTGCCTCGCACCCCGCTGGGTCGAGTGGGACAACCCCGCGAGATCGCAAGCGTCGTATCGTTTCTCGCTTCCGACGAAGCGGGTTGGATCACAGGCCAGATCATTCCAGTGGCTGGCGGATTGCACTAATTGTGTCTGATTAGATAGTTGACGACGAGGGACTGGGCGTCATTACCAGGCAACCATCGAATCTTCAAACAGCGCACTCAACTGTTCGGGACCCGCGGTGCGTGGCGACAGCTTGGTCACTCGATGCTGAGGCACCGTGCCTTCCACCAGCTTCGGAATATCGGCCGATGTGTAGCCGACCTCGCGCAGCCCATTGGGTGTTTTCAGGCGCTGCATGAACCAGGTGATTCGTTCGGAAAGAATGCGCCCAGCGTCCTCTTTGTGGCATCGCGAAACATCCACACCCAGCGCCTCTGCCGCTTGCATATGCCGTTCCGGATTCGAGGAGGCTGTAAAACGGAAGACGGCCGGCGCGTTCAATATCACCGAGAACCCGTGTGGCACCAGCGGGTGATCTGTGAGGTAACCGGGCGCGCGATAGTTCTTCACATTGCCCGACACCGGGTACGACATTCCGTGCGGCAGATGCACGCCCGCGTTCCCGAATCCCATGCCCGCGTACGATGAGGCGAGCAGTAAGTTGGCGCGCGCTTCATCGTCCGACGGATCTTCCACGGCGCGAACGATGTACTGCGCCACCATTCGCAATGCCTGCAAAGACCAAACGTCGCTGATCGGATTGGATCCCTGATACGCCGGGCGGACGAGCGGCCTTTCCGGATACGGCCTGCCAGTGTACGGCAAAGCTGTGTACGACTCGATCGCGTGACTCAAAATATCCAGGCCGCTCGAAGCGGCGACTTGCGGCGGCATGCTACGCGTATTTTCTGGATCCAGCAGGCCCAGCGTCGGCTTCAACCGCCGGCTCGCAATGCCTGTTTTCGCGTGCATGCGAAGCAGATCGAAAATGCTGACGCCCGTGGTCTCACTGCCCGTACCAGCTGTCGTTGGGATTGCAAATAGCGGTTTTAGCGGTCCAGGAACTGGAACGCCTTTGCCAATTGGCGGATTCACGTAGTCGAGAAAATCGGCCGGTGGATAAGTGACGTAAAGGTTCACGGCTTTCGCCGTGTCGATCGTGGATCCGCCGCCAACCGCGACGTAAGCATCGTATGGCGCTTGCTGGGCGAAGGCGATCGCGTCCAGGAATGACTCATCGGTTGGCTCCACGCGCACGCGATCGTACAGCACAAAGTTGACGCCGGCGCTCTCCAAAGATTCCAGCGCCGTATGTACGGGCGCCATGTTGGTTAGCACGGGGTCCGTGATTACCAGGACTTTGCGAGCGCCCAGATCCGCCAGGTCCAGGCCCACTTCGCGCGTGACGCCTGGCCCAAAGCGGATACTGGACGCGGCCATTTCAAAAGCGATTTCGTTTTTCATCCCAGAGGAGATGTTACAGCAAACCAATGAGGGGCGGGAGAGCTAGCCCTTGACCAGGCTTTCCCCTTCACGCCGGATGGCGCTTGACATCTCTAACAGATTGTCGGATCGCTCATTGGCATCCAAAATCAGAGATGCGAGCGATGGGCACAGTTCCAGCAGCGCGACGAGTTCGTCGGCCGCGAACGCATCTCTCTCTCTGCGGTACAGCGCGACAACGCCCACCACGTGTCCGGTGTTGACCAATGGCAAAGCGAGGGCGCTGGATAATCCAGGGGTCCCCTCCATTTTCGGGCGCGAGGGCGCGTATCCTGGCTCGACGGCTGGATTGCCATTCAGGATCGGCTTTCCAACTTCGGCCACCCATCCCACCAAGCCTTGCCCTTGGCGCACCGCGAGAGACTCCAGACCCGATCGATCTTCGCCGCCAGCGAACTTCACCCGTACGAAGTCGTCCTCACACGCAAAGAGTGCAATGGCGTCGTAGGAAATGATGTGCCGGATGCGAAGGGATGCCACCATCAGCGCCTCTTCCCAGTGCAACGAGCATAACCCAGCCTCAGGCATATCCGGCATCGATTCTTCTTTGCGGCGATCAGCGCGAGCTTGTGCCACCGGGTGCTGCCGCGAAGAGCTGACCACGGGTGCTTCGGCTTCAAAGCCGGTGGCGGGCGCGCTGCCTTTCGTGATCTTCATATCCACCGAGAGTGGCGGTTGGCGAGGAGTCTCGGTGGTCTTCGCTCGCCCCTCCAGTTCCCGGTAGCGTGCTTGCAAAGCTTGAACCACCTTGGGATCGAACGCGGTTCCGGCTTCAGAAGCTACTCTGGCCATCGCCTCATCCAGTGGCAACGCCCGGCGATACTGGCGGTCCGACGCCAATGCGTCCAGACAGTCCACCACGGAAAGAATTCGAGCGCCGATGGGGATCTCCTCTCCCCGCAGGCCGTAGGGATAGCCGCTACCATCCCATTTTTCGTGGTGCGCTCGAACAATCGGAACCACCGGGTAAGGAAATTCGACGCGTTCTAGAATCTCCGCGCCCACCACGGGATGGATCTTCATCTTCTCGAACTCGGAGCGTGTTAGCTTGCCAGGTTTGGAAATAATGGATTCCGGAACCGCCAGCTTTCCGATGTCGTGAAGCACGGCCGCGGCCGTTAAAGCATCCAATTCTGTCTCGGATACTCCCAAATCCTTGCCGAGTTCGACGGCGTACAGCTGCACCCGTTGCAGGTGATCGTGCGTAGTATGATCCTTGGCGTCGATGGCGAGTGCCAGTGCCTCGATCGTCCGCAGATGCAATCCGTTCAAGGCTTGCATGTGCGTTCTTTCCTGCTCCATCTGAGCCAGATGTGTCCGGTTGGAACGATGTACCAGGTAGACCAGGGGCAAGCAGATGATCGGAAATTCCCATTGAATACCGCGCGGCAACGTTCCGATCACCCACGCCATGGAGGCGCCGACAGTGTAGTAAGCCAGCGTCCAGCGATAGCTGCGCCAAACCGATAAGATTCGCTTACCTTCCGTGAGGCCGATGATCGCCGCGATCGGGAACGTGTTAGCGCAAAAGTAAGTGAACGAAAGCAGAGCTAACGCCAGTACGCCGGGGAAACGGCTGCGCATGGACTCGAAAATGAATGATGTGACATAGACTGCCAGCGCCAGCACGCAGACACTGAACGCAACCTGGATGGGTCTGGGCCTCTTCTGCGGGCGCCAAGTACACTGCACAAGCATGCACACCGCCGCAATGACCAACGCCTCGGGCAGACTCAGGTTGACCAGGCTGATCAGCACAAAGAGCGAACTGACCGACGTGGTTCCCGTCAGCCCCGGAAGCCGCACTTTTAGGACCGAGCCCAGCGCGGCAGCCGCGACAAAGGAGGCGAATCGAAGGGGATCATTCCATTGCCAATTAACTAAGCCGTAGCCGAGAACGGCCACACCCAGGGCGACGTGGAGAGACACGTAGAGCTTGGCAGCTCTCTCACGCCGGACCTGGGATCGGCTGCTATTCATCTGAAACGCGAAGAATCGGCCTTACTCCTCTCCATGCGTGTCGGTGCCCCAGGCGGCATTTGTGCCCCAGGCAGCATTCGTTCCCCAGGCGGCGTTCGTACCCCAAGCGGCATTTGTTCCCCACGCTGCATTGCTGCCCCAAATGGCAGTTGTTCCGGTTGGACTCGCAATGAGCACCACAGGGCCCCAAACAGAGGATGTGAACCAGCTCGGTGTGCTCCACCAGGTCTCGGCCAGATTCGGGACCAGGAAAGCAGCGCCGAGCATCGCGTTGTATGCCACTTGCGGCGACGCGGCCGAGCCGTAAACCTGATCGTAATTGGTGAGCGCGGCGGCGACGTTAACGTACCCGGCGCCGATGGTGAACATGTCGTAAACGTCCGTGTAGGTCTGGCCAGTGGCTGGATCTGTCGCGGTGCTCATCACCGGAAAGGTCTTCGAAGCGGTCTTCATCAGGCGCGCTTTCACGGTATCTGGAGTCAGGCTCGGGTCCTTCTCGATCATCAGCGCGACAACGCCCGACACCACCGGAGTTGCCATGCTGGTGCCACTCAATTGGAAATACGGTGGCGTGCCCGAAACTCGGGCAGTCGTGTAGCTGGAAGCAGGAACGACGTTCCCGGGATAGTCATTCACTAGCGTGGATCCAGGTGCAAGCAGCGAATCCACCAGGTTGCCGGGCGCGACTACGTCGGGCTTGGCGATCAGGTCGATATACGTTGGGCCGCGCGAGCTGTAGCTGGCGATCCGGTCGTCGCTGGTGCTCATAGTCGCTTCCGTCTTCATCGCGCCGACGGTGATCGCGTGCGGCGCCGAGCCGGGCGAAAGAATGGTGGCATATCCATTGCGGCCTTGATTGCCCGCGGCCACCACCACGACGATTCCACTCTTCCACGCTGCTTCCACGGCTTGGCAAATCGGATCTTGAGAGCAGCTCTCGAAAATCGGACGCCCCAGCGAAAGATTAATCACACGCACGTTATATTGGCTCTTGAGTTGAACCGCCTTTTGGATGGCCGCAATGACGACGCTATCGTTGCTGACGCCGTTCTTATCGAGAACGCGTAGATCGAGGATGTTCGCATGCGGCGCAATCCCTTTGAATGTACGAAAGGCGCCCTGTTGAGCGGAAGAGCTGCCATTGCCGGCGACGATGCCGGCCACGTGAGTTCCATGGCCGAAATCGTCGTTGAGCACTCCTCCTATGAAGCTCTGCCGATAGACAATGCGGTTACTCCATGAGTTGGCGGCCTTCAGATCCGGATGGTTGTAAACTCCACTGTCGATGACTGCCACTCCAATACCGTCGCCTTGCAATCCGTAGCTCCAAGCCGATGGAGCGCCGACCGCAGCGGTCGTGTAATCGAGCGAAGCGCCTAACTGCCGGTCCAGCGAGATGTAGGTCACGTTGGCCTGAGTCGACACCCCTAATATATCGGCGGGACTCAGCGTCGCCGATACGGCCGGAATCAATGAAAACACAGTGTTGAGCACCCCGCCGAGCAGATTGACTACTCCACCCACCAGGCCGCCCAGAAGACCTCCGGACGATTGCTGCGGCGACGTATTGTATTGAATGATCACGTTGATGTTGTTCGACGGATTCGCAAGCAACGGTTGCAGATCCGGCGAAATCTTTGAATTTCCGGCGAAGGCCCGGCCAGCAATGAGAAAAACGAAGGCTAGAAGCGCGGTTCGAGCGGCACGTCTTGAATACTTCAGTGAGTAGCGTGTCATGATGGCGGAAATAAAAGCACGCCACACGCCACGACATAAGACGCTAAGAATGAACCTGTTGCATTTTTATCCCGGTTTGTTTTAGGTCAACTTGTCCCATGCGCGCATGACAACCTGACGGTGATCGGTAGGACCGCTTAGAACTTGCGGGTTGTTGGTTGCACAGGGGCGCGCGCGAAGATCGGGTACACTGAAAACGATGGCGACGAATGTTAGAGCGCAGGCAGAGGCGCCGCCGGCGCGCGGATGGTACGGCGTGGTTTTTCTCGCCTGGCTGGTCCCGGGAGGCGGTCATTTCCTGCTGAAACGTCCCGGTCGTGGAGCATTGGTGCTTGCGTCGGTGGCGATCATGTTCCTCCTGGGCCTTATGATGCGCGGCACTATGTTCCAGCCGCAAACGGGCGATGTGCTCACCACCATCATCTATTGCGGTGGATTCTTGGGCGATCTGGCGTCTGGCCTGTTTTATCTGCTGACCGTGTGGCTCGGATATGCGCAGCCCGACACGGCCGGTCATGTGCACGACTACGGAACCAAGTTCCTGGTGGCGGCCGGATTACTGAACGTGTTGGCCATGGTAGACGCCTACGAGATCGTAACGGGGCAAAAAGAATAATGCCGAAAATGAATCTTTCGCACTTCGAAGCCGCGATATTGTTTGCGCTGTTTTCCTCCGTGGTCCTGGGTGTGATTACCAAGCGTACCGACGAAGAACGGTTGCGGTACGGCGTCCGCTGTTTTGCCTATTTTGTGGCGGCGTTGATCGGTTTAGGCTGGCTCATGAAGCTGGGCCACGGTTAGCCGCTTGTTCACACTGTTTCCGAGCCGTGAACTTCAAGGGCGCTCAGTGGAATTTTACTTGTCTGGCTCTTTCGGCGGCTTGCAATCACCCTTGCAAACGGTTTGAGAAAGTTGTCGAGCTGGCCCCAGCGTTCCTGGGTCCGCAATGGTGGGCCTTTGGACACTGATGGTTTGAACGACGGTGTTGCCCGGCCCCGGCGTGCTCTGGACCATTTGCCGTTCCTGCAACTTTAATCCCGATTCGTTGCCACTGACGGTGCCAGGAACGTCGCGCGAATAGATATCTACCACCTCGTCTTTGGAGCCGTCGGGCTTCGTAACGGTCCTAGTGACGGTTTGGCCGTGGAGTTGGAGTTCGCCGTTAGAACCCCGTTCGTATTCCGCGCTGTTCTCGGACACTTCCGGCCCCTGCACGGTATGCTCAGTGGTCTGACGTACGGCAGGGTAGAAGCCGCCGTTGCCATCGCGTCGATAGGTGGTGCTTTCCAACTGATAGCCGTTGCCCTGCTTGCTGACCACTTGGCTTTGCTTCTCCACGGTCTCAAGACCGCTCGCAGTCGGACGCTGTACCACTGTTTCCGAGGTTTCACTCGAAGCGTTCTTTTGCGTTTTGGTCACCGCTTTTTCGGTGACCTGAGTGTTTCCGTTGATGTCGGTGCCATAGGTGGTGCTCTGGATGGTGGAACTGCCGTCGGGCCGCTTCTGTTCCTCAATCGTTTGCCGGACTGGTGGTAATGGATTGCCTTGGGGATCGTATTTCCGGGTGATTCGCTCAGTTACTTTGCCAGATGAATCGTTCCGGAGTATGCGTTCTTCCACCTGTTCCATTGGGACAGTACGGCCGTTGATAGACTGCGTGGTCACGGTAGTCTGGGAGCCGTTCGATGATTTGATTTGCGAAATCGTCGGGCCATCGCCGACCACGTTGCCGTTGACATCAACCGACGTGCTGCTGCTT
>Ga0070717_10003548_pt1 | contig 11181 bp, 8 predicted proteins | sample LARL113metaG_FD_71366 | JGI IMG/M metagenome (GOLD analysis project Ga0070717, IMG submission 71366) | Corn, switchgrass and miscanthus rhizosphere microbial communities from Kellogg Biological Station, Michigan, USA - LAR L11-3 metaG | ecosystem: Host-associated > Plants > Roots > Rhizosphere ...
CTGCTGCCGGAACGGTTGCTGATGGCGGACTTGCGTAGGCGGTATTCGATGTGAGGCTAGAGTCTGTGGCTGCAATCGCTTCGACTCGTTCTGCGGCATCGGATGCGGATTGAGCCCGGCTGGAGACATGGGCAGCGATGAACTCATCCACCAGTTTGTGCAGGCAGGTCTGGCCGCAAAGGTGCTTGGCGCCGCTGCGCATGCGGCCCGCCGCCTTCCACCCTGACACGCGCAGTTCGCCCGCATGGGTATAAGCCACGAACCAGTGATTGGTCTGTTTCTTCTCTGCCCCGCAGATATCGCACGAAATGGCCTGCCGGATCATTCCCTTCCCACTCCGATATGGTTCTTGAATGGCGGCGCTTCCATCGAGGGAACCGCCCACATCCATTTCATCGCGGATTAGAGAACGGCAAACAGGAACCGGCTAAACGCGGGCGGCTCCGGTTCGGAATTGGGCAATGGGGAATCCTGGGTTCCTGAATTGGGAAACGCAGCGGCGTCAGTCGTTAGCGGCCAGAAGCGGGCGAAAACGAGGCCGGCTCGCCCTCCATCACTGCGCCGAGAACTGACAGCTGAAAACTCTTCCTACTGCGTTGGCGCGAAGTAGCCCTTCCTGGCGCGCACCTGGTAACGCCGGTCGTTGCAGTAAAGATAGATCGGCCGGAAGGCGCCGTTGGCCTTGAAGTCCGCAGGCGTGTAGTTAAGCGCGTACTGGCTGCGCAACTCCGCCTGGATCTGGTGGAAGCTGGTGGTCATATCTTCGACGGAAGGCGGGAAGAACACGCGGCCGCCGGTAGCCTCGGCCATCTCTTCCAGAACTTGGTCGCCCTTGCCACGGCTCGGTGTCCAGTTGTCGCTGACCGCGTAGATGATGGTTTCCGAGCGCTCGCACATCTTGATGGCTTCATCGGGCCGAACGCGGCTCTGGTTATCGTCGCCATCGGAGATGAGGACCATGGCCTTGCGTACCGGCTCTCGACCGTGCTCTGACAGCAGCTTGTCGCGGCAGGCGGTGTACACGGCATCGAACAGCGCCGTGCCGCCGCCCGGACGCAGGCGGTTGACTCCCGTCTGCAGCGCGTCCAGATTGTTCGTCCAGTCGGCCATGATGCTGGGCGTTACGTCGAATCCCATCACAAACGCCCGGTCGCTCTGCAGCTTCAGCGTTTCGATCAGGAACTCGGTGGCCGCCTGCTTCTCGAATTCAAACCGCGTGCGGATCGAAGTGCTGGCATCGATCAGGAGTCCGACGCGCAGAGGCAGATTGATCTGCTGGCGGAACGAGTTCACCCTGGCGGGGGCTTTCTGATCATCCAGCAACGCAAAATCGCTCTGCTTGAGGTCGGGGATGTAATGGCCATGCTTATCGGTCACCGTGAAGATGAGATTGACCTCGTTCACCGAGGTTCGAATGGTGGGAGCGGCGGTGTCCGGCTGGTCATCTGCGGGCTGGCCCGCTCCGGGCTGCGTCGGAGGCGCCGCCTGCTGCGCAGGCTTTTGCGGGGCAGGTTGCCCCGGCGGAGTGGCCGGCGACTGCTGCGCGTACAAAAACGTCAGGGGAAGAATGCCTGCAAGCACCAGGCATGCAAGACTATAAGCCCAGCGGCGGGCTTGTGCCGCTGGCGAGGAAGTGTTTCTTGTCATGACTCTTTTATCTTACCAATCATCGCGAGTTGCCGCGCCGTTCTTGTGCCGACTAAAGCGCCCAACGGGCCTGGTCAGTTAGACGCTTGGGGCCGAAAATGGGCGTCAGCCGTGACTCTCCAGGGTCTTGAGGAAATCCTCCAGGGCCGCGGGAAGCGGAGACTGGAGCGCCAGCAACCGGCGGGTGGCGGGATGAGTAAATTCCAGTTCGGCGGCGTGCAGGAAGTTGCGGCCCAGGCGCAGTTTTTCAGATTCTCGGTTCTGGCCCTGGCGGCCGGTCGGCCCGGCTGTTAGCTGGCCCGCGGCCCCGTACAGCGTATCGCCCACCACCGGATGGCCGAGCGACGCCATGTGCACGCGAATCTGGTGGGTGCGGCCGGTCTCGATCCGCACCCGGACCAGGGTGAATTTTCCGAAGCGCGTCTCCAGGCGGCGGACGACCTCGTAGTGCGACACGGCGGTGCGGGCGTTCTCTTGTACACGCGTGGTCATGCGCGTTCGCCGCACGGGGTCGCGGCCGATCGCCGCCGCGATGGTGCCCTTTTGCTTCTCCACCGCGCCATGCACCAGGGCAATGTAGGTCTTGCGAATCTCGCGGCCTGAGAACATGCGCGCCAGCGCCGCGTGCGTGCGATCGTTCTTGGCAACGATGATGAGGCCGCTGGTCTCTTTGTCGAGGCGGTGCACGATGCCGGGGCGCAGTTCGCCGCTGGTGGACGAGAGCAACTGAAACCGGTGCAGGAGCGCGTTGACCAGCGTGCCGCGGCTGCGCGCGTCATCGGTGGCGCCCGAGCCCGCATGCACCATCATGCCCGCGGGTTTGTCGATCACCGCCAGATTGGAATCTTCGAACACCACGCTCAGGGGAATGTCTTCGGCCACGGCTTTGAGCGGGGCAGGATGAGGTTCGCCTGTAATGCTGATGGATTCACCGCCGCGCAGCCTGTACGAAGCTTTGGGGCGCGTCCCGTCGACGAGTACATCGCCCTGGTCCAGCAGAAGCTGCACACGCGAACGGCTGACTCCATCGAGCTGAGTAGTAAGGAACTGATCGAGGCGCTGGCCGGCCGCTTCCTGCGGGACGGAAAAACTTCGCACGTCAGTCATGCGCTTCCTCGTGTTTTGCTTCGGGGTCCTGGAGTGTCGCATGCTCCATCGGGAGCCCTCGAGTTGCGTCAAGCCTCTTCCGCTCCATCAAGACGAGAGCGCCGATCAGGACCAGGATGATTGCAAACACCTGTGGCCCATCCAGCGCGCCATGCAGCACCTGTCCGCGGCCTTCGGGATCGCGCCATAACTCGGTGATATAGAGAGTCACGCCGATTCCCATGATGGCCACGCCGGCCACATCGCCGGGTTGGCGTCGCAGCGGCATCCAGATCAGGAGAAGAACTGCCAGCGTGGCATACGCCAGGGCCGCGTAGGCTTGCACGGGATGGAGCGCAACGCCCAGGGGAGTGCCACTCCAGCGCTGCGCGAGCGGATGAGTATAGATAACGGCCCAGGGTACGGATGTTTCATTGCCATAACCGGCGCCGGCCAGCAGAGCTCCGAACTGCTCCAGCGCGAGGCCGAGGGTGAGAGGCGCCGCCAGCGCATCCAGCGTGGCCATCATCGGCATGTGCTGCCAGCGCATGTAGGCGAGCGCAGCCAGGCCGCCGATGAGAATGCCGGCGCCAGCCACCCAGGGGTTGTGAATGGTGGCCAAGCCAAGCATCCACAGCGGGTGAGCGAGGAGTTCGCGCCAGTTCACCGCCAACAGCAACAGCCGCGAACCCAGCAGCGCCGTGAACAACGCGATCACGCACACGTTCCAGACGTGGGCCGGAGATACGCCCGCCGTGCGCGCGGTGCGCTGCGCCAGTACCAGCGCGACCAGGACGCCGGCTGCGGCCAGCGCGCCATAGCTGGGTATGAGGAGAGCGCCGAGCGTGAACAGTACCGGATGCACTGGAGATGAGCATACGGCACGGCAGCGGAGTTATGGCTGCCCGCATGAGGAAGGAGGTGGAGCGTAGAAATAGAAATCCGACCCGCTGGGCCGTGGGTAATGCGCCGGTGAACCCGTCCTAAGACGGTGGAGCTCTCCGCGGTTCATTAGGCATTCCGGACTGGCGGACACGGCACACAGAACCGATTGTCGAGTTGAGCCCCTGTTCAATGAATGTAGGTTCAACCAGCGTTGATCACCACACCTGCTTTGCAGGTCGGTTTCTATTGCGGATAGTATGGGTCCGCGCGAAGAATTGCAAGTCTTGTGCGAAAGGTGCGCAATGTGTTAAAAAATTGCACTCGCTTTTTCCCGAATTGATTCCGCGTGATGAATATTGGAGAAGTTGGTTGGCTGCTGACTTAATCGAAGGTAACTGCATCCCAGCTTGAGAACTTCCCTGCTTGGCGAACCATGGTCCAAGCGCGTAGTTTAAGGGCAACCGTCCTGGGGAGACGGCCTCTCGCTTATGACCAAACCGGCTAGCGCGCCCACCATGACCAACCCGGCCATTGCGCCGAAAGCGCCGCTGCAGCGCCTGCTCTCGCTGGACGTGGTCCGCGGCATCACCATCGCTTTCATGATCATGGTGAATAACAACGGCGGCGCCGGCTCCTGGCACTTCATGAATCACGCCGAGTGGAACGGCCTTACGCCGACGGACCTGGTGTTTCCCACCTTCGCGTTCGTGATCGGAGTCTCCATCGTGTTTGCGTTCGATGCGCGACTGGCGCGAGGAGCGGCACGCAGCGAACTGGCCAAACACACCGTCCAGCGTGCCATCCTCCTGATCATCTTCGGCATCATCGTGAACAGTTTCCCGTTGTTCCACCTCGCGCACTTGCGGTTCTACGGAGTCTTGCAGAGGCTGGCGGTCTGCTATCTGGTCTGCGGGCTGTTCTATCTTTACGACCAGCGCGCCTCGACAAAAGTCGCTGCGTTGATCGCCGCGCTCGTAGGTTACTGGGTGCTGATCCGCTGGGTGCCGATTCCAGGTGTGGGCATGCCGGGCCGCGACGTCCCGTTCATGGACATGACCCAGAACCTCACCTCCTGGATCGATCGCCATGTCTTTCCCTATCACCTGTACCTCTATGCGCCCGATCACAATGTGCGCGACCCTGAAGGGCTGCTGAGCGACCTGCCCGCCATCGGGACCACCCTGACGGGTGTGCTGGCCGGACTCTGGCTGCGCACCAACCGCAGCGTGAAGGCAAAGACCGCCGGGCTGGCCCTGGGGTGCATTGGCAGCTTGGTCATCGGTTATCTCTGGTCGCTCGAATTTCCGCTCAACAAGAACATGTGGACCAGCTCGTTCGTGCTGGTTGCGGGCGGTTATTCGCTGGCGCTGCTTACGTTCGCTTACTGGGCCGTGGAGCAGATGAACTGGCGCAAGGGCTGGACCTATGTATGGATCGTGTTCGGGTCCAATGCGATCGCGGCCTACATGTTCAGCGAGCTGGTGCCTGGCATCATTTACAACATCCCTTCTTCCGCGGGACCGGGGCATCCCAGCCCAGTGATTCAGTTCCTGACGCATACGTTCGCGCACATTCCCTATCCGGGCTGGGCGGCCTTCGCCTACTCCGTATCGTTCACCGCGTTCTGCTTCATCCCGGTGTGGATCCTTTACCGGAAGAAGATCTTTCTCAAGGTCTGACTCAGAACCGGCTTTCACACAGGTGTCATCCTGACGCTGAAGACTGTGAAGCGGAAGGATCCGCTTTTGAAGTTGAACCCTTGCGCTGGGATCAGCGGGAACGAAACATGCACACGAAATCGAAACTCCGTTTACCCTTTCTTCCACTCCTTGCGCTGATGGTTGTCTCCACATCTGCGCACGCCGCCGGTCCCGAGTCTGCTCGCCCCGTTCCGGTTCCGCCTCCGCCCATGGGGTGGTCCTCGTGGAACAGCTTCTCCAACACGGTCGATGCGCAGAATGTGATGGCGCAGGCGCGCGCGATGGCGTCCAACGGCATGAAGCAGGCCGGCTACCAGTACATCAATATCGATGAAGGCTGGTGGCTGGGCAAGCGCGACGCGGACGGCAACTTTGTGGTGGACGAGAAGGCGTGGCCGGCGCTTCAGCCGGGCGAGAAGGCCGGCGACATGGCCAATATCGTGCGCTTCATCCATTCGCTGGGGCTGAAGGCGGGCATCTACACTGACGCGGGCAAAGACGGCTGCAGCATGTATCCGGACCTGGGTCCCAAATATTTCGACACCGGAAGCGAAGGCCATTACGAACAGGACTTTCTCCAGTTCGCGCGCTGGGGCTTCGATTATGTCAAAGTGGACTGGTGCGGCGGCGACAAGGAGAACCTCGATCCCGCGGTGCAGTACGCCGAGATCGCCCGCGCCATTGCGCGCGCCGAAAAGATCACCGGACGGCGGCTGTACTTCTCGCTCTGCGAGTGGGGCAAGCAAAGCCCCTGGACGTGGGCGCCGCACGTGGGCGGGGCGCCGGCGGACATCTGGCGGACCAGCGGCGACATCGTCGATCCCATCGTAGCCGGGCAGGCACACGCCGATCGCAAGGCAGGATTCGACAAGATGCTGGGCAACTTCGACCAGGGCATTCATCCCGAAGCGCAGCACACCGGCTTCTACAACGACCCCGACATGATGGTGATCGGCATGCCTGGCTTCTCCGATGCGCAGAACCGTGTGCACATGGGCCTGTGGGCCATCTCGGGAGCGCCGCTGCTCGTGGGCGCCGACCTGGCGAAGCTGAGCACCGACACGCTCGCCATGCTCATCAATAAAGAGGTCGTGGCCGTCGACCAGGATGCGCTCGGGTTGCAGGCGGTGAAAGTTGCGGAAGCGGAAAAGGGCGTGCAGGTCTGGTCAAAGCCGCTCGCCGTAAGCGGCTCACGCGCGGTGCTGTTGTTGAACCGGACCACGACCGCGGCTGACGTGAAGGTCGAGTGGAAAGATATTGGGCTGGCCGAAAATCCCCCTGCCGGGGTGCGGGAAATCTGGTCGGGGAAGGACGCTGGGAATTCGAAAGGATCCTATTCCGCCCGAGTGCCGGCCGGAGATGCTGCCCTGCTGCTCATCAAGGGTACGAATATGCCAGGGACGGGGTACAAGCCGGAGAGCCAGGGAAACGATGCGGCCCCCTGCCGCGGCTGCGAATTGACGTTTTCGCATGTCGGCGCGCGCGGGCCATGGGCGCGCATACGAATCAGCTATCGCAATTCCACCCAGGCGCCGCGCTACGTCGAACTGCGCGTGAACGGCCAGGACGCCACCAGCATTGCGCTCCCGCCCGCAGGACCGGACGTGGGTGAAATCAGCATCATGGCCCGGCTCGATCGGCCGGGTGCGACCAATGTTTTGACGTTCTCGTCCGATACCGATTTGACAGCTGTGATCGACGCGATCAATGTGGAGTAAAGGGGCGACTGGGAACGGCCATGGCGCTGGAGCTGAAAGCTTCGCCATCCACTGCACAAATTCTGAGTAACCCTGCCCGAGGGCGCCCTCTGCTCGAGCTCTTGGGCGGCTACGGGCTCATACTGGCGACGATCTGGACGCCGCGGCCGTATCAGCAATGGCTGTACTGTATCGCGGTTGCGTGGATCCTTGTCACCTCCGCGCTCGCATTCCCCGGCTGGGCGGCCATGGGCTTCCGCCGCGGCGGATTTCTCGCTTCTTTGTGGGTGGTCTTTGCGGCGGCCATGGTCACCGCCGGCGCCGTAATGATGGCCATTCACCTGGATACGTTGCGCCATCCCATCAGCACCCGCAGTTGGGTGATGACGTTCGGCGGCTACACCGTGTGGTCATTCGTGCAGCAATTCCTGCTGCAGGGCTATTTCTTGTTCCGGCTTTTGCGCCTGTTGCCGCGGCGCGAATGGGCGGCGCTGGCGGCGGCCGGTATGTTTGCCGCGGCGCACCTGCCCAACCCGATTCTGACGCCGGTCACATTTATCTGGGGTCTGTGCGCGTGTTTCGTCTTTCTCCGCTTGCGCAATGTCTATCCGCTGGCGATCGCGCATGCGTTGCTTGGGATCACGGTGGCCATCACCATTCCCGGCCCCGTCGTTCGCAACATGCGCGTTGGCTTGGGCTATCTGCGCTATCACGTGCCGCATGCGCATCCGCCGGGCCTGGAGCCGACGCCCACCAGCCGATAATCTCAATACAGAGCGAAAGAACAAAACTTCCGTAACGTGCTACAACACTCCATTAGGCCGCCTAAGAATTGCCAGTACCATGAAGTTTGCTTTACTGTGAGACTTCCGGTTAAGGTCACGCGGAATTCGGAGCTGGATGCCTATGCGTCAGATCGCGCCGTGTGCCGGGCTGTATTGTTTCTCTCCCTCTGCTTCGCGCTGGACCAACGCATACGTGACGACAAATCGGCTGCACCGGCCTCTCACGGGCGTTGATGTTATTCACTAAACAATAATTCGAATGCGTAAAGCTTTGTAGTAAACCTATCCCCGAGAACTTCCTTCATTAAGAAATTACATCGATAGGACGGGCCCCTCTATGCTCGCTAGAACTCTTTGTCTTCTCTCCTGTTTGTTCTTCACTGTTTTCACCACCGCCCAGAACGTGCCCCGTTCCTCTCACGTCTGGATTATCACCGAAGAGAATCACAGTTATGAAGATGTAGTCGGCAACTCACAAATGCCTTACTACAATCAGCTCATTCGTGAATATGGATTGGCCACGCAGTTCTATGCCGATCAACATAGTTCACTTCCCGCATTGATGTGGCTTGTTGCGGGGGCAGCGGTAGAGCCGAATAACAGTACTGTTTCCTGCGCGCACACGCAGGACAACGTGGTCCGCGAACTCTTGAAACGGGGTTATACCTGGAGGTCTTATCAAGAGAACATGCCGTCTGCCGGCTATCAAGGACTGTATGGGGGCACTAACAATAGCTACTATCGCCGCCACAATCCGTTGATTGACTTTTCAGACGCGTGCCCGGGAACGGGTCAGGACAAGAACAGTGTTCCATATTCCCGGATGGCCACTGATTTTGCCCAAGGCAAAACTGTAAATTACGCCTACATTACTCCCGACGCAGACGAAGATGCCCACAGCGGCTCTCTTGCGGCTGCTGATCAGTGGCTCCAGGCGCATCTTCCGGAGATTCTTGCCCGGCCAGAATTCAATTCCGGAGGCGATGGCCTTTTATTTATCGTGTGGGATGAAGGCACTCTTTCTGTTGACAACCGTTGTTCTGCAACGGTGCACAACGGATGCGGCGGGCGTACAGCCACTCTCGTGATAGGTCCGCGAGTGAAGCCCGGCTATGAATCGACGATCACTTACCACAATGAAAACGTGCTCAAGACCGTGTGCGCGGTCATGGGCTTGGCCCCTTGTCCCGGCGCGGCCAAAAAGGTTGCGCCTATGGCCGACTTTTTCGAAACCAACCCCTCATCTCCCTCCAACAGTGTTGTGATTTCAACTCCGGGCAATGGAGCCACGATCGCAGGGGCCGTGCACCTTATCGCCAATGCTTCTGAAAGCCAGGCCGTAAGCCAGACGCAGGTCTGGGATAACGGTGTAAAGCTCGGGGTATACGGCAGCCAGATCGATGCGATCTATAACCTGGCGCCCGGAACGCACACCACCACGGTGCTCGACCTGGATTCCTCCTATAAAGATATTCATAAATCGTCAGTAACTTATAAAGTGGAGGCACTGGGCAATGGTGTACAAGTGATATCACCCACGACCAATGAAACATTCAACATGACTACGGTTCACGTAGTCGGACACGCCCATGAGTCGGTAGCCATAAGTCAGATGCAAGTTTGGGATAATGGTGTCAAGCTTGGAAAGTATCCCGGCGCAGACGTGAACCAATACTTCAATCTTGCGCCCGGATCCCACACCATTACGATCGTCGACCTGGACGGCAGTTACAACACGCTCCATCAATCCAGCGTGTCGTATTCCGTGCAGTAAGTGACTTATCCCGTGCCGACACGGTATCGGTGTCCGAATGGCCTTGCTCAGGCGGGGCCGGTCTGTGCGATCGGCAGCCTTACGCGAAACTCGGTGCGGCCGGGCTGCGACTCGAATTCGATTGCGCCGTCGTTGTGGCGCACGAGACGCCGGACGATGTCCAGTCCCAGGCCGGTCCCCTGTCCCTGGGGCTTGGTGGTAAAGAACGGGTCGAAGATGCGGTCGCGCACGTCATTCGGAACGCCGGGCCCGTCATCGAGAATGCGCACGATCACGCGATGGTCGTCGCGCTCCGCACGCACGCCCACCCGGCCTCCATTGGCCACCGCGTCGAGGGCATTGTCGATCAGGTTTCCCCATATCTGGTTCAATTCGCCGGCAAAGCCGCACACCTTGGGCAGTTCCGGTTGCAGGTCCAGAGTGACGGCCACGGATTTTTCCCGCGCCTTCGAGTTCAGCACCGCAACGGTATCGCCCAGGCTGGGGCCCAAGTCTACGGGCTCAGCCACGTTGGCCTGATCCATGTGGGTAAATCCCTTGACCGCCTTGACCAGGCCAGAGATGCGCGTGGCCGAATCCTGAATTTTCGCCGTCAAGTTGCGCACCGCACAACCGGCGGCCGCCCAGCGTACGACGGCGTTCAAAGCGGACCGGTCCACGGTGGTAGCAAGCGACGCCAATGCTTCAAAGGTCACCTCGGTGTCGGCGAGCATCCCGGCGTCGGCCGTGTCCAGCCGGTGTTTGGCGAGCCACTCGATAATGGCCTCTTCGCGGTCCGACTGCTCCAGCGGGGAGCGCACTCCCAGGCTTTGTTTCGCCATGCACGACGTACGAACTGCCTCGACGGCGGCAATTTGGTCATCGCTCAAGCGCGCCGAAGCCAGGCCGCGTGTCGCCTCTTCGCAATCGTCAATTCGTTGCTTGAGGATGGCTGCGCAACGCTCAATGGCGGACGCTGGGTTATTCAGCTCGTGGGCCAAACCCGCCGATAGTTTACCGAGCGAGATCATCTTTTCGTTTTGCAGATCATTGGAGGTAAACAACCGGGCGCGATCGAGCATGGTATGCACCAGGATCGAGGTGACCTGAAAACATTCCCGGGTCATCTCCTGCAGATGGGAGCGGTGTATGGCGAGAACTTCCAGCGGCTCGAGGGCGCTCGCGTTCCCTGGCGGCGTATTCAAACGTGAATACGGCAACACACCGCCAACGTCGCCCGCACGCCACTCAATGACCTTATTTGGCCCGGCGCCACGATCCACGAACAACGCCAGCCGTCCGGAGAGGATGATGTATAGATTTTCGACCGGGACACCCTTGTGGCTCAGGATTTCGCCGGCGTCCAGCTTTCGAGTCGACCCGTGTGCGACGAGCCACTCCAGCTCCGTCCGAGGCGCTCCGCCCAAAGTCTTGTGTTCCGCCAACCGATTGACGAGACCGTGGTCTATCACTGAAGTGCGACCTCCTCAGAGGGGGAAGAATCATTCCCTAGAACCATATCAGACGAGAAATGGGCGGATTCGGCGGTCGCATTTTCACCCAAGACGAACAAATCAGGCCAGCGACGTGGGCCACCCGTTCGCCCAAATTATTACCTTAGTCACTTG
>Ga0070717_10003549_pt1 | contig 11181 bp, 10 predicted proteins | sample LARL113metaG_FD_71366 | JGI IMG/M metagenome (GOLD analysis project Ga0070717, IMG submission 71366) | Corn, switchgrass and miscanthus rhizosphere microbial communities from Kellogg Biological Station, Michigan, USA - LAR L11-3 metaG | ecosystem: Host-associated > Plants > Roots > Rhizosphere ...
TCGCTCTTGCATCCTTTGCAGGCGAGGCAGAGGTCAAGCGATTGCTTGACTTCCTCGCTGCACCAGCCGTCGCGAATGACTTCACCTTGCGTCATCTCCCAGAGCAGGTGAGCACGGCCGCGGGTGGAGTGCTCTTCTTCGCGGGTGGCGCGATAGCTGGGACACATCACGCCGCCTTCTTCGCGGCGGCATTTGCCGACGCCTACACAGCGCAAGGTGGCATGCGACAAGCTGCCGCGATCTGCGGGAAACTGGAAGCGGGTCGCGGGTTCCCACGGGGCGTAGTTGGCGCCGAGGCGAAGGTTGTCGTCGAGCTTGTGAGGATCGATGAGCTTGCCGGGATTCATCTTCCAGTCCGGGTCCCAGACGGACTTGAACTTGCGGAATGCCTGCATCAGTTCCGGGCCGAACATTTTGGGAAGAAGTTCGGCGCGGGCCTGGCCGTCGCCGTGTTCGCCGGAGAGGGAACCGCCGTAGCTGATGACGAGATCGGCGGCTTCTTCCACGAACTTTCTGAATTTTGCGATGCCCTCTTTCGATTGCAGGTCAAAGTTGAGGCGCGTGTGTACGCAGCCGTGGCCGAAGTGGCCGTAGAGCGAGCCTTTGTAGCCGAACTCAACCATCATTTTGCGCAGGTCGCGAAGATAGCCGCCGAGTTTTTCGGGAGCGACGGCGGCGTCCTCCCAACCTTCCCAGTTGAAGGGCTCACCGGGGACGTGCGAGGTGGCGCCGAGACTCGACTCGCGAACTTCCCAGATGCGCTTTGCGCGGGCGCCGGAATACAACTGCACTTTCGGAGGCGCGGCGCTGCGGCTGAGAGCGTCGATCAAGCGGAGCGCTTGCGATTCGGCTTCGGATAGCGTTTGGCCGCCGAACTCGACCATGAGCCAGCCTCCACCTTCGGGGAGCAGTGCGAGTCCTTCTGTATTCATGCCCTTCACGCGCTCGTAGTAGACGAGCAGGTCGTCGAAGCCTTCGAGGCCGATGGGCTTGTGCTCCATGATTTCAGGGACGTGGTCAGCGCATTGATAGATGTCGGGGTAGGCGACGACGGCGAGAACGCGCTCGGGAGGGCTCTCGACTAGGCGACAGGCGGCTTCTAGGACCGTTGCGCAAGTTCCTTCGGAGCCCACTAGGGCGCGGGCGATGTGGAAGCCGTTTTCGGGTAGGAGGTAGTTCAGGTTGTAGCCGGAGACGCGGCGCGGGATGTTGGGGAACTTCTGGCGGATTAGATCGGCGTATTCTTCGGCGATTTGCTTCAGGGATGCTCTGATTTGAGCGGCACGGTCTGATGTGCCGCGGCCCGATACTTCCGAACTGCTGGCGGGCGAGGGTGCCCGCCCCCCATTGACCCCTAGGTGAGTTGGTGCTCCTTCCGGCGTGCGCGGGCGAGACGCCCCCGCGACAGCCGGCGGGTCGCCGGCGCTACGAATGAAATTCTGGCCTACTTTCAGGCGGGTGCCGTCATAGGTAACGATTTCTAGTTCTTCGATGTTGTCGTCGGTCTTGCCTGCCATTACCGAGTGGACGCCGCAGGAATTGTTCCCGATCATGCCGCCGAGGGTGCAGCGGTCGTGAGTTGCGGGATCGGGTGCGAAGGTGAGGTGATGTTTTTCGGCGGCGTTGCGCAGGTGGTCGAGTACGACGCCGGGCTGCACCCGGGCGATGCGGCGCGTGGGATCGATCTCGAGGATTTTTGCCATGTGTTTGGAAAAATCCAACACGACGGCGACGTTGCAACACTGGCCTGCGAGTGATGTGCCTCCGCCGCGACAGAGCAAGGGCGCGCCAAACTCGCGGCATACGGAGATTGCGGCCAGCACGTCGCCGCTGTCGTGGGGAATCACCACGCCGATGGGGATCTGACGATAGTTGGAGCCGTCAGTGGCGTAGAGGGCGCGGCTGCCGTCGTCGAAGCGAACCTCGCCGCGAACCTGCAAGCGCAGAGCCTCGGCAATTCCTGAAGCGCCGGTGCGTAAAAACCTCGAGGCTGGCGCGAAAGCTACCACTTTGTCTGGCATGCGCGCCGATTCTTAATCGGAGGACTTCTTGGTCACGTTGGTGATTTGAAGCCGGGTAGTGTCACCGCTGGCCTGAATGTTGATTGTGACCATGTTCTTCTGGTTATTGGAAACGATGGTGCAGTGGTTCTGATCGGAGGTTGTCACCATGGCCCCGGGGAATCTCGATTTGTAGAAGCTGCAGACCTTGTCGGCGGCGTCATGGGTTTCGAACATGGCGGTGACGGTGCGGATGCCGCCAAAGGCAGCGGATGACGCGCCGTTGCGCTGAACTTCCGCCCCGGGGTAGAGATCGATGCCGAGGTCTTTGGCAGCTTGGTCCGGATCTTTGGAAGTTTCGACGGAGCCGAACGGAGTTTCTACTTTCACGTGATCGCCGTTTTGAGACACGCGGGAATTTTTGGCAATGCGGTAGCCGATGATGCCGACGGTCGCCACGCCGAGGATTCCGACGCCGACGATGATGGCAACGACGATGAGAATCACTTTGAGAGCGCTGCTACCGCCGGTGGGAGCCGGAGCAACTGGAGGGGCGGTCGATGGAACGCCGAGAGCAGATGCTCCCGCAGCGACGGTGGCGCCGCATTTGTTGCAGAACTTTGTCCCCGGGGTCAGAGTTGCGCCGCAAGAATTGCAGAATGCCATAAATCACCTCGAGCGCTGGTGGGATTAATCGACGGCGCGAGTATACCGCATACTGCGAGTAGAAAGCTTCCGGCGGCGGGGGCGACGAATGGTGCGCGGCCGGGACGGCCCGCGCGACAGCCGGCAGGATGCCGGCGCTACTCTCGATCTGCCGGGGCGGCTGTCGCTACATGGATCTCTTCTCTATCCGTGGACGGGCGAATGCGCCCGTCCGTACGTGGATCTTCTTAGCTCCACCGAAGGATGGCGAATGCTGCTGGCGCCACAGGCATATCGCGGGTGCCGTAGTCGGCCATAGAGAGCGCTATGAGAATGAAGAGGAAGAACACCGTGGCGATGACGACCAGCTTGAGCAGTCTTTCGTGAGCATGCCTGAGGTGCATGAAGAAGAGCGCGACGATGAGCGCCTTGATGGTGGCGATGGTGAGAGCGACGATGGCGTTGTAGCGACCGAGATCGATGAAGGCGGCCTCGTAAGTGACAAAAGTGCCCACCAGCAGGGCGATCCAGACGCCGAAGTAGGTTCTGAGCGGCGAAGATTTTGAATGGTCAGCCATAAAGCGCCTCAGACTCGACGAGCGTTACGGATGCCGGTCGATCAAGTAAAGCAACGGGAACAGATAAATCCAGACAATATCGACAAAGTGCCAGTACAGGCCGCCGACTTCGAGCGGCGTGTGATATTCGGGAGTGAATCGGCCTTTCCATGCCATGAATAAGAGCCAGGTAAAAATCCCGAGTCCAATCACCATGTGCAAAGCGTGCAATCCAGTCATGATGAAGTAGAGGGCGAAGAAAATTTCAGCGTGGCGCGGATTGGCGTACTGGTCCGGGTGACTTGGAATGGGCACGTGATCGAAGCTGAAGGATGCGCCGGGAACATGGTGCTCGTCGAATTTATCTTTGTATTCGACGCCTTTGATGCCGAGGAAGACCAGACCGAAAAGCATGGTCAGAACGAGGCTGCCGATCATCAAGGAGCGGCGGGCAGTCTGCGCGCCCCAAATGGCGAGCACCACCGTCAAGCTACTGCATATGAGGACCGCGGTGTTGGTGGCGCCCAGCGTGGCGTTGATGGATTTGCTGGCGGCCCCGAAATCTGGAAAATATAAGCGGCGATAAATCAAATAGGCGAGGAACAGGCCACCGAAGAACATGACTTCGGTGGCAAGAAAGATCCACATGCCGAAGCTGGCGGCATCGCGCTGCTGCTCTGGTTCGGCGAAGTGATGCAGCTTTTCCGGACGGTGCTGCTCTTCGTGATGAAGGCCAACAACGGTGCTATCCGACAACTTTGACCTCCTCGTTATGATCTCTGTCCAGTTCGTCGTAGTTGTAGGCTTCCCAGGTTACGACGGGCTCTTTCTCAAAGTTGAAAGTCGTGGGCGGCGACGACGTCATCCATTCCAGACCAGCGGCGTTCCAGGGATTATCGGGCGCGGGCTTGCCGTAGCGCATCGACCACAAGAAGTAGACCATGGGAAGCAGGTAGCCGACTCCGAGGACAGTGGCACCGGCGGTCGAGAGTACGTTGAGCACCTGGAATTCCTGCGGGTACTCGAAATAGCGGCGCGGCATGCCGAGGTAACCGAGGATGAACTGCGGGAAGAAAGTCAGGTTGAAGCCCAGGAAAACGATCAGAGCCGCGAGCCGCGCCCAGCCTTCGGGATAGAGGCGGCCGGAAATTTTTGGCCACCAGAAATGCATGCCTCCCAGATAACCCATGAGCGCGCCGCCGACCATGATGTAGTGGAAGTGGGCGATGACGAAGTAGGTGTCGGTGACATGAACGTCGATGCCCAGCGCAGCCAGGAACAGACCGGTCAGGCCGCCCATGGTGAACAGACCAACGAAACCGAAGGCGTAGAGCATGGGCGCGTCGTAGTGGATGGAACCTTTATATAAGGTGGCGGTCCAGTTGAAGACTTTGACGGCGGAAGGCACGGCGACCGCATAACTCAGGATCGAGAAGACGAGGGCGGCGTAGACGGAAATTCCGGCGACGAACATGTGATGCGCCCAAACCAGAAATCCGAAGACGGCAATGGCGATGGACGAAAACGCGACGAAGCTGTAACCGAAGATGCGCTTGCGCGAGAAGCAGGCAATGATCTCGGTGACCACGCCCATCGACGGCAAAATCATGATGTAGACCGCAGGGTGCGAGTAGAACCAGAACAAATGCTGGAAGAGTAGCGGGTCGCCGCCGAGTTTGGGATCGAAGATGCCCAGGTGCAGGGCCCGCTCGGCGACGACCAGCACGAGCGTGATGGCGATGACCGGCGTACCGAGGATCTGAATGATGCTGGTAGCGTAGTGCGCCCAGATAAAGAGAGGTAGCCGCGACCAGGTCATGCCGGGAGCGCGCATGCGGTGAATGGTAACGACGAAGTTCAGGCCAGTAAGAATGGAAGAGAATCCCGCGACGAAGATCGCGAGCCCTGCTTCGATGACTTTTGTGTTGCTGAACGCTGTGCTGAAGGGGGTGTAGAAGGTCCAGCCGGTGTCGACGCCGCCGGTGAGCATGCAGTGCACCATCATGATGCCGCCGATGATGTAGAGGTACCAGCTCAGCAGGTTGATACGCGGGAAGGCAAGGTCTTTGGCGCCGATCATCATGGGCACCAGGAAATTGCCCAGCACGGCGGGAATCGACGGAATGAGGAAGAAGAAGACCATCACCTGTCCGTGCATGGTGAAAAGTTTGTTGTAAGTGTCGGCCTGAACCAGGTCGCCGGCGGGCGTGAGGAGTTCCAGGCGGATGAGCAGGGCGAAGAGGCCGCCGATAAAAAAGAAGAACGTGATGGAGATCAGATAGAGAAGGGCGATGCGCTTGTGGTCGGTGGTGAAAAGCCACGAGCCGACGCCATAGTGCTTATTCAGATAATTTTCACGCTCAACCGGTTGAATTGTTGCGGTAGCCATACTCATTGCACCTGACTTCCTGCGGCTTTGTCATTGTTCTGGTCCGCCGTGGCGGCTGTTCTAGTCGGGGATACGCCGGGTTGCGATAAAGACTTCACGTACGCCACCAGGGCGTTCAATTGTTCTTCGCTCACCAAGCCCTGGAACGTGGGCATGACCGGCTTGAATCCGTTGACGACCTTTGCGCCAGGATCGAGGATGGATTCGCGAATGTAATTTTCGTCGGCGGCGACGGTGCGTCCGTCTGCGAGCTGCACGGGCTTGCCGAAAACTCCCTGCAGGTTAGGCCCGCGGCCTTGCGTGTCGGAACGATGGCAGGTGGCGCAGCCGAGTTCGGCGAATATCTTTTCGCCACTGGCGGAGAGCGGGCCCGAGGTGCCGCCGCTCATCCAGGCTTCGAACTGCGCAGGCTCCTGTACGACGATTGAGCCAATCATGCCAGAGTGTTGTGTGCCGCAGTATTCGGCGCAGAACAGGTGATACGTGCCGGGCTTGGTGGCGCGGAACCACGCCACGGTGTAGCGGCCCGGAAGCACATCCTGCTTCATGCGGAAAGCGGGAACGAAGAAGCTGTGGATGACGTCTTGCGACGTCATGATGAGCTTGACGTCGCGGCCAACCGGGACGTGGAGTTCGTTGATCTCGCGCTGGCCTTCGGCGTGTTCCAGCTTCCACATCCATTGTTTGGCGACGACGTAGACTTCGGTCGAGTCGCGGGGAGGAGTGCGGCTTTTGAAATACACAACCGCGCCCCAGACGAAGATCACCATGAAGACAAAGAATGGGATGATGGACCAGGTTAGTTCGAGCGGCGTGGAGCCTTCAATCTGCTCGGCGAGAACACCGCGGCGGTTTCGGTAGCGAGCGGCGAAGTAAATGATTGCGACGAAAATCAGCAGCGTCATCAGTCCTGACACGATGAGCAGGAAGATGAAGAGGGCGTCGACGTTGCCCGCCGCCGTGGAGGCCCTTGCGGGCCATAATGGAAAGTTATCGAACATAGCTTAAGTCAGTAAACTTGCCGAGCGCACTACTTGCATCCGGCTTAACGCAAGGTCCCGCGACTTCGCTCGGGATGACAATTGCTCGCGCGGGATGACAATCAGAGTGCATTACTGGCATGACCTGCCTTTACTTCGCGCCAATGTTTTCGCGGTGGCGCGTGTTTTTCCAGCCAGAATAGAATCAAGAGGAGCGAGCCCAGCATCAGGATGGTGAGGGCAGCTCCGAGCCGCAACATATTGCTCACGATGGCGCCGTATTTTCCGGTCGCGGGATCGTAGTGATAGCAGTACAGCAAAACTTGATCGACGGCGTTGCCGATCTTGCCCTGCGAGGCTTCGACCAATCCCATGCGCAGATCTTTCGGGGGAAAATCCACGCCGTAGAAATAGCGCGAGATGCGGCCTTGCGGCGTCAGCACCATGATGGCGGTGGCGTGCGCGTATTGGTTGATCTTTGGATCGTACTGATACTGAAAGCCGACGGCTTTGGTGAGCGCGTTGATCGATTCCGAGGTGCCGGTCAGGAAGTGCCAGCCGGAGGCGGCGCCGGGACGGCCATAGCGCTTGAGATAGTCCTGCTTTTTGGCGGCGGCGATGGCGGGCGTTTCCTGCGGATTGAAGCTCACCGTGACCACGTCGAATTCGTTGCCGAGGTCAAACTTCACCATCTTCATCGCGCCGGTGAGGCCAGAGAGAACTTCTCCGCAGAGCATGGTGCAGTTGTAGTAGACCAGGTTCAGGATCAGCGGCTTCTTGCCGAAGTAGTCGCCGAGTTTGACAGCATGCCCTGCGTCGTCGACGAAGTCGAGATGGGGAGGGACCTGGCCGTCGAGATGTTGCTCAATGCCGACGTTCTGCAAATACGGCGGGCGGACGTTGGCGGGCGGAGACATGATGCCTTTGGTCATGGCCTGTCCCCAAGCGTTTCCGCAGACAGTCAGGAGCAGGAGGGCAAGCATCGAGAAGATGCGGCGCTGGACGCGGACAGTCGAGCCGCGCTCGACCGGACAGCCGGGGGCGGCTGTCCCCACATGGGTATTCGCGGACATCGAGTTGTGATTCTGACTGCTCACTGCTTCGTTCCCTTCTTCTTTTCCGTAGCAGGCTTGGAGGGTTGGCTTGAGGGTACCGCGGTTGATGTTTGCGTGCGCACGGGAAGCCCGCGCTGCGCGAGCAAGTCCATGGCGCGGTCGATCGGGATGCGGACGGTTCCGGCCTTCTGGTCGACCCAATCGTAGGTGCTCAGGGTTTGTGCTTCGTCGATGCGAGTTTTGTCGAGCTGATTCCGCTCGTCGATTTCGAGCTGCGGAGCGGGAAAGTTTTGCTTCAAATAGTCTCTGTAATCCACCGACAGATGGCGTGTGTCTGCGGGCGCGTTGGTGACCAGTGGACTCACCGGGGCCTGCTCCGCCTCCGACCTTTTTCCGAGATAGGAATACAAACCTGAAACCACGAAGTGCACCAGCCCTCCCGCGACTACCAAGGCCAGCAAGAAGTACACAACGGGAGCGGCGCCGATATCCTGGCGCTCGTAGCCGCCGTTGCCGGGTGAATTCTCGGGATGAATTTCGCCGCTCATGCGTTTTCCGGATGATGGTGGTGTGGCTGCAGAACTTCTACCGCATCCGGATCGTAGGCCGGCAGCAGCGGCAACGAGCCCAGGTTACGGAAGAAATAGAAGAGCCAGAAGCCGCCGATGGCGACCGGCACAACCACGTCAGCCACGGTGGCAGTGAAAGTCTTTGAAAAATTCGGTTCGATAATCCAGAACAAGTCGAGATAGCGCATCAGCATCAGCCATACTGCGAGCCATACCAGCTTGTAAATGTTGCGCTTGAACGGGCGCGACAGCAGGATTCCGAATGGAATCGCAAAGTGGAAGACCACGATGAACAGGCCGACGTATCCCCAGCCCCCGTTCAAACGCCGCATGTAATACGAGATCTCCGAGGGCAGGTTGCCGGCCCAGATGATGAGCCACTGCGAGTAATTGAAGTAGGCCCAGACCATGATGAAGGTGAGCATCCACTTGCCGTGGTCGTGCACAAGGTCGGGCTTCAACATCTCCGACATGGGTTTGTAGTTGAAGAGAATGCGCTCGACCACAACGGCGAAACACATGGCTGACAAGACTTCGCCGATGAGAACAACCAGGCCGAAGATGGTGGAAATCCAGCTGGAATCAAGCGACATGACCCAGTCAATGGCGGCGAAAGAAATAGTGAAGCCGTAGAGAATGAGGCCGGGGCCGGCGACTGCCTTGAAGCGTTCTGTGTTGTCGGGAGCGCCGGGACGGTCCGTTTGCTTCGACCATTTCGACAATAGGAACGAGAGCAAATTCCAGATGGCGAAATAAAATACGGCGCGGAGGATGAATCCATTGGTTGTTAGATACGTCTTGGTGATGTCCTCGAGGTGCTCGCGTAGATGCTTGTCCGGGATCTGGTCTAGCGGCTGCGCCCAGATGTAGAGCTTATGCATCCCGAGAATAACGGGGATGAACAGGAGAGCGAGCAACGGCACGGTGCGCATGGCGGCGCCGAGAATGCGACGGATGACCATGCCCCAGCCGCCGCCGGTGAGGTGGCGAATCATGAGGATTGCCATCGACCCCAGAGCGACACCGAGCCAGCACATGAATCCGAGCAGGTAGGCGCGATAGAACTCCTGCGGGCGTACAAACGCGAGGATGACCGCTACAATGCCAAAAGTGACGCCGACGATCAACGAGCGCTGAGCAATGGTCTTCACCACTGGCGGAGGCGTCAGGTCGAGTTGTCTTACAGGCGCCGCGCTCATTTCTCTCCCTCAGGTTTGGAATTGCTTTCGGGCAAAAGCGCGGGCAGAGTCGCTCCGGTACCGGGCTCTCGGAAGTTCGGAGGCTCGGATGGAATCTTCTGTCCGGGAGGAACATCGGCCATGGTCGCGTTCTGGCTCAATTGCAGCGCGCGCACGTAAGCCACGATGTCCCAGCGATCTTGCGGCGGAATCTGCGATGCGTAGTCGGGCATGATTCCGAAACCTTCGGTGATGATGTCGAAGAAATATCCCAGCGGTGCTTTCTGCAGGCGCGCGATGTGGAACGATGGCGGTTTGCGGGAGAATCCGCGGGATGGCACGAAACCGTTGCCGTCTCCCAGGCGCGAATGGCAGGGCGCGCAGAAAATGTTGAATCGCTCGCGGCCGCGTTCCAGGACTTCTTTGGTCACGGGGAAAGGCATGACGTCGCCGGGATTGTTGCCAGTCTTGCCGGTGTAGAAATAGGTATCTTCGTGCAGTTGGCCGCGGGCGACTGTGCCATCCACTGGCGGGCGCTCCGAGCGCTGGTCCGGGAAGAAGTCGCTGCGAGAGAGTGGATTCTGGCGCGGCTGGACGTGCATGTCGATGCGGCAGGCTGTGGTGAGAGTGATGGCCAGCAGCGGAAAGAAAAGCTTCAACCACGAAGGACACGAAGGTTCACGAAGGAAAGCCCATAGTGCGGGCTTCCGTGGAATCCCGCCCTTGCTAACAGAACGCGCAAGGATGGGGCACCCGGGTGTCGAGCTTCGCTCGACTGGACGGGCGAATGCGCCCGTTCCTACATGGACTTGTTTGCGGAAGTGCGACATTTTAGCTGGGCACCTCCGAGACTGAGCGCGGGTTGAGGGCTTCCAGGAATTTACGCGTGTCCGCGGGATCGTACTTCTTGTCGGTTGAAAACACGATCAGGAAGAAGCGATCTTTTGAGGCCGACGAGAAGCGCGGCACATTGAATACAGGATGGTACGGCATGGGCAGGCCGTTGAGAGCGAGCATGCCGAACACCGCCGAGATGCCGGCGAACAGAATAGTCATCTCAAACGTGATGACGATAAATGCGGGCCAGGAATGCGGAGGCTTGCCGCCGATGTTCAGCGGGTAGTCGACTGCTGACATCCAGTACTGCATCAAGTATCCCGTGAGGCCGCCGACGATGCCGCCGATCAACACGACCAGGGGAACTTCGTTGCGATGAAACCCGATTTCTTCCGCCAGGCCTTCGATGGGAAACGGGCTGTAGGCGTCGATCTTCTTATATCCAGCCTGGTGCGTGGCGTGCGCCGCGTCGACCAGCGCCTGCGCCGAGTCGAACTCGGCCATGATGCCGTAAATGGGATCGCGCTTCATATGATGAACCTCGTCACCGCGTTCGCCATCATTCCTTCACCTCCGCTTCGGGCAGGAGGGTGCGCATTTCGAAGATCGATATTGCTGGCAGAATCCGCAGGAACAGGAACATCGCGGCCAGGAACATGCCGATGGTACCGATATACGTCATCCAGTCCCAACGCGTGGGGTAGTACATGCCCCAGGAAGAAGTCAGGAAGTCGCGATGCAGGCTGACGACCACAATGATGAAGCGCTCGAGCCACATGCCGACGAGAATGACGCCGGAGATGAAGAAGAGTGCAAGGGGACTGGTGCGCAGCTTGCGAATCCACAGCACCTGCGGGATGAAAATGTTGCAGATCAGCAGCATCCAGTAGGGAACGGCGTAGGGGCCGTGCAGGCGGTTCCACAGAGTAAAGGCATCGTAGCGATCGGCGCTGTACCAGCCCATGAAGGCC
>Ga0070717_10003550_pt1 | contig 11177 bp, 15 predicted proteins | sample LARL113metaG_FD_71366 | JGI IMG/M metagenome (GOLD analysis project Ga0070717, IMG submission 71366) | Corn, switchgrass and miscanthus rhizosphere microbial communities from Kellogg Biological Station, Michigan, USA - LAR L11-3 metaG | ecosystem: Host-associated > Plants > Roots > Rhizosphere ...
CTCCACCAATGGACGATGTCCGATGGTCAGTTGCCGGACCCGGCGTGACACCATGTTCACGAGAATTTGCTGATTTTGGATTACTTCGCTAGCTGCTTTAACAAGTTCGGCCTTCATAATTGAGTCGGTGAGTCCTACGGCTGACGAGTATTACATTCCGGGCGAGCTGGGATTAGGTCGCGCCTTTCGGAAATCGCAGCAGAAAAACGTGACCTATTATCGCCTAAACCGGCCAAAAGACCAGGGTTTTCGGTTCTCAGTGTGAGCCAACTGAGCCGACCGAAGGTCCAATGGATTTTCCCGGAATCAGAATGCCGTAGCCGGCCGAGATTACCCGCCGTACAGCTTCGCCAGTTACCGGATCGCTCCGGAGCGGATCGTCGTGGACGCTTTGCTTAACTTCAAAGTTTCGGATCGGTTTCGTCGGATCGGTAGTCTCGTAAATGTACGTCGGCACAACCGCAATCTACTCATAAACAAGCTTCTGTCGTCAGCTCTCTGTCCTCTGACCTCGGTCCTCTTCTCAACTTCTCAACCTCTTTGAAACAATTAGTGCCCATTCGTGTCTATCCGTGTCTAGAATTTTTGACCTTGTTCCTCTTCTCAACTTCTCAAAAGTGCCAGTGCAACGCCAGTCCGGCTCGGACCTTGCACTTCGGCCTCTTCGAAACAATTAGGGAACACACGTTTCTCATGTAGATTGATTGCGTCCGATCGATCTGCCATCCGGCTCTCGGCCCGGAACGGAGAGACCTTACATGGAAACAACACTCACCTTATCTCAAAACGGCGCGCTTTATTTCGCTCACGCTGATTGCGAAACGACTAAGCGTCGCGCCGCGCTTTTTCGAAAATTCGCCGCCGCGGCCACATTGCAGCCGCCTGATATCCACCGCCGGACTTTCGTCGACTCGCACGCCACGAGGAAATTTCATCCCGACAACGGCCGATAACCATTAACTAATAACAATGTTCAGCCGTCGCCGCAGCAAATTGATCGGATTCATCATCACTGAAACTTCAGCGATCGGCGCTCTGCTTCTGGCCGGGATATGTGCTCTATCACTAAAACCGACCGATCCGACTCTCATTTTGTCGATCAACATCGTAACGATTATTGCCGCTGCGGCCGTTGCCATTATCCCGATCGCCTTCTTCGCAATCCGTCCCATCCTACCCCGCGGCGAACGGTGACCCTCACATGCACCAAATTCAGTTTCGAGAAATCATACGCGACGCGGAGATCGCGCGCGTTATTTTGCCAGTAGTCCGCGGAAATCATCTGACCGAGGTAGATACTGAGAAGGCCTTGATCAAGCTTCATGTTCCTCGCGCTGCAAACGTTGCCCAGATCAGCGTCGCCTTAGGCTCTTAGCGGTTCGCGTATGCCATTAGAATCCTGTCCCACCTGCGGTTACGCGCTTTCCGTCCTTGATCATCAATGTCGTCATTGTCCTGTCCGACTGAGCGTGTTCCCATCGTCCCGGTTCTTTGATGCAAAACACCTGTCCACGATGATCGTGGCCGTGCTGGCGCTAAGCGTTCTCGCTTACTTGATGTTCTTCCGCTGACACTCCCGGTGCGCCTCGCACCTTCCCCCTTTGAATTCCTATCCTTTGGCCCTCAATATCATCAGCGTTTGCTGGGCACTCTTTGCCGTCATCTGGTTATTGGCCGCGTTCGCGACCAAGCAGACCGTCTATAAGGAAAGCGGACTGCAACGATTGCGTTATATCATACCGCTGCTGCTCGGCTGGTTCTTGCTGGCGAAAGGCCATCGCCTGTCCGATCCGCTTAACCATCGCGTTATTCCGCACCTTGACGCGCTGGCGTGGATCGGCGCCGTGTTGTGCATCGCCGGCTTGATCTTTTGTGTCTGGGCGCGGTTTACCCTCGGACGCAACTGGAGCGGTATTGTCACGTTAAAAGGAGGTCACAAGCTGATTACCTCCGGGCCTTACGCATTCGTGCGTCACCCAATTTATACCGGACTACTGACCATGTGCGTGGCCACCATGATCGTGCTCGGACATATCGCTGCTATCATCGCGATGCCGTTCGTGATTGTGAGCCTCTGGGTAAAACTACGCTCCGAAGAAAATCTCATGCTCGAAAACTTTCCGGCAGGGTATGAGGCGTATTCACGACGCGTAAAGCGCCTGATTCCCTTTGTCCTCTAGAGTTTCATGCTCGAAAATTCCTCGAAGAATATGCGGCGGTTCGCAGGGCGCGAACTTTACGGCGGGAGGTCGTAAGCTTTTTGGCGAATCGACCTAGGGAAGCCGGCGACGCGGTTTTGGTAAAAACCGAGGATCAACAGCGCGTAAGACGGCTCATTCCGTTCGTTTTTTAAACTGCGTCGGCGCCAATTAACTAGTAATTAGCAGAGCCGTACCGCGCCACTTGTTGCATGCCTAGCGACCGCAGCGTGTCGGGCGTCAGATTGCCGCTCGGCTCCAGACCTTTATCGCTCTGATAACGGACCAGCGCATGACGCGTTTCCGGTCCGAGGACGCCATCGATTTGTCCGTGATAATAACCTGCTCTCGCCAGTCGCCGTTGCGCATCGACAATGGCTTCCTCAGCCGAATCATTGGAAGAACCGTAGCGGTTCCCATTATTATAGTAAGAGGAGTCGTAGCCGCCCTGATTGTCGTAGGAGGAGTCGTAACCGTTCTGATCGTAGTAATTTGAACCGTAGTACGCGCCCGAATCATATCCATAGCCGGATGGATAACCGTAACCGTAGTACGGGTAGCCATAAGGATAGTAATCGTAAGCGTAGTAGCCGTAGTAGGGCCACCCGAACCACGGGATGAATCCGAAATCGAAGATGAACCAGGAACCGTTCACGAAACGGCAACGGTGCCCATTCCAAAAATGATCGCGATTGCGGTCCCAATCGCGATGCCAACCGACCGACTGCTGGGCGAAGACGTGATTATGTCCGGGGCTAATGTTGCCAACTGTCCGATTTCCGCGGCCAGTTCCGAGTTGCGCGACACGATTGCCACGCTGGCCTTGCAGCTGCGCGAACCGATTGCTTCGCTGGCTCTGCATTTGCGAGAACCGATTGGTTTGGATCGGTCGATTGTTCTTGAACTGTGCAAGTCCATTGCCGGTCCGCTCACTGAATGTCCGCGGCGTAAATTGGCGGTGAACAATCGGAGCGTTTCCACCGGAAAAGACACGACTTTGGGAAAACTGCGGCATTGAGCGCGTGGTCATGCGCGGTGACGGCGCAAACGTGCGATTGCCGCCATACCGAAAGCCTGAACTGGAATGGATCGCGCCTCCGGAATAATGCGCGGGCGCGGACCTAGTACTTTGTCCATTCCCTTTGTTCCGGTGACGATCATCGGCCTGAGCTGAAACAGCGAAAGCGGCGCAGACGATCAAAGCGAGGAAAAGAATTTTTTTTGTTTTCATAGTGTGGGACTCCAGTGATTGGACATGGTCATTCATTGAACCATTCAATAATTCGCTTGTTGCGGCTTCGTTTACGCCAGGCTCCAAGCTCCTCGCTCACTAACCAATAACAGATAACGCGGCGCTAGCCGCTCTCGTCACACGTCACTTCCTTCCCGATTCAAGTAGCAGCGAGAGCATCGGCGACATCGCGCCGGATTCGAAATGATTGGTCCAATCGTGACGTCTCAAAGGCCAACCGGACGGCCTCCTGCATTCCGACGAGGTAGAGCTTGCCGCGGTAAGCTTCGACCGTTTGCATTGTGTCGATCAGAACGGCCAATCCGGAGCTGTCGATGTAAGATACTTTCGAAAGGTCGATTACAAGTTTCTCCGGTTTATCTTTGCTCAGGACGCGCAGTTTGGTGGCGATCTCGGGCGAGACGTGCAGATCAATTTCGCCCTCCAGCGTCAGCACCTGATGCGACCCGATTCGGGCCTTATCGATTCGAGGTCGGGAAACGCTTGACCCTGGCTCGGGGCTCGCGCCTTTGGTTCGACGCGATGATTTGCTGGGCGGACCCGGCTCAACCAGGACGCCTTCAGGAATTTGATTGGCAAACTGCATTACCTTAAATCCGAGGTAGGATTGTGGAAGATCGACCTTCCTGGTGGTCGATAAATCGGTTTGCACCGCCACGATCAATTCGCGGGCGCGATGGAGGCTTTTGAAAACTTTGGTCACATGCGGTTTGGACCCAAACTCCGCGCTGAACCGGGCGGCGGCTTCCGAGGCAAGGGAATGCCAATAACCGGGTTCAAAAGGATACCAGCTGCGTTTTTCGGCTTCGCGTTCTGCGTCAGAAAGAGAAAGCCATTTAGCGAAAGTCATTGGTAAGAGGCGTGCGGAAGATCGATTACGACTACAATCTAGCTAGCCTGCACCCTGCGCGAGCGTAAAATCAATCGATCAGATTTTAAAACGGTCCGACGAGACGAGTTGTTGGTGTGCGGGACGCGGAGCATATTGGCAAAGTTTATGAAGGATTCTGTCGTCAGAGGATGCCTGCTGCAGCTTCTTTATGAACGTCGAAGCGAAGGTTCCATTCCCTTCGGCCATGGTGAGCAGGCGGTCCCGCCGCCAGGAGGTATAAGTCGGCGTGACTGGCTGCGGGCCGTGGCCCAGCTTTCAGAGTATCGCCTCATCGACTGGAGCCCTCTTGAAGATCAGAGCGGGATGGGCCTGCTGTCCGGCTTGGCTAAGATAAACGACTTCGGAATCAAAGTCCTCGAAGCTGGCGCCGCGCCCCCAATCCGGATCTCTATTGATGAGAGCCGACGAACCACCGTTCTCCCGCAGCAACAAGCGCCGATCGCAACGAGCACTCCGCAGCAGCAGGTGATTACGGAGGCACTGGAGAAACTGATCACCGCGATTAATCAAGCCGATGTGTCGGAGCAGGAGAAAAATGAAGCGAAATCTTCGTTGCGGAAACTGCTGGGTAGCAAAGCAGCGGTCAGTGTGTTAGGCGCTGGCGCGCGATCCCTCGCCGCGAAGTATTTCACGGGATAGCGCAGGTATATCGGGCGCAGATAAGGGCGCCCACTTGTCGCGAACGTCACATGTTTCGATACGATCCCGCTCTTCCATCCCATTCCACTCGGCCAACTGCCTGATCCCGTGCTTACGCCTTCCGGCGACCCAGCATCATCACGAGGAACAAAAAGTATAGGCCCAGGAGGAAAAACGGCGCGTTGTCGAAAAGAAGGTCGGAGAACCCGAACAGGTCGTTTCCCATCGCGTAGTTTTCAGGTTCACGAGGATCATAGGTGACGGGCAGTTTCGTGCCGGGGCTGCCGCTGAAGCCTCGATATCCGACCCGCACCTCCTTACCGGATACGGCGGTAAAGCTGATCGTTCCGGCTCCTTGCACGATACGGTGGCCTTTCCCGGAAATCAGGTCGTGCGCCTCGACAATCGTGGCCTCTGCCAGTGCCGTTCGCGCTTCCGCGCGCCGCCTCACATCTTGCATGTGCCGATAATCCGTGACACTCCCACGCAGAGCCAAGAGCAGTAGAATGATCCCTGGTGCTGCGACCAGTGCCTGCGCGAGTCGTCTCTTGGGCGCGGCAGCCTCTGGCGAAGGGTTACCGGGAGAGCGAGCAGTCAAGTCACCCATGCGGCTCGCAATTTACACTATTAACTAATAACCAATAACGAATAGCTAGCGGCGTTGCCGCTGATCGCCAATAAGCTTTTTCGCTTTTCCGACGTCAGCGTTTCAAATTTCCGCCGTTCACTGCCGGGTTTTCGGGCTTGCTATAAGTAAGCTGAACGACGCCGCTCTTAAACGGCGTGGCGCTGACGAAATGAAGCGCGTCCAGCCACGATGAATGCGGCGCGAAAAGGGGAATGCCCGAGCCGAGCAGAACTGGAAAGATCGAAATAACATAGCGCGAGATAAGCTGCTCCGCATGGAACGCAGCAGCCAGCTTCCCGCCGCCCATCAGCCAAACGCGATGCAAGCCGCGCGCGGCCAGCAAATCGTTCACCTCGCGCGGACTCTGCGATGTAAGAGTGATGCTAGGGTGAAGTATCGGCAGATCGCGATGGGTGAACACCCACGATGGAGTATTCGGCGAGGGCCACTGCCCGAGCTTCAGCGCAAACTCGTAGGTTTGACTACCAAGCAACAGTGCGTCGACCGAAGATTCTAACTTGCCGGCACCGTGATCCTCTCCGGCGGTCTGAAAGCGCGAGAGCCAATCGACGCCTCCATCGGTTGTCGCAATGTAGCCGTCCAAACTGCTGGCGACATAGTAAATGACCTCGGGCATGGCGCATCCTCCGCCTAACGAGATCACGCTCAGCCACGGTGGCCGAGAGCGCAATACTTCATCTCAACACCTCAACCGCTCAACCCTCAATTCTCAACCTTCTTCCGTCTCGTCACTCGTCACTGCCGTCAGGCCGCGTGACGCAGTTTTACGCGGTCACTGGCCACTTCTCGAGGCGACGGCGTCACGAAATTGTAACATTGCGCCAATTGACCGCCGAACTAGCGACTGCCTAGCCTGCAACCCAAGGAGCGTCGTAATTAATAATGGCCAAGTTCGAAATGTTCCGGAACCAAGCTGCCGAATCGTTTTCTGCGCGCGATACCATTTTCTCAAGAGGCGATCCGCGCACGGTCATGTACGTAGTGCAAGAGGGCGAGGTCGAAATCAGACTGGGCGACACGGTGCTCGAAGTGGTTGGGCTGGATGGCATCTTCGGGGAAATGGCCATGGTGGATGGCCAGCCGCGCACCGCCACGGCCATTGCGCGCACTGATTGCAAACTGGTGCCGATCGACCAGAAGCGTTTTCAATTTTTGGTCCAGCAAACGCCCTACTTCGCTCTCGAAGTCATGCGGGTTCTGGTGGAACGATTGCGCCGGGCAGATCAATTGGTCGAACCCTGAGTTCCAACATTTCTTTTTCAGTGTCTCAGATTTTCAAATCCAATTCTTGAACGCTTGGGACGTGGCGATGGTTTACGTCCTTTAGACCTGACCCCGTTTGCTTTCCCTCAACTCTCAACCCTCAACTCTCAACCTTCCTCCGTCTCGTCACTCGTCACTGCCGTCAGGCCGCGTGACGCAGTTTTACGCGGTCACTCGTCACTTCTCCTGACACGGGAATTTGAAACCGTAGTATGAATCGGTCGCGTCTTCTTTTTTCCAGAGCGCGATGACGCGTGGATCCCGGCCGTATTGCTTCATTCCTTGGTCCCAGGCTCGCCAGACTTCCTCGTAGATGTAGCCGGCTTTCCAAAAGAGCCATTCTTCAGCGCAGAGATTGAAGTACCGAATAAATTTGAGTTCTGTCTCTTTTTCGAACTCGCCATTACGCCAAATCGCGAACTGCAGATCGCTCCCCAGCTTGTCATACCGCTCGTTGAATTCGGTCAAGAGTTCTTTGACGAAACGCGCGTCATCCGCATGCCGCCTGTGAAAATAGAACGCGAGCGCGCCGAGACCGACGACGAGAGTCAACAGCACGCTGGCGCTTCGGTGGTCCGGCGGCACGATGAGATAAACGATCAGAATCAACGTCGCCGCCCCGATGCAGCACAACCAAATGATTCTCCGATCCCGCACCGGCCGAGCGGTGAGATGTGCCACCGATCTTTGCAGAAGCGCGTCTGCCAAGCCTTTGTCACTCATTTCAACCGTTTACGATTTCTTCAAATTAGTCGCTGTCGATCTTTTCGCGAATCATACTGGTGCTTTTCAAATCCGAATTGATGAGATTTCGATCCATATCAACCGACGGTTTGGATTTTCAGCTTTCCGCTTCGATCTCGTCAATCGTCACTGCCGTCAGGCCGCGTGGCGCAGCTTTACGCGGTCACTCGTCACTTTCTTTTGACCCGGCGAAATTCTTCCTCGCTCCATGCTCCTTGCTTCAAGCGTTTAGACTCGTCACTTGTCACTGCCGTCAGGCCGCGTGGCGCAGCTTTACGCGGTCACTGGTCACTTTTTTTTGACCCGGAAGAAAATTGATCCTCTTTGTTCTTGAATAGGATATTGAACGTGGTCAGCGAGCCGTAGCAGCGCGTGATGTATTGCTGCAGGTCGAACTTGTCTGCGTCAGTGAGTTTATCGCTCGCGTTCACCTTCTGCTCGAGCACGCGCAGGTTGTTGCGGATCATCACGATCTTGTGAAAGAATGTCTCCAGCGGCACTTCCTTCGACTGCACCGACGCATCAGCCGGGCGCAGCACGAGGGTACCCCTTTGCCACCGGTTCGCGATGCCTTGCACAATCGTGTCATCTTTCTCCAACCCAAGCGCCTCGACAATAACGTGCGCAGTTTCGCGGATGAAATTGCTCAGCGGCACCTGAAGCTCGGACACCGCTGCGGTCGGTTCTGCCGGGGTGAGCTCGCTCGAGGCGGGAGCGATCGTCCGCCGCGCATCATCGAAGGAAATCTCAGCAGTGAGCTCGGTGAGTGATTTCACCTCACCAACGCCATATTGCGGGTGCCGCACCCGCATCCCAATGTGAAGGCTCTGAATTGGCATCGACATCGCTCAACCTGGACCAGTCGCCGCAACAGCGCCATGTCGTCCTTACTTTTTAAATCAGTAGCCTTACGGCCGGACTGCGTGTAGCGCGAAGATGCGAATCACAGGATGAAATTATTTTGTGTGGTAGCGTAAGCCGGTTACGATGCCAGATTCAGATGACTAAGGCGACGAGCAAAACGGAAAAGCAGGTGCACGAATACCTCGCATACATTGGCTCGATCGGCGGAAGCGCCAGCCGGCGAGAACTCAGTAAATCACATGCCCGCCAAATGGTCGCAATTCGCGAGATGAAACGCGCGGCGCTTCGTGCCGGCAAGTCTTGGCCGCCGCGCGATGCCAAGACATTGCGGTTACTCAAGTTGAAATAAGGGTATTGCTCTTCTCGCATCATAAGCCGCCTACGATGTATTTGTTTAGTGACTTGTGTCTTTGAGTTCAGGCGCGCGCCGTTTGCCGAAAAACGATTCGCGCTAACGCTGATTTTCTCGGTCTTCACCAAGCCTGAGATCCGCGCCGGACTGGCATTCCCACCCTTCGCCACGGGCTGGTTGATCTATTTGGTCGCTCGATAAACGGTAACGTAAGCGGCTTATGATACAAGGCTAACACGTTGCTGACTGCCGGAGGTCACAGCACGGCGCGGCACACCGTGCGAACCGCGCGCGAATTTTTGAAAGAAAATTCGGGACTTGTCCGCCGCGCATCGTCGAAGGAAATCTCAGCAGTGAGTTCGGTGAGTGATTTCACCTCACTCCCTCCCGAGGCGTGCCGCCGATTTCCCTAGATCGACAACGGGCCGTTGCGATCTCCCATCGTAGAGTCTGCTCCCTGCAAACCGTCGACGCCGTGTTGCGGGTGCCGCACATGCATCCCAATGTGAAGACTCTGAATTGGCATCGACATCGCTCAACCTGCACCAGTCATGGGAACTCCGCTATCGTCAGAAGTCAGAAGTCAGAAGTCGGAGGTCAGAGCCGGCGACTAGGTTTTGGAAAACCGCGGTTACTTTTTTAAATCAGCGGCGGCTTCTTTGGCTTGGTCGCGCGGTGATTCAGTCTGGATCGAAAAGATTTTTCCCGTTTTCGCATCGACCAGGATTTCGGTGATGTCCCGTGTGCCGGACCGCGCGATATCGAACGACCAAACAATGCGACCTTTCTCTTTCTCGATCTCGGCGCTTTTCACAATCCCGCGAGAAACTTTCGCCAGCGCGATCTGTTCGGCGTCTGCCTTGGTGATCTTCGCCTGCGTCATTAACTCGTCCTGGCTTGGTTGCGCCGCAAAAGCAGCGACAGCGAACCCAAGCACAATCCCGAGGGTGAGACTGACCATTCCCATTCTTTTCATACGAACTTCGACCTGTTCGACGCCGAAGCGTTCAGTGTTTGTATCTCGGCAGCTTCCCGCTGCGCTCCGTCTCCCAACTTCTCAACCCCTCAACAACTCACCGACTCAACTGCTGATCTCGGCAGCTAAGTGTTTAGATACGACCCCGTTTTCTCTTTCATTCTCTACAGCATCTCTATCTGTTTCTGTTGCGAAGGGCTCGGGCCCGAGGCGGCGTTGAACTTTCGATCGGGTTCTGGGCCAACGATTTCAGTGCGCGATTTAAAGAGCTGCTCAGTCTCTTCATCCATGAAGTACACGTAACAGCCCTTCATGCCTCGCGTGAAAAGCACGCGATAAGTGTTCTTGACCAACTCGGCGAACTGGTCCCGCGATCGCTTCACAACAGTGTCGAAGGATTTTGTTTTGTCTCCGACCCAGCCGGCGTCGTGCCGATAAACAAGGTCCGGCCCGAAGATTACTCCGACATAATCAAACTCAAAACCCTGTGCGGTGTATATGCAGCCGATTTGATCTGATCCCCGCGTGTCATAGGCCCAGAGGTTTTCGGGAGGCACTTCTCTTGCGAGTCGACCTGCGCTTGATTTCGCATTCCAAGGCCGAATGTATTCACCTACCGTGACGTCCGACACCAACGATCCACTTGGCTCAGGATCGGACCATGGCCAACAGAAGCCTGCAGTCAGACGAGCGGTTGCACCCGCGCGAATTCGTTCTTTGATCAGTCTCTCCAACTCTTCTGGAGATTCTACGATACGAAAATCGAACTTGTCATTGAGATTCCACAGAACGTTCGCTGTTCGCTCTATTTCCAATGTATTGTTAACCCAATTGATGAATCCGTCCGACCCGCTGCATCGAAATTGCGCCTCAAGCTTGTACTCGAAAAGTCGGCAGTCATTTTCTCTCGCCTGCTTTACGACCATTCTTGCTGAACCAATCTCACCCGGTCGAACTACTTGATTGTCGTCGACAAAAAACACCCCAACTTTGGACGCTTCGAAAAGCTCTTGAATCTGAGGTTTCAAAGAACGCTGTGAACGAGGCGTGTAGCGTGTGTGACTGTGCTCCCGGATTCGATGAGCCTCGTCACATATCATCACGTCGATATCGTTAGCACCAGCGGCGGTATAGCTGTTGAAATACTTTACTTGCTGGCTAGCTCGACGACCTACGATTCGACGAAGTGTCTCTGTAAACGCCTTCGAACCGGTCACGTAGTGTGTGTTTAATCCGATGCGCGACAGGGCGGATAACAAATTTAGTGCTATCACCGATTTGCCCGTACCCGGTCCGCCACGAATAACGATAATTGCTTTCCGCTTGTCTTTGTAAGCGTTTTTGGCTT
>Ga0070717_10003551_pt1 | contig 11176 bp, 10 predicted proteins | sample LARL113metaG_FD_71366 | JGI IMG/M metagenome (GOLD analysis project Ga0070717, IMG submission 71366) | Corn, switchgrass and miscanthus rhizosphere microbial communities from Kellogg Biological Station, Michigan, USA - LAR L11-3 metaG | ecosystem: Host-associated > Plants > Roots > Rhizosphere ...
CCTGTGAGGCATCCATCTGTTCTGTGCTTGTTTCTTTCATAGACACAGCTTACAGATCGATGCTCGTTTTTTCCACTCCTCCCTGACTTCTCTCCACCAGTTAGTGGAGTCCTACCTAAGATCTCGTAATAAGTACCCTCAATGCCTTTTTTCAACAGGCTGCTCTATTATATGATCCATCTCTTTATACGTTTCTAATAATAGAAAGAATGTTTTAGCATGTAGTGCTCAGTGACAAATGCAACTAATCTGATTAACAACTAAGGAAGGTGCGAAATGGTAGATGACTCTTACTCAAGAGTAGGGCAGGCGAATATGAAGCAAAGACTAAATAAGCCCGATAGAATCATCATCGACAAACAAGGAATCCCCTATTTAACAGTAGGCCCCCAGCGTTTTTATTACTTTTATAGTGTTGTTCTACCACAATTACTATGATGGTACCAGGAAACTGGACCAGTGGATAAAATAAAATAGCATTGGATAAAACTGTCAAGTTCATTTGAACCATATCTTAGGATTTTATTCTAACATAAATTTAGTATAGTTCAAGAGCAACTCTTTAGGACTATCGCTGTCGATAAGAAATGGGATTGGGCTGTACCTCTGCTATGGTTCTGGCATACTTTCGGGATGGCATCGTATCCAATCGGTATCTGTCGGCTTTGGTGTCAGGCGCTAACTTCCTGAGTCACTATATATGGTCGATTAGAATAGCTACACCCTTGTTAGGAGCTTCAAATGGCAAGTCATTATAATGTTTCAGCAGCGGTAGATCTACTTTCTTACCACTTTTTTTCAAGCTCGCCAATGCGACTTTCAAGAACTACAATCCTCTCGAATGCGCTCTGAAGAGTAGGTACAGTCAAACATCCGCTCGGCTCTCCCTTAAACAGAATTTGCATCGTGCTGTTAAAGCTTTCGTCCTTATAAAATCGTTTTGCTTGCTCTGGAATTGTTCCTCTGCTTCTGAGAGCAGGATCAAGCACATCAAAAGCTACGAGTTCGGCAGCTGCTAGCATAGATGAATCAGCGAAGTCAGCATGTTCCCACCACTCCATTTTGGTCACATAATCGGGATTCAAACTGACAGTCTGTACACCAGTGGTAACACTACTATCATGTCTAACAAGGTGTTGTATGATTCTTGTTTTTAGCTGCCTTGCTAGACCTACATATGCGACATACGTTCCCTTGCCTTGTCCTCCATAAAGAGCATAAACAGCAGGCGCATTTGGTAATTCAGAAATAGCAGATGGAGTTTTCATTTCTCATCCTTTCCATTATCAGTATTAAGCGCAATTGCTATGAGCATAAACGCGCCTGTAAAGGGATTTAATGTGCTTGAGGTGGATTGTTTGCTAGGCAGGTTGTTCCTTAAGAAAGGATTTGATTATATAACTATCAATGAATTGCACATATAATTCTTACCTGTGTTCTCTACAATTGTGATAAAATATCATGTGCGATCTTCCCACGCACCTGCTCAAATCGATATGTTCTCTCGCTACTTTCGATAAGGTCCGCAATCTTTGTGCAAATTGCTGCTGTATCTTCGGTAAGCTTGACTTCTCCTGCTCGGAGTTTGGCAACATCCTTTGCCAATGAAATGTTCATTGTATTAAGTTGAGCCTCTAGGCTTTCTATTTGTTCCTTCCATTCCCGATTTTTGCGAATGTTCTCCAATACGCTTTGCACTTCATGAGATTCATAGGTGCCTAATCCCTGAAGAATCTCCAGAACCAATTTTTCCTCACTCTCATCGAGCAAACCATGTGTTGTGAGCCTTCTCAATCTTCCCGCTACATCAGGAGCCTTTATCTTTGTTACCTCATAGAGAGAAGTCAAGGATGCTTTCAGTACTCGGCGACCTTCAACCAGCTGCTTGGACAACTTCCTTTGCTCTACAATTATCTCTTTACGTAAAGCTACCTTCTTTTGTAGTCGTGCAAGAAGCTGTGACATTTTCTGACTATCCACATGCTCTACATGTTGCAAGTGATTTGAAGCAAAGACTTCAAGGTGAGCATTCAGCGTCTCATTTCGCTTTTTATATTGAAATATCCAACCTTTATAATCTCCCCAGACATGCAACTCTTGGAGTTTTTCGAGTCGAGAGGGATGAAACGATCCCAGAACAAAGAGCCAATCATCAGGATAGGTTGCTCGTAATGTTTGAAGGACAGTAAACATAAACTCTTCACTACGGACCTGGGCATATCGAGCGGTTTTTTCTCGTTTACGAAGCAGGCCGCCTACTGCAATATAGGAAAATCCAAAGGCTTTCAGATCTTTATAATTTTGAATATACTCTTCAATAGTTGTGCCTTGCGCGACTCCAACGAGTTTAAAGCACTCTTTGAATGGCTCATAAATGCGCAGCGCTTCTTTTGCGCTTTCAAGCGTGGCCTGTGGATCAAGAAATACGTCTATCATAATCCCATACTCTACGCCCATTCTCACGTAGGCTTCAAAGAGTTGTTGATAGCTCAATGTCGCTCCCTCGCGAGTAAAAATACCAGAGTCACACATTTTGATCGTGTGATGTAAGATATGCTCCCGGACCGGGCATTGAGAAATATCGTCTTTGTACTGACAGGGTCCCCCTACTGCATCACAGTACTCAAAATTATCGCAAGGGTACTGACAAAAGGCCTGTTGAAAGTTCAGTGTGGTGTTTGCATGAGCCATAATGCCGATACTCACGCCAGAATAGTCCTGTAAGGGGAGGCTTTTCAGTAAGCGTAGACTCATTGGGCGGTCGGCTACAAAGAAAGGCACTATCAAGTTTTCAACTCCTATGTTGCTTACATATCAAATAAATTGGGTAGTTCTAGATTGGTTTTCTCGGTCATCTTCGGTTGCTCTGTCTCTAGAGCCTCTAGATAGTCACCAATTCGCTCATTAGCATTTTTTACTTGAATTGGTATAGGAATAGCTTTGAGTCCGGTTGCATCGTGACTCATTATGAGCCAGTTACCTGGCTTAAACTTGAAGGTTTGTCGGAACATATCATCAGAAACACCAAAGGCCTCAGCAACTTTTACACGATCACTTTTCAGTGGCAGTTTGCTTACCATATACGTATGGGGCTGGCCCATGATGTTAGTATCAAGGTAGCGTGTGCGTTGCGTAGCTAGACCTATTCCTACACCAAACTTTCGTCCTCGACGTGCCAGTGTGCGAATCATCGTTTTTGATAACTCTTGCGATTGATCCGCGTCTTGCGGGATGAATTCATCTGCTTCATCAAAGATGAAACTAACCAGAGGACGAACGACACCTGACCTTCTTCTTGATTCAAAAAGTTGTTCGCCAAGATTGGCTGCAAACTGACGCATTCTATCGGGATCATGTGCTGTAATAACGTACAGGCTTGGTTTGGTTTTATCTTCATCGGCATTTAAATCACTGAGAATCTCGGTCATTGAAATGGACGCAGGAGTAATTTGGCTGAGGCTTGGAATTGCCCTTTGGATTTGCTCTATCACTCCATTAAAGTCACCCTCGTCCTTTAACTCTCTGTGCTCAGGCTTGTCTAATTCTGTCTGCAAGTTTCTCAGTAGGTCGTCTGCCAAATTCTTTGATAAGAAGATGGTTTTGTAATCCTTCTGCTCGGTGTAATCTCGACCCTTTCTCAAAGAGGAAGTAAGTACCGACCTTATTATTGCATCCTTTTTTGTTTTTAGATCGGCCCTATGCCTTACCTTATAGGTATATGGACAGGCTCTATTGTTTGTACCATCATAAAATAGGTAGTACACGGTAAGATTTTCAACTTCAGAGAATATCTTTATCTTGCCTTCTTGGAGCAATTTCTGAAGGGCAAGTTGCATTCCTGGCTTCTGTTTTTGAAGATCGGGGGGTAATAAAGTTATCCGATTAAGATATTCACTTGCCACTTTAACCGAAGGAGCATTCTGCCCTTTCTTCAAATAACTTACTACTGGACCAGGGAGCGTTCGCTCTCCTACAGCAAGAACCACCGCTCGCTCCAACTGGAATTCATTAAGCAGGTCAACGAGGAGTCCTGTATACTCACCCATCAAGTCAAAAAGCACGATCTTAACAGGCAACTTCGACTGCAAGAGCTGGGTAATATACGTACTGAGAAGGTTCGATTTACCGACACCCGTAAATCCGAAAATCCCAAAATGGAGGCGTAAAAATTCCGGTATTCGGATATAAACAGTAACTTCTTTGTCTCGTACCAGGGCACCTCCTTCAAATATATAATCTTTCTCGGTCTCCATATCAATAGAGCGATTTACCACTTGCTCTGTTGGATCAGTATCGAGAATACGTACCATAGTACCCACCATAGGGATATTCTCTTCAGCCTGGAAGGTCCGAGGAGCATGTTTACGCTCAAATAACTCCAAATTCGTAGGAATAGCTGTACATTGAATGGTGGTAGTATCTTCGGTCGGCTCATCATCTTGACCAGTCCAGTCTTGGGCAGCATTTCTCGCTGCTTCCATCACAAAACCTGGAAAACCGGTGGGATTTTCGCCAATAGCATAATGAATAGGCTTGATTGAAGTAACCTCTATAATACTGTGATGAGTCTCATCCCTTGTTGTAGCGTAGTTAGGGACAGCCAGCATCGTTCCTTCTTTAATATCATTCATAGCCAAGCGAGTGTACTCAAACCACACCTCAAACTCGTAGCGAGAGTGTTCATTTTCCTCAAGCCTCATCAATATGCCGGTGCGTTCTTTCCCTTTTTTGTCTTTGACAAACCACTTTTCTTGCATAAACCACCTCATCTTTTGAATTCATCACGAATCGTCCGAAAGGCCTTTGCTAATGGATGACTTCGTAAGAAAATCTCGCTATCTGCGATAATCTGAGCTACTCGTTGACCAACTGTCTTGGCTCCCCAATCAGCTTTATGTAAAGGATCTGGATACCCAATAGCCTCTGGAAACAGATTGCGAGTCAATGTATCGAGAAAATACATTGCTATCTGTTGTCCTGAATTATCTACCGTAGAGTCTCGTTGAAGAAAAGGTCGTATACAACCTAATTCCGAACTTGTGATCTCTGCACCTGCGCATAATTCTCCATCCCACTGCGGATGAAGAAGGCGATCAATGAAAACAACATGTCCCATTAAGGGCATCGATTTGTGGGCTTGGTTTCGGAAAAAAAATTGTCCGAGCGAACGAGCAAATAAGCGTTCCTGGTTAACCACATCCCCTTTCACTCCCATAGGTTGGGGGGTGATGGAACCCTCCGGTTGACCAAGATGAAGAGTCATGAAACAGGAATCAAATTCAATCGTTGTCCAGGGAGCCTTAAATTCCTGGACATGAGAAGCTATGTCTTCGAGGACAATACGGTCGGTCCAGGGAAGTGGCTTAACGTTAATAGAGTCATAGATGCTGATGTGGCGCATGAGACCATAATAATTGCGGGTGAAGTAACGTGATTGCGAGTCCTTAACAATACCAACCAACATTACCCGATTCTTCCAACATTCTTCAATCAGTGCCCTTATACCGATGGCAATTAAAAACTTGACATCATCAAGCGACATCCAGCGCCGTCGTGTCTTTGTATGATCGTCTTCGTCAAGCGCTTCATAGATCAATGCCTCTTGATCCTTCTCTTTAAACAACCTCCGGCAAATATCTTCAAATAAACGTACTGAATCCCACCAAGAGGCCTGAAAGGGAAATTTAGGCGTAAAAATCTTAGACGTTTTATCATAGTCAGCAATTTTAGATCGGACTTTGGAATTTCGGTCGAAATGCGCTTCAATGTCCTCTATTTTCAAGCCGTTTTTATCCGCAAATGCAGCTACATCAACAGGTTTCCCTTTATTACGGTCACATTCAGCAATCAGAGCATTGTAGAGTCGAAAATGTTTGGTAGAGGGGAGATCAAGCTCAACATTAAAAGGGTGAGCGTAAGCGACAATAGCATCACCTTGATCGAGCACTCGTCTTCCAACTCCATAGCCTAACAACCCTATACCACTCGTATCTAAATCGGGAGCACTTGCAAGCCCAATGCGTTTGACACCTACATCTGTGCTCGCCATGATGCTGCTAGGAGAATGATCCATCAAGATGAGGCGAGCACGATCAGGAGCCGTAGAACGTGCCATTTCATAGGCGAGATATACCTCAGCTAATTGCATCAGCGATGTATGGATAGTCGATAGGTCAATTTTGTCTTGGTCGGTGACGACGAAATCTTCTAGACGGTCAGAATTTGCAACATCAGCAATCTCTGCAAAAGGGACCGGGACATATGCCACAAAACTTACATCCTCGTCCATAGATCGCCTTTTATATGTCAGCGTTGGTGGATCACCCTGAAGGGAAATCTCACCACGAACCCCATAGGCAATGCTGGAAAAGACCATGAAGTCAGTGAATGGATCTTTCTTGCACGTGCCGTCAATAGCTACGAATTGGATATCCTCCGTGCCGAAAAAAGCTTCTACACGATTACGGATTTGACGCCGTAAAGCAGCCTCTTGAAATCCATCAAAATTGATAATTAAGTCTTTGAGAAAATCTTTATAAAAGGCAATGGCATTCATTGCCCGCTCTGTATAGAGTTGCGTGTATCGTCCCTGAGACAATTCTAGAGATTGACGATAGCTGCTGAAAATGGAAGAAATAATAGATCCTTTGCGCTGCATAATTTACGGTTCCTTACATCTCTCGATAAGCCACGTTTTCAATTGAGATAATCGTTCACCAATACGCCCAGTGGCAAATGTAATTGATGCCTTACTGAAAAGTTGCTCAATTCCCCTTATGGCAAGGGCGTAATCCTGGCCTAAATCCACATACACTTCATGGAAGATATTTTGATAGGCGTAGCTCTGTAAAACCTGGAGCGTTTGTGGATGCAGTTCAATAGCTCGCTGACGGGTCATTCGTTGTTCATAATGAGCTATGGGAGTAGATGCTTCAATAAGACCATATTTAGCAGACAAAATCAGTATATCTAATCTATTTGGCCAATTTCCTTCATGTTGTGCTTTTCGCAGGAGTTTATAGCTGCCCCCATCATATCGATCAATAGCAGGTAATAAATCAGCCCCTGTACGCTTACGTTGTGAGCAGGCGATGATTAGTAAATACTGAGGATTTGAGCGCACGACGCGACCAGCTTCCCAACTTAATATAAAGACAATAGTTTACAGGTGCGCAACAATGGGGATTACTTTAATGCTGGTTTTATTCAGTACTCTCATGTACTTGTCTCCCTTGCTACGTTTCCTGAGAGCCGTGATGAGTGTCTTTGAATAGCTCTGCCGTCTAACAGTTATACTACTTAAGAATGATTGATGCAAGACATGTGGGATAAAAAGACTATTGCACTTATTCACCCCATTATCTATACATCAAAATTAATATTGCTATTGCTCAAGAAAATTTATTCTGAGCGTCAATACTAAGCTTACCATGTTATTATTGGCACAAAGTTAGCGACCTACGAGGCTCGTACCATCATAAAGGACACTCACAAAAACGAAATAACAGGGATTTTTGTGAGCAGTATTCCATACTACTCAGCAGTACAACAAGGCATATTAGTCAGGATAATATGCCCTATGGTTAGTTCATGAAGCATGTTTCCTTCCGATCAACCTCGCAAGTCCATGATAATGCGGCTCACCATGCGAATCATCGTACTTCATGAATTCCTCATAGAGCACCGTTTCTAATTCGGTAAACCATGCTGCTAGTTCACCTTCTTCAAAGTAGTGCTGAACAAACGAGGCTGTTTCACTGATCCTCTCGCTCTCTTTTCTGGCTGCACTTGCTGCCGGGTCGTGTACAGTAAAGGCTTCGATGAAAATAAACCCTCCTGGCTTCAGCGCATTTATCATGGCCTCTGCAACGTTCTTGCCCTCTATCTCACTGATGTGGTCAAGGATCGTCACTGCGACAATGGCATCATAATAGTTGGGTTTAAGCTCCACTTTTCTCACGTCGGTAACTTCACAGTCGATAGTATCTAAATCTTGTGAGTGGGCGTATTTCTCTAGCTTCTGAATGCCCTGGCTAGATGCATCGATGGCGTGAACGTGATAACCGTAGCGGGCTAATAGCAAGCTATTTCTGCCTTCGCCACATCCGAGGTCTAAGGCTTCTCCTGCTAGCGGATGTGCGTCATGCAGGAATTTCTCAAGTTCTTCTGAGGGCTCGAGTCCGTAGTAGAATGGAGCGTCCGGTGTGCCGTAGACGCGATTAAAGGAGTCGGCCATCTTCTGCCTCGTTCTGTGGATGGGTTTGCCAGAGGACATGCACGATCATCCATTTGCCATCATACTTTGCCAGGTGCATATAATCGATACCCCAGGCGGCGATGAGCTTTGCACTCGCCGTGTGATCGAGGATTTCATAGATGATGATTTCCTTTGGCGCGTCTGATGGGAATTGGCCATCTTTGTTGTAGATTTTGGTGTGTTCAATGAACTCTGCGAATGACATGATGCTTTCCGTGGCTCCTTCTTCGTTCACAAAGAAGCCACGTTTTGCTAAGTCGGGGTGAACGCTGCGCTCGATTCTGGTTGGGTCGGCTTCGTACACTCCCTCCACGTAATCCAGCATGGCCTGTTTGATAGCCTCGTCCTCGGTTTGTGTCGATTCGCTCGTTGTGTTTCTTGTTTGCATAGGGCCTTCTTGTGAGCTGATTGGTGGGTCGTTTCTCTAGATTTCTTTGTATTGTCCCCCATCTAAGATTTCACGCAGCGGTACGCTGAGTTGTCCTATCTCTCTTGTCAGCTTGTCGAGGTACTGTTGGATACCATAGATGCGATCTAAGTAGCGCAGTATTCCGCTTGCCTGGATTTGCTCGGCGGCTTCGACTGCGAGTTGGATACCACTACGGAACTCATTGCCTTTGATTAAGGCTTCCGCTCGTGATGTCATAACCAGGAGTTCCCAAAACTTCGTTTGTGGAAGTGTCTCCTGCGCACGATCGAGGTATTCCAGGGCTTTTAGCGTTTGTCTCAGGTTGGCATAACTGCGACCATATTCTTCATACACAGTGCCAGGATTATAATGTCCTTGTGTGCTGCTTGATGCAAGGTCAAAGGTATAGGATAACTCTTCAGCTTCTCCCATAGCACGCTCAAAATTGCCAAGCTCACCTTTGCGGAGGTAAACACGCGCTAGCAACTGTAAACCGTTTCCTCGTGCGGCGGCGTCAGCTTGCGGAGTGGTATCGCGTGCTGCTTCCAGGTAGGTGGCCGCTTTGGTATAACTGCCCAGGCGACGAAACATATCACCTTGATAGGTCAGAGCGATGTTGAGGAGGGTATGGTCATTGAGTCTGCGGGCGATTCCTTCCATTTGTTCATAGTGGAGGATGGCGGCATACGATTCATGGGCGCGGGTTGCTTCGGAGACAACATATCCAGCTGTTTGATACGCACGCGCCAGACTGCACAAGAGTGCGGGATTATCCGTCGTGATTTGTGCCTGAAGATTCTCCACAAAACGCTCGCTTGTTTCCTGCGCCTCTTGAAGGCGCGGTGCCTCGACCAGATTCCAGATATGGGCAATGACTTCCTCAATCTCTTCAGATGTACGTGAGATGTACATGGAAGAGGCAATGCCAAAACGCTCTGGTTCGATGCCGAGTAAATCAGCAATGCGCCGTAGCTCATTGATGTTGCTCAATGGATACTCGCCGTTTTCATAGGCGCGATAGGTCCGTGGTTCTATTTGAAGATCGAATGCAAGCTGTTCCTGGGTAAGATTGTGTGACTTTCGATATTCTTTCAGGACTTGGCTTGCTAGTGATGGAGGAGCTTTTGCCTGTCGTTTTGCCATATTTTTATCCTCTTTTGTGTCAGGAAGTGCGTTGAGGATGCCAGATTTTCAACCTGTAGTATTGCGTCAAAATGACCAATAATAAGAGTAGAGCCACGGCTACAGTATAGCACATGCTGGTACGGTTTGGAATTGCGCGGTGAGATTCGAGTCGTTTTGTACAACAAGAGCGGTCAATGAGGAGGCAATACATGAAAAATGGTCAAGATAACAGCTTGTCATTCACTGCTTACGATCAGTACATGCGTCAGGTCACATGGATACCACTGCTTACGAGCGAGGAAGAGACGCAGTTACTTTGGTGTCTTGCTTGTGGTGTGGATGTGCAGCAGGCGCGTGATCGACTGGTTGAGGGCTGCCAGTATATGGTCATCGGCCTTGCGAAGCGGTTTGTGCGTGACTGTCATCATATGGAATTGCTCGATTTTATTCAAGAGGGGAACATTGGACTACTGAGGGCAATCGGGAAATACGATGCAAGCAAGGCTACATCTTCCTTCAAGACGTTAGCTTTTGCTTGGGTGCGAGGGCATATGCTCATGGCATACTGGCGGTACGAACGAGCTATCAGTATCCCCCTTCATAAGATTCGAGCAATTCGACAGATGAATGACATAAGCACGCGGTTGTTAGCTCTGCTCGGACGTGAGCCGACAGTTGCAGAATTAGCTCGAGAGATGGAGGTGAGGGAGCGAGATATTCAAGAGTTGATCGTGTTGCAGGAGCACCAGCTGGTGAGTTTGCACCAGCCTCTTGAGGATGGGGTGACCTTCGTTGAGGATGTTCTTGAGGATCCGGCGGCTTCTGCCTTTGTTGATGATGGCTTTTCATCGGTTGATGATGTGCTTGACAAGTTAACAGAACGTGAACGAGTCGTCTTCCAACTCCGATATGGGCTTGTTGATGGTCGAGAATACACCCAGAAAGAGGTCGCTGAATTACTTGGTGTGGCCTTGTCTACGGTGCAGATGGTTGATCGCCGTGCCAGGATGCGATTACGGAGGGTTCTGGTGGCGTAGAGAGGTAGTGTCGTAGCGCTATTCATAGTGAGCGGTTTGGGATACTCGATGGATCGGGTATCTCTTTTTTTGTGGAGAAGTTGTGAGAGGTAGAAAGATATGGAGCTGTTGACGCAGGAGCTGCGGCAACAATTGCCGCCGCTCTACTCACAAGAGGCTGTGGCTGATCCGTTGGTCATCTGCAAGTTTTTTACTCCTGACGCACAGTGGACCTGGTATGCCCTTGAGTTTGATGGAGAGGACGTGTTCTTCGGTTGGGTTGTTGGTTTTGAGCAAGAGTTAGGCTACTTCCGGCTCTCAGAGCTTGAATCGGTTCGAGGCCCTCTGGGTCTGCAGATTGAACGGGAT
>Ga0070717_10003552_pt1 | contig 11175 bp, 8 predicted proteins | sample LARL113metaG_FD_71366 | JGI IMG/M metagenome (GOLD analysis project Ga0070717, IMG submission 71366) | Corn, switchgrass and miscanthus rhizosphere microbial communities from Kellogg Biological Station, Michigan, USA - LAR L11-3 metaG | ecosystem: Host-associated > Plants > Roots > Rhizosphere ...
ATATTGCAGGTGCGTAAGGCAAATAGGCGTCAAAGGACTCGCCTGGATAAAGGAACACAGTGGACTTTTGAGAACTATTTGCACGAACTTGATCCAGAAGTAGAGTTTTTGATTCCTGCGCGGTATAGTTGGGAGACGAGCGAGCAGGCTTTGAGGAATGAGGTGAAGAGATACCTGGAACACGCAAGGCCTCCATGGGTGAACGCACAAAAGCATCGCTTCTGGTTTGGGTGCCGCATGGTCGAGTATATCCTGGAGTATCGGTTGGCCGGGATACTGGGATGCAGCACTGTCGAGACCACTATGCTGTACATCTGGAAGGCCATCTGGGAACTCATCGAAGAGATAATGAAGAGATTTGAGCCTGAGGCAGATCTACATTAAAACGATGAACAAGCGCCAGGCTATGAAGTCTGTGCTGGACGATGAAGAGGAACAAGTAGTACATGGCATCCTGCTTACGCAATACAGACCAATGCTGGCAGGAGCCTTTTGCACGCTTACTGTTCATGAAGGAGTTCAGACTGACATGAGCGATTTATATTCAATCGTGTTTGAGCTGCGGATCAGGTACGCAGCGACGATTTCTGGTACGACAGGGCCGCTGGCCCACGCCCTGTTCCTCAACCTCATCAAGCAGTTTGATCCGGCACTGTCGGCGTCTCTGCATAATATGCCGGGCCCTAAACCATTTACCATTTCGCCATTGCTAGGAGTAGAGCAACTTGCTGAAAACCTCACCTTGCCCGGCGAGCAAACCTGCTCGCTACGGATTACTCTGCTTGATGGCGGGGATCTCTGGCACCGCCTCAGCACGTATGCTCTCCAGACAGAAGTGGTTCAGGTACACCTCGGCCAAGCTGCGCTGCGACTCACCCGCTTGATCACCTCCACCAGTGCCGATCCCACAGGATGGGCAGATGTTACAGATTGGCTGACGCTGGCTGGTCTTCCAGCACAGCGCGTAATCACCATGCAATTCGCTAGCCCAACGACTTTCAACCTGGGCGATAGAGCGTTCGAACTTTTCCCGAAGCCGTCCTTCATCTGGGAGAGCTTGCTGCGAGTCTGGAACACATACGCCCCCCAGCATCTGAAAATGGACAAACAGCGCCTGCGCACGTTTCTCACAGGGAATGTCTCGGTTCTGGATTGCGATATTGCCACCATGATGTGGCGCTTCCCTCGATATGTTCAGAAGGGCTTTATAGGGACCTGCACATATCAGATACAGGAAGAGGAGGACGGTATTGCTGCTAGCCTTACCACACTCGCTGCTTTCGCCCGCTATGCAGGCATCGGGTATAAAACGACGATGGGGATGGGCCAGGCGCGGGCATTGCTCCTCGAGCAGCCTCCCACTCATCAGCGCGTCTATAAGCGCTCGCTAATGCGGGATAATGAACGAAACGGCGAGAACGCTTGCAGATGGGAGGTGCAGGCACAGTTCGCTTCTCTCCTCGGCCATCGACAGCCCGCTATTGAGAACGCTTCGTACCTGAAAAGGTGTGAACCTGAGCGAAAGGGGCGCCCCCTTCGCTCAGGTTCACACGAAGACGAGCAGCAACAGCTTGCTCTGCCTGATCCTCATAGCGCCTTCCGAAGGCTACCGAATGTTGTGAGCCTCTGACAGCAGAGGCCATATAATTTATCCTGAAAATAGAAATAAATGTATAGTTTTACATGAGAAATCATTGCTCGATTGCTTGTAGATTCAGACCTGTCCATTCGTCCCACACGGAGGTTTGAGGTTTATGGACATCACCGATCTCGAAAGCGCCAGGCAGCACGAGGCAGAACGCCGCCTCAAATTGTTGGGGAGCTGCGCAGGAAATGAGTGCGACCGTAGCCAGCTACGGAATCGTTCGCGCGAAACCTTTATCCCAGTCTGGTTTCTCGCTACCTGGCGGCACGAGTACAGGCTGCATGGTATGGATGGCCTGCTACCTGGTGATTGGCTGCCTCTCGACGAGTTGACGCAACACCTTGTGCAGACGCGCTACGAGCAGCTTGCTGCCATCGCTGATCAAGAGTGCATTACTTCAAACGACCTGCACCGGCTCGCCGCTCAAAATGGCTGGTCCGATAGCAAGACGGAGCGCTGGGTACGACGCTACCGCTCCGGCGGCTTATGGGCGCTGGCGCCAGAGCTGGACCCCGGCGGGAAGCATCGCAAGGCGAAGGTCCCCCCTCCCACGATGGCAGCTGTCGAACCCGACGAATTCGATGAAGTTTTTGATGAGATCACGCGCAAATACGACATCATCAAACCCCTCCTCCATAAGGACCGGCTATCCAATGAGGAGATAGAGAAATGTGCCCTGCAAGCAAAAGTCTCTCCGAGCACGGTCCGGAACTATCTGCGCGACTACAGGTCCTATGGGCTGGCGGGTTTAACTCGACGGACCCGCTCTGACAAAGGGAACTACCATAATCTGAGCGAGCGCATGGTCCGTATCATCCAGGGTATTCGCTTTTCGAAATACCGACTGCCGCTGCACGAGATTCACCGGCGAGCGGGCGAGATAGCGCGCCTCCTCGGTGAGCCCGAGCCGAGCAAGTGGCACGTGCGCGAGATCTGCAATGCTATCCCAGAGGGAGTTCTCCTGTTGGCTGATGGCCGCAGGGGCGATTTTAGAGATGACTTTCGCATCACTCATCCCCTGGACTTTGATGGCTCTATCATTGTCTACCAGCTTGACTGGCATTGGGTCGATGTGCTTGGGAAAGATATACGCAAGAAAGGAGTCCAGAAAAAAAGCAAGGAGACGCGCCCCTATCTGACAACCTGCCTGGATGCGAGCACTGGTCTGGTCATCGCCGCGGCATTCAGCTATGACGTCCCCGATCAATTCACCATCGCATCGGTCATTCGTGACGCGCTCCTGGCTCCTGAGCAAAAGCCCTATGGCGGTATTCCAGATGAGATCTGGGTAGACCAGGGCGACCAGATGATTTCCAGGCATGTGCAGGCTATCGCGCTAGAGCAGCACATCACCCTGCATCCCTGCAAACCGAAGAATAAAGAGGACAGGGGAAACCCCCAGGAGAACGGCAAAGTCGAACGCTTTTTCCGCACTCTCAAAGATGGATTATGGGCGACCCTTGAAGGCTACATTGGTTCGAACACAGAAGAACGCAACCCCAACGCGGAGGCCAAGTATACCATTGCGGAACTGGCGGACAAATTCTGGGACTTTGTTGACAAATACCACCATCGCGAAGACAAAGAGACAGGAATGACCCCTCTTCAATACTGGGCGGAACACTGTTATACACGAGCGGCCGATCCCCGTGAGCTCGATGTCCTGCTGGTCAGAGAACAGCGCGTCCTCTCAAAAACAGGGATTCGATATGCGAATCGGCTCTACTGGGACGACTGCTTCGGAGACGTCATTCCGATAAGAGCGAGGATACGCTTACACGCAAAGCCAAAGTACATGCACCCCGACAACATTGAAGTATATTACAAGAAAAAGCATATCTGTACCGCATGGGCCACCGACTCCGAAGTTGGACGGACAGTGACGGGCGCGCAGGTAGCTGAAGCTCAACGCAGGCAGGAAAAGGAAATCAAGGAATTTATTGACGAGGGGCGTGATGCGCTCAAAGAGGCAGTCCGGGAGATCGAGAAGAGCGGGCAAAAGCAGCCGACCGCCACATCCGAGAAACAGGCACGCACGCCCGTAGAAGCGCGAACGAACCAAGTTCCAGAGCCATCTCGGGTCGCACAGCAGACTAAAAAGAAAATGACGGACGTCTGGGATCAGATCCTGGAACTCGGCGGGTGAACCGACCATACGGAGGAGACCATGTTCGACATTGAGAGCGATTACAGTGACCTGGGCTTTGAAGAAGATATTCTGCCTCCAGGGCAGAAAACTATTATTACGAGCAACATCCTGAAATTCAACCGCGGGATGAAATTGCTGCTCGATTCAAAACAGCAAACGGGTTATAGCGCGATAGCGCTCGTCACCGGCAGGGCCGGCTGCGGGAAAAGCGTTGCTGTCCTGAACTTCCTGAACAACCTGGCGCCGCTCCCCCACACCGGGTTTCCTGCCTGTGTAGCCATACGGATCAGGCCAGACTCCAATCCTAAGACGGTCGTAGAGGACCTGTACGCATGCTTTAAGGAACCCCCGCCTCGCTTTACACGTCATCAGTATGCCAAAGAAGCGGCAAAGGCGATTCTCGCATACGATGTGAAACTGCTCTTTGTGGATGAAGCCGATCTGTTGGGAACGAGCGAGTTTGAATTTTTGCGGTTTGTCTATGGCAAAACGGGCTGTCCACTCGTGATTGTCGGACTACCCAGTATTTCGACCCTGATCAACCGACACGAAAAGTTCGCCGGTCGTGTCGGGCCACGCATTCGCTTCCTCCCCCCCGATGAGGAAGAGGTGCTCACAACAATTCTCCCCAACCTCGTGTTCCCGCACTGGAGTTTCGATCCGACAAGCGAGGCGGATTTAGCGATGGGAAGAGAACTCTGGAGCAAAGCCAGATCATCATTACGTGAACTGCGCATGTTACTGCAATTTGCCAGTACGCTGGCCGGGGATGCCGGACAAGAGCGCATCACCCCGCACATCCTCAAACTGGCATACGGTACGCATTACCGGCATGCTTACATCGAGGAAACAGATGAGGAAGATAGTACGCCCGTCCTCCCGAGGACTCAATTTGAAGTGGATTCAGAGGAGCGTCACAAAGCGAAGCAGAAGGGCAAAGGAGGAGACGAATCAGGTGAGCAGTGATGCTTTCAACGACTTCAATACGGATACGACGCTGAGCCGGCCTCTGCCTGGCGAACTCTACCAGCGGATTCACGTCACGGCTCTCAAGCGAGTAGTGCGAGGGATCCAGGCGCACGCAGTGCCCGATGCCATCGATGTTGCACATCTCAAAGGCTGCCTGTCCCAAGATGGGCCTGACAGTCTTCTGGCCCATCCTGCCGACGTTGAGCGCATCTTTGCTGGCGTGACGTTGGATACGATCCGAACCATCGAGCACCTCTATTGCTCTCGCCTCGGTAGAAGCATCCGCATAGTGTGGCAGATCTTGAACGCCGGGGAGCAACAACGTGAGAGTGAGTCGCATGCCATTTCCTACGAGGCGGTATGGGCGATCTGCCTGTTCTTCGAGGAACACCGCAGAGCCAGCGTGGACATCAGTGTCGAGCGAGGTAAGGAGATCTGGTGGCTTGGCATCGTCAGCCCGGATATTACGCTGAGCGGCCCGCATACCCCATCGCATCGTCCCACCATCGCCTGTCTTGTCAATGTCCAGACCCAGCACGTGCTCTCCTTCAGGATAGCCTCGGCGGATGTCCTCCAGGAGTCGATCGGGCTTGTGCTGTATGATGCGCTCGCCGCCCAACGCAGACCCCAACGCCTCGCCCACGCAGGACTGCTCTGGCACCTTCCGCAACGAATCGTCACAGAGGGAGCGCTCCCCCAGAAGTATTCGACCCTCTGCCGGCACGCTGGCATAGCAGCCGAGGCGACAGCTGGCACGCAACCAGTACTCCAGACACTCCGCGAGACATGGGCAACTGGCTTGGCCGGGCGCACGCTCTCACAAAGTCACTGTACCCTTCTGCTCGATACCTACCTCAACACAATGCACAAATACGGCCCCCATCGCACAGGTGATCTGCGCGACCATGATTTTGGAGCAGCGCAGGGTTACAGCCAGGACCCGGCCTGGCAATTTCCACTCCTGCGCCTACTGCTTCCCCGAAAAGAGGGATACATCACCGACGAGGGGCTCATTACCTGGAACGGGCTGCTCTACAGGGGCGAGTTCCTCCACGTCTGGCCTGGCCGGCCGGTGACGCTGCGCCTCTCGGCGCACAAACCCGGAGACACCTGGGTGTACCTCGATGGTGAGGTGTTCTGCCTGGCGCAGCGCCAGCGCGGGAACACCATCGGGAAGGGGGAGATGAGCGACACGCGCGAGAAGAAGGGGGGCGAACCATGTATCTCATAGCGCTGCTTCTCACCCTGCGATTGGTCGAAGAAGAGCAGGCCTTTTCCCCAATGGAGTCCCAGGCCCTCGCGTGCGCCATCAGGCGCTTGCTCCAGCAGGAGACCATGCATGGCCAAACGCAGGGCATCACGGCCGCCTTGCTGGGGAGCGATGGACAATCCGCGCGGATTCGATTGAGTCTCTCTGGAAGCGACGTGACCTCGGTCATCGCGGGCCTGCATGCACTGGCAGCCCGCTCACCGCTCCACCTCTGCCAGCGATGCTACGAGGTGGTGTCCATCGACCTGGCTCATCCTCTCTGGTCGCGTGTCAACTCCTGGGCCGATATCCTGGCCCCATCGGCGGCTCGCATGATGCGCTTCTCATTCGCCACTCCCCTGATCACCAGGGAACCGACAAACCAGGCGTCCCGGGAGGCGCTGCCCTTTCCAGAGCCGTTCCCGCTCTTCTCGAGCGTGATCGACTCCTGGTTGGAACAGGGAGGGCCGGAGCTTCCCGCCGACGCCAGGCTGCTGGTGCAGAGGACTGACTGCGTGATCTCCCTCTACCGTCTTCGCACCTGCCCTGTCGCCATCGGAGAGCATTCCTGCACCGGTTACCTGGGCTGGATCGAGTACGAGTGCCGCCAATCAGACCACCCTTATCTTGCCTCGCTGAACGCCCTGGCTCGCCTGGCATTCTTTACCGGAGCAGGCTATCACACGGCACAGGGCATGGGAGTGACCACCGTCAGCTTGAGATCGTGAGGGGAGCCTATGCAGTGGTGCGTTGCGAAAACCGGTTTTGAGATGTTCGACGCGTTACACGCCTATGGACTCGGCATCCTGCTGGCAACAGCTTGCCGCCAGCCAGTCGAACTGTCAGAAGCAGCACTTGTGTACCGGCTGTCCAACCAGGCACAGACGATCCCAGCCGCCACCGTCACCCTCCTCGACAGGGCGCTGGAGCTCCCGGGAACAGATGATCTCGATATCATCCGGGATGACTGGCCAGTGCGCTCCCGCTCGTGCTATCTTCTCAGCGTCGCCGTGTTCGATGGGCTGCTCACGGCGCTTTTTACCATCCCGGGAGCGCGAAAGCTCTCAGTGAGCGATCTCGTGAGCGACCAGTACTATAGCTTAGAAATCTCAACGAGTAGTCTCGCCAAGGCTGCCTCCGCTATCGCGAAGTGGAAGGCATTTGTGGAGCGGGAAACCCCTCATGGAGCAAACTGGCTCTCATACGTCCTGCAAGACTATGCGTGCCCTCACCCTGTCCCTCCCCTTCCAGCTGATGCAACCAGAAAGCAGGACATCAGGCTTTCTCTGATGATCGATCCATCTTTCGGGTATTCGCTCCGCAGGCCAACCAGTGATGGACAGCTCACCCATAAGTCCAATCTGACGGTTCACGGCACACGTTTCGCCCCCGTGCTGACGTTCCTGGGCGCATCGCGCTTTCTGCGCGCGCAACGTGTCGCCGGAAGTCTGGTCAATGTGTACGTGCCGCTTGCGTCCAGCCTGATACTGACGAGCAAGACAGCCCTTCCCCCATTGGCTCACCTGAACTGCCCCGCAGGTGAAGCCGCCGCCAGGCAGTGGCTCACGTTCTACTCTCACCAGCGGCGATTCTCAGCGAACTGGCGGGGGATAGCATACCAGACGCTGCAAACGCAGAAGCAGCAGCAATCCATTACCCTTGACAGGGGGTTTCTCGACTGCACATGGCTGCTCCACCTCCCGGCAGGCGCCAGACAGGAGATTGTGAACGGCTGGCAGGCGGAGCTCGGCCAACGAGGAAGAGCCGATCTGGATGCGAGAGCGCACCTCACAGATGTTCTGCTCTCTCATCGGATCGACAGCTGGATAGCGCTCCTGCGCCACCGGATGTACGCCGCCATCCACCCTGACAGCGGCAGCATACGCCTGTACAGTATTAATGAGGTTAGGAGGCTCACCGCCATGATGGATGCTTCGATGAATCACCCGCTGAGAACAATTGTAGAACGGCAAGAGGGCACGCTGCGCTTCGGACACGCACTCAGGCAGCTCGGTCGCTATAACACTGCGATCCTACGAGACGTGATAGAGCTGCTGGAGACGGCACAAACGCCTGAACAGTTGAACCTGGCGCTCCATCTTGCCTTGCAGGAATGCGAACTGGCGAAGGCGAAATATCCCTTCATCAGCATACCCGATGATACCGACTTCGCTTTTCTGCTCGACGACGTCGAGCGGCACGGCGTCCGAATAATAGCCAGTGTGCTCATGCTCCTCTCGGTGCTGCGCTATCCCCGCGCCGATGAAACCGACGGACACGAGCAGCCAGCAGAGGTGGGAAGTGACGCGAGCGATGACCTCGCACCTGCGACCAGCAGCGAACCAACCACATTCGAGACGCTTGCCTTTGCCGAGGAGGGAGAACTTGAACATGAGTGCTGAGAACGACAGCTTCCCGGTGTACGACCTGTCGATCAATCTCCGCGTGGGCTGGCAGGCTCACAGTCTGAGCAACGTCGGTGACGACGGGTCGATCCGCTTGCTGCCGCGCCGCCAGTATCTTGCTGACGGAACAGAGACGGACGCCTGCAGCGGGAACATCCTGAAGCACCATCACGCGATGCTGATGGCGGAGTACCTGGAGGCGGAGGGGAGCCTGCTCTGCCCGGCATGCCGGAAGCGCGATTCGCGACGCGCGGCTGCGCTGAGCGAGAGGCCCGAGTACCAGAATATCGCCATCGCACGGGTCCTGAATGAGTGCGCGCTCTGCGATACGCATGGTTTCCTGGTGACAGCGAAAAAGGCCGCAGACGATGGAAGCACAGAGGCGCGCCAGCGGCTCTCAAAACACACCATCATCGACTTCGCCTATGCGCTGGGGATTCCCGGTCAACACCGGGAGAGCCTGCAGCTGCATACACGTTCGGGCAGTTCCAAAGAGGAGGGACAGATGTTGATGAGAGTAACCTCCCGGTCCGGAACATATGCCCTATGTATCCGCTACCACTGTGTCAGAATCGGGGTTGATACGGACCAGTGGCAGCTGGCGGTAGACAACGAACAGGAACGCTTGAAGAGGTACCGGGCGGCGCTTCGCGCGGTGCGGGACATGTTCACCAGCCCGGAGGGCGCTCGCACAGCGACGATGCTACCGCACCTGACAGAACTGAGCGGAGCTATCGTTCTCTGCGGAAAGGCCGGACGGGCCCCCGTCTACTCAGCACTCGCGGATGACTACCTCACCCGCTTGCAGGCCATGCAGGGGGAAGAATGCCAGATCTACTCCTTCGAGACGATTGATGGATTCTACAGGTACCTGACGCATCTGAGTGTTGCATCTGAACCTGCTTTGCCTTCGGGGGCGCAGCACAGGCGAACGCAGACCGGGGAAACGAAAGAGCGAGGAGGAGCATAAATGACCAGAACATGGCTGGCGGCTGATTACCACTTCCCCGCCACCTACTCCTGCCGCATCCCGATGAGCAGCGCGAGCCATGCGACCGTCACGCCAGCCCCCGGGCCAGCGACAGTGCGCCTCGCACTGATACGCACGGCTATCGAGCTCTTCGGCCTCGGGTTTGTGCGTGACAAACTCTTTCCCTCGATCTGCTCTCTTCGCGTTCTGATCAAGCCACCCGAGAGGGTCGCCATCACTCCTCACCGTCTGCGGGCCTTGAAGTGGGAGTCTGGGGGGAAGGCCAAGCAAGATCGTGTTCTGGAGTCGGTGGTGGTGCGCGAGATCGCTCACGCTCAGGGGCACATGATAGTGTACCTGGAGGTCCCTACACAGGAGGAGTTGCTGTATCGCCAGATACTGCAGACCATTGGGTACTGGGGCCAGACCAGCTCCTTTGCCTGCTGCGTAGAGATCACCCACGAACCGCCCCAGCCCGGGACGTACGCCCTCCCTCTCAGCGACTTTAGGAGTACAGAACCGCTCCAACCACTTTTTATCTGTTTGCTGACCGAGTTCCGAAAGCCCGGCCTCACCTGGCAGGAGGTTGCCCCTGCGTTTCACTTGAACCAGCGCAAAGCATTCCGCCTCGATATCTATGTATGGCCGATGACTGTAGAGCGGAAACAAAACGGAAGCCAAATACTGGTTCGTCGGCTGCTGGAATAAAAAAACCGCGGGAAAACACCTCACATGAGAAAAGACAGGAGAGGAGACCATAAACCAGGGAAGCCCTGGCCAAACGACGCAGCTAGAGCAAAGGAGTCCCAGTAGAGGTACGCTCGATCGCGATTAAGCAAACGATCCAGAAGGAAACGCGCATTTAATTGCACCCTCTGGTTTAAAAGTCCTTCAAACGCTCGATCACGATTGCTCCTTTTATTGTATCCACGTCTACACTAGAGGTGCACTAAGGCAACCCCTCGGTCGCCATTGGAGCATCTTCTGCCGGTTCTGGCAAATCGCACAAAACCGCCCAGGTAGGGCATCAAACGCTCAGTCGCGATTATAGCTTCTCCCACGGTGAGTGTCGGGTTGATGTAGATCATCCTGCTACTGCATCAAACGCTCAGTCGCGATTATAGCTTCTCCCACCAGCTTGCCATAATCGATTAGTGCGTTTTGCCTTCAAGCATCAAACGCTCAGTCGCGATTATAGCTTCTCCCACACCCACATATAGCGAACTAGATCACGCCCCAATCTTTAAAAGACCCTGCGAGAGGCTACCTTAATTAGAAATATAACATGTGCCAAGGAGATGGTCAAGCTGGGCAATAGTTAGTATTGGCAGGATCGCAGCCTATGCGAGAGGTGGTGCAGCTGTGGAGCACTGCAGAGCCTCTCGCAGTTGAGAAATTGCAGAGAACAAAATGCATTTACCTACAAAGAGCATTTTAGACTTTTGCAAAAAGGGTAATTATCACTCCCTCCCTTTCGCCACAAATGCCATAGCAGACAAAAGAGAAGATACTTGTACCCGTGATTTTCTAAAACGGGTCATGATATATTGATGCTGCGAGCGAATTCCATGAACAGCGAGCAAGACAACCCCAAGGATGTAAGTGCGCGATTGATCGTGCTTGAGAGGTGTAGCAGCTTTCCGTTCAAGGGTTCGCCAGTAGCATCGATGTATGATGACAGAGGACCAGCCCTCCTCGCGCCAGTCTAGGGTTCGCCAGTAGCATCGATATATGATGACCTCTCAATCAATAACCCACATTCCGCAGTTTGCAGTTGCATTTTTCGCA
>Ga0070717_10003554_pt1 | contig 11173 bp, 14 predicted proteins | sample LARL113metaG_FD_71366 | JGI IMG/M metagenome (GOLD analysis project Ga0070717, IMG submission 71366) | Corn, switchgrass and miscanthus rhizosphere microbial communities from Kellogg Biological Station, Michigan, USA - LAR L11-3 metaG | ecosystem: Host-associated > Plants > Roots > Rhizosphere ...
TGATGAGAAACGTCTTGAGCGTTGCAACGATGCTGCCCACAGACGTGATGGCAAGCGATACGGCGACGATCGCGCCGACGATTGTCCCGATGATCCGGCGCATGTCCCCAGTATGCGCCCCGGGGCCTTTGGCAGGCTACGGTTGTGCCGGGCCGTCCCCGGATCTGGCGGTGGACTCCACAGCGTCCGCTTGAGCAGCCACGATCCGCCCTGTGTAAGCCTCCCGCCATGCTCACCGTCGGTGACAGCTCTTGCGCCGGAACAGGAAGTATGTGCGTACGGATAGCCGAAATCGAGGCAGTCGCCAAACCGCGCCGATTCGGCGATCGCGCGAAGTCGAGTCGAGAACCCGGGTGACGCTCGGTGATTAGCGCCGGTTGGCGCCAAGGCGCGTGTAACCGCCGCTCTGCGCGGCTGGCGACTCGCAGACGATCACCAGCCGAGGCGCACAGATCAGGTCGCTATGCGCGTGCTCTGCTCATGGAACTGAATGGCCCGCCGGTGAATCCCCAGGATGAGCGGAGCGGTCAGGTAATCTCCTCGGTTCTCCGCTAACTCCCGATGACGGTGTCGCGAGGGCTGCAGCGAGATCACGTGCAAGGGCGAGCGCCCGGTATCTGTTTGCTTCGGCGGCGTAGGACCTGTCGGCGGCATCCCCGGCCAGGTCAGCCTCGCGATCGGCGGGTTCCGGGGCCTGGCGTGCCGGGGGCCGCGGCAGATCGGTTCGCGCGGTTGTCCATCTGGCTGGTCCCGGTTCGTCGTGAGGGTGACCGGCCAGATGGCCGGCTTGCCAAAGGGCCCTCACGGCCCAGCGACCGAGGAGGAAGCCATGTATCCGGTGACCATGCAGACGATCAGCGCCGAGCGGGGCAGGGAGATGCGGCAGCAGGCCGCCGCCTGGAGGCGCGCGCGGGAGGCCCGCAGTGCCGCACGGGCACGGCCCGCCAGGATCGGGTTCGCATTCATCGTGCGGAACGTACGGCCGTTGGCCGGGCAGAAGCGGCTGCAGGGCCCGGCGTCAGCTTGAGAATGGGCGGGGTGCCCACGGTGTCCGCCCGGCTAAACACTTCGTGTGTCCTTCTGCGCGTTCGTCGTCTGGTTGGGTAAGCGCCCCAATCCAGGCCCCTAGGGCGGCGGTGCGAAGCTCACCCGTCGGCAGATCGGCCAGGGCGTGCGGGCGGCGCGCGAACAAGCGATCATTCGTTACGTCGATGGGAAACGAGGCTAGGGATGAAGTACCTGATGTTCATTTGTGCTGACGGCCTGCCGACACCGGAGGCCCTGGCGGTGTTGCAGCGTGAGTGCCCCGGCTGGGTGGAGGAGATGGAGGGCCGGGGGGTGCGGCTGTTGGGCCGGGAGCTGGATCTGCCGGAAACGGCGGCAACGGTGCGGGTGCGCGACGGCCAGACGCTGGTGACCGACGGCCCGTTCGCGGAGACCAAGGAGTTCATAGCGGGCTTCGACCTGCTCGAATGCGCCGGCCTCGACGAGGCGGTCGAGGTAGCGGCCAAGCACCCGTCGTCGTGGTTCCAAGCGATCGAGATCCGGCAATTCAACGGCGGGCTGCGGCTGGGTGAGCAGGCGTCCGCGTTCGCGCGAGAGGACGATCCGGCGTGCGCCCCGTACCTGCTGATCATGTGGATCGGCGGAACCCCGGGTGCGCTGCGGGACGACGAGGCGGTCCTTCAGGAGGGCGCAGCCTGGCGGCAGGATCTGGTGGCACGCGGGCTGCACGTGCTGGGGAACGCGCTGCAGGGCCCGGAGACGGCCACGACGGTCCGCGTCCGCGGCGGGCAAACGCTGCTCAGCGACGGGCCGTTCACCGGCACCAAGGTATTCGCCGCCGGCATCGACGTCGTCAGCTGCGCTGACCGGCAGCAGGCGATCCAGCTCGCGGCCGCGCATCCGACCGCCCGGCACCACGCGATTGAGGTACGCCCGTTCTACAGCGAATGACCACGCCCACCGTTCAGCGCGCCCCGGCACAGCCTTCCGCAAGCAGTGTGGCCGCATCATCGCCATGCTGATCCGGCACACCGGCAACCAGGACCTGTCCGGGGTGGCCCCAGGGCCGATGCCACGAACCGTATGCCGGCACCTATCACTCACCGTGGCTGCCCGATGAACTGCTTGACGTGCCCGAGCCGCCGTTCTGCGCGCTGACTAGTGTGTGGCGCCGCAACCTGCGGTGGGTACAGAGTCGGGTGATCTGCGCGTTCGGGTGGCTGCCGGTGCCTGGTCGCGCCGGTCGATTTCCCGCGCACGGTCTTGATCGCCGACCGCTAGGCCCGGGGGTCCGCCTGCCCGAGGCTGGCCAGGGCGCAGCGCAGTTCCCGGCGTGAGCCGACCCCCAGCTTGGTGTATACCTTGCGCAGGTGCCATTCGACGGTGCGGGCGCCGAGGTATAGCTGGGCGCCGATCTCCGGGTTGGTACGGCCGTCGACGGCGAGCCGGGCGATGTACGCCTCCTGGGCGGTCAGCTCGCTGACCGTCTCGACCGTCCGCTTGCGCACTGTCTCGCCCGTGGCCTGCAGTTCGCGCCGGGCCCGGTCGGCGAACGCGGGGGCGCTCATGACGGACAGCATGTCGTGGGCGGTGCGCAGCTGGGCGCGGCGCGGGACGCGCCGGGGTTTACCCGGCTGGCCGGCCGGCGCCCGGCTCGGGCGGGCTGGCGCTGTCGGCGGACGGCAAGGGCGCGGCGTTGCGCCCGGAGGCCGAACGGCGCCGCCGCGGCCGCGCCGGGGTGCGGGTGAAGACCTTCGGCAAGCGGCTGGGCAGCGGGGAGAAGCCGGGCACAAGCGGATGGCCGAGGTCGACGTGGTCAGCGACGACAGCTCGGCGTGCGGGCGCGCCGCCCTCGACCTGGCCTAGGTGGTCATCGCCGACGTCCGCGAGGACCCACGCTTCGCCGCGCACCGGGAGATCGCGGCCAACTCCGGCTTCCAGGCCGTCCAGTCCACGCCACTGGTCGATCAGGACAGCCGCCTGCTGGGCATGCTGTCGACCCACTAACCTGCGCCCGTACCGGCTGCCCGCGGTCGAGCTGGCGGTAATGCGGCAGCTGTGCGTGTTGATCGGCCAGGTCATGAGCACCAGCTGGCCCGCGCCGCAGGCCCTGTAGAACGCATGGGCCTTAACCGGCCCGGCATCGCGAAGGGAGCGCCTGCCTGGACCAGAAGGAACTCGCCTGCGCGGTAGCGGAGCGCAGCGGCTTGTCGCGCGAGGAGTCAGCGGATCTCAGCTGGGCGGTCCTGGAGGCGACCGCGGGCCAGCTGAGTGACGGCGAGGCCAGGCGCCTGGCCGCCGAGCTGCCCGGCGCGGGCGAGCAGTGGCAGCCCCGGCGGCACCGGCCCGAGGCCCGGCCCGTCTGCCCGGATGAGTTCATCACCCAGGTAAGCCGACACACCGGGCTGACCGAGGCCGAGGCCCGCGCCGCAACCGCGGCCGTCCGCGCCGCGCTGCGCCAAGGGCTGAGCGAGGACCGGTACCGCTACCTGATCCGGCAGCTCCCCGCGGAGTGCGCCGGGCTAGGGCCTGTTTCATAAGTTGCGGGGCAGCCACTCGTTGATCGCGGCGATGTGGACGGTGGCCTCGTAGCGGACGGCGAGTTTGTCGTAGCGGGTGGCGACGGCGCGGTTGCGCTTGAGCCGGTTGATGCCGCATTCGACGGCGTGGCGCTGCTGGTATAGGCCGGGATCGAAAGCTGGCGGCCGGCCGCCACGCCGGCCCTTGTCTTTGCGGTGGCGGATCCGGTCGACCTGCTCTGGGATGGTGCAGGCGATGTGACGCCGCCGCAGGTAGGCCCGGTTGGCGCGGGAACCGTAGGCCTTGTCGGCCAGGACGCGGTCTGGGCGGGTGCGGGGCCTGCCCGGACCGGGGCGGGACACCGCGATGCGCTCCAGCACGGCCTGGAACTGGGGGCTGTCGCCGCGCTGCCCGGCGGTGATCACTATCGACAGCGGCTTTTGGCCTTGCTCGCAGGCCAGGTGCACCTTGGTAGTCAGCCCGCCGCGGGACCGCCCCAAGCCGTGATCGGCAGGCTCGGCCACGGTGCCGCCGGGCGGCTGCACCTGCAGATCACCGCGCCGGCGGGCCCCAGCCGCGTGCTGGTGCGCCCGCGCCACCGTGGAATCCACCGACACATCCCAGGTGATCAGCCCTTCCGCATCCCGCCCGGCCCTGCAGGCCCGCCAGCACCATGCGCCAGGTGCCGTTGCGCTGCCAGCGGCGGAACAGGCCATACACCGTCTGCCACGGCCCATAATCTTCCGGCACATCCCGCCACGGCGCACCGGCCCGCACCCGCCACCGGATCCCGTCAATCAGCGTGCGTTTGGCATGCTCAGGCGGCCGGCCCCGCCTGCCAGCAGGCAGCAGTGGCCCCAGCACAGCCCACTGCGCGTCCGTCAGGTCCGCCCGCCCCGTCACCGTTAAGGTGGCCACGAGGTCTCCGTGCAGATGGTCTTCTTCGTCGTTGACTCATCTACCGGAGACCTCGTCACTCACCGGGCAGCGACACGCGGGCATCTTCAGGCCACCGCTAACCACCCAGCCTTTTTGAAACACGCCCTAGGCCGGGCCGTCGGCTGACCTCCCCCCGCACTCGTCACTCCGGATCGACCGTTCCGGCCGGATCCACCGGTTCCAGCTGAGTATCCGGGCGGTAGGTGTAGGCCGCCTCGCGCACCGTCTCGCGGGTTTCCAGCGCGGCGCCGAGCGCGCCGCCCAGCGTGGCGAGCGAGGTGGCCAGCCAGGCCAGCTGCACCTGGTCGGCCACGCCGGCTGGATGGCCGAGGACGCTGCCCAGCAGGCCCGCAGGCACCAGCAGCAGCGCGGCGGCGAGCATGGCCACGAAGATCGCGGCGTACAGCACGGCCACCCCGATGCCGACCGTAACCGTCGTGACGATGTTGAACAAGACGACCTGCTCCCGCGCGGACCGGTGCGGACTGCGCTCCCACAGCCCGGTTGCGATCATGATCGTCACGCTGGTGGCCGTCACCGAGCCCAGCCCGATGATGGTGAGCCGCAGCGTCCCCAGATAGCCGGCTAGCCGCCATATGTCGCTGGTGACCAGGGCGAACACGCCCACCGCCACCGCCGCGACCATCGCCCGCACCAGCCTCAATGCCAGCCGCCAGGGGCGGTTGGCCCGGAGCATGCCCAGCAGCAGCCAGATGTTCCCCGTCACCACGCGGGCCACCAGCCCCATGCCGTTCTCCCCCAGCTCCACCCGCCGGCCCAGTTCGAGCATGCGGCGGCGCACCACCTGGGCCAGCGGGCGCCGCCGCCCTCCGCCGCATGCGGCCTGGCCCGTGTCGCCCAGCAGGTGGCCGGCCAGCCGGACGATCGTCTCCACCGCGCGGCCCCGCACCGCAACCGGGCCGAGCGCCGGCAGGGAGAGCACCGCCACCCCATGCGTGGCGCTGACATGGGCGATCACCGGCCGGCGCGCGGTCTGGAGCGGCAGGTCGGTCACGCACACCACCAGGTGCCAGCCGCGGTCCAGCAGCATCCGCCGCCCGGCCGAGATCACCTCGGTGAGGTCCGTGGGCGGCTCCACCAGCAGGTCGATAACGAACTCGACCTTCCACCGGACCCCTGGCAGCTGCACGGCCAGCCGGTCTGCGACCTCCGCCACCAGGCCCGCCGTCAGCTCCGCCGCCGGCCCCGGCGAGGCCAGCAGGCCCACGACCAGATCGGTCTGCGCCGCGCTGTCCGGCACCGGCCCAGTCCCGGTCACCGCCGCTCACCGCTCCCGCCCCGACCAGGCTGCATACTGCGACCGTAGCGCGACGCCGGCCGCCATCCGGCCTCGCTATCGTGCGATATCACGGGACGTAGAGATGACGGACAAGCTGATCCGCGACGTCCCGGATGAGGTCATCACCGCAGTCGACCCGGCTCGGACTGCCTCGCAGTGAGTATGCCCGCCGCCGTCTACCCCCACTGAGCGACACGCAGAGACTGCAAAGCAGCTCACCGAGCCGCCTACGTGCATCTCGCAGTTGCCCGGCCAACGGATAGCTAGGCGCCGATCTGGATGATCTGCGTGCCCGTCCACCTGGATTTCCTCAGTTGCATCATGTGCGCGTAATCGGCGATCCGGCGTGCTCCTGCGGTGAGGGTCCTATCTCGTTTAGGCAGTTCGAAGTGACGTTGCGTGGTCAGGCGGCCGGGTCTAACGGTGAGGTGAACCATCGTTGCTGGGACCTGGCCGGGCCCAGCCTCCTGGGTCTCAGCCCGACCCGAGAGGTGCCCGATGACCACCACGACCCCCTCCGCTGCCCTCATCCCAGTTGCGCCGGTATTCACCAACACCGAGCGGCTGGCACTCGCGGGATTCCTGGCCGGCTACAGCGGCCTGACCCGCGAAGCGTACGAGCTGGATTTGCGCCAGTACGCGAGCTGGTGCCACCAGCACCATCTGCGCCTGTTCCAGGCCCGCCGCGCCGACATCGAGTGCTTCGCCCGCGACCTGGAGACTCGTGGCCGGGCCCGGGCCACCATCACCCGCCGACTGTGCACCATCGCTGGGTTCTACCGATACGCCGTGGAGGAAGACCTGCTCGAGCACTCGGCCGCCGCCCATGTCCGCCGTCCCCGGCTGGACTATGAGTCGCACGCTACCGGCCTGGACCGCAACGAGCTAGGTGCGCTGCTGGTTGCCGCTGGGCTGGGCTCGCCAGGCGAGCACGCGCTGGTCTCGTTGCTGGCGCTCAACGGGCTGCGGGTCTCCGAAGCTACTGGCGCCAGCATCGAGAACTTGGGCGTCGAGCGCGGGCATCGGACTCTTGTCATCACGCGCAAGGGCGGCAAGGTTGTCACTGTTCCGCTGGCGCCTCGCACCGCGCGGGCGATCGACCTAGCCGTCGGCGAGCGCCTGGAGGGGCCGATCTTCCTCGGCCCTGACGGACAGCGGCTGGACCGGCATGGCGCCGCGCGGATTGCCCGGCGGGTGGCCAGCCGCGCCGGGATCACCAAGCTGGTCGGGCCGCACACCTTGCGGCACGCATTCATCACCGCGGCGCTGGACGCCGGGGTTCCGCTCCGCGACGTCCAGGAAACCGCCTCGCATGCCGATCCGCGCACCACGATGCGCTATGACCGTGCCCGCGGCAGCCTTGACCGACATGCCACCTACATCGTCGCCGCCTACCTTGCCGGAGCCGCCCGGTAAGCACGTGACTGCCCACATGCAGGCTCCGCCTGACCGGACCGAGGCGTCAGGCGGAGCCCGGCAGTCTAGGCAGCAGGAACCCCCGCTCGTAACCGACCGTGACCCGAAACGCGATCACGAACCGCCGTTCGGCACTGATCGCGGGTCTCGCCCCTCGCACCCCGAACAGCGCCAGGACCGGCATCGCTACGTAGGCAATTGCCGTAACAGGATTGGACGCCTCGTTCGTGGCTGCGATAGCCAGCAACGCCGTGATCTGGATGACGACCGCCGCCACTGCCGTCAGGGCGATTCACTTGATCTGCTGGCGCGCCGGGCACGATCTCCATGCGGGAAGGGGGGAGCATCTCAGCCGCCCGGCGGACCGTGCCGGGCGACAGCGCGGCATCCTTCTCACCGGCCAGCAGCGGCGGCCCGCCTGGCTCCGGTGTCAGGCGGGCTATGGCAGCGTTCCGGCTGCGGGCACCCTCCCGCCGCGCAGCACGACTGGATTATGGCCCGCGTCCAGCCGGGTCTCGGTGAGCTTGCGTCTTGGCCGTGCTCGCGGGGTGAGCTGATGGTGTGCCGGGGGCTCGCCGACCTGCCAAAGAGATCAGGTCGTCGAGCTTGTCACGCCGGTGAACGCGGCGATGGTGTCGTAGGCCTCCTCGTACAGCGCGGTCATCCGCTGCGAGGCCGACGACTGGCCGCGGCGCACGCTCTCGCAGCCCGGCGCGAGTTGGGTTAGCAGCTCAAGGAACTCGCGTGGCAGCTGGGTGCTCGCCGCATTGCTTGGTGACGATCTGGCCGCAGGCGGGGAAGGAGAAGGGGCGGCGGATCGCCGCGACGTCCAGTGCCGCCTTGTCCGGGATCTTCTTGCCCGGATCGATGGCGGTCATGGCCGGACCGCCCAGGCGCCGGTGAACGGCGGCCAGATGACGCAGCCGTCGTAGTCCGTGATCTCAGCCAGTAGGCGTCCGGCCAGCGTCTCCGGTTCCACTTCCGCCCGGGTGGCCACACCGACCTGTTCCATCAGTGGGACCGCCGCCGACACGACGTTGGCCCAGGCCCAGGCCGGCGCGGCCGGCCCGCCCTCGGCCACCGCTTCGACCAGCAGCCGTGGCCCAGGCAGCCCTGCCTCTCGATACAGGCTGTACAGCGCCGGGCCCAGCCGGGTCCCGATCCCCGCCTTCTCGGCGGCCTCCAGGAGCCAGGCGCGGGCCTGGCTCCACAGTGGCGGCTGCGGGCTGGCCCACAGGTAGCCCAGGTCGCACTCGTGCATGATCACTAGGCCGCCGGGCCGTACCCGCGCGGCGGCCGCGCGCAGCGCGCCTACCGTGTCCGGCAGGTGAAGGAGAATCAGCCGTCCCGTCACGGCGTCGAAGCCGCCTTCGATTCCGTACAGCGTCTGCGCGTCACCCACCCGGAACTCCACGTTCGGCGCGCTGGTGTGCCGCTGCGCGAGTTCCACGGCTTCCGGGTCCTTCTCTACGCCTACGACGGCGCCGTTTGGGCCGACCAGTTCGGCGGCCAGCCGGGCCACGTTGCCTGCGCCGCTGCCCAGGTCCAGCACCCGCATGCCGGGCGCCAGGCCGGCCGCCTCCAGCAGCCGCTTGGTGGCCGGGTCGACCAGCCTGCTCTGGGCCAGCAGCCGCTCATCTTCCGCGGCGCGATCCGCAGCGAAGTAGTCCATCTGCCCGCCCCTTTCAAACGGTGGTCCACGCGCCGGCCCTCGGCGGGCCGAGCATGGCGCTGCCGCTGGCCAGCGCGTCGGCCAGCAGCCGGGTGGCGAGCGTGGCCGGGGCGACCTTGGTCGCTGTGGCCACGCCGGGCTGGGCGATCAACCGTGCGTCCTCAGCCACGCGGTCGCCGGTGTGAAGGGAGTGAATAGTCATTGATTGCTCCTGCCTGGATCGCCGTTGTGCCTGATGGCGGTGGCCTTACGGCAAGTGTCGGCAGGAGGCGGCTTGATGTCGTTGGCCTAGAGCGCAGGCTCCTTAAGACCGCGTGCAGACCTTCGGTACTCGGCGGGCGGTATGCCGTGCGCCGAGCGGAACGCCCGGCTGAAGTCCGCCGCGCTGGTAAACCCCCACCGCGCTGCGATCGCCGCCACCGGACGGCTGGCCAGCACGGGGTCGGCCAGGTCGCGGCGGCAGCGCTCCATGCGGCGTCCGCGGATGTACCCGGCCACGGTCAGGCCCTCATCGTGGAACAACTGATGCAGCGCGCGCAGCGACAGGTGATGCGCGGCGGCCACCACGGCCGGCGACAGCCCCGGATCGCCGAGGTGCTGGCAGATGAACCCCTGGACCGTGGTGAGCATGGCGTGCTTGCGAGCCTCCGGCGTGCCCCAGTCCCGGACATCCAACTCCCGCGCCAGCCGGGTTGCGAGGACTTCCAGCGCGGCTGTGGACAGACGGGCCACCTCGGCGGGCGTGTAGTTATCAACGTTGCGGGCCAGCTGCAGCAGGAACTGTGAGGTCAGCTCCCCCAGCCCGGAGCTTGCCGGGACGCGAGTCGCGACCAGTTCGCGGATCTTGTTGCGCGGCAGCGGCAGCATGGATGGCGGGAACATGAACGTCAGCAGCTGCAGCCGGCGGCCCGGGATCGTCCCCTGGATCTGCTCACAGGGCCGCCGGGTGTCGTAGAGGGCGAACTCGCCGGGACTGAGCATCGCCTGCCTGTCGTCCTGGTTGATCACGGACGTGTTCCCGCTGCACACCAGATACGCCTTCAGCAGGTCCGGATCGGCCTGCTCGATCTGCTTGGCCGTCCGGGACACCCTAAACGGCGCGCCATCGATCATGACCACCTGCATGGGCCCAAAGCCGCTAGCGCGGAACTCCATCTGAGAGACGTCCTCGCTGACGGCGGTAAACGGCACCCATATCCTGGCACCCACATCATGGAGGTAGTCCACGCGCTCGTCAGCGGGAATGTCCCCCACCCGGATCAGGATACTCACCGCCCCACCGCCGCTGCCGTGCTGCCGATGGCAGTCCTGCAGGCGGAGCGCCGGTACCCGGCGGGCGGCATGCCATCCGAAGCACGGAACGCCCGGCTGAATTCAAGGCGCTCGCAGGCGCGATCGAAGCCGATGTCCATAGGCACCCACATCCCGGCGCTCATCTGGCGGATCAAATCGATCCGGTCAGCCGCGCGGGTGCCGCCGTCGATACGGACTAGCGCGCCCATCACTCTCACACCCCAAAGCGACTGCCCGGAGTATACGTCGGCACTTGCGCTATGAACATTCTTCTCACGGATCGTAAATCCAGCCCGCGTTCGCTCCCCGCGCGGCTTGGGGATCTGACTGCCAACCGGATGGCGAGCACATTGCGTGGCAGGCAGTGAAGGTGCCTGGCCGGCGGGCGCGGGGCTGACCGCGCTGTTGCGCGCCAATGCGGTCCTGTTCGCTGGCATGCACGTGGCCGGCGCGGTTGTCCTGGTCTACCTAGGCGTGACCGCATGGCGCAGCGCGCGCCGGGAAGAAGGCGAGTTCGGGGAGGCGCTGCAACTGCGCCTGCCGGCCGGGCGCACGCCGCGAGGACAGGGCCCAGCGCGACGATGCCGGGACGCACGCAGACCTGGCCGTTCTGTACGTGGCAGTCCATGCGGGCCGAATCAGCGCTGCGCCACACAAAATCGGCAACTTGGCCTCGGCCGTCGTCACGGTGCGTTATCGATCGCGCCTCAGCCGTCGGAGTCACACTGGGTGCCGGGCTGAGCATTCGCCGGCCCCCACAGAATCCCCACAACTCCGCGTTCTAGCGGTGATCCCCACAGGAATCCCACGGACGAAACGGAACTCTGCGGTATATCCCGGCATGGTCGATATAATGGCTGAGAACCCTGCTGACCAGCGGAGACGCCGATGAGCAGGGCAGCAAGAACTTTCCGCGTTTTGACCCGAAGGGCCGATAGGGTTCCTGAAAAGCGGAAGGTCGGCGGTTCGACCCCGCCCCTGACCACCAGTCCTGAGCAGCGGAAACGCTGCTCTTGTTCGTTCCGGCC
>Ga0070717_10003555_pt1 | contig 11172 bp, 7 predicted proteins | sample LARL113metaG_FD_71366 | JGI IMG/M metagenome (GOLD analysis project Ga0070717, IMG submission 71366) | Corn, switchgrass and miscanthus rhizosphere microbial communities from Kellogg Biological Station, Michigan, USA - LAR L11-3 metaG | ecosystem: Host-associated > Plants > Roots > Rhizosphere ...
CGCGGGTCACCCCGGGTCGGCGTTACCGACCACCCTGCCCTGTGGAGCCCGGACCTTCCTCACCGGGCTTGCGCCCGGCGCGACCGCCCGGCCGACTCACCCGTGCTCAGGATACGCCGGGTGTCACCGGGCCCGCGTAGCGGACCGAACCGGCGCCGGCGAACGCCGCCAGCGATTCGATCGCCGCCGCCACCGGGGCATCCGCCATCGACCCGGCCGAACCCTCCTCGGCGAACACTCCCTCCACGACGAGCTCGCCCCGCTTCCGGTCCATCCGCGGCACCACGCGGCCGATCAGCCGCTCCCCCGCCAGCACCGGCATCACGTAGCAGCCGAAGCGCCGCTTGTGTTTCGGCATGTACATCTCGTTGCGATAGGCGAAATCCCAGAGCCGTTCGGTCCGGTCCCGGTCGCAGATCAGGTTGTCGAACGGAGACAGCAGCGTGGTTCGCGGCCGCCACTCCTCGTCGAGCAGGGCCAGCGTGTCCCGGTGCACCCACCACTGGTCGCTGCCGCCCTCGACCCGAACCGGCCGGGCCCAGCCCGCGTCCTCCAGGTCAAGACCCGGATACCGGCCGATGGTGAAGTGCCGCTCCACGTCCCGCGCCCGGGCGACGCCCAGCGCGCGCAGCGCGTGCCCGGCCGCCAGTGCCACCACCTCCTCCCGTGGCAGGTCCCCGGTGGTGGGAAAGTCGGCCAGCCCCCACAGCCGACGCAGACCATCACGGCCCGCGACCGTGACGACGCCCTGCTTCCACAGGGTGTCCAGCATCCGTTCCACGTTCCGGCCATTGGTCCAGCCGGTCGATGTCCAGCTAACCGCGGCGCGGTCCTCGATGGCGTCGCCGGGCAGTGGCCCGGCGACCCGCAGCCGGTCCAGCACGTACCGGCGGAAGTCATCGTTCGCCGCCAGCCACGCCCGCATCCGCTGGTTCTCGACCGCGCCGTACGCCCGCATCATGGTGCGGTGGATCGGGTAGTCCTCGGTGAGCACGATCGAGGCCGCGTGCGCCCAGTACTCGAACAGCCAGCGCTCCCGCCACAGCAGCGTGTCCAGGTCGTCCCGGGCGAAGCCGCCGAGCCTGCTCCACAGCACCAGCAGGTGGCTGCGCGCCACGACGTTGACCGGATCGAGTTGCAGGACCCGCAGACCGCGCAGCACCTGCCGCATCCCGTCGATGCCCGCCGCCGCGGGCGGCCCCGCCAGGTACTGGCTCCGGACCGCCAGCCGGCGCGCCTCCCCCAGGCTCAGCACGAGGTCATCCGCCACGGCCCCATTCTCCAAGATCTAGGAACCGAACGGGCGGCGGTTCCCGCCCTTGCGCCCGCCAGCAGCGCGGTCGACTCGTCCAGCCCGAAGCCCTAGGCTGCGCCGGGCGCCTGGGCGGCCAGTGGGTCTGGCTCTTGGGCGGGCGCGGCTGGCGGCGCGGGGCGGATCCGGGCGGGGGCGAACGCCAGGCCTGCGGCTAGGCAGGCGAACGGCAGGACCGGGAGCAGGTAGCGGTAATCGAAGTCGGCGACCGCGATCGGAAACACGAGCAGCACCACCGCGGTCGCCCAGGGCAGCATGCTCCCGGCCCGGGGCGACCAGGCCAGGACGGGCCGACGGCCGGGGCGCCGCCTGATCCGCAGCACCCCGCCAAAACCGGTGAGCAGGATCAGGCCGAACAGCGGCCCGTAGGTGTAGAACACCCGCTGGTACCCGTCGATCAAGATGGCGACCGGCCGGACGACGCGGCTCGGGACGGCGTGCCCGTACTGCACCGCGTCGGAGTAGGCGGTGCCGCCGGCCACCCAGGTGTGGTGCGCCGGGACGGAATACGGCGTCAGGTGGAAGTAGTAGAAGTACACGGTGCCGGGGTCCGGGTACGGGTGCCGCGGCCACTCCACCGACAGCGCCAGGCCGCCGAGCACCGCGTGCAGGTAGCCGAGCGGCTGTGCCTTAACCGCCCGGATGGCGAAGTCGCGGAGCTTGGCGTCGTTGGCGGCGGTCACGGGGCCGCCGTTCGCCATGTGGTGCACCTGCGGCGCGTGCCAGATGTAGTCGCCGGGTGGTGTCCGGCTGGACGGCGTGCCGGACGGGCAGATCGCGACTTCATTGGCCGGCGGCTTGATCACGTCGCACTCGGCGAACGAGGACACCCGGCCCCACAGGTAGAACCCATCGGCCCGGCTCAGCGTGTACGAGCCCCACCAGGATCCGAACCACGCCGCGTAGGCCACCACCGGCGCCGCGCAGCCGACGGCCATCGCGGCGGCCGCCAGCCAGGCGCGCCAGTTCCGCCAGCGCCAGGCGCCGTCCTGGCGCAGGCCGCGGACCAGCAGCACGACCGGGAACATGAGCAGCACCGGCAGCCCTTCGCTGCGCACGTCGACGGCGCACCCGGCCAGCAGGCCCGCCAGCAGCGCGACCGGCCACGCGACCCGGCTTCGCCACAGAATAAGCAGCATCGACACCATGACCAGGAAGATGAACAGGGCCTCGGCCATCACCATGTGCTCGTCTTCGATCACGAACCCGTCGAGCAGCACGGGCAGCGTGGCCGCCGTCGCCCAGAGCTGCGACACGCCGTTGCGGCGCAGCAGCAGGTAGATCATCACCGCGACGGCCAGGCCCATCAGGTGCTGCAGGCCGACCACGAGGGTCAGGCTGTGGAACGGCTCGACGGCATGCAGGAACACCGAGTAGCCCGTCGTCTTGGACAAGTTCGGCCGCGGCCGCAGCGCGGCGCCCAGGTACACGTAGGAGTCCCCCGCGAACCACAGCGCGCCCGGGTAGCCGATCATCGCTATCAGCCGCAGCCCCGCCCCCGCCGCCAATGCAACAACAAAAGGGAAAGGCAGGGCGAACGGAAGGTGAATTCTGCGGACGCTATTAAATCCGGGTTTCATAACGTGCCGCTTCCGGATTTCGCCCACGATTCAAGCTGGGCGACGAATTCCCTGGCATCCGATGGCCAGCCTAGCGAGGAATAGGCTGCTTCATGTCCGCGGCGCCCCATCTTCTGTCGCAGCGAGAAATCCCGGTCCAGTTCAAGCACTGCGGCGGCGGCCGCGGCCGGGTCGCCGAACGGCACCACGAATCCGCATTCATGCCCGCGGGCGAGCTCGGCCGCGGCGGGCAGCGCGGTGGTCACCACCGGCACGCCGCGGGCCATGTACTCCACCACCTTGGTGGGCATCGAGTGCCGGAAGTTCGGCTCGTCGTGCAGCAGCGACAGGCCGGCCAGCGCGCCGTCCAGCATCGGCATGGCCTCGTCGTTCGGCACGAACCCGTGCCAGCGCAGCAGGCCGGCCGCCTGAGCAGGCTCGATCTGCGCGCGGGCGCGCGCATCGGCCGGGCCGATCAGTTCCACCGTGATGCCGCGCGGGCTCAGCAGCCTGGCCAGCTCGACCATCTCGGCGATACCCCGGTCCGGGGACAGGTGCCCGACGTACACCACCCGCCGGCCGTCCCCCGGCGGGGCCGGGACGTCCGGCACGTAGGTGGTGTTCGGCACCACCGGGTGCGCCCGGGCGAACCGCTTGACGTATCCGTACTCGGCCAGGATCAGGTGCACGTAGCGCTCGGCCATCCGCTCCGCGGTGTGCACCGCCACGGCCGCGGGCGGCCGGAGCGGGCGCGGCAGCCAGGGCTTGGTGCTGAGCGCGGCGGCCGTGTCCTCGTGCACGTCCCAGATCACCGGCGGCCGCCTGCGCCGCGAGGGCAGCGCGAGGAGCAGTTCGGGGTCGTGGATGAGCAGCAGGTCGGCGCCGGTGGCGTGCCGGGCTAGGGCCGAACGGGCGGCGAGTATCGCCCCGGTCCGGCGCCTTCCCGAGGCGCGCGGAACGGGCGTGAGGTAGAGCGAAGGCCAGGTCCGTTCGGCGTGAAAATCCTGCATGCCGACGGGCGCGATGTACCGGACCTCGTGCCCGGCGTCGAGTAGGGCGCGGATCTGCCGGTGGTAGATGCGCGCGTCGGCGGGGTGATGAACGATCGTGCACACAACCACCCGCATCGCGGATCACAGGGCTTCGACGTGAGGGGCCGCGGGCACCACGCCGCGGGTGTCCAGCAGGAGTCGTGCGCTGGCGGCGATCCTGGCTAGGTCGTAGTCCCGGTGGGCCTGCAGCACGATGACCAGGTCGGCGGCTGCCACCGGCCTCCAGGTCGGAGGCCCGCGGGACGTCCTGCCCGTCGACCTGCCAGGCGGGGACGTACGGGTCGTGGTAGGCGACCGCGGCGCCGCGGCCGCGCAGCTTGCGGGCGATCGGGCGGGCCGGTGATTCGCGCTGGTCGGCGATGTCCTTCTTATAGGTCACGCCGAGCAGCAGCACGCGGGCGCCGTTGACGGGCTGGGCGTTGTGGTTCAGCAACTCGGCGGCGCGCTCGGTGACGTAGCCGGGCATCCGGCCGTTGATCTCCTGGGCCAGCTCCACGAACCGGAACGGGTAGCCCAGCGTGCGGACCTTGTAGGACAGGTAGTTCGGGTCGATGGGGATGCAGTGACCGCCGACGCCGGGGCCCGGGTAGAACGGGGCGAACCCGAACGGCTTGGTGGCCGCGCACCTGATCGCGTCGTGCAGGTCCACGCCGAGTTCCCGGCAGAAGATCGCCATCTCATTGACCAGGGCGATGTTCACGTGCCGGTAGGTGTTCTCCAGCAGCTTGGCCATCTCCGCCTCGCGCGCCGAGGCGGCCCGGACCACCTGCTCGCAGATCGTCCCGTAGAAGGCGGTGGCGGCATCCGCGCACGACGGCGTGACGCCGCCGACGATCTTCGGCGTGTTCGCCAGGCCGAACTCGGGGTTGCCCGGGTCGATCCGCTCCGGGGAGAACACCAGCGAGAAGCCGATCCCCGCGGTCAGCCCGGACGTCTTTTCCAGCAGCGGCCGCACCACCTCCTCGGTGGTGCCCGGATACGTGGTCGACTCCAGCGACACCAGCATCCCCGGGCGCAGCAGCCGTCCCGCCGCCCGGGCGGCGGCCCGGACCGCGCCCAGGTCGGGTCCGTCGGCCTCGGACAGCGGCGTCGGCACGCAGATCACGATCACGTCCTGCGGCCCGATGTCCGCCTCGGCGGCCGTCGCCCGGAACCCCTGCGCCCGGGCGGCCGCGACCTCGGCATCGGACACGTCGTCCACATGGGATCGCCCGGCGTTCAGGCCCGCGGCGATCCGGGCGCTGGTGTCGTAGCCGGTCACCCGGAACCCGGCCCGGGCCGCCTGGACGGCCAGCGGCAGGCCGACGTAACCGAGCCCGATGACCAGAACGTCCTGCGCCGGCATGCTCGTTGCCCCTACCTAGGTCGCCCCCAGACGCGCGTACGCGTCCCGATACCGCGCCGCGTTGTGTGCCCAGGTGCGGTCTCTGGCCACCCATTCACGCGCATTGTCTCCGAGTTTTCTGCGGATATCCGGACTGTAAATCAGGCGCTCCAGGCAATCGGCGAGTGACACCGGATCTTGCGATACTGTTTGCATTCCCGTCACTTCGTGTTTGACGATTTCGGTGAGTGCCTTCACTTCACTAGTGACCACGCACAGTCCGCTCGCCATCGCCTCCACGGGTTTCAACGGGGTGACAAGCTGACAGACCCGATCTGGCGTGCGCGGAACGACGAAAACATCGAGGAGCGCGTGGAATTGGCGTACTTTCGACGCGGGCACGCGGCCGGTGAACACGGCCGCCCCGGCCAGCCCGGCCTGCGCCGCCTGGCGTTGCAGGGCGGCGCGTTCGGGCCCGTCGCCGACGATCAGCGCGCGGACCGGCACGCCGCGGGCGCGCAGCATCGCGGTCGCCTCCAGCAGCGTGCCTATCCCCTCGTGCGGGACCAGGCTGGTCACCTCGCCGACCACCGGCTCGTCCGGCTTGATGCCCAGCTCTTCGCGGAGGGTGGTCGCGTCGGGCAACGGCCGGAGGAACTCCGCGGACACCGCGTTCGGCACGATGAGGACCTTCTCCGCGAGGACGCCGCGGGCCACGATCTCCTCGCGCATGGCCTCGCCGAGCGTCACCACCAGGTCCGCGGCCAGCATGCACCGCGTCTCCAGGTCGCGGTTCCGCTGGTAGAGCTCGCTGTGCGCGCGCTCGGCCGCGTCCAGGTAGCGGGACAGCCAGGTGTCCTCCCAGAATCCGCGCACCTCGTACACCACCGGCAGGCCGTACCGCTCGCGCAGGGCGAGGGCGAGCCTGGCGTTGGCGAAGTTGCTCGCCGGGTGCAGGACGCTCGGCCGGAGCTGCCGCGTCAGGCCGTCGGCGAGCTCCAGGCCGCGAGGGCTGGGCGCAGTGCTGGGACCGGCGGGGCCGGCGGGCATGCGCCATGGCAGCAACCGGTGATAGGGCACGCCGTCCAGCTCGACCAGGCGGCGGCCGTCGAGGCGGCCCTGGGTCACCGGATACCCGCACGGAGTGGCCACGTGCGGGTCGAGCCCGGCATCGCGCTGGGCCAGCGCGATCTCGTGCGTCCTGATCGTGTACCCGGCGCTGGTGGCGGGCAGCGCGTCGGTGACCAGGTGCAGCACCCGCCCGGGCACCCAAGGGGCCGACCACGGGGTGGCTGTTTCATGATCGTGAGCAGTTTTGGGCGCATAGCGCCCATTTCCGCTCACGATCATGGATTGGCCGGGTGGGGGCTGTTCGGCGGCGAGGGCGGCGCGCAGGCGGCTGGCGTTCCGCCCGGGGGCGCGGTCGAGGGCACGGAGGGCGTCGGTGAGGCGGCCTTCGCGCCAGGCCAGGCGGGCGGCCAGGGCGGGGCGGGCCCGGTCGTCCCTGGCGAGCCGGTCCACGGCGGCCGCCGCCGCGGCGGGCTGGTCCGCGGCCAGGGCGAAGGCGGCCAGGCGGCGGGGCGAGGCGGCCAGCGATGCCATCGCCGCGTCCCGCTCCCCCGCGCCCCACAGCACCGCCGCCCGCCCGTACGGCCCGGCGAGCCTGAGCCAGCCGCGCAGCGGGGCGGGCAGCACCCGCCAGGCCAGCAGCAGCGCCCGTACCGGGTCGGCGGCCACGTGCTGCCAGCCGATCGAGGCGGCGAGCGAGAGGGCGCGGGGCGACGGATGCATGCCGGGCGTGGTCACGGCGGCGGATGCTAGCGGGTCCAGATGAACAGAAAGGATGCGATGCGCGCACCCATCACGCACGTGTTCGGCGCGCGGCCGAACTTCATGAAGGCCGCGCCGGTGATCCGCGCCCTGGCGGCGCTCGGGCACGACCAGCGGGTCGTGCACACCGGGCAGCACTACGACGAACGGATGTCCGAGGTTTTCTTCGTCCAGCTCGGCCTGCCGCGCCCGGACGTGAACCTGGAGGTAGGTTCGGGCAGCCACGCGCGGCAGACCGCCGAGGTGCTGACCGGCATGGAGCTGGAGTTCACCGAGAATTCACCGGCGCTGGCCGTGGTCTACGGTGACGTCAACTCCACCCTCGGCGCGGCGCTGGCCGCGGCGAAGCTCGGCGTCCCGCTGGCCCACGTGGAGGCGGGGCTGCGCAGCTTCGACGACTCGATGCCGGAGGAGATCAACCGGCGGCTGACCGACCAGCTGTGCGCGCTGCTGTTCGTCACGTCAGCGGAGGCGATCGGGCACCTGGCCCGCGAAGGCAGGCCGGCGGACGCGGTGTACCTGGTCGGCAACCCGATGATCGACACGCTGCTGGCCAGCATGGACCGGTTCGAGGTGGACGCGGCCCGGACCGGGCTCGGGCTGCCGGACAGGTACGTGGTCGCGACCTTGCACCGGCCGTCGAACGTGGACGACCCGGCGGCCGCGGCCGCGCTGGTCCTGGCCCTGCACGAGGTGGCGGACGAGCTGGACGTGGTCATCCCGGTGCATCCGCGGGGCCGCGCCGCGCTAGAGGCGGCCGGGCTTGGCGCGCACCCCCGGCTGCACATCGCTCCCCCGCTCGGCTACCTGGAGTTCGTCGCCCTGGTCCGGGGCGCCCGGGCGGTGGTCACCGACTCCGGCGGCGTGCAGGAGGAGACCACCTTGCTCCGGGTGCCGTGCCTGACCCTGCGGCCGAACACCGAGCGGCCCATCACCGTGACCAGCGGGAGCAACCGCCTGGTCACCCGGCACGAACTGGCCTCGGCCGTGCTCAAGGCGTGCGACGACGGGCCGTACGCGGGCGAGCTCCCGCCACTATGGGACGGCCAGGCCGGCCCGCGGATCGCCCGGATCATCACGGCATGGCTGGATCAGGAGACCCGGTGAGCGAGCAACTGGGGCCCGGTGCCGAGGTCGGCGCGCTGCTCAATTCCGGCACCGAGGTGGACGAGCCGGACGCGGCCGCGCTTCCCGCCGCCGACCCCGGGCTGGCCGCGGAACGCGACCGGCTGGCCCGGACGCTGCGCGAGACCCGGCTGCAGCTGGCCATGACGCAGGCGCGGCTGGCCGCGCTCGAGCAGTCCGCGACGATGGAACTCGGCCGCACCCTGGTCCGGGCCGCGCGGCGGCCTTGGTCCCGGGGCGTGCAGCTGCCCGCGGACCTGGTCCGGCTGTGGCGGGAGCGCGGCGGCCTCACCGGGCCGGGAGCGGCCACCCTCGCGCTGGCGTCGGCGCAGCTCGGCGACCTGGCCGGCGGCGGGGAACGATTCCTGTCCGCGCTGACCGCGCCGGGGCTCGGCGCGCCGGGCGCCGAAGCGCCCGGCTGGACCCCGCCGGGCCTGGTCATCACCGGGGTGCTGACCGCGCGGGCCTGCGCCACGCTCGCGCCGGACGCCGCCGTGCACCCGCTGCTGCCGCACGACGCGGACGTGATGCTGGAAAGCGCGGGCGCCGACCTGGTGCTCATCGAAGCCGAAGCCATGCTGGCCGGCTCGGCCTGGGCCTACGCGGGCGATCCGGCCGCGACCGACCGCGGCCGGCGGCTCGGGCGGATGATCGCGGCGGCCCGCGCGCTGGGCAAGCCGGTGATCTTCATCAGGAACGTGCCCGCGCACCTGGCACCGGGACTGGACTGGGTCGCCGCCAGCTGCGACGCGGTGTCCGAGGAAGGGTTCGGCGTACAGCTGGCCCGGTTCAACCCGATCGGGCTGGACGGCTCCCGCCCGGGTCACCCGGTTTACGCCGGACCGCGGGATCCCCGCCAGGCGCCGGCCGTGCGGGCCCTGCTGGACGCGGTCGCCGCCGATAACGGGCCCGGATCGGTCCAGGTGACCGGGGCGGTGCCCTGGCGCCGCCTGCCGCCGCTGTACCGGGAGCACGCCGTGTTCGTCACGGCGTCCGGTGAGCAGGCGCGCGAGCAGCTCGCCTGCGGCGCCCGGGTCATCATGGTCGGCGGCGAGCATGCCGCGGGTACCGTCGCGGTCGGCGACGACCTCCCGGCGCTGCGGGAGAAGCTCGCCGAGCTGGCGGCCTGTCCGCCGCTGTCCGCGGCCGAGACCTTGCCGGTGCTGCGGGATATCTTCACCGCGCAGGCGACGCCGGCCCGGCTCATGGCGCTGGCCCGGCTGGCCGGGATCGGCGGCGACGTGATCGCCGGGCGCCGGATCGCGGTGCTTTCCCGCGCCGCCGACGCCGCCGCGGCGGCGGCCTTGTCGGCCGGCCTGGCCGCCCAGCGATTCCTGCCGTCCGAACTGGTCGTGCTGGCCGAGGCGCCCGACGCAGCCTCGGCCGAGCTGTCGGCCCGGGCGGTCACCGGCACGCTGGCCGGCCTGGCCGACCGCGGCGTGAACGTCTGCGCCGTCCCGGTGGTGACCGGCGGCCCGGACACGTCCGGCCTGCCCGGAAGCGCCAGCCCTCCGGAACCGGCCGATCACAGGGAACCGGCGAGCTGGCTGCGGCGGGCCGCGGCCAGGGCCCGCTCCCCGTGGGTGGCGCCCTGGCAGGCCGGGCACGAATACCGCGACACCTACCTGCTCGACCTGGCCTGCGCGCGGGAGTGCGCGCAGGCCGACGCGGCCGGATACGGCGGGGCCGGCTACGCGTTCACCGCCGCACTCGATCCGGCGCTGGCCCGGCGGGAGTACTTCGCCGCCGGGAACCCCGGTCACGGGCTACGCCGCTTCTCCGTGAGCTAAGGAGTATCCACGTTGACCTCTCGGGCGCTCGTCTACGGCGACATCGACCTGAACCTCATCGACGGTTCCGCCATCTGGCTGCAGTCCGTGACGCAGGCGCTGGCCCGGGCGGGCTGTGCGGTGACGCTGGTGCTCAAGGCGCCGGTCCGCACCAGCCGGCTGATCGCGCCGCTGCTGGCCGAACCGGGCATCACCGTGCGCCGGCCGTTCGAGGAGCACCTCGTTGAAGGCCCAGGCCCCTTGCGGCCCGCGGCCGCGACCGACCTGCTGGCCAGGCTCGACGCGGAGCGGCGGCACGACCTGGTGGTGCTGCGGGGCCGTGCGCTGACCGCGGCGGCGGCCAGGGGCGGGGCGTTCACCGGGCGGCTCTGGCCGTACCTGACCGACGTGCCGCAGTCCGTCCCCGGCCTGACGCCCGAGACGGCCGGAGAGCTCGAGACGATCGCCACCGCCGCGCGCTACCTGCTGTGCCAGACCGAGGAGCTGCGCTGCTTCCTGGAGGGGAGTATCCCCGCGGCCTGCGGCAAGTGCGTGCTACTGCCGCCGATGCTGGCCGACATACCCAGCGCCCGCGGCGCCGAGGCGGCGGGCACCCCGCTCCGGCTGGTGTACACGGGCAAGTTCGCGCCGCGCTGGAACACCCTGGAGATGACCGAGCTGCCCGCTCTGCTGGCGGCCCGCGGGGTCGCCTCCGAGCTGCACATGGCCGGCGACAAGATCCACGACGACGCGACCGGCTACCAGCAGCGGATGCGCGACGCGCTCGAGGGCGACGGCGTGACCTGGCACGGCGGGCACTCCCGGGAGGAGGCGATGCGGCTCAGCGCGTCCTGTGACATCGGGCTGAGCTGGCGCCATCCCGACCTGGACGCGAGCCTGGAGCTGTCGACGAAGGTGCTGGAGTTCGGCGCGCTGGGCCTGCCGGTCATCCTCAACCGGACCCCGATGCACGAGGCGCTGCTCGGCACGGACTATCCGCTGTTCGCGGTCAGCCTGGCCGACGTCGCGGCGGCCGCGGCCGCGGCGGCAGCCGACCCCGGCCTGTACCGGCTGGCGGCCGACAGGACCGGCCGGGCCGCCGAGCAGTTCACCCTGGACCGCGCCGCGGAGCGGCTGCGCGGGTACCTCGCAGCGGCGGTTCCGGCCCGCCGGGCCCGGCAGGCGAACCCGAGCGGGGCTG
>Ga0070717_10003557_pt1 | contig 11166 bp, 11 predicted proteins | sample LARL113metaG_FD_71366 | JGI IMG/M metagenome (GOLD analysis project Ga0070717, IMG submission 71366) | Corn, switchgrass and miscanthus rhizosphere microbial communities from Kellogg Biological Station, Michigan, USA - LAR L11-3 metaG | ecosystem: Host-associated > Plants > Roots > Rhizosphere ...
GCAGTGGATGGAATGCTTCCCCAGCTGACGGGCCTTGCTGCAGAGAATGTCCAGGCGCGCCTGCGGATGGTTACCTTGATGGCCCTCTCCAACGCCGAGGGGCAGATGCTGCTCACGACCGGCAACAAGAGCGAGATGAGCGTTGGCTATGCGACCCTCTACGGCGACATGGCCGGCGGCTATTCGGTACTGAAGGACGCCTACAAGACGACGGTCTTCGCACTCTCCCGCTGGCGCAACGCGAACAAGCCCGACGGCGCGTTGGGGCCGGATGGGCCGGTGATGCCGGCGCGGGTCATCACCAAGCCGCCGACCGCCGAGCTTCGACCCGGCCAGAAAGACGAGGACAGCTTGCCGCCCTATTCAGTCCTCGACCGCATCCTTGAAGGCCTGGTCGACAAGGAGATGTCGGTGAGTGAGGTCGCCAACGCGACCGGGGAGGAGGTGGCGCTGGTGGCGGACATCGAGACGAAGCTCTTGAAGGCCGAATACAAGCGCCGCCAGGCGCCGCCGGGAGTCAAGATCGGCACTCGCAACTTCGGCCGCGACCGCCGCTATCCGATCAGCAACTTCTTCCATACCGGCCCTCAGGTGAAGCTGCCAAGATGAGCGTCGTCACGCGCTTCGCTCCCTCGCCGACCGGTCGGCTACATGTCGGCAACATCCGGACTGCGCTGCACAATTACCTGTTCGCGAAGAGGCAGGGCGGGATCTTCCTCCTGCGCATTGACGACACCGACCGCGAGCGATCGACTGAGGAGTTCGACCAGGCGATCCGTGACGATCTCGACTGGATGGGTCTCAGGCCCGACAAGGTCTACCGCCAGTCCGAGCGTTTCGATCTCTACGAGCGCGAATTCCAGCGGCTAAGAGATGCCGGTCGCGTCTACGCGTGCTTCGAAACGCCCGAAGAACTCGAGTTACGGCGTAAAGTCCTGCTCGGGCGCGGCCTTCCACCCGTATACGAGCGCAAGCCCGATGATGCTCCGACGCCCGAAGCCCGAGCGCCCCACTGGCGTTTCCGCCTCGACCATGATGCCCCGATTCTTTTCCACGACCTGATCAGGGGAGAGCAGCGCTTCGATCCCAAGCTACTGAGCGATCCAGTCGTCCGGCGGGAGGACGGGAGCTGGCTCTATCTGCTTCCAAGCGTGATCGACGATGTCGACCTTGGCGTGACCCACGTCGTTCGGGGCGAGGATCATGTCACGAACAGCGCCGCTCAGATCCAGATGTTCGAGGCGCTTGGTGCCAAACCACCGCAGTTCGCCCACGAGGCGCTGCTGGTCGCGGCGGAAGGCAAGCTGTCGAAGCGTCTCGGCTCTTACGGCGCAGAGCATCTTCGCGGGGAAGGCATCGAGCCGATGGCGATGCTGTCCGTATTGGCGCGGATCGGCACTTCGCAGCCGGTCGAGCCCCTGGCCGATCTCGAAGGGCTTGCAGCCGGCTTTGATTTCTCCACCTTTGGCCGGGCGCCGGCCCACTTCGACCCGCACGAGGTCGAGCTGGTCAATGCCCGGCTGCTCCACAAGCTCGGCTATGTCGCGGTTTCAGATCGGCTGCCGAAGGGTGCGACCGAGGAGGATTGGCTGCTGCTTCGCGGCAATCTTGGGCGAGTTGCCGATTTTTCCGGCTGGTTCGCGGTGCTCCACGGCGACATCGATCCGCCAGAGCTCAGCCACGAGGAACGCTTGCTCGCGAAGGATGCCGCGGGGATCGCCGAGAAACTCGACTGGTCGATCGAGCCATGGCGCTCACTAACCGATGAGCTCAAGCGCACGACGGGAAGGAAGGGGCGCGAGCTGTTCCATCCGCTGCGCCTCGCGTTGACTGGTCTCGAAAGTGGTCCCGAGATGGCAGGCCTTGTTATGCGCATGGGGCGCGAGCGCGCCGTTCGCCGGCTCGAAGCCGCCGCCAAGCGCTGATCTTCGTTTTAGCTGTCGCGAAAATTCTTCCTTTCTCGAGGGAATGTTATGATGTAACATACAGCCGTCGAATCGCTTTGGGAGAGGAGGTTCGCAATGTTGGCCTATGCCCAAGGGCGGCCCCTTGTCGGAAAACGCCAGTCCAGCCCGAATGCCATGCTGATCGTCATCGCGATGCACATCGGGACGATCGCCGCCGTGATGAGCGCAAAGATGGAGCTGCCGCAGCGGATCCGCGAGCACATCATCAAGGTGAACTTGATAAGAGATCCTCCACCTCCACCACCCAACGTACTGACACATCCGCAGCAGCATCACCCCACCATGGTCCCGATCAGCGACCCAATTCCAAACGTGCAGTTGCCGCAGCCAAGTCGAATCCCGGTCGATCCAGGTCCCACGGCCGATCCGTGGCCGGTGGCGGGAGCCGGGACGGTGGTTACGCCCGAGATTCCAAGCCCACCTGTCGATGCGCCGGTCAGGCACGATCCCAGGCTTCTGACACCCCCGTCGGAGCTTCGACCGCCCTATCCGCCGTCAAAAATCCTCAGCGAGGAGGAAGGCGTGCTTCGGCTGCGAATCGTGATCAGCGACACGGGGCGAGTGACCGCTGTCGACCCCTTGGGCGCTGCCGATCGCGAGTTCCTCGATGCCGCCCGCCGCTACCTGATCGCGCATTGGCGCTATCAGCCGGCGACCGAGAACGGCCGCGCCGTCGAATCGTCGACCGTGATCACGCTGCGTTTCCAGCTAAACGGCTAAGCCAGAGCCGCGCGCCTCTGGCACTCCAAGGGCGCGCGGCCTACATTTGTGGGATGTCTTGGTTTCCACGGCCATCGAGTCCGGTCGCTGCATTTCGCGATCTTGCTGCCTTCATGCGGCAGCGCAGCCGCGAGCAGGTGATCGGCGCCAGCCTCGCCTTTCTTGTCACTGCGATCATCGTCATCGAGTTCGTGGTCGACGCCAAGATCGGCACGGCCCCGCCGCCGCAAGTCACCTATGTCGAGCTTTATTCGCAGAACCGGACGGACGCGGACATCGTCGCCGACCAGAAAAAGGACATGGCGATGAAGCTCGCCGCCCAAAAAGAACGGCAACGCCAATTCCAGAAGCTCGAGAAACAGCTCGGGATGTAGCCGCCGCTGACCGGCGCTTCATGGACGAGGCGCTACGGCTCGGCAGGGGGGCGCGCGGAAGAAGCGCGCCCAATCCCAACGTTGGATGCGTGATCGTCTCCACCTCGGGTCGAATCATCGCCAAAGGCGCAACTGCTTGCAGCGGTCGGCCGCACGCGGAGGCAATTGCGCTAGACGAAGCGAGTAACCGCTCGAGGGGTGCGACTATCTACGTGACCCTTGAACCCTGCGCCCACGAAAGCCCGCGGGGGCCGGCCTGTACTGAGCTTCTCCTGGCAGCGAAGCCGGCGCGAGTCGTGATCGCGTTGAAGGACCCTGACCCGCGCACCTCAGGCAAGGGCATCGCCCGGCTGCGCCGCGCAGGCATCGAAGTCACTCTCGGCCTTCGCCGGGAAGAGGCGAAGCAGTCCCTAGCCGGCTGGCTGACAAGGCTGAAGCTCGGCCGACCCCGGATCACGCTCAAACTTGCACTGTCGATCGACGGCAAGATCGCATTGCCCTCGGGCGAATCCAGATGGATCACCGGCGAGGACGCACGGCGCCACGTGCATCTTGAGAGGGCGCACAGCGACATGATCCTCGTCGGGCGGGGCACCTTCCTGCATGACCAGCCGAGGCTTGACGTTCGCCTGCCGGGCCTCGAGGAGCGCTCGCCACGACGCGCTCTGCTCAGTCGAGGCGACGTCGTTGAGGGCTGGGAAATCCTTAGAAACCCGCGTGATGTGTATGGACTTCATGACGTCAATGACCTGCTGGTGGAGGGCGGAGCGAGCACTGCAACGGCTTTCCTCACCGAAGATCTCGTCGATCGGATCCTGATCTATCGCGCGCCGATCATCGTCGGCGAAGGCAAGTCGAGCTTCGGCTATGTGGGACTCGATGCGGTAGCCGACGCGCACGGACGCTGGTGCTTGGTCGACGAGGAGCGGCTCGGCGTCGACCGGCTCGAAGTTTACGAGCGGGTTCGGCCGGACTAAGCGCGGCGCAATGTTTACCGGCATTGTCACCGACGTCGGCACTGTGCGGAGCGCCGAGCAGCGCGGCGACCTCCGGCTCGTGGTCGGCACAGCCTACGATCTCGACAGCGTCGAGCTGGGGGCGTCCATTTCGTGCTCGGGAGTTTGCCTGACGGTCGTCGACAAGGGCGACGACTGGTTCGCGGTCGATGTCTCGGGCGAAACCATCTCGCGCAGCGCCTCCGACCATTGGCGCGACGGCGCGCGACTGAACCTCGAGCGTGCGCTGCGCCTCGGCGATGAACTCGGCGGGCATATCGTTACCGGCCATGTTGATGCGATAGCCGAAGTCGTCGGTAGCTCGCCCGAGGGCGATTCGACGCGCCTCGGCATCCGCGTTCCAAAAGAACTCGCCCCGATGATTGCACCCAAGGGATCGATCACCCTCGATGGTGTATCGCTGACCGTCAACGAGGTGCGGGAAGCCGAAGACGGAAGCACCCATTTCACGGTCAATATCATCCCGCACACCGCCCACCACACGACCCTGGGCGAGCTCAAGCCGGGGCAACAGCTCAATGTCGAGGTTGACGTTCTTGCCCGGTACATTGACCGGATGCTGGCGTCGCGCGCACATTAGGAACACAATTGTTCCTCCTTCCTATCACATCGCAGTGTGATATATCGCGGTCATGAGCACGACCCTCATCGAGCGCCTCAACGCGATCATCGGGACCGGCGAGGTCAGTCGCGCCGGTCTTGCACGCGCTGCCGGACTTCACCCCAATTCGCTGCGCAAGCTTGGCCAGCCCGACTGGAATCCGACCGCAGATACGCTTGGCCGCCTTGAGAAACTGATCCACCGCGGCACGACCGACGTCCTTGTCGGCCCTGAGGAAATTATTAACGAGGCGCGCAACGGGCGGATGTTCATCCTCGTCGACGATGAGGATCGCGAAAACGAGGGCGACCTCGTCATCCCGGCCCAGATGGCGACACCGGAAGCTGTCAACTTCATGGCCCGGCACGGCCGCGGCCTTATTTGTCTCGCGCTCACCAAGGATCGCGCGGACCAGCTCGGCCTTGAGCCGATGACCCGCACCAACCGCAGCCGCAACGAGACCGCATTCACCGTTTCGATCGAAGCGAAGGAGGGAATCACTACCGGGATCAGCGCCGCTGACCGTGCCCGCACCATCGCCGTCACCATAGATGCAACTTATGGGCCCGATGCGATCGTCTCCCCCGGCCATGTCTTTCCGCTGATCGCGAGGCCCGGCGGCGTCCTGGTCCGCGCCGGTCATACCGAGGCGGCGGTCGATGTCTCGCGCCTCGCAGGCCTCAACCCAAGCGGAGTCATCTGCGAGATCATGCGCGAGGACGGAACGATGGCCCGCCTCGACGATCTCATGGACTTCGCGAGAATGCACGGTCTCAAGATCGGGACGATCCGCGACCTCATCGCTTACCGGCTCAAGAAGGACCACCTGGTCGAGCGCGTCTCAACTGCGCCGTTCACCGCCCACAGCGGCCTCGCCTGGCAGGCGCAGGTATTCCGCGACAAGGCGAGTGGCGAGGAGCAACTGGTCCTTATCCACGGAATGATCGACCCGTCGCAGCCGGTGCTGGTACGAATGCACAGTCTGGATCTCTTCGCAGACGTCATCGGCGAGACCTGCCCCCGCTCGGGCATGCTCCAGGGCGCCATGCGGATGATCGAGCAGGAAGGCTCAGGAGTCGTCGTGGCGCTTCATGCGGCCGCGCCCGGGTCTCTGTCGCGCTCGATCGATATTCGCGCCGGCAAGGCGGTCGAGGGCGGCGATGCTGTGCGAAGCTATGGGACCGGCGCGCAGATCCTCGCAGCGCTCGGGATCCACGATATGATCCTGCTCTCGAACACTCAGCACCATGCCCCCGTCGGCCTTTCAGGATACGGCCTCGCGATTGTCGAGGAGAGGCCGATCGAGAAGGAGCGGTAGATCGTGTATCAGTTTGACGCGATCAAACGACATTTTTCTGTGATTCAACTTGAAACGAACAGAGACTAACGCGTGTCCACCATCCTCCTCGTCGAGGCGCGATTTTACCCCCACCTCAACGACATGTTGCTTGAAGGTGCACGCAGGGCGGTTGAAGCGGCCGGCCACAAGCACGAAACGCTGACGCTCCCCGGCGCACTCGAAATCCCCGGGGCAATCGCGCTTGCCGCTCGTAGCGGCCGCTTCTGCGCCTTCGTTGGCCTTGGAATCGTGATCCGCGGCGAGACGTATCACTTCGAGGTCGTTTCGAACGAAAGCGCGCGCGGAATCATGGACCTCACGCTTCAGGGCTATGCGATCGGCAACGGCGTGCTGACCGTCGAGAATGAGGAGCAGGCGGTCGCCCGCTGCGATCCTAACCGGCTCGACAAGGGCGGCGCCGCCGCGAAGGCCGCGCTCGCCCTTTACGAGCTGAGGGAGCAATATGCGCCCTAAGCGGCCTCGGCCTGCTCGAGCGTCGGATAATCCACATATCCCTCGGCGCTGCCGGCATAAAAGGTCGAACTGTCGCCCTCGTTGAGCGGGCTTCCGAGCGCGATCCGCTTGACGAGGTCAGGGTTCGAAATGAACAGGCGGCCGATGCTTAAGGCTTCCGCATCTCCGTCATGGACAAGCTTTCGGGCGTCGGCCCAGTTGCTGTCGGCATTGATCACGATCTGACCCGAATAGAGGGCGCGCATCGCTGGGCTGACGGGCGCAGTCGGGATGACTCCGAGCGAGGTTGGCTGGCGGGGCTCGCGAAGTTCGATCCACGGCACCTTGAGGTCCTCGAGCCTCTTCGCCACCGCCTCGAACAGCGGGATCGGATCACCGTCCACGACGCCTTGCGAATAGATATTGGGCGAGAAGCGGATTCCGACCTTGTCCATGCCAATCCTGGAGCCCACGGCCTCAAGCACGTCGGTCATGAAGCGGATCCGGTTCTCGATCGAACCGCCATATCGGTCGGCGCGAAAATTGGCTCCGTCGCGGAGAAATTGATCGACGAGGTAGCCGTTGGCGCCGTGAACCTGGATGCCGTCGAAACCGGCCTCGATCGCGTTTCCGGCCGCAGCGGCATAATCCGCAACGATGCGACGGATGTCGTGTTTGGTAGCAGCACGCGGCTGCGAATAGGGCTTCTTTCCCTCGTACGTGCGCGCGTAATCGGGCGCCGTCAGCGCAGACGACGAGACCGGCTCCATGCCGCTGACGCTCGGATGTACCAGGCGTCCCATGTGCCAGAGTTGCGCGACGATTCGACCGCCGTTGTGGTGCACGGCCCTGGTCACCAGCTTCCAGCCCTCGATCTGGGCCTCGTTCCAAAGACCCGGCGACCCGGGCCAGCCAAGTCCTTCGCGGCTGATCCCGGTTGCTTCGGAAATGATCATGCCAGCGGTCGCGCGCTGCGCGTAATAAACCGCCATCATTTCGTTAGGAATGGCCTCGCGGCCGGCGCGAGCCCGCGTCAGCGGTGCCATTACGATTCGGTTGGGAAGCTCGATCGAGCCGAGTTTCAGAAGATCGAATAAACCGGCCATGGGATTCCTTGCCTGTTGGCCCCCTCACTTCAGCTGCCGGGGAGATAGTTTTGGATCGAAACCATACAATCGGGTTTTCCTGGCGGCTCCGATAAGGCAGGCTTATCGAAACGGTGACGGTTCCGGCTTTTCTGGCAAGCGGGGAATCCCGTATCGGCCTTCCCCGTGCACCAGTCCGATCATCGCTTCGCTTTCCCCGCCGTCGTGATTGGGAGCTGCGCGCTCGCCTTCGGGCCCTGGCTGGTGCGGTTGTCGGGAGTCGGGCCAGTTGCAGCCGGCGTCTGGCGACTTACGCTCGCACTGCCGTTCCTGTTCGTCATTGCTGCAATGACTGGTCAGCCGATTCACTGGCCGCGACGCAAGCTCCTCGCGCTGATCGCCTTCGCGGCTTTCTTCTTCGCTGCCGACCTCGCCGCCTGGCATGTCGGAATTCATATGACCAAGCTGGCCAACGCGACCCTGTTCGGGAACGTGTCGAGCTTAGCCTTCGCCGGGTGGGGGCTATGGCTCGCTCGGCGGTGGCCTTCGCCGGTGCAGGCGGCGGCCTTGGGCCTCGCCTCCGTCGGTGCGGCCCTGCTGATGGGCAGCAGCCTCGAACTCAGCCCACGCAACTTCACCGGCGACCTGCTCGCGCTGTTCGCGGGCCTACTTTACGCCGGCTATTTGATCGCGGTTCAGCGAGGACGCGGCTCACTGGAGCCGATGCCCCTCCTCTTTCTGTCGAGCGCCTTCGGAGCGGCGATGCTTCTGCCGGTTTCCCTCATCTTCGGAGAGAGGATCGTCCCGCACGATTGGACCTATGTTCTGCTCCTGGCCCTCGGGAGCCAGGTCATAGGCCAGGGCCTTCTGGTCTATGGCCTCGGCCACGTGCCGCCGCTGATCGTCGGCCTTGTGCTGCTAACCCAGCCGGCGATCTCGGCGTTCGTTGGCTGGATCGCTTACGGCGAATCGTTGCGTCCCGTCGACTGGATCGGAGCGATCGTGCTTGCTGCTGCGCTAGTGATCGTCCGCCTTCCCGAGCGGGGCTTGCGCCAGCCGGCCGTCCAGCCCAGTTGAGCCCGCATGGAAAGCCCGAGTCCACTCGAGCGGTTGCGGCGTGAGCTCGCCCTCGCGGTAGGCGAGAACGCCGTTTTCGATGGCTGGACTCGCCGGGCCGTCGATGCTGCCGCGGGGCAACTCGGCCTCGATCCCGTGCAGGCTCGTCTCGCCATGCCCAAGACCCAGTCCGGGATGATCGACGTCTACATTCAGGAAGTCGATCGCGGGCTTCAGGCCCATTTCATTCCCGAGCGGCTCTCAAGCCTGAAGATCCGGGAGAAAATTCGCGCTCTGATCTGGCGCCGGCTCGAGATCATGGGTCCGGCGCGCGAGGCCGTTCGCCGTGCGCTCGCGATCCTCGCAATGCCCCAGAATGTGCCTCTTGCGCTGCGAATCGGCTGGCGCAGCGCGGATCTCATGTGGCGCATTGCCGGTGACACCAGCACGGATTTCAATCACTACACCAAACGCGTGACACTAGGCGCGGTTTATGCGTCGACGCTTCTCGTCTGGCTCGATGACCAGAGCGAAGGCTGGAGCGACACCGCCGCCTTCCTCGACCGGCGAATCGACGACGTCATGAGGTTCGAGAGGTTCAAGGCGGACTGGCGCGGATCGACGGACCATCTCAGCCTGTCGCGCTTTCTCGGGAGGCTTCGATACCCGCCGCGGTGAACGGCGCAGTTGCTCACTTCACAGCGATCATCGTAAATGATAATCAGTCGCAACAATGAACGCGCCCTTCCACCCCGACGCGATCAGCCTCGACCGCTTGACGATCGGGACCAAGGCCCGCGTGTCCTCGGTCGACTGGGCCGCGCTCGACGAGAGCGAAGCGTGCCGCCTGCGTCATTTCGGCTTCGATGAAGGAGTGACTGTTGAGCCGCTCCATCTTGGCCCCTTCGGCCGTGACCCGATCGCGATTCGCGTCGGGCGAATGACCGTTGCGATCCGCCGCAGGCACGCCGGCGCGATTCAAGTTCAGCCGATCCGGTGAACCCCCTCCCGCTTGTCGCCGTCGCCGGCAGTCCCAATGCCGGCAAGAGCGCGCTGTTCAACGCCCTCACCGGCGCTCGACAGAAGGTCGGCAATTACCCGGGCGTCACGGTTGAACGCCACTCCGGCAGGCTGACGCTCGCCGACGGCCGTCCGGTCGAGATGGTCGACCTTCCCGGCGCGTACAGCCTGGAGCCGGCGAGCCCGGATGAAGCGGTCACGCGTGACGTGCTTCTTGGGAACCAGAAAGGCGAGCGCAAGCCGGATGCGCTCGTGATCGTCGTCGACGCCTCGAACCTCGATAATCACCTGCGATTCTGCCTTCAGCTCATCGAGCTTGGCCACCCGACGATTGTCGCCCTGAACATGGTCGACCTCGCGAAGCGCGATGGGCTTGAACTCGACCCGAAAGTGCTTGAGCGCGAACTCGGTGTGCCAGTGATAGAAACCGTGGCCGTTCGCCGCCGCGGCATCGCGGACCTGCAGTCCGCGCTCGACAACATGTTGTCCGCACCTTTCTGCGGGTTGCACGAGCATGTGAAGAGCGATCTTATTCATCTGCAGCGCCGAGCGCGGGAAATCGCGACGGCGGCGGTGATAAGCGAGACCCCCGTGCGCCGCTGGACCCACCGGCTGGACTCGGTGCTGCTTCATCCGCTCCTGGGACCCATCATTCTCGCGGCGATCATGTTCGTGATGTTCCAGGCGGTGTTTGCCTGGAGCGAAGCGCCCAAGTCCTGGATCGAGGATGGTGTCGCATGGCTGTCGAACGCGGTCAGCGGCGCGCTTCCCGCCGGACTGGTCCGTTCGGCGATCGTCGACGGCGCGATTGCTGGCGTCGGTGCAGTGATCACTTTCCTTCCGCAGATCCTGATCCTGTTCTTCTTCATCCTGCTCCTGGAAGCGACGGGCTACATGGTCCGTGCCGCCTTTCTGATGGACCGGCTGATGCACGGCGTCGGCCTCTCTGGCCGGGCCTTCATCCCGCTTCTCTCGAGCTTCGCCTGCGCGGTGCCCGGGATCATGGCGACGCGAACGATCGATGACCCCAAGGACCGGCTGACCACGATCCTGGTCGCGCCGTTGATGACCTGCTCGGCCCGCCTTCCCGTCTACACGCTCATCATCGCTGCCTTCATTCCGAACGCGCGGCTGGCGTGGGGCGTGGGCTTGCAGGGCGTCGTGATGTTCGGCCTCTACATCACCGGCATCACGGGTGCGTTGCTCGCCGCCTTCGTGCTGCGCCGCGGTGTCCTCAAGGGCAGCGGGGGTGGCTTCATGATGGAGCTTCCCAAATACCAATGGCCACCGCTCAAGGACGTCGCCATCGGAATTCTGACGCGCGCTGAAATTTTCCTCAAACGCGCCGGTACGATCATCCTCGGCACCACGATCATCCTCTGGGCGCTGGCCAGCATTCCGCAGGCCGGGCCCGGGCAGAAGCAGAGTGAAGTCTCAACCGCCGGACACATCGCCAGCGGGATTGAGGCCGTGGTGAAACCGATCGGCTTCAACCACGACATCAGCATGGCACTGCTCCCGGCAATGGCGGCTCG
>Ga0070717_10003558_pt1 | contig 11166 bp, 15 predicted proteins | sample LARL113metaG_FD_71366 | JGI IMG/M metagenome (GOLD analysis project Ga0070717, IMG submission 71366) | Corn, switchgrass and miscanthus rhizosphere microbial communities from Kellogg Biological Station, Michigan, USA - LAR L11-3 metaG | ecosystem: Host-associated > Plants > Roots > Rhizosphere ...
GCGTGCGGGTAAGTTCGACAATCGCATTCGCGGCGCGCAATACTTCGTCCGCGAATTCGCTGCTCAAAAAGATGGGCGTTTCCGAGACACGAAAATCCGCTGGCCACTTTTCGGTTTCATTCACGCAACGCAGCAGGGCCGCGTACTTATCCGGCGTGAAATCGGCGTTGAATTTGGCGCGGAGTTGCAGATCCACGTTGGCGATCCGCTCCGATTAACCGCCGTTCGGCTGCTGGATTACGCCGTTGATGTGAAGCGGCCCGAGAATGACCACAGTGCCTTTGTCGTCAGTAACGATGACGCGGTTGCCACGCGGCGTGATATAGGCGTGGTCTACTGTTGGAACTGAATACTCGTGTCCATCTGATGTCCGAACCGAAAACGGGACAAACGGTACGCACTCCACTTGTTCTCGAATCTCATCGATCATGCGCGAATATTATACCAGAAACTTCCCGCGCTTCATCACCTGTCCGCCGTCAAACCAAATGTCGAAGTCGCGACCGACGCAGTCGATGTGAGTCTTGGAAGACCAGTTTGCGCCGGTGTGCTCGGCGTAGGGATGACCAAAAGCGATGTGGACGCCGGGAATTTTTTCGTCCTGCAAAATGTGGCCGATGACGTGCGTGCAAGCGGTGTTGGTGCCAATGGCAAATTCGCCGACGCGATTGCTGTTTTCGTCCGTGCTGGTGTAAAGCCGAAAGTCGTCGCGCAAATCTTTATTCTTGGAGCGAAGATCGACAATGCGATTATTTTCGACTTCAATGGTGAGCGGGGTGGACTCAAGATCGCCGTAGCGCTCACACAGATAATCGCCGACCACGCCATCGACGACGAACCTGCCGTTGGTGTTCATTGGTGCAGTGAAAATTTCGCCGCCGGGCAGATTTCCCCATTTCTCTTTGCTAATGATGCCACTGGTCTTCAGCCATTTGAGTTTCGGCGAGAGCTCGGCTTCGAATTCGGTGCCGTGCGGCGTCTTGCAGGTAATTCGCTCGGCTTGCCTGGCGCGTTCGACCAGACGCTGGCTTAACTGATCCACTTGCGCAAAATCGGCGCGCATCCCTTCGAGCATGATTTGGCGATTGATGTTTACCATGTGGCCATGCCGGATCCGGTGATGGTTCACCACTGCGGTCATTTCCCTGCGCGCACCGAGTTCTCCCGGCCGGCTTTGCGCGGCAAAGATCGAGACTTGCGAACACGCCAGATCCTCCAGGATTATTTCGGGCATGAACTTGAGCGGACGCCGCGCGTGATGTTCGAGGACGAATAAGCTGTAATCGGAGCCGACGCTCTCGACTTCATGCTGCAGCGCGGCGGCGATCTCGCGCGTGGCGGTGTCGGTAATAATCGTGATACGCTCCTCCGGTTTCAACCGCAGGCAAACATTGATCGCGTTGCGCGCGCCCGGAACGAATTCCGGATCAATCGGCTGGAGGTAGGCGCGGTCTGGCATTTTCGAAGGTGCACAGTTTTGCGCGGAAAGTTGGATTTGTCATCTCGAACGGAGTCGAGATATCCCGGTGCGAAACCGGATCGTTAAGATTACGGGATTCCTCGACTTCGCTGGAATGACTGGATAAACCTATCGGCAGATGATCTTCGAACGCTTCCCGCGCGCCGGCATTCCCGACGCGTTCGAAAGCCTTTCCGAATATGAGGATTAGTTGAAGCTACTCGTTGCCACCAATTGACACGTGCAAGCCGAAAATGAGGTTCGCGTGCGCGATTTGCTGCAATTTCTTGGAGCCGGTCTCGGCGTCGAAAATGGCGCCGCAGGGTCCCGCAAAAGATGCACAGTTTTTGCCAACTGCAGCGCAGCGCATTTTTCCTCAGCTGGTAAGAATCGCCAGCAAATGAAAACACCGACCCTCACAGCCAGACCACCAAAACTACCAACCTCTATCACCAGCGGCACGAATGGACACGCGGCAATCGCGATCAAGAAAATATTGATGCCAACCGATTTTTCGCCTGCGTCGAGAAAAGCTCTCGATTACGCACCGTGCTTTGCCGACAACTTCGGTTCTGAGGTCACGCTACTTCACGTTCTCGAGCCGGCGACTTCGACGACGTTCGCAGGATTACCAGCGGCGCCGGCGTTTTGTGAGACGAAAATGGCAGACGCAGAGGAGAATTTGCGCGCTTTGGCCAGCTCACTCCGAACTGCCGGCGTCGCCAGGGCGAGATGGACAATGCGCACGGGAGTTGCAACGCATGAGATTGTCGAAGGAGCCAAAGAACTGGATGTCGATCTTATTGTCATCGCGACGCACGGGTACACAGGCTGGAAACATTTCGCCATCGGAAGCACCGCGGAACGCGTCGCTCGGGCGGCGCCCTGTTCGGTCCTCGTTGTGCGGGAGAAGGAGCACGAATTTTGTTAATCGGAGATCGCGTCATGAAATCTGCAAGAGAACAAATGAAAGTGAAACGAACAAGGCGCACACGAATTCCCGCGCAAAAAAGACAAAGGGCACAGCCTGCTGTGGATCCAGCGGAATTGCATCGCCGTATTCTAGAATTCGATCACGGCTTCCCGGATCGGTTTGCACCCGTCGTTGAGGAATCCTCGGATGAAAGAGAGAGGAGAGGCAGATGAAAACTCAAACTGAAACAAAAACGGAATCGATGGCCACGCGCGTGGAGTTGCATCCATTTCTAGCGGGAATGAACCGGACACAACTGGCGCTGCTGACTGATTGCGCGATGGCGTCCCACTTTAAAGCCGGCCAGGTCATTATGCGCGAAAGCGAGCAGGCCAACCGATTCTATTTGATTGAAAGCGGCAAGGTGGTGCTCGAATCCGGCGAGGGCTTCGGCCAACCGGTGGTGGTGGAAACGATCGGCGCGGGAGATTTGCTTGGCTGGTCGTGGATGTTTCCGCCGTACGTCTGGCATTTCACCGCACGCGCAGTCGAACCCACCGAAGCCATCTTCTTTTATGGTACCATCCTGCGTGAGTACTGTGAGAGAGACCCCTCGCTCGGCTACGAATTGTTTAAACGCATGGCTCCGGTCATGCTCCGGCGTTTGCAGGCGGCGCGGAAGAAAATGCTCTCGATTCATGCCCACAGTGAAGAACTTGAGCCCGTCGTAGGCTTGTCGCCGTTCATGGAACAGGAACTCGAATCGGATTGACGAAAAGATTGCGCTGAAGGAAACTTTTAGAGGTTTCCTTCATCATGTCTGAAGCCGCGTCGCGACTGACCGAGCACAGTGTGAACAAGCAACTAATCGATATGTTGCGACGCTCGCGATTGCTTCGCGATTACGAAGGCGTCTTTACCAAAGCGACCGGTCTGCCTCTAACGCTACGACCTTTGGAATACTGGCAGCTCGCGCATCACGGGAAAAAACAAGAGAATCCGTTCTGCGCGATGCTCGCTGAGCGCCCGGCGACTTTGGCTGTTTGTTTGCAAGCGCATGACGAAATGATCCGCCATACAGGCGACATCCCACACACGGTGACCTGTCCGTTCGGCTTAACCGAAACCGCTGTCCCCGTGAAACTGGGCGAGAAAACGATCGGATATTTGCGAATCGGACAAGTGTTGCGTCACATGCCGGTGGAATCGGATACGACGAAGGTGAGTCGCGAACTGGCGCGACACGGAGTCCTGTTCACAAGCGAACTCCGAAAAGCGTGGGCAAAAAATCCGCTCATTCCGCCCGACCGCTACAACGCGGTGGTCCGCCTCCTCACATTTTTCGCCGAGCAACTCTCGGCCTTAACCAACCAAATTGCCCTGGAAAGGCAAAATGCCGAACCGCCGCTTGTGCAAAAGGCGCGCGAGTTCATCGACCAGCACAAAACCGAGCAACTATCGCTGGCAGATGTCGCCAAAGCGGCGGGAGCGAGCGTGTTTCACTTTTGCAAAGTTTTTCATAAGAGCACCGGCTTGAAATTCACCGACTACGTCGCTCGCGTTCGACTGGAGGACGCGCGAACTCAGCTCTTGAATCCAAGTCGACGGATCAGCGAGGTTGCGTACGACGTTGGCTTTCAATCGCTCACCCAGTTCAATCGAACCTTCAAGAGAGTCTTTGGTCAATCGCCGACTGATTTTCGCGAACACCTTAACGGAAAACGCCCGCGCAAAGGTGCGTAACGCCTCGCGTCGGCCTTGTGGCTAAGCCAAACAAGTCGGTCTGGTAGTCGGTGCATTGACCGGCGCGTGGCCCGTATGCTGGTAGCTTCCTCGTCTTGTTGGATTGGGTATGGCCGATCATCGATTTTATTTCTGGGCGCAACGTGATCTAGCCGGTTTACGCCTCAAGTCATTCGAGCCTTTGGTCCTGATTACGGTCATTGTTCACCGCAGTTATAACATACGTTTTCGCTTTGTTGGCGCCTCGATCTGGAACATCTGCGTCGGCAATAAGCGGCGCGAGCAATTAGTTTGTCGATGGATTCACATTCAAGCCTTCGTAAGTCTCGGCGACGATATGATCTACCACCGCTTTGACGTCGTGTGTGGACTCCCATACGGCTAATTGCCGATCCGCCCCGGTGCCTTCGCGCATAATCTGCTCGATGTGCGCTATCTCCGCCTGGCTGCCAAGTTCTTCTACTTCGGTTGCAATGAACTCGAGCATTTCGTGGAGCAGTTCGCGTTCATCCATTTCGCATTTGCGCCCGAAATCGATCAACTTTCCATCGAGACCGTAGCGCGACGCGCGCCAGCGATTTTCATCAATCAAGCGCCGCGGATACATGCGGAAGGTAACGTTTTGCCGACGCAGCTTGTGTAATTTTGCGACGATCGCTTGCATCAATGCCGCGAGCGCAATGGTATCGTCCACACGCGATTGCGCGTCGCAGATTCGGAATTCGATCGTGTCGAAAAACGGGTGCAACCGAATGTCCCACCAAATCTTCTTCGCATTGTCGATGCAATTGGTGGAGACGAGCAGCTTCAAATAATCCTCGTACTCGGAGAGACTTTCGAACGCATCCGGGATGCCAGTGCGCGGGAAACGTTCGAAGATCATTTGTCGATAGGCTTTCAAACCGGTGTTTTGTCCTAACCAGAACGGCGAGTTGACCGAGAGTGCGTAAATGTGTGGGAGGAAATAGCGCGCTTGATTCATAACATCGATTGCTTCCTCGCGATCCGGGATCCCGACGTGAACGTGCAACCCGAAAATGAGATTTATCCGCGCAATCTGCTGCATGTCTTTCACGATCGTTGTGTAGCGCTCATCTACTGTGATCAACTGATCCATCCAGTGCGAGAACGGGTGCGTGCCCGCCGAGGCGATTTTTAATCCATCACGGGCCGCGAGCGCGGCGAGCTGGGTGCGAAGATTGACTACTTGCTCTCGGGCGCAACGCGCATCGCTGCAAATCTCAGTGCCCAACTCGACCACCGATTGATGCATCTCCGGTTTGACATGCTCTTTCAGGAGCATTTTGCCGCCGGCAAGAATCTGCTGAATATGCGAGCGCAATTCGCGCGTCTCTGGATCGATGATTTGGAATTCTTCTTCGATTCCGAGAGTGAAGACGTGATCTTTCAGGTTCATCGCTTTTCCAGATTGGTGGCCACGTAAGGCAGGAGACTGACGGCGACAGCCGGTGGGTCAGCGCCGAGCCTCACTGTCGAAAAAGGCTATCGCCATTCGGGATCTCTTAAGCATCGTTCGATGAGCAAAGCGTACAGCGCCATCACCGATACGACACCGAACACAATTAGATATTCCATTTTTGTTTACCTCATTATTTGCCACTCCATCAAGACCGGCAGCGTCTGCTCGGTCTAGTGCCGGACTTAACAGAGCCGGGGCATGGGTGGCCCCATCGATCGCATCGACAAGCATGTCCTAGCTGTTCTCCCGTGCCCAAATCCGGACTGCATTCCGCCGTGATTGGAATGTGACGGACATCGCTCGCCGGCGGACTTACATATTTCGGAACGGCACAAATCTCATTGAGGTATTCATCCATCGTTAGAACACAATCTGTCTTCATAAACTCTCTCTTCTTCAATTCAGATTAAGGTTCCCTCCGTTCCCGTGCTCCCCCTTACTTGGCTTTTGCTTTGCAGAAATTGCTTGAGCAGCAGCGTCTGATTTTTCTGTGGCCCCAAGATTAGGCAAGCGATTGGCAAGGGACGGTGAGCACCGCCATCTCAGTCGCGGTTTGGTTAGGCATGATGATGATGCCTCTACGCGGAACTCAGTTCACGCAGGCCTTCCTGCGAAACGGGAATCGTGCTGAGCCGGTGGAAATCTGGAAAGCGCGCAATTTCATCCGCCAGCATTCTGACGAAGAGCTTTCGCTGACGAGAGTCGCGAAGGCCGTCAACATCAGCGCCAATTACTTGAGCGAAAAATTCAAAGAAGTGACCGGTGTAAACTTTGTCGATTACATCGCCCGCACACGGACCGAGAAAGCCCGCGAGCTCTTGGAGAATTCAAATCTGCGAATCAGTGAGATCGCGTTCGCGGTCGGTTTTCAATCGTTGTCGCAATTCAATCGGATTTTCAAAAAACTATCTGGGAGGGCTCCAAGTGCATATCGCAGAGCGCGCAGAAAGTTCACGATGAGATGACTTAGTCCCACGAAACATTTTCCGTAAAAATGCGCAGTCAACGTCGGCGACTCCTGAGATAAGAGTCCAGAGTTTTTACTGATGAACCCTCTGAATCGATTTGTCGATCCGGTTTACTGCATCGTGCGACTGATCGTTGGCTTGATGTATGCATGTCATGGCGGGCAAAAGCTTCTCGGGTTTCCTGGTGGCGGTCACGGGATGTCAGGGCTCGCATTTATTGCGGGAATTATCGAACTCGTCTGCGGATTTCTGATCGCATTTGGGTCGTTCACGCGCATCGCGGCATTCCTCGCGAGCGGGGAGATGGCGGTCGCCTACTTCATGTTTTACGTGGGAACCGTTCCCACATTAGAGGCGAGGTTTTTCCCGATTATGAACGGAGGAGAACTCGCCCTGATTAATTGCTGGGTTTTCTTTTTCGTCATCTTCTATGGCCCGGGACGCTGGAGCGTCGATGCGCTATGGGGCAAACAGAGAAGCAGCGCCTCGTCCACCTGATCAACTTGCTCGGATGAGGAAATCACGAAATTTCGCAGCGAATTGTTCGAGAGCAGTAATTGTTGCGGCAGTCTTCTCGATTAACGGAACACTGCTGGCGCAGAGCTCAGATTGGAAAGCTCCGCCTAGCGCGGCGAATCGGCCAAACCCTGTGCCTGTCAACGCGACCACGCTTGCAGCGGGGCAGAAGCTCTATGTTAACAACTGCCTTACCTGCCACGGGTCGTCAGGAAAAGGTGATGGACCCGGCGGCGCCGCACTGGAGAAGAGGCCGGCAGATTTGGGCGCACGTATCAAAGCTGGGGAAACCGATGGCGCGCTGTTTTGGAAAATCTCCGAAGGCAGATCGCCGATGATTTCCTGGAAGGGGTCACTCTCCGAGACGCAGCGTTGGGAGCTCGTGAATTACATCAAGAGTTTGGCAGGCAAATAGGTGATTCGCTTTATTCCCACCGCACTAGTCGTCGTGGCTGCAGGCTTTGTTACTGCGGCCGCTCTGCTCCTGAATCCATTTACAACTCGAGCCCAAGATGTTGCGGCACCATCTGCTGACGCGGCGGCTTCACCCGCTTCAAATTACGTCTCACGCGCGGAATACGAGAAGCTCAAGGCCGAACACGAAGCGATGAAGAAAGAATTGGAGAGCTTGAAGGTGGTAGTTCAGCAAATGACAAATGCCAGCGCGCCGGCAACTGCGGCCGAAAAGCCAGCTGCGCCCGAAAAGGGTCCTCCACCCGCGGCAAGCCCAAGCGAAGGAAAACAAATCGCCACGGCTACAACGCCACAAGCCGCAACTCCCTCCACTGAGGTAGAAACCATCCCCACTGAGACATCGGGTCCGCTTGCAACCCATAGCTTCAGCATTGTCGGAGACGCCGAAGTTCAGTTCGGCAAAATTTCCGGCCAACACGGAGCGTTCATGTTGTCCGATTTTGCGCCGATATTCCTGTTTCGCGGCGGCGATAAGATTCTCTTTGAAGCCGGCTTTGATTTCATCATCCAGAACAATGCACCAGGCGGCTCCGGCTACACCACCACCGTCAATCTAAGCTTTGCAACGCTCGACTACCTGATCCACGACTATGTTACGTTCGTTGGTGGGAACATGCTGCTACCGCTCGGCACTTATAGCGAACGCAGCGCCGGCTGGTTGAACAAAATTCCCGACGCTCCCTTGCCGCGATCGGTTCTCCCCGGCAACGGCGTCGGCGTGCAATTGCGCGGCGCAATTCCTTTTGGCGATAAGGGTCAGAGTGTAACCTACTCCGGCTTTGTGGTAAACGGTCCCGGCTCGGTGGACGGCAGCGGCAAGGCCGACCAACTCGATCTGGGCGGAAACGTAGGGCTCACCAGCGACGGGAGGTTCGCTAACCTGCACGGAGGCGCCGGTGAGGGCGGGCGCATTGCCCTTTTTTGGCCATGGAAGCCTCTATACGATCTGGAAGTCGGTGTCTCCGGGATGTCGAGTCCATGGGATAACGCCGGGAGGCGGCAATACAGCGCTTTGGTCGCGGATTGGGCGCTGCATGTCGGGCCTTCGGTGGAAGTCAAAGGCGAATACATGAATACCTGGGTTGGAACGGACAATACAGGAACCATCACTCCCCATGGCTGGTGGGTACAAGCGGGGTACAAATTGCTCGGCCTCAATCTAAACCCCTACCTCAACAAGCTCGAGTTGGTAGGGCGCTATGATAGAGTTGACGACGGGTTGGGCTCGCGGACAGATCGCGGCACTTTCGGCGCAGTCTACTATGTCACTAACACCCTCTGGCTGGAAGGCGACTATGAATTCACGAGCAATCACGGCCCAAATCCCCTGCCAGACGACTCGCTCCTCTTCCAAATATCCTACGGATTCTAACGACCTCGCTATGGCTACCTCTAAAGAGACCAACGCTCTTCTCTGTGGCTTAATTAAATCGATTCACCTTTTCCCCGTCGCGATTATCGGAGCGGCAGTCGCTACCGTCACCGTGCCTGCAATCGCACAAACCCCTGCGCCTGGTTCGAAAACCAAAGTTGAAGCGACAAGCCAGGTAAAGGCAGAACCTCTATCGGGCGCCGAGTTGTGGACACTTAATTGCAACCGCTGCCATGCGGTCCGCAGCCCGGGTGAGTTCACGGCCGCCCAATGGCAGACGATCCTAATGCATATGCGAGTCCGAGCAAATCTTCCGGCGGCTCAAGCCAGGGAACTTCAAAAATTCCTGCAGGCCGGCGCCGGAAAATAGGAGGGCGCAAGTGCCGCGCTTGCTTTGCCAATGACGAACCTCAACCATCCAATGAAGAGGACGGGGACTCACAAGGCACTCGAACTCACAAGCACTCGTCAGACAAGAAATGAAAGCGCGGTTGCGACTAAACTAAATGATCTCCGGGCAACACCATGATCCTTAATAACGGCGAATACGTTCACATTATTCATCGCCAACTCTTCCCGGCTGACGGCCAGCGGCATTTCGTCGGTACGGTGGAAGGCCATGAAGGACCTCTTGTCCGGGTGAAAGGCTACCTCTTTGCGATGGATTCGACGCACAGTCAATTTGTTAGGCGCGAGCAGTTACGTACGCGTGTCGTTTCGCTCAACGACGCAGTAATTGTAAATGTTCTACCGTCCCACGTGAAGATTGACCAAATCACTTATACGCATCGCCCGAACGGAGACGTTTTTGTCACCGATGGAACCGACTGGCATTTGAATATCACTCATTTGTGAGTCTGAACTCACGGCTCTGAAAGTTCCTATCCTGCACGACAAGAGCGGAGGGCTGGCCGTCAACGTCAGTTCCTACTGCACCTTGACTTCGATCGTCTTCGGCTGGCCGCCGGCGATTTGGGCAGGTGCGCGGATTTGACCTGGTGACGGTTTCGAAGCTTTTGGAATCTGTTCCGAAAGCGCAATGAGCTCGCAAACAAAGAATGCGCGGTAGTTCGCAATCCGCGCAAAGCGCTCTTCCGCATGTTTGTTGATTTTGGGTGCATGAAGACCCCTGTCATGCTTCTCCTAACCAACGATCCTGGCCTCGAAGACTCCATGGCCCAGGCGCTCCTGGAAACTGGCGGCATCAGCCACCTCACTCGCAATGCGGGCGATGCGCTACAAATTGTATGCGGCGCCAGCCGAGACCTCGATCTTGCCGTGGTCGACTTTGAATCCGGGCCGTATGGAATGACTTTGCTCAGCGCGATCAGGGCATGTCGCGAAGATCTTCCACTAATCGCCATTACTCGCGATGACCAAGAACACGTCGAGCCGCTGGCATACGCCAACGGCGCAAGCGCATGTCTTTCCAAGCCGGTATCGCCAGTGCAACTCGCGGACACGATGAAGCAATGCCACCGGCCGCAACATCAACTGGCGCTTGTCGCTTAACCAATGTGAAGATTACGGTGCAGTCTAACGTTATGCAGGGGGCGCCTGAAACAGCAAAGCGCACTCGTCGCGCAACGAGTCAGCGCAGTACCATGCGCGCGAACGTTTTTCATGGGCCGAACAACATCCGCGTTGAAGAAGTGCCGCGCCCAAGTGCTGGCGTCGGTGAAGCGGTCATTCGCATCACTTTGACCACGATTTGCGGCACAGATCTGCACATCCTGCGCGGCGAATATCCGGTGCGTCCCGGTTTGGTTATCGGACACGAACCGGTCGGCGTCATTGAAGAACTCGGCGGAGGCGTAACCGGATATAAGATTGGCGATCGCGTGCTCGTCGGCGCGATCACACCGTGCGGGCAATGTCGCGCCTGTTTATCCGCACAATGGGCGCAATGCGGACATGGCGAAGGCGTTGAAGCTGTCGGCGGTTGGCGTTTCGGCAACACGATCAACGGCGCGCAGGCGGAGTATTTGCTCGTGCCCAATGCCCAGGCCAATCTCGCACAAATTCCTAACGAATTAAGCGACGAACAGGTGGTCCTGCTCGCAGACATTGCCTCGACCGGGTTCAGCGGCGCCGAATCGGCCAACATTCGCATCGGCGACACCGTCGTCGTTTTTGCGCAAGGCCCGATCGGTCTTTGCGCGACCGCCGGCGCAAAATTGATGGGAGCTTCGTTCATCATCGCTGTCGAAAGCGATCCGGTACGGATGAAAATGTCAGAGC
>Ga0070717_10003559_pt1 | contig 11165 bp, 6 predicted proteins | sample LARL113metaG_FD_71366 | JGI IMG/M metagenome (GOLD analysis project Ga0070717, IMG submission 71366) | Corn, switchgrass and miscanthus rhizosphere microbial communities from Kellogg Biological Station, Michigan, USA - LAR L11-3 metaG | ecosystem: Host-associated > Plants > Roots > Rhizosphere ...
GCATATCTGCGCGTGCGAAGGGCCCTGTGGATGGTACCTCAATTTATCATGTGGGAAAAGACACATCTTGTTGCCCCAGCCCGCTTCTCAAGCTGAATGAAAGCAAAAGGGAAAGCACATGTGTGCTTTCCCTAACGCAGTTCTGAGCGGCCTGGAGCGGCCTGTAGAGCCACTCCACTTAAACCGCATTTAAAGCTCGTTATATGGGGTTGTGAATGTGTCCCTTTATGTGTCCTTTGAATACTTCCCACATTCAAAGAATGGTAGCGATGCCTATCAACTAGCCAATCGGGTTCGTCGGAAGCTCATCAACGGGCGGCGTAGGCTTCCCTGCCAGAATAGGGCCATCGTCGGCATTGAGCGCGACACCATCGCTCCACTGTGTTGTCCCTGGCTTGAGTTCATAACCAATCACTAACTCATCTCCCTGCGGCCTCTGCACACGGGTAACAGCTTCAAATCCCCCAACCTGGTTCTCAACAAGCGAGACAGCAGTGACTGGCAAGTTCTGGAAAGGATTGAGCGTTGCAAAGCGCTTCCACTGTCCCTTGCTGAAGGAGCCAACAGCTTGGGTATAGTGAACGGTAACAGCCTTGTTTGGCACAAGCAAGTGGAAGCGATCCTCTTCGCCAAAGTCGCTCTCTATGATGGTCGGAGAACCTGTCACGCCGATAGGAGCAGTATCAGCAACCAACCTGAATGGAGGTGACCAATCTTTCTGATTATTCACCGCATCTAACTCATAACCGGCCAGGTAATTGTCTCCCTCGTTGGGTGGCGTCACGCGGGCTACGGCCTCAAACTTCCCTTGTGAAGATTGCACGAAGGTCACGACAGTAATTTTTGTTCCAGGAACATCACTGGGTGGTTGGAGTGTTGCGACATGCGTCCATTGTCCAAGGATTGACTTCTCCTGAGTGTAGTGCTCTATACGGGACGCGAGAGAGACCTCGTCCATGCGCGGAACTAGTAGGTGAAAGAGGTTCTCTTCATCAAAATTGGTCAGAAGGAAAGCTGCCGAGCCATCTACACCGTCAATCGAGCGGCCAGTATCGGCAACAAGCCGAACAGGACCGACCCAGCAGACTCTCTCATGCTTATCACCGACTGGCCTCGACATGATGCTCTCTTTTACCTCTATCTCCACCTCTTCCTCAACTCTCACCTCTTCTTCTCCTGACTCGGCATCTCGCTCAACTTCTACTTCCTTCTTCACCTCCACTTCTTCCACAATCACCTCCGCATCTCCTTCCTTCGCAGTTTCCCCCGCGTCTCCCTCTTCTCTCTCTTCCAGCGTCCTGTCGAGAATGATTTGGTAGCCGACCAAGATATCATTCCTGTCTTGCGACAACTTCTCTCGGGCGATGATACTCAAGATCCTGGGGCTGCTCTGGAAGAGCCAGACACCAATAGCCTGTCCCTGTGTGTCACCATCTGGTGGTGAGAGCGTGTTCGCATGTAACCAGCGCCCATCCTGGATGGAAGCATCATCGTGAATGTACTCGTTGACTACAGCATATCGTGGCACTACAAGTTGATATTCGTGTAAGTCCCTGGCAGAATTCCTGTTTATGAACTGACCACCAGATAAACTGCAAACTTTAAGTGTATTGACACTTTCTCCTACATTTTTGATTGTGTATATATACCAAGAACCACCTGGTGCATTAGGGTCTGTCAAAACGTTTCCTAATGTAATGTTTCCAGTTGACGCAGAAGTATTATTTACAAATTTCCTTACATCGCTTAGCCTTACATTTCTAAATGGTTGTCCATCCTTTCTGGATACTATGATAATGTTGTCTCGACAGCTTCTCCATCCGAGTTGAAGGTTAGCCATGAAAATCCTCCTTAAAGGTTTTTCTCATCAGCTACTTTTGTAGCTTGTAGAGCACTAGATTCGCATCTACACTAGACAAAAAAGGATGTCACTTCCATCTCTCCTTCTTCTACTAAAGAAGAGCTCATGCTGCTATATCAGGACAATTGCTGATGGGACTGTCTCCTTTCACAAATTGATTTCGCTCGTCTACTCTCAGGTTGCGATTGGCAATAGTACATGCGCGTTCTAGCCACGAGGCAATGGAAAGGTCCCACAATGTCAAGATACTTCTACCTGGGGAACTTATGGGTACTGAGACCGATGCCAGATGCTGCCCATCTGGACTGAAGGCAATATTTCCCTGACTAAAACCTTCCTCATTGATAACCTGGACTAGAGGCTCTGGCGGTTGCGATGTCAGGTCCCATATAATAAAACTAAATACAGAAGTGGGTGAACTGTAAAAAACTAATCGTTTTCCATCTGGGCTAAATAAGATGACACTATAATCGATAGTCTCCTGAGACTGATCTGGATGGAACGGGAGCGCTAGTTGCTGCTTATTCTGCGCTATGTCCCATAGGATAATGCCATCACTGTTGCTGAAAGCTAATGAATGCCTATCAGGGCTAAAAGCTAGATCAGAGATGGCGTTACCAGGTCTCGGAGAAGTATGATCTGTCATCTTACCGGTGAAGACGTCCCAGAACTGTAGCTGATCAGGCGCACATATCCCATTCGTCGTGGTGGAGCATTGCCCTATAGCAAGCGCTTTGCCATCGGGGCTCAGGTCCAGAGGACGTGCGATCAGGGATTCATCTCTGGGGTAGGGAATGGAAGGAAGCGATTTTCTGCTTGCCACGTCCCAGAGTAGAACTTTATCACCACTGCCAGTTACAGCGAGAACACGACCATCTGCGCTGAGCATGACTTTAGACAAGTCATGCGGAGTATAAATAAAAGGTTGAGGAAGAGGCTGCCATGTCTTGATATCCCAGAGTACAATTGTGCCATCCAGCCTGCCTGCCACCAGTTTTCCACCACCGAGGGCAAGACTCTCAATTGACCAACTATCTGGGATGAGGAGAGGATACTTTTCCGTAGAGAGCGTATTGATCGGCGTCATTGTCTGCGCATCGTATACGAGGACCTTCCCATCCCCTCTGCCAACTAGCAAAAACTTGCCATCTGGAGTGAATAGAACATTGTTCAAATTACCAGTGCTGACAACCTGCTGGCTGAGAGTACTTTTGGCGGAAGGCTTCCAGAGCAGGATAGTTCCTAGTTCAGTCCCGGAGGCCAGCATAGTGCCATCTGGACTGAAAGCTACGCTCTCTTTTGCCTGCCCATTGCCTGTCAGTGTTGTGTTAAGCTTCCCCGATGCCACATCCCACACCGTCACCGTGTTGTCCATGCTGCTAGCTGCTAACTGTGAGCCATCATGGTTGAGAGTAACGTCTGTAATACTGTTTGTATGACCTGCAAAAGGTGAACTGGGGCGTTGGCTTCCTGTGCTCACATCCCAGAGTTGAATACTCGTCTTGCCGACAGTAGCCAGGGTGTTTCCATCAGCGCTGAAAGCCAGCCTGGTAATCGTTTCAGTACTACCTGTACTTATTTCGTTTAGCAGCTTGCCAGTTTTCATTTCCCAGAACTGAATAGTATTCGCATCGCTGATAGTCGCCAGTGTCTGGCTGTGAGGTCTGAAGACAGCACTGTCAGCATTTGCCATAATAATTGGTGAGCTACCGACGAGTTGTTTTGTTGCTACACCATATGTAGAGATTTTTGTCGAGGTACAATGTGGGACACCACTCTGGTCAATGCGACCATAGTTATCGCAGCGAGCAGATAAGACAAGCTTGCCATCTGCTGTGAAAGTGATGGGGGTGGGTACTTGAGCGCCGTTGGGTTGGCCGCCCTCTTTACCGTCTAGTGAAATTGGCTGTGAGCCTGCCTGGATATTCTGTAGCCACACACCAAAGGCACTTGAAAGAGCAAGTTTCTGCCCATCGGGGCTGAGAGCCATACCTCCTATGTATCCTGAAGCGCCAGCAACAGCAGGAGGGTCAATAATAGTAGGTGAATTTCGCGTTTTCGTATTCGCATTATTCCAAACATAAATATGGTCGTAGCTGGCTGAGACAAGCATAGTAGAATCAGTGGGGCTGAATGCAATACGAAGCACGGGGTTAAACGTAACATTCGCCTGTTGAGCGTGCAGCATTGTAACAAGCTGGGAACTCTTCTCTAGAGAGAAGAACAAGGTACTGCGAGCTTCATAAGTAGGATACGTCTGATAGGCCGCTCTGCTCAAGAGCAATGCCAGATCGAGCTGATTTTGTGATAAAGCGAAGTTGGCATCGGCAGCCAAGAGACTCGAACGGGTCACTTGTACCTGCTGCTCTACAAGAAGCTTGGCTTGTGCAGCCAGATCAAGCTGTTTAGCAGTTTGCACAAGGGTCACTCCGGTTACCGATGCTAGCACAATTGACAACACGGAGAAAACGCTGAACGTAGCGATAAGAAGTCGTAGCCGATTTCCCGCCCGGCGTTGCAAGTCGAGTTCGCGCGCCTTCTGGTTCAGTTCTGCTTGCTCCTGCTGTCGGCGTTCGTCTTCGGCAGCCTGGAGGAAGGCGACTTCGCTGCGGCTGGGGACGTTGCGCTCGGCCCAGGCTTGCACTTCGGTGAGGTGGGTGCCGTGGTAGAGGCGGTCGGAGGGTCTGCCTCGGTGCTGCCATTCGGCTGTGTCTGTCGCGATAGCTTGCTGGAGGGCGATGTCTTCGCGTGCTTCGTGCAGCCATGCGGTGAGGCGATTCCACTCGCGGATCAAGGCTTCGTGGCTGACTTCGATAGTGGTGTTGCCCGCACCCTTGCTGGTGGTGAGCAGACGGGCGATGATGAAGGCGTCAGCAACTTCTCGCATCATGGCTGTCTGCTCAGGATTGAGCAGTTCGAGTTCGGAGAGAGCGGCGCGGCGGCGCGTGCTGTCCTGCTCGGTGGTTCCAGGGTCGATCAGGCGCAGGAAGAGAGCACGCGCCATCTTGCGGTGCTCATCCGAGGGTAATTGAGCATAGGTGGCTTCGGCGTGCTTCCCCAGCGCACCCTTGACCCCGCCGATTTCCTGATATGCGCTCAGGGTGAGGCGGTGGCCCTCGCGCCGCTGGAAGAGTTGGTCCAGCGTGAACTCTAAGAGCGGCAAGGCTCCAACTTCGCCCCCCGCATCGAAGAGCAGGTCGCCTACCAGGTTGCCCTCGAAGGTCAGTTGCACGTCAGGAAGTGCCGCTGGTTGTTCGATCACCGCGCGCAGGTCGCCTACCTCCATAGGAAAGATGGCCTTGTGATTGTCCTTTATCAATTGACCCAGTTTGGCGTACTGCATCGGGCGGTCATAGAAATCGGCTCGCAGCGTCAGAAGAACGATAAGGGGACCTCTGGACTCAGTAACAGCAGTGAGCAGCAATTCTATGAAAGATCGTCGCTCGTCTTCAGGTACCGTTTGTGTGAAGAGTTCCTCGAACTGATCAATGAATAGTACGACTCTGTCTCCCGGTTGTTGAGCCAGTTGCTTTGCTAGCACATGCAGCCCGCGCGCGGCATCATCCTCCAGGTCTTCACGCAATGACTTGAAACTGGTTTCAGGAAACCTGTGTTTCAGCGTAAGACCGAGCGCCTCGATAGGGTGTTTGCCCGGTATCATCGGCTCTAGATACACCCAGTCCTTACTTCCAGGAAGCGCTCCCTGTTTGAGCCGTGGCAAGAGCCCGGCCATCACCACACTTGACTTACCAGAGCCGCTCGGTCCAATGATGGGTAGAAGTCGTTTGCCATCGTGTGTTGGCATCTGAACAGCCAGCAGCCTTTCCACATCCTTGACCAATTCGTCGACCAGACGGTCACGCCCAAAGAAATCCTGTGCATCATCTGCCGTGAAGGCTCGCAACCCCTTGTATGGGTTGCGCGGTTCCTTGGATTCTTCCTCGGGTGCCTCATGGGTAGGACCGAGCAGTGCCGAAATGGTTCTGCGTTGGCTCAGGTTGACCTCAATGGCATCGAGGGCCGCTGCATAGTGGGGGTCGCGTGCATCCACCCAGACAGTCTCTCGCAATCCCGGCGGTGGTGCCTCCACGGGCTCCTCGTTGCCTACCCGCACCAGGATCAGCCGCCGCGCATACAGGTCCGCCAGGCGCAGGTGTTCCTCGACCGTGCGCGAGGAGCGGGTCAGCGAAGAGACCACCAACACCACCGCCTGGGCGGTGCGGATAGCCTGTCGCAGGCGCTCCTGCAGGGTGAGCTGGCCCTCACCAGGGGTGTGCTGCTCGCTCCAGACCACGATGTCCCGCGCCTCCAGGTCGGCAGCGAGACGGTCAGCGAAAGCGGCATCGGCGGGAGCAGCCGAGAGGAAGACGCGCTGGCGGGTGATGGGCTCGATGCGTGGCCAGGCAGCCACCAGGACGTCCAGGGGGAGGACAAAGGCGGCTTTCGTGTCGGCCGGGCGGCTTGCCGCGACGACCATACCCACCACGCCCTGCAACTGCGTGTCCCACACAGGTGTCCCGCTGAAGCCTGGCCCGACGGCGAAACCCTGGGCTTTGACATCCTCGATCATCACCCAGTCGGTGGCTTGTCGCCCCAGCAGGCGTCCTGTTGCCCACACGCCGTCGTCATAGCCCGTGGGAAAGCCAAAGGCGCGAAAGGCATGCTCCCACACATCTTCAGCTGGGGCAAAACGCACTAACTCAGTTCCGGCTGGTGGCTCACTTTGCAGTTCCAGCCCTGCTATATCGCCACGTCCATCAGCCAGCAGGGGACACCATTGTACGACCTTAGCTGTGAAGAGCGTGCGAGGGGAAATGAGAGGGAAATCCAGTGAGACCAGGCCTTGTGGTACATCGAGAAGATGGTCTGTCAGGTTACACGCCTGGCTCACAACGTGGGCACAGGTGAGTATCTGCTGTTCTCCCACCAGGAAGCCAGCACCAATCACGCCTCCATCCACAGTGCGGATACGCACGAGCGAAGCATCGAGTGACTCCTGCATGGCTGAACACCTCCCGTGGGCTTCGTTGCAGCAGAGTACAGGTCTTTCAGTTTACGAATCCGCACTAGAAGGATGAGCCTGCCCTTATTCTAGACCAATGCCCAACATTTGTCAAAATAGGGAGCAGATCCAATAATGTATCTCGTTCTCGAGATTCTACTACACACTGAAGAAAGCATTCGCTCACTTCTTCCATGCTTTATTCGGCAGAATGCGGTCCAGCTCCTGATCAATGACCTGTACCCAGCCTCACCAAAAATTACGTTGTTTGTATTTCATGCTCATTTCCTCGTTTATCTTGTGTAGACACATTATTGAAGACCAGAAGACCTATTTGGCATGGAGGAAAAAGGTGAAGCATTTAGTGGAGTTCCCTTTGGAAGATGGGAGCAACATTGTAGTTGAGGTTGACGAACCCGAGACTAGTGGTACAGTCCGTGCAGGGCGCGGTGACACGATAGCAAAGGCCAGAGAGACCCTTGAGGAGGCACTTGATAAAGTCTTACCTGCCGCAAAGAGCGTCGTTGAGAAACTACGTACGATGGGCAATGCACCTGATGAGATCGAAGTCGCTTTTGGCGTGAAACTGACGACTACCGCAGGAGCTGTAATCGCCTCAGCTACAGCAGAAGCTAACTTCGATGTAACATTGCGATGGACCGGGAAGGCCAAAGACGAAGGGTCTTAAGCTTTGTTCAATAGTAACTTGGCCCAAATTTGAATGTGATCATTCTCTACGTTCCGTCAGTTTTTAGGATAAAAACGTTTGCTCATTGTAACATGTATGGTTTTCTAGTAGAACATATATGTTCAGTGCGTCCTATTACCCCAAGTTATATTGTGGGGAAAAGACACATATTTTTGCTCCAAGACGCTTCTCAAGCCCAATTAAAGCAAAAGGGAAAACACACATGTGTTTTCCCAATCGCCATATAAAGCGGCGCGAGGCGGCTCTACAGGCTGTATCATCTAAACCGCATTTAAAGGTCATTATATTCGGTTGCAAGTGTGTGCAATCGTGTGTGCTTTGCGTAGCTGGCTGCTTGGGTTAAGCGCACGCATCCGACAAGGCGTAGTCAATGGACTGATTGTTTGTGAACTTTGCACCTATGGTCCACTCCTCTCCGAAGGCAGGCTCGCCAAGCGCTGTTTTTACTGTAGCAATCGTCTGCCCAAACGCATCGCGTTCAGATGGTGGAAGTGGTGTCTACGCCTGTTTGCGCAATGTCACCGCTGCTGCACATAAGCGTGTTGCCTGCGCAAACTGCCCCTATGCACTGAGAGCAGCGGCAAAGCCTTCCAGGCACCAAGCAATATAGGTAGGACTGTCAAAGGACCGGAAGACGACCAGGCTCTCCCGGTAGCGAATTTTGGCCAGCGCGTAGTTTTGCTGCTGATATGCCAGGTGGCCCAGCAGCGTCGTGATCAAGGCGACACCAAAGGTCATGCCCATGGCCCGTACGACCGCCAGGGCTTGTTCGTACAGTGTGGTGGCACGAACAAGATCTCCCCGCATCCGCGCTAGCTCCGCGAGATTGCGCAAGGTAATGCCTCGCAGGTCTGGAAACCCTCCGAGCGTGGCATGCTCGTCGCTTTTGGCGAAGAAGGCTACCGCCCCATCGAGGGTCCCGCCCCTCTGTGCGATCTGACCCAGGATGGCCAGGGCGCTACAGATGCCGCAATGATCCCCGCTCCTCTGCGCACGTTCCAGGGCCTCGCGTGCAACAGCCCCCGCCCGCTCGGTCTTTCCTCGTCCCAGCAGGTTTTGTCCGAATGCGTACAGAACTGCTGCGCGAGGTCCGAATAGGACTCCCTGCGCTCCGCTTTGCCAGCTCAGAGTCAGCATGCGTTCTAGCATTCCCTCAGCCTCGCTTATCTGGCCCTGGCTAAACCAACTTCCCCGGGAGAAGCGTGCTAGTCGCAGCCCCAGTGTGACCTCTTGTCGCTCTTCTACCCACTGTATTGCTGCACGGACATTGGCAATATCCTGTACCAGGAACGCTTCTTGTACTCTTTGTCCCGGCTCATCAGACGAGACACTCTCCCCTAGTCGGGCAAAATAGTCCGTATGTCGTCGTCTGCAGGATTCTTCTTCCCCCGCTGCGTGCAGACGTTGCAGAGCACATTCTCGAATCAGCTCGAACATCCCGAAGCGTGCCTGACCGTCCGCCGGTATAGCTACCTGGATCAGGCTGGCATCCACGAGGGCGGCGAGTGGAAGGATCATCTCTACAGGAGCCTTCTCTTCCTCGGTCTGGCAAACTGCCTCCGCCGCTGCCAGCGTCCAGCCGCCCATAAAAACTCCGAGCATGCGGAAACACCGCTGTTGCGTGTCAGTGAGTAAGTCGTAGCTCCAGCCAATTGCTTCCTCCATCGTTTGCTGACGCACTGGCAAATCTCTGGCTCCATCACGAAGAAATGCCAGACGATGGTTGAGGCGCTCGTACAAGTCAGGTAAAGAAAGGATCTTCACGTGCATGGCTGCCAACTCGATTGCCAGGGGAAGACGATTCAGGCGTTCACAAATGGCTGCTGCCTCTCTGGGAGCGTACACTCCTCCAGGTCGTATTGCCTTCGCCCGCTCTTGAAAGGGCGTGACCGCGTCTTCAAGAAGCAATGGAGCGAGTGGAAGAACCTGTTCAGCACGCAGGCGGAGGGGTACGCGGCTCGTTACAAGGACTGAGAGGCGAGGGCATGTGGAGAGCAAATCTGCCACATATGAGGCCGCCCCCGCTATCTGTTCGAAATTGTCGAGGATCAGTAGGAAATGTTTCTCGTGTAGGAACATGATTACCCGCTCGGAGATATCGCCCTCAAGCGGCTCGCCAAGTCTAAGTGCATGGGCTATTACGTCTGGTAGCAGCGATACATCGCGAAACGTGGCAAGCGGAACAAACACCACTCCATTCATTGGCAAAGTGCTCACCCAGTTCTCGCGCGATTTGAAGCCCCAGCCGGGTCTTGCTGATGCCCGCCGAACCGGTGAGTGTGAGCAGCCGTATCCCGTTGCTCCTTAGCAAAGTCAAGGCGTTTGCCATCTCCTGCGCACGTCCGATCAGCGATGTGGGAGGGAGCGGAATTCGAGACAAAGAAAGGGGTTCAACTGTAGTCGCCCTCATCTCTGGCCGTACCATCGATAGGAAAAGTGCTCGCTGTTGCGCAGTCAGGTCCAGAGCCAACATCAGCATCTCGAACGTATCGTGACGGGGGATGCGGTTGATGCCCCACTCAAGATCAGCAATGGTACGAGCGCTGATCTGGGCGCGTGCCGCAAGCGCTTCTTGCGTTAAACCTCGCTCCGTCCGGTAGCGCCGGAGTAAGGTCCCAAAGGGCGTCTGTTCACCCATTCTCGGACTCTCAAGCAGCGTATGAAGCAGGGTAACCTCTGAAGAGTATAGCACATCCCCTCAGTTAAGAAAGCTGTAGGGAACATGTGGGTCTTTTTCCTGGTGGAGGCAACGATGAATAGGTATACTCGCCAATGAGAATCAATAAAGCAATATCAGCCCGAAGGAGTTTCGATAAGGGTAGGTTTGCTTTTCACGAACACCCGAATGCCCTGCTCAATCGGATATCAGGAGGAGAGCTTGCCTTATGTACCGACCATTTCGTTTCGGTCTGGTAATCGCCAATGCCCCATCACCTACAGCATTCACCGCGTTGGCACGTCGAGCTGAGGAACTTGGTTATGCAACGTTGTTAATGCCAGATCGCACTAACACGGGCCTGGCCCCCCTTATAGCACTGGCGATAGCTGCCGAGGTAACGACGTCGCTGCGTGTTGGTAGCTATATGTTTTGTAATGACTATCGCCATCCTGCGCTTTTAAGCAAAGAGGTTGCAACACTGGATTTCTTATCTGGTGGACGCTTTGAACTGGGCCTGGGAGCAGGAGTTGGGCCATTGGAACTCGCTCAACTGTCGTATGTGCTTACTATTGTTGATAATCTAGTCGATAGGAATTTTGAGGGTGAAGGTCCACCTATTGCACTCTTTGTAATGAGCGCCAGCCAGGCAGTCGAGCACCTACTCGAACAACGGGAGCGCTACGGTTTCTCCTACATTCCCGTGTATGGAGGGGTGCAAATGGAGAAATTTGCCCCTGTGGTCGCTCAATTAGCTAGCAAATAAAAACGTTGGGAAAACACGCGCGCGTGTTTTCCCAACGTTTTTATTTCAGCATGCCATATCAAAAAGCTATCAAGACCTATGGCAAACCCTGCATCGGCTGTAGAGTGATCGTAATCTTACCAGGATCGCTCGGGAACGTGTTTCCATCCCCGTCAGGAATCTGAATGCTGG
>Ga0070717_10003561_pt1 | contig 11161 bp, 5 predicted proteins | sample LARL113metaG_FD_71366 | JGI IMG/M metagenome (GOLD analysis project Ga0070717, IMG submission 71366) | Corn, switchgrass and miscanthus rhizosphere microbial communities from Kellogg Biological Station, Michigan, USA - LAR L11-3 metaG | ecosystem: Host-associated > Plants > Roots > Rhizosphere ...
CTGCGCCACGGCGAGCAGACGTTCTACACCGCGCGCTACTCCTTCCAGGGCCAAATCGGTTGCGCCAACTGCCACATCGATTCCACCTTTGACGGCCTCACGTGGGACCTTGAGCCCGACGGTTTCGGGCGCGACATTGTTGACAATCGCCTGCTCGAAGACATCAAGGATACCGAGCCATACAAATGGAACGGCGGCAACCCCAACCTGCCTACCGAGTGCGGGCCGCGCACTGAGAAGTATTTCTGGCGCTCCGAGAATTACGACAGCCTCACGCTGACGGACCTGGTGGTTTACGTGCGCAGTATCCCACTGCGGCCCAATCGATGGAAGCTGCCCGACCGTGAAATGACACCCGCACAGGACCGCGGCAAAGCTCTCTTCGAGCGGGCGATCGATAAATTCGGCAAACCAATCGCGGAATCGAACCGCTGTTCGTATTGCCATAGCGGCGCGAAGGGCACCAGCCAGAAATCGTTCGACGTGGGCACCAGGAAGTCCACTGACAACTCGGGCCTTGTCGATACGCCGCAGTTGATCAATGTCGGCCTGACCGCGCCATATCTGCACGACGGTTCGGCCCGGACGCTGGAAGAAATCTGGACGGTGTTCAATCTCGAAGATAAACACGGCCGCACCAACGACCTCACCAAGGATGAGCTGAATGATCTCATCGAGTACTTGAGGACACGATGAATAGATTATTTGCAATCGTATACGTGGTTGCCGCGCTGGCCTTGGGCGCGCCGACAGGAAGCACCGCGCAGTCGCACGCGCGGGCAAAGGAACGCGCGTCGACCATGGCAGGGTCTGCGGCGAACGCGCCCACCGCGCCGCAGATGCCAAAGTTCCGTTTCGAAAACTTCACCACCGCCAATGGGCTTCCCGACAATCACATCTTTTCCGTGCTGATCGACGGAGACCGGGTGTGGGCCGGCACAGAGAACGGCCTCGCCGTTTACGAGAATCACGCCTGGAAGACCTACACCACAGCCGATGGCCTTGCCCATCGCGCCGTTCTTTCCTTGGCCCTGGACAAGCGCACCGGCGATGTATGGGCAGGGACCATGGGCGGGCTGAGCCGCATTTCCAGCGGCCGCATCGATACTTTTACGCAACTCAACTCCGGCCTCAGCAACGACGTGGTGTATGGGGTGTCGGTGGAAGGCGAGAACGTGTGGGTGGCCACGGCTGCCGGGGCATGCAAACTCGACCTGCATACCAATCAGTGGGCGCTTTATAACGAACGCAACACGCCCATGAACGAGATCTGGGTGTACGGCGTCAACGCCACAGCAACCAAGGTGTACTTCGCCGTGTGGGGCAGCGGGCTGCTGGAATTCGACCAGAAGACCGGCCGCTGGGATAAGTACGATGATCCCGACGGCGAGACCGAGATGGTGCTGTTCAAGGATCAGGGCCTGATCCACGAGATCGTCACATCGGTCAGCTACGTGGATAACATCGTCTGGGCCGCGACCTACTTCGGCGACAGCCGCTACGACGGCCGCTACTGGCACAACTTCCTCACCAAGGACAGCGGCCTGCCCTCAAATTTCACCAACACCGTCAAGGCCGTGGACGCGAACCGCGCATGGTTCGGCACGGACAAGGGCCTTGCATACTACGACGGCACGAACTGGGCTGTTTATCGTCCGTCGCTCACCACCGGCAAGCCCGAGATGACGGTGCGCGACGCGCAGGGCAAACTCACGTCCATCCCCGTCACCACGGCCCCGGCCCACAACTACGTTCTCGGCATCGATTTTCAGGGCAGCGACATCTGGATCGCCACCGCCAAGGGCTTAAGCCACGGAATTCTTCAATAACGATAGGAGCTAGTCATCATGATCGAATTCGCAGAAATACTTGAAACCATCGCCCACGCGCCGATCGAAAAGCGCGCCATGACCAATCACGGCGTACTCAACGAAGCTTACGCGTATGCCAAGCCAAGCTCGTTCTCGCGCGGTATGCGCATCGACCTGAACGGGCTCACCATACTGCTCATCTCCGGGACCGCTTCGATCGATGAGCAAGGCAAGAGCGTGCACATCGGCGATTTCCGCGCCCAGATGCGGCGCACCCTGGCCAACATCACCGGCCTGCTCGCCAGCGAGGGCTGCACCTGGCACGACATCGTGCGCACCACGTGCTACCTGCGCGACATCGACCGCGACTACGAAGCCTTCAATGAAGAGCGCACCGCTTTCTTCAACGAGCAGGGGCTCGATCCGCTGCCGGCTTCTACAGGCATCCAGGCCAAGCTCTGCCGGCCCGAACTGCTGGTGGAGATCGAAGCCATCGCCATGTTCCGCAGCACAAAGGCTAGCTCGTAGCCTGTAGCTCGTAGCTGGTTATCTTCGCTACTGGCTACTGGCTACAGGCTACCGGCCCTTGGCTTTGCAAAGGAGTCGTGATGCGTAAGCGGCGGTTGTTCATTGTCCCATTTTTTCTGCTTATTGGAACTGGGTGCATTGCTGCGCAGAATTCGGGAACATCGGCGCACCCGTGCCAGTGCGGCGCGCATCCACCCGGTCCGCCGCGCGATCGCGAGGTCGCGCCCTATGCCGGCGAGCCTGCCGATCTCAGCCCGTACGCGAAATTCGCCGCGCCCTACGACCTCAACTACACTCATCCGAATATCTATTCCGGTGCGGGGCGAGACCTGCCCGATCCCAAAAATCTGACCGAGGTGCGCATCGGCTTCTTCGGGCCCATCGAGCACAATCCCGATTCGGTTTTGGGATTGCGCATGCTGCACGGCGCGCAAATGGCGGTAGACGAGGCCAACGCGCGCGGCGGTTACGGCGGCAAGCCCTTTCGCCTGATGCCGCATAATGACTACGACAACTGGCAGGCCAAGGCAGTCTACGGCGAGGACCGCCCCACCGACCCCACGATCTGGGGCTCGGCCTCCAACGAAGTGGTGAAGATGGTGTACGACGACCAGGACTGGGCGATCTTCGGTTCCATCAGCTCCGAATCGACGCACATTGCGCTGCGCGTGGCCCTGCGCGCGGAGATCCCGATCGTCAACTCCGCTTCCACCGATCCCACCATTCCCGAAACCTATATTCCGTGGTACTTCACCGATCTGCAGGACGATCGCGTGCAGTGCCTCACCCTGGCCCGCCACATATATTCAGAGCTCGGCCTCAAGCGGGTGGCCATTCTGCGGGTCAACAATCGTTACGGCCGCTTCGGCGTCCTCAAGCTCCGGGACGCTGCGCGGCGCCTCGGCCACCCGATTGTAATTGAACAAAAATATCTTCCCGGCGATACGGATTTTTCGCGGCAATTGAAGGTGATACAAGATTCACGCACCGACGCGATCGTGCTTTGGGCCGATGAGGCGGAAGCCGCGAGCATTTTGAAGCAGATGCAGAAGCTGGGCATGCGGCAGCGCGTCTTCGGCGCCTATCGCACCCTCGGTCCCGACTTGCTTGCGCAGGCCGGTCCGGCCGCGGAGGGTTTCGAAGCCGTGTTCCCGTACGACCCCACGCGCAACGATCCACGCTGGCTCGATTTCAACCGTCGCTTTGAAGAGCGCTTCCAGGAGAAGCCGGAGCAGTTTGCCGCGCTGGCGTACGACGCGATGAATGCGCTGCTCGATTCCATCTGCAAAGCCGGCCTCAATCGCGCCCGCATCCACGATGCCCTCGCGAATATCGAGCAGTACGACGGCGTCACCGGCCACATGATCTTTGATCCCAATCAGAAGAACGTGGCCCCCATGTACCTGGGAACCGTGCACAACGGCGCCATTACGTACCGGGTGGCGAGCATGGAAAAGCTGCCTGCAGGCGAGCAGAGCAATCCCAGGTCTCAAAACCGAGACCAGGGGCGCCCAGAAGTTGAGCCCTATGCGCGCGTCGGTGAGGATGGCGTCGCGTATTCCGGCCCGCATCTTGCCGATCTGCCCCGCGGAACCGTTCGCGTGGTGCTGTTCGGGCCCAACGCCGCGGCCATCGCGCAATCGGCTGATATCGAGGCTGCGCTTCCTTCATCGACCGAATCGGCGGGACATTGGGAACTCCTGACTGTGGAGAGCGATCAGAACTGGGGCGCGGCATCCACGCAACTGGTGCACGCGCTCATGGACGAGCATGCGCTAGCCATCGTCGCCCTCGATCGCAAATCGGCGCACCTGGCGGAACAGCTTTCGCTCAAGACGTTCGTTCCCGTGCTGGCCCTCAGCAGCGACAAGGCCCTCACGTCGACCAACGTGCCGTGGATCTTCCGCCTGCCTGACTCGGCTACTCCGGCCTCCGCCCTGCGCCTGCTGCGCGCAGCGGAACAACAGAGCGGCGTCAATCCCGAACGCCTGCGCGATGTTCTTGCCTCGGGAACCGCGCTGGAGGGAATCGCCTTTCTGCCCACCGGGGAACCAATGCGTTAACCGGCAGTTTGTGGGCGTCCGAGAGTCGGCATTCCCCGAAGGGAAAGTTCGAAATGGAAAGGGCAGCCCGGGTGCGGGCTGCCCTTCTTGATTCCGAACAGTTGCGTTGATTACGGCAGGTAGTAGCGGAATGACGTCCAGAACATGTTGTCGATGCCCTTGGCGCCGATGCCAGCTCCGCCACCTGAAGGAGGAGCTCCGGACCAGCCCTGGCGTTCCGCGTAGCCATACTGGATGCTCTGACGCAGGCGGCCGTGCTCGCCCCGATAGATGTCATACCAGTAGCCGCCCGTGAATTCCTGCACGTTGCGGGTTTGGTCGCCGCAGGAGCCACCGGGGTAGTAGCCGGTGGAAGCGCCGCTGAAGCCCGGCGTGGTATCGATGAGGCAACCCGAGTTGACAGTGAGGCGCGATCCGTATCCCAGGGGCGCCGCGGAGGGTTTCCCCCAGTGGCCTCCCCAGGTTCCGCCGCCGGCAAGCTGCGCAGCCGTTGGCTTGGCGGTGCAGTCCGCCGGCGAAGTGAAGCCCGTGGGGCAGAAGGTTGCAGTGGGTGAGCCGAGGGTGGTCGCGCCCGGGCCGGCCGAATCGTTGCGACCCGCGTAGTCGATGCCGTAGTTGAGGTAGATCGCCAGGCGCGGTGTCGGGTTGGCTTCCAGCGTAAACAGCCCGGAGGTGTTGTGGAGCGGCGAGATCCCGCCCCAGTTATTGGTGGTCACGTCGGCCAGGGTTGAATTGCCGTAGCGGCCGACTCCCGCTCCCCACATGCCTTTGGCACCCACCGACAGGATCTTGCCAACAGGAACACGGAAGCTGCCGGCAACGCCGCCCAGGGTCTTGCTGTTCGAGAATGCGCCGGCCGTGGTCGCGGCGGGCGCCACTGGAGCGCCGGTTGCGACGTCGGTCTGGCCGCCGTATTTCAGGATGTCCGTGGTGACACCGGGATAGACTTCTTCATGCACAAAGCGCCCGATGCCGATGATTTCGTAGTGACCCCACTTGGGATCGATGGCGGCCTTCAGGATGATGTCGGGCGCGTAGTTGAAGGAGTAATTGGCGATGTTGGTGTTGGCCACCACGGTGTTATACACGGGAATATACGACGGCCCCAAGACGCCGGGAACGTTCTTGAAGTTCTGGATGTAGGTGGTGGGGACTGCGGCGCTGATGGCTGCGTTGTAGTTGCCGCCGTTGTTGCCGGCGCTTCCCAGGACCGCGTACGGGGTGTTGCCGGCCAGTGAGGCCGTGTAGAGAATCTGGGGGTTCTCCACCGCCGCGCCAAGCGCGAAGTGACTCCAGGTCTTGGTGACCCGGGCGCCGTACTGCCGCGTCCACACAAAGCCCACCACGTAGTTCGGGTCGATGGTCTGCGGTGTCATGATGTCGCCCGACAGGTTTGAGATGGCCTTCTTGTCTTCCGTTGCCAACGACCACAACTGGCCCACCGTGAACGCCCAGTGATTGTTGGTTTCCGCCTGGCCCCAGATCACGCGCTGTCGCAGCACGTAGCTGTTTGACTGGTTGTTGTTGGAACTGATGCCCGTGCCCAGCCAGTCAGCCTCATAGTAGCCGCGCAGCGTGCCCCAGTTTACTTTGCCCTCCGCCATCAGGCTGACGCGCGACTGCCGGGCCGAGCCATAGAACTCGCTCAGCGTGTAGGCGTCGGCGTGTTCGTAAGGAATCGCGTTGAAAGCCGTCGGAATATCGCCGCCGGTGGCCTTGGAGCGCCACACTGTTTCACCCGTCACATAACCGCCCGGGGTGAGGGTGATGCCCTTGTAGTGCAATGTGTTCGGGCTGTTGATCGACTTCTTGATGGCCGCGTGCTCATCCGACATCGTGGTCACGATCGAGACCTGGTTTGCCTTCAGATCGGTGACCGTGGAATTCAGTGTGCTCACCGCGGAGGCGTTCTGGGTGAGGGCCGCCTGCTGGGCCTCGGCGGCCTGCTGCGCCCGTGCGGCCGCGGCCTGGGCATCAGCGGCCGCCTGCTGGGCCTGCTTCAGTTGCGTGTCCTTGTCTGCGAGATTGCTCTTCAGACTGTCGATCTGCCCCTGCATTTCCTGGCGGAGAGCCTGGATCTGCTCCTCCACCGTCGGTCCGGGTGGGGCCTTTCGGGCGGCGCGCTTCTTCGCTGGAGGCGTGGCATCGCTGGCATACGAAAAGGTGCTGACTAAACTGGCTGCCAGAATCATCCCGACAACCGCTTTGAATCTGAAGTTCATTGGGCCTCTCTTATCCTCGTGCATCGAGGTTTTCGTTGGACGCTCCGTGCCGGGAGCGCTTGGGTATTCCGCATGACGATCCTCGACACGAGAGCCTTTCTGATTCGTGTTCATCATGCAGATGTCAGCGGGAACTGGAGAAATGAATTCGGATGAGCGGAATCTTCCCTGCTGCGTCCGCTACAAAGCCTCGCAGAAAATTATGAATATTTGACGAATTCACATGTTTTTAATGTGGGTATTCGCCTGCTGAGGAAAGGACTTAGTCATGCGAGGCAGGTTGACGCGCTGGATATTTACGATTCGTTAAACAAAGTCACGCCGCGATCAAGGTCGGCCGCACCCCTGGACCCCACATCGCCATTGATAAGCGCCGATGCAGGTGCGATCCGGCCCGAGAATTCCGGGTCCACCCCGAGTCTGTCGCAGGGGGGCAGATGCTCTACTGAGGGTTGCCGGCGCTGAGCAAGTTCGCCAAGAGCCGATAGGCGCCCGGAACTAACTCAGGCAACTGCCGGTAGAGCGCATACGCAACATAGATATATGTACCCTTGCCGGGATGCGCAACCAGTAATCCGCCCTTTTGCGGATCCTGTCCGGCATCCGCGGTCTCCGTTAGCGGCGTGTAGCCTTTGTCCCAGGTCTCGAGGAACGAATGGCCGCGCTCTTCCACCCAGCCCTCAAAATCCGCGGCGGTGATCTTGTTGGGTTGGTTCAGCAGGGGGTTCGACGGATCGAGCAACTTGACGGGCGATTGCTCGTCCACCACCCGCTCCGGCATCCGGTTGTTCATCGCCAGGGGAAGCGGGGCGGGAAAGTTTGCGCTCTGATACTGCACGATAACCGTACCGCCGTTGCGGACAAAATCGTCCAGCCGCGGCTGCGCGGCCGTCAGGACCGGCCGATTGGAGTAAGCGCGAATGCCGATCACGATCACGTTCCACGCCGAAAGGTCCCCGGTGGTCAGGTCGGAGTCGGACAGCAGATGCGGTGTGGCGCCCAACTCCTCGATGTCTTCCGGAACATTGTCGCCCGTTCCCATCACGTAGCCGATGCGCAGACCCGGCGCCAGCTTCACGTCGACCTTGCGGGTCTTCAATTGCGCGGGCTTGTACATGTTGTAGGGCACGAGCCCCGGGTAGCCGACACTCTGCCAGCCGGTCTCGTACGAGTGATCACCGCAGCGCGCTACCGCTTTCAGCGTGTACGCGCCCGACTGCACGGCCGACGGAGTCACCGAAAATAGGATCGGCTCTGTATCGCCGCCCGCCGCGCGCTTGAAATGGGCCTCCGATGGCTCCGCGCGCCACCCATCGGGCAGCTTCAGGGTCACTGTGCCCTCGGCCGCTGCCTGGGTATGCACGGTCACCTTCACCGGCAGCGGACCTCCGTTCAGCGGGAGAATGCGGGCGTCCGGATCGACACTTACCCCGATCCCGGGTGTCACTACCAGCGGCTCGTAGTAACCACCATGCCCGGTGGTGCGCTGAAGGCTCTGCACCACTTCGCCGACGCGGATCGGCACGCCGTCGAGGGTGAACTCCGCCCATGCGGAGAGCGGATAGGGCGCAAACGAGCGCTCCCGCCACTCGGGGCGAGAAATGTCGTAGTACGGCTGCTCGATGGAAGGCCGCGTGAAGAAGGGCTGGGTCGGCTCCGCATCCTCGGGCGCCTTGAGAGCGTAGATCGCATCGGAAACCGGAGGCTCGCTCGCCGTGCTGACCGGGTCGCCATGCTTCCATGGTTCCTTCGATGGGCTTTCAAACCACGTTTTCGCGAGATGCACGTCCGGCGTCAGGCCGGATACATGCACCCGCACCTTGAACTCCTCGCTGGGCGAAACCGTGCGCGGCATTTCGTCGGCCGAGTCACGGCGGAATCCGCCTCTCTGCACTTTGTCTTCCTTGGTGCGGAACGCCGTTACCTCGAGACCGAGCATGTTTTCGAGAGCCGACTCGAACTCCGCGATCTTGGCGTCCAGTTCGAAGACCAGGCTGGCTTTCGATTGCGCATCGAGGTTGCTGTCGGCAACCTTGCCCCGGAGGTCAATCGCCTGACGGTAGATCGGACTGACCCGATGAGCGGTGTCGAGGCCTCCGTGGCATGGGCACTGCTTTGAGAATTCCTCCAGGCCGGCATCGATCTGCTTCAAGTCGGCGAGGAGCCATGCCGCCCCGGGCGCGACTCGGGCGAGGCCCGCAATGCTGGTGTCGATGTTGACGTGATGGTTGTGAAAGAGGTCATTGTCCCCTGCACCTGCCGGCGAACCCGAAGTTACCGCCGGCACCGCCGCCCACAAGTGATACCGCGCCGCCGCCGGACCGCTGAGCGGAGGATTGTTGCCGCCATTCTGCGACTTCTGCTGGCCCCATCCTTCGGTCGCAATTTGCGCGTACGTTCGCCCCAGCACCGGGTCCCACGTGCCCACCGGCATCGTCGCATCGGTCGAAGGCTGTCCCTCGATCCATTCGCCGGTCACATAGTTGCGGAACTTTGCCGGGGCCAGCTTCCCGGTGGCGTAGTCGAACACCTGGCCCTTGTTGATGGGTGCGAACGGCGTCATGCCATACACGGCCAGCGGCTGCCACGGCTGCAGCCCGTCTTTCAACTGATCCGGAAACACCTTCGGGTCGCCGGCAGCTTTGAAAACTTCCTGCGCTATCTCGCCCGAAACCTGGTGCTGTCCATGTCCGTCGCTTACCGCGCCAATGAACGTGGCAAAGATCACCTCCGGCCGCTCGCGGCGCACCGCCAGCACCGCATCGTAGAGCACGCGATCGTGTCCCCAGCGCGCAAATGCTTCTTCCTGCGTTTTCGAAAAGCCGAAGTCCGCCTGCGTGCCCCACACTTGTTTGGCGCCGTAGTACTCATCGGCCTTGAGCAACTCCTGGGTGCGGATCACGCCCAGCGCATCGTAGCTCTCAGACGACATCGCATTCTGCCCGCCTTCGCCGCGCGTCAACGTGTAGAGAATGGTGCGCACGCCCAGGCCGCGGCTGAGATAGGTGAGCAGCGCGCCGTCCTCATCGTCCGGATGGGCGACGATATCCATGGCGCTGGCGGTCGTCTTCAAGCGCTGGATGTCTTGCGTAACGGCGGCCTCTCCGCGATCCTCGGGCAAGGGCAGCGCGACCGAGGCCGGCTCGCGCGGAGGCAGATTCGCATTCTGCTGTGCCGCGCCGGCCGCCTGTTGCGCAACCGCTTCGATCGGACTCGAACTGAAAAGTAGACCGGCCGTCACGGCCACGGACACTGCTGCGCGTACCACTCTCTGGGCAAAGAACATACTCTTCGTCAGTGTACAATCCGGTGAGCGCATCGGCCTCATGACCCAGCTTTCCAACACCTCCGCGCCCCATCTCGAGCGCCGCATCGGCCTCCGCTCCGCGGTTCTGTTCAACATGCTGGAGATGATCGGCGTGGGCCCGTTCATCACCCTGCCGCTGGTTATCGCCGCGGCCGGCTTTCGTCTCTCCGTGTGGGCTTGGATCCTCGGCGCAGCCATCGCCGTCGCCGACGGCCTCGTTTGGGCCGAACTCGGCGCGGCATTTCCGCAAGCGGGCGGCTCCTACGCATTTCTGCGCGAAATCTACGGCCCCCAGCGCGCCGGCAACTGGCTGAGCTTTTTGTATGTGTGGCAACTGAGCTTTTCCGCGCCGCTCTCGATCGCATCCGGATGCATCGGGCTGTCCAGCTTTCTGGCGTGGTTCTGGCCGGGACTCAACCATGCGCCGTTTGCCTTCGTGCCCGCGCTCCACTATGCGAACTTTGCCGCCGCCGCTGCATGCCTGCTGGTGACGGCGCTGTTGTATCGGCGGTTGAGCGTTGTTACCGGCACCGCGTGGGTGCTTTTCGTAGGCGTTCTCGCAGCGATCACGGGAGTGATCGTCTCCGGATTCGCGCATGCCTCGGCCCTCGGCGGCTGGCACATGCCGCCGGAGCCGGGACTCTCGATCCCGGTCGCCCTGCGAGGCCTGGCGCAGGGAACGCTGCTGGCCACCTACTGTTACTGGGGCTACTACAACATCACTTTTCTGGGCAGCGAAGTCCGTCGCCCCGAGCGCACCATTCCCCGCGCCATTCTGCTGTCGGTCATATTTGTATCGGCATTCTACGTGGCCATGAACGTGGCGGCGCTGCCCTCGCTGCACGATGCTGCCGCGCACGCGGCTGACACTGTGATCACGCGCGTGCAACTGGTGGCCAATATCGCGCGTTCCGCCTTTGGTTCGTGGGCGGGATACATGATGGCGGCTTTGGTTGTGTGGACCGCCTTTTCATCGGTTTTCTCGCTGCTGCTCGGCTACTCGCGCGTGCCCTTCGCGGCGGCGCAGAGCGGCAACTACTTCCGCTTCCTCGCCGCCATCCACCCCCGGCACAACATTCCTCATCGTTCCCTGGTGGCGCTCGGCCTGGTGGCTGCGTGCTTCTGTTTCTTTACGCTCGACCAGGTGATCACGATGCTGGTCGTCACCCGCATTCTGCTGCAGTTCTTTTTCCAGCATGTGGGCGTGATGCTGCTGCGCGTGCAGCGGCC
>Ga0070717_10003563_pt1 | contig 11155 bp, 12 predicted proteins | sample LARL113metaG_FD_71366 | JGI IMG/M metagenome (GOLD analysis project Ga0070717, IMG submission 71366) | Corn, switchgrass and miscanthus rhizosphere microbial communities from Kellogg Biological Station, Michigan, USA - LAR L11-3 metaG | ecosystem: Host-associated > Plants > Roots > Rhizosphere ...
GTCAGGTTCTCGCACGTTTGCGACACGCCGACTTCATCGAACAATGTCCGCTAAACTCGAAGACGAAACAGCATGGAAGCTCCCAGTCCTCCGCTTCGGAACCGTCATTCTTATACTTGTAAGCGGGACGTCCCACAAAAAAATAAGACAAATCCTCACCTTCAAAAACGTCGCAAGGGTTTGCGACTATCTGGTTCGACTGCCACATCTTTTCTAGATGAAACGCTGGCGTCGTGTGCACCAGAGGAAGAACGCTGCTGACTCGCACCGTGTTGCGAAGAAGAAATTCCGAGAAGGTCGACATGATCGTAACCCCGATCGGTGCAAACAAATGAATATGTTCATCTATGCCAAGAATTTTGTCGTGGATCAATCTATAGTTGTTCAACTATCTTGCGCCCCAATCTCCGGCTCTAACGAAGGCGTCGCTTGATCAACCGAAACGGGTTTCTTGCTTGTCAGTTAGTATAATCACATGGAGGAAACCGATGCATGGCAGAATACTCCGGGCGAATCCCGGCTTCGAACTTCTATCCCTCCTTGAGGCGGCGGCCGCTTATCGGATCACGGCTATTATCGGCTGGCGCTTTGACAACTATCCGTTGCCCTGCGCGTATCTTGCCCGTCAAAGCGATAGAGAAGACTGCCAAGTCCAGTCACAAGTACCGCCAGATTGCAGCATCTATTCGCGAGATCGGACTGGTCGAACCACCAGTGGTGATTAGAGATGCCCGAGACACCAATTCCTACCTTTTGCTTGACGGCCATCTGCGGATCGAAGTGCTCCGCGACTTGGAAATCGGCTGTGCCGGATTGCACTTCCAGCATAAGAGAGTTTAGTCCATCACGACCGTCCATGTTTAAGCCGCTACGGCCGGAATCTTCAAAAACGCGTATGATCGCGTAGCCGCGTCGCTCGGCGTACCGGCGGATCGTATCGAGCTGATTTTCGGCAGAGTATTGCTGGAGATCGGTCGACATCCGCACATAAGCGACCGCTGGAGAAGGCCCATCTGCTCGATGTGAGCTTTCGGCGAAGCTTTTGATTTGCCCTATCAATCAGCACCCAATTTCAGCGCAATACTGCCAAGCCTCTCCCAAGGCGGTCCCGGGTCACCCACCCGATCGTACGGGACAGGAGCGTGGAATGTCGTTTCCAAAAAAGGGTAAGTTCTTTCCAAAACGAGGCGGAGACGGCAGTTCGGATTTCAGCCTTGACGATCACGCGTTCGCAATGAAAATTGGATCGGCGTTGAGGGCGGAACTGAAGAATCGAAACTCGCGCGCAAAGTTGGTTGCTGGCTGGACGGGTGCGAACGAGCGCACGGTCAAAAATTGGATTTCAGGACGATACGCGCCCTGCGGCCGACACCTTGTGGTATTGGCTCAGCATTCAGACCAGGTGCTCAACGCTATTCTTTTGATGGCGGATCGGCAGGACTTGTTTTTAGCTCGAAAGGTAGAGGACCTGAGACGAAAGGTGTTCGAGCTGGCGGCGCTCATCGGAGAGCCTCACGTTAGAGATCGCGGGCCCTAGCCCCTTGGAGGTGCGAAAAATACCGACGAAGCGGCGACTTTGTGGGTGGGCCGGGTGGCCGACCAAGCTGGTTGAGCGGGTCGCTAGCACGCCACGACGAAGTGCGTCCGATCTGACGCGTTCCGGTACGATGGAGCATGTGCGATCGCAATTTTGTCGGCAAACCCTGGCCAAGCCCCGGCCCGATCGTTGGGTGCGGCTAGAACGTCCCCAGATTAGCGGGTAAGCCGGCCCTGGCCATTGGACCCCCCTTGGCCCGACAAACGGGGCCGAACGACTGCCCACACCGGGGCCGGACCATCCCACGCAGACAGAAGCTCCGCGCGGCCAAAAGACGCCATTAACCCCGCAGCGAGATGGAAATTCCCAGGTTCACTTCACAAAAAAGGCATTGCTTTTTCGACAACCTATCGTGCATTGCCGCCGACTAACTGGGGCGGTGAGTTTTCTTCATTTCGTTGGGGGCTCCTTTTGAAAGCACTTCGCAGGGCACGATCGCGATGTCTGGATCAGCTTCCAGTTTTTGAACTGGCCTTGAAGAAGCGCGGCCGAAAATGGAGGTGGTCTGTGTGCACCGCCGAAGGGGATGTCGTCATGATGGGCTCGGAAAGCAGCCGACGCGCTGCCAAATATAAAGCCGACAGGGCACTCTTCTTGCTGCTGTCGTCCGCGCCGTATCGATCGATCAAGATGATCATGCCTCCAGAGCCCCGAATACAGCCGCTCGGGCTAGAACCGCTGAAGCGTGTTGCGCGGGCCCATAAGAAATAACGCACGGGCGCCGCCACAGCGCCGCAAGCCTATTCGGCGGCACCGCCGTCCTTATGTTCCCTTGGGCCGACGATGAGCACGGCCAACCGAACGGCAGAGCCGTAACTTGGTTGACACAAAAGCTATTTGAAACTTAAAACATCTAGATGTAGATCGGTTTCCAATCTTGAAGCCGGGGCCTAGGGTCAAATTTGGGTACCCCGGAAGAATGGGCCCGAGCGCTTAAGTTGCGCCTTTTTGCCTTCACTCGCTCGCATTTGTTTGCGACACTCTGGTCTCAACTTGCGATTTGTTTGTTGAGCATCGCTTGGGGTCCGCGTCAGCGACCTTTTTGCATTGCAATATCCAAGCAGAGTTTGCGTTTACGGGCCTTGCCTGCATATCTTTTGTAAGAGGCTAGTACCCAAATGCCGTGTTCCTCAAACAAGATTGCGTTGTTCATCGATGGTGCCAATCTCTACGCGACATCCAAGACGCTCGGTTTCGACATTGACTACAAGCGCCTGCTCAAGGAATTCCAGAGTCGCGGAACACTGTTGCGCGCTTTCTACTATACCGCAGTGATTCAAGATCAGGAATTTACGTCGATCCGGCCGTTGATCGACTGGCTGGACTACAATGGCTACACGGTCGTCACCAAGGCGACTAAGGAATTCATCGATGCCAGCGGCCGCCGCAAGGTGAAGGGCAATATGGACATCGAGCTTGCGATCGATGCCATGGAACTCGCCGAGAGCATCGACCAGATGGTGCTATTCTCAGGCGACGGCGACTTCCGCTCGCTTGTGGAGGCGGTGCAGCGCCGCGGCGTTCGCGTCACCGTGGTCTCGACCATTTCCAGCCAGCCGCCGATGATAGCCGACGAGCTGCGGCGCCAGGCCGACGTCTTCACTGATCTAGTGGAATTACAGTCCAAGATAGGCCGCGATCCGTCCGAGCGCCCGGCCCCGCGTGAACCGCGTAATCACGCGCCGCAATTCCTGCAGCGCGCGACCACGATGGCGCCGAGGAGCGATGACGACGACTTCGACGATTGATAGCGTTCGCCCATCAGCCATGGGCCATGAAAAGGGCCGCCGACAGTATGGCCAACGGCCCGACCGGGCTCAAAATAGTTTCCAAAACAAAATAGAACTTTCAGCCCCGGGCTGACATTCTAGCCATCATTCGCGTGGACCGCCTAGCCGTTTCGAATCCCTCACCCTCAGCCGGAGGACGCGACCGAGGTAAGATTCGTTGATGTTTTCTGCCTTCGCTAGGTCGCGAGCCGTTGAGTGGAGTTTTGACTCCAACAAGCTGCGCCAGCGATGCGCGCGGACCAGAGCCTTGACGATCGTGCTATCGACCCGGGATGGGCGCGGCGTCCAGGGCGTGGCATCTGTAGGTGTGACCACTTGCTTTCGGCCTCCTTGACGACGCAAAGAGATTGGGATGCTTACGACCATCATGCGGCCGTCATGGCTTAACGTGGGACGTCCAAATTGACCGACAGTGATTGCAGCGGATCGCCGCGATCCGGTCCGTCCACAAGGCGGCCGGCCACGAGCCGCCGACCAATGCCGAAGGCGTCAAGGCGGTGAAAAATGGCCGAGGGCTCTCTTACAAAGCGGAAGCGAGTTAATGACGCGCCGCTCGATGGCCATGTGATCGAACCAGAGCAAGCCTGGATTAATCAAGCGGCATCAATCATTTGCGGACATGGCTTCGTATTTGAGCGCCTACCTGAGGCCGAGCAGGCAGAGTTCGAAACGTTCGTGCGCGACATCCTGAAAACAACCGCACCATCTCGATCGGGCGAGGCGCAACGGTGAGTTGGCATGCCGGATCACACGTCATGGAAGCAGCCGTGAAGTCGGCGCTCAAGCACATTCTAGACGCTGCCGTCCGCCGTGCGCTATATCGATGGAAACGAGAGAGCAGCGCCGAATAGGGCTCGATTGGCCGCTGTTCGATCTCTTCAATCGTCCTGATTGGTGGTGCGGGTGCGAGCGCACACTTTGGCTTAAGTCTCGATTGCGGCCTGCGGTGCGTAGGAAAGTCAGGCATGCGATTCGTTCCGGGAGTTCGAGATGGTTCGGTGTTCCGTTGTCGTGTTCGTACTGAGTTGTTTTGCGTCGGTTGCATTGGCCCAGGCCCCGGCATCCACGGCCAGACCCTCCACCATAACACCCGCGCTGAACACCGTGGCAGCTACGGTAGCGCCCCCACCGGAGGCCAACAGGCGATGCCTCGGGGTGATTGCCGCCGCCGACCGCTTCATGGTGAAGAAGATTGGGCTCACCGTATTTAGTAGCGAAACTGCGGTGGCGCCGATCGAGGGCTGGGACCTCGATGATCTCATCGTCGCACGGGTTCGCGTCGCAGCCGGCGCCGGCGTTACCGTGCTGCGCCTGGCCTACCCCAAGAACGTATTCGAGCCTTTTTATAATCCTCCATCTAAACCCTTTCAGACTCCCAGGAGCCACTTGACAGCCATCGTTCGACGTATCGCGGGTAGCACCAGGTGCAAGCGTTACGTCGTCATCACGGCGTTTCCCGGAGCATACTCTCGAACCAACCAGACCCTCAGCGGAGTTGGAGTCTATCAGACCAGTCTTTTCAAGAAGGCGTACCTATTCGCTTATCCTCTCGTGACGGTTTTTGACGGAGAAAACTTTGCCATCCGCAAAAATCCCTATGCAACCATCCAATCGAGGCTGACGGAGGCTTTCTTGGTGCCGAGGAAAGATTTCGATCGCGAGATTGACAGCACGTTGTTCCCGTTGTCCGCGGTGGAAGCGGTCAACAGCACGGCCTTGCGGAATGGCGCACGCGCCGTTCTGGCGGAAAGCCTCGACGACATGCTGCCCGCGTTTCTCAGGGAATGAGAGAGGGCTGACGGGACGGTTGGATCTGCCGCAGCGTCGGTGTCCTCAATCATGGCACCACGAAACCAAGCTCTCCGGCCACTCGATGCGCGCGGGTTTTGTCACGTCGGCACTCGATAGCCGGGTCGACGCGCTGAAGATCATGGGCATCACGCTCCACGCCAAGGTCGACACGTTGAAGATCTACGATCGCCGCGAGAGCGGCTTCGACGATCACGCCGGGGGGAGTTTCTTTAAAGGCGACCAAGGCGCGGCTGGCAGACCGGCTCTGAGTTAACCGAGATCCCGGTTCCGGGCCAGAATGAATCCCCCACATTGCCAGATTTGAGCCGCATTGCCACCCAGATCTCGGCCAAAGGTCATGCGCGGGCGGGGCGCAACACCGGGGGTTGCCATGTCCGGTTATTTGCGATTTTGCTTCGCCGCTTTTCTCCTCGCAGGTCTCTCGACCTCGCCTGCATCTTCGAATCCCTTCACCGCCTTCTTCGATCAAGCTGCTCCTGCGGAAGCCACCGCCGCGCAGGCTCCCGCCGAGGAGGAGTGCTTGCCGCAACCCGGCAAGTCGACGCCTGATGGCCGGCACTGGGTTTATCGTTTCGATGGCCACCGCAAATGCTGGTTCCAGGCCGCCGAGGGGATCGCTACGGTGAGGAAGCCGGTTCATCATCACCCCGCGAAGCAGCATGTCGCCGCTTCCGAGGAGAACGAGGCCGCGCTGCGCAAGCGGAAGGCGGTCGTGGATGCGCGTGCGGAGCTTCTGCGCTCCGCGCTGGCGGAAACGCCCCAGCCGACGCCGCCCGCGCTCGAGCTCAAGCTGGCCGATGCCGCTCCCGTCCCCGCTATGGGGGCCGCGCCTCCGAGCGATCAGCTCACGCCCGACCATCCCATGCCGCGCCAGGTCGATGTGGAGACGCTTCTGGCGGCCGCACCGGCCGCCAGCAACGCGGTTGCCGCCTCCGTACCGCCGGCGACCCCGGTCGCCATTCCCATGACCAAGGCGGGTGAGGACGGGCGGGGGTGGACGACAACCTGGCTCGGCGTACTGCTGATCAGTTTGGGGTTCGTCTCCCTCCTCAGCTCGAGCCGGACCGTTCGGGGGACCGTGCTGGTCGGGCGATCTCTTGATCGGAGGACGGATTCCATCGCGGACGAGGGGTCCTCGTCATTCGCCTTCAGTCGGAAGACGTTCGATCTGCCGGCGGCCGAGCCGGAGCTGCCGTCGCGCGCCGCCTAGCACTGCGGGCAGGCTGCGTCCACCGAGCGGACCGGACGCATGGCCCGCGGATCCGGAAGCAGATGGAGCATCCGTGCGAGTTCGCCCGGCACAGCCCTCCCCGCGCATCACCGCGTTCGCGCTGAAGCGCGGGCGCAACGTCTTCCGCAGCGACGAAGGGCACTCGAGAACGCGCCGAATAGTTCGACCGCGCGGTCGCCGCCTTCAGCCTTTCGCTCAAACGCGTACAGCGTCCTGTCGATGGTCAGCGGTCCTTGATCTTCAGCCGAGCCGTTGGGGCGCCCGGCACGGTGGGGACCTTCGGCCCTCTTCGAGACGATGCCCTCAGGTGGAGGCGGATTTCAGCAGCATCACTTACCAGAGCAAACGCCTCCGCGCCGCTCGGAGAGAGTTCGACGTCGGTTACTCTCCCTCCGCCAGTCCCTTGGTGTCCGGACCGTGTACGTCAGCGGACCTGCAATTCCCCCGCAGGCCGATTGTTCAACACTGCGTCGGCCAACGGCCACGGAACCGTCGTGTACCCGTTGCAAACAGTGCGCCCCATTAGGCGACGCGAATGACAATCGGGCGGCATTGATGGCGCGCTCCATTTACTGATTGGAGGATGTCGGTTTCACTTTCGATTTTCGTTCAATTGGACTCGCGCCCCGATATTTTCTCGCTATCCTCGCCAAGCATGAAACTGGTTTTTCTCCATGGTTCGCCTGCAGTCGGCAAGCTGACGGTCGCAAAAGCGCTGCTTCGAAAGGTATCGGGGCGGCTGTTTGACAATCACGCGGCAATCGATTTGGCGCGTACGGTCTTCGACTTCGGCGCTCCCGGATTCTGGGAGCTGGTACATAGCGTCAGGTGCTCGGCCATTGACGCAGCCGCAGAGCACGGCGTTTCGCTTGTGGTCACAACCTTCTGCTACGCAGAGCCAGACGACGTCCCGCAGTACCGGGAATTCGAAGAAATCATGCAGCGACGCAACGGCGAGTTGCTTCTGGTGTTCCTGCACTGCTCCAGGGAAGAGGCCGCACGCAGAGTCGGCAATCCTGATCGAGTTGAACGGCGCAAGATGACCTCGCAGGAAGGCCTGTTCCGAGATCTTGACAATTTTAGATTTCCGCCGGTCCCACGATCTGACTGTTTCAAGCTGGATACCGAGGTAAGGTCGGCGGACTTGAACGCGCAGGAGATCGTTCGCCGCTTTGGCCTTGGCGCTCCGTCATAGCGCCACGGCGAAGCAATATTGCACATCATCGTTGTTCGTGGCCCGCCAACCCGCCGATTCCGCGCTATTGTGCGAAATGGTATCCAACGCCGTCCGGCGTTGCACCAGATGCACGTGACCGACGGCGAGGAATTGGAAGCTTGGGCGAATTCGTCTTTCGGGAAGTAAGCCATGAAAATTGGTCCGATTTCGCCGGCCTCTTCGAAAGCCGAGGCGGACCAAAGAGCTGCTGGTGCATGGTCTGGCGATCGACGGCTGCGGCAGCCAAACAACGCGATGGCGCAAGCCGCCGGGCTGCGATGCAATCAAAGGTCGAGGCCGGCGTGCCGATCGGCATTCTCGGCTATCGTGACGGCGCCCCCATCGCCTGGTGTTCGATCGCGCCTCGCGACACCTACCGCCATCTCGGGGGCCTTGATGATTTCGAAACGCCTGAACGAGTCTGGGCGTTGGCGTGCTTCTTCATCAAGCGAGAGTATCGCGGCCACGGGATCTCGAAAAAGTTGCTTCTGGCAGCCGTTGACCATGCCGCGCGCAATGGCGCGACCATGGTGGAAGCCTACCCTGTCGATCCGGATTCTCCGAGCTATCGCTTCATGGGCTTTGTCGAAACCTTCAGCGAAGCCGGCTTTCAGAAGGTAGGACGGGCCGGTCAACGGCGTCACGTCATGCGCTTTCCTGTCCTCCGTTGACCAGAGCCGATCATATGGTTGCAGAACATCCCAAGGGAGCCATAACCGTGTACATCGCAGGATTCGTGATTCCCGTGCCCGAGGAAAAGCTGGAGGCCTATCGCAAGTGGGCCGAGAACGGGGCGGCAATTTTCAAGGAATATGGATGCATCGAGATCGTCGATTCGTGGGAGGATAACGTCCCCAGTGGCAAATATACGGACTTCCGCCGCGCCGTCGATGCGAAGGATGGCGAGAAGATCGTCTTCTCGTGGCAGGTGTGGCCCGACAAGGCGACCCTCGATTCTGCCGAAGCAAAAATGCGCGAGGACGCGCGTTTTGAGGTTTCGGGTGAAATTCCGTTCGACCCGAAGCGCCTTATCCTTGGCTGCTTCAAGCCGATCCACGCGATGGGCCGCGAGTGAATGGCGAAGCTGGAATGGGTGCGGCAGGGTGGTGGTGGCTCGCGCAGGGGCAATAACCGCGATTTCTTCTTTTCGATTTCCAACACCAGGTCATTGGACGTTTTCGTGCGCTGCAGCAGGATGAGGTCCCGCGCGGTCCGGGTCGACGATGGGCTGTTTCGGCCTCGCGGCGGCTCAGGCCCGGCCTCGGCAGGCGCCGGACCAGGCAGGCCGACGCACAAAGGGTTCGAAACCAGTCCCTCTCCCTCCGCCACCCGCCGGCGCGCTTCACGGGACCAGGCCCGTGGCCTTCCAAGTGTCGTCGTTTCGGGTGGTAGATCACCTGGGTGACGTCCTCGGGTCGCTCCCCATATTCCGGCAGGTTCGGGCGGCGGCGAGGAGCAAATTCGACTTTTTTCCACCCGCGCTGCGGCGTCACACGGGCGTCGTCTTGGCGGCGCTCCGTGCGCGCTTTGGTGGATCGAGCATCGGACTCTTGCGGACGGGCTGCTGATTCCGCCCATTAAGCGTGCAAGGTCTTGGTTCGGTTCGCGCCAAGCTTCAAAGCGGCCTTTCGTCGCTATTGACCAATCGCCATCAGCCATATTCAGATGACCCACAAGATCAAATAGGCGGGAAACGAACAACGTGCAATTTCTCCTCAAGATCAGGCGCGACTACTATGCCGGCGCCCTGATGATGTTGATCGGGTTGATCGTGGTGAACGAGGGCCGCACCTATCAACTCGGGACGCTGCAAAGGATGGGCCCCGGATACTTTCCGGTCGCGCTTGGCGCCCTCCTGGTCTTTCTCGGCATGCTGATCGCCGGCACAGCGTCGACCGGCGGTGCCGAGGAGCAGGAAGCCATGCCCCACGCCGAATGGCGCGGCTGGTTCTGCATCATCGCGGGGCCGGCGTTGTTCATCGTGTTCGGCAAATACTTTGGCCTGATGCCGGCGACCTTTGCCTGCGTGTTCGTCTCGGCCCTTGGCGACCGTGATACGACGCTGAAAAGTGCCGTGATCCTGGCGGCGAGCGTGACGATCTTCGGCATCCTGCTGTTCTCGTACCTGTTGCAGGTCTCGATGCCGATCCTGAAGTGGGGCTTGTGATGATCGATACTGCATTCACCGACCTCTGGTACGGCTTCGGCGTCGCGCTCGAGCCGCATAATCTGCTCTGGTGCTTCATCGGCGTCCTGGTCGGCAACATGGTCGGTGTGTTGCCCGGCATGGGCCCGGTCGCGACCATCTCGATCCTGCTGCCGCTGACCTTCGGCATGAAGCCGGTCGCGGCGATCCTGATGCTGTCCGGCGTTTATTACGGCGCACAGTATGGCGGCGCGATCTGCTCTATCCTGCTCAATCTGCCCTGTCATCCGCCGCATGCGGTGACCTGCCTCGATGGTTACCCGCTGACCAAGCAGGGCAAGGGCGGCACCGCGCTCGGCGTCACGGTGATCTCATCGTTCGTCGGCGCCTCGTTCGGCATCACCGAGATGATCTTTCTCGCGCCGGCGCTGGTGAAGATCGCGCTGAAATTCGGACCGGCGGAAATCTGTTCGCTGATGCTGCTCGGTCTGCTGGCCGGTTCGACGCTGGCGCGCGGCTCGCCGCTCAAAGGCGTCACCATGACGGTGCTCGGCCTGATCATCGGCATCGTCGGCTCCGACATCGAGACCGGCACGCCGCGCCTGACCTTCGGCTTCGTGCAGCTCTATGATGGCGTGGAGATCGCAGCGCTGGCGCTCGGCCTGTTCGGCATCGCCGAATTCATGAAGAGCGTGAATCAAAATGTGAAGCTGGACCGCGCCTACGCCAAGGTCGGCTTCCGCGACATGTGGCCGAGCCGCACAGACCTCAAACGATCGTTTTTCCCGATGATCCGCGGCACTCTGATCGGCAGCCTGTGTGCCCTGATCCCGGGCACCGGCCCGACCATCGCCTCGTTCGTGTCCTATGCCACCGAGAAGAAGATCTCGCGCACGCCGGAAAAATTCGGCACCGGCATGATCGAGGGCGTCGCCTGCCCGGAGGCCTCGACCCATTCCTCGGTGCAGGGCGATTTCATCCCGACCATGAGTCTTGGCATCCCCGGCGACGTGGTGATGGCCTTGATCCTCGGCGCGCTGATCATCCAGGGCATCGTGCCGGGCCCGCAGTTGATCTCCGAGCATCCCGATATCTTCTGGGGTCTGATCGCGAGCTTCTGGGTCGGCAACATTCTCCTCGTGCTGCTCAACGTGCCGATGATCGGGCTGTGGGTGAAGCTGCTCGCCGTTCCCTACAAATATCTGTTTCCGAGCGCGCTGTTCTTCATCTGCATCGGCGTCTACGGCGTCAACAACGACCTGTTCCAGGTCGGGCTGACGCTGGTGATCGGGATATTCGGCTACATCCTCTTGCTGCTCGGCTTCCATCCGGCGCCGATCCTGCTCGGCTTCGTGCTCGGGCC
>Ga0070717_10003564_pt1 | contig 11154 bp, 10 predicted proteins | sample LARL113metaG_FD_71366 | JGI IMG/M metagenome (GOLD analysis project Ga0070717, IMG submission 71366) | Corn, switchgrass and miscanthus rhizosphere microbial communities from Kellogg Biological Station, Michigan, USA - LAR L11-3 metaG | ecosystem: Host-associated > Plants > Roots > Rhizosphere ...
TCAATCCTTTACGGGTGATCTACAAGGCCAACTCACGCAGACTGGACCCGATGCCAATGGCAACGTAACGACGCAGCTCAATTTGAGCATTAGCAATGGGCCGCCAGGGAATGTACAGGTAATCCTACAAGGACAATCCGGGGAACAAGGTGGAGGTATTGAAACTAGTTAACCCGATGTGCAAGTTATTTTGAGTCGGATGGTGGGAAGTTTCACTGTTTATTTTCGCTTCTCCCGACGGGAGATTGTGAAAATAACCCTGCACTTGGCGTTAACTATCTCTTAAATCGGAAGCTTTCTTTCTTGTAGCTCTGGCACGTTTTTCGAATACCCTAGCTTCCTGAATTCGTTGCACCTTTCGTAAGAGGACTGCATATCCACTAAGCGTAGATGCAGTCTCAGGATGCTCAGGGCCTAGCACTTTCTCACGAATGGCTAATGCACGTTGGTAGCAGGTCTCAGCTTGCTCATACTTCCCTTGCTCTCGGTAGAGCCCTGCTATGCTATGCAGGCTCTTAGCAGTGTCAGGATGCTCAGGGCCAAATGTTTTCTCGCGAATCGCAAGCTCACGTTGATGGAAAGTTTCAGCTTGCTCATATTTGCCCTGATCTTCGTAAAGATGAGCTAGAAAGTGTAGGGTAGTGGCAGTGCCCGGATGCTCAGGCCCCTGTGTTTTCTCTCGGATAGCTAATGCATGCTGGTAGAAGATCTCAGCCTCCTGATATTGAACACTCTCATCAAGATATCGTCCCACTTTGGTGAGCAAATCTGCCACCTCTGCAAAAGCCAACCCCCATTGATCTAAAAGTTCAACACAGACTTGGATATGTGGTATGTATTGTTGGCATCGTTGCCAATTTGCATAATCCGTCTCTGGGAAAGCGAGATTAATCGCGCTGATCACTCGTTTTACCCAGAGTTTCTGTTTACTTGGACTCATACTATGCCTAACAACTGCTTGAACCAGCCGATGAACAGTAAATGTATGACCAGGATTGCGGTGTACAAGAGAATACGTGTGTAAAGTACTGATTGCGTCGTTCAAGAGAAGCGGATCCTTTGCAACCTTTTTCAGAGTGCCACCGAGAGTAGAAAAACCTTGAGTAAGAATATCTTCTGGGATTGCGTCGGAATTGAGGAAAGCAAACACCTGCATGATATCTGTAGCGGCAGGATTTGCTAGATGCACCTTCTCAAAGGAGAGCGACAAAGTGGTAGTTACAGAATCGGGATGATTCGTGATTGATTTACCTCGCCGCTTCAAGAGCTCGTTTTGTCGTGTTCTGAACAGGAGCAGGTAATCAGCCAAACTACACCTTGTTTCTTCGATGTAAGCCCCTGCTTGATCCAGCGCAAGAGGCAGTCCTTCTACTTTCTGAACAATCTCAAAAGCCGTCTGCCGATCTTCCGTAGAAGCAGAAGTCAAAGGCGCTTGAAGATCTAATATCTTTGCACGGCATAGCAGAAAAAGAGCACCTTCCTTATCATCCATTTCCTTTATCTCCAAGCATTGGGCGACGGTACCTGTGATTGGCGAATTTGTCGTCATTAAGATATGGCCCCTTTCCCCGAAGCGAAGAAAGTCCCCTATCATGGAAAGATCATTGACGTTGTCGAAGATGAGAAGCCAGCCAAGATGGTTATGTAACCAGTACTTGATTGTTTGGATGATATGCTGAGAATCACTTTCCTGCTTGTCAATTAAGTGTAATAGCTGTGTGAGACTCACAAAGTTCGACACCAGGGTTTCATACGAATCAGCGTTGATCCACAAGATATGTTCATAGACATTTTGGTTACGAAACGCGTACTCCACCGCTATTTGAGTCTTGCCTATCCCCCCCAATCCACTGATTGCCTGCGGTAGCGGCAAAGAGGCTCTATTCTCATCTAACAAATTTTGATAAAGATTAGCCAATACGTTTTCACGACCAGTAAAGAAAGCATTACGTTCATAGGGGACCATATTCACAGGAACGACAAACGAATCGGTTCTCTCTTCAGATGGTGCATTAGCAGTTGCCTGACGCAAAATGGCATCACTCAAAGTGGGTAGATCGGGGGTGAGGTTAAAATTCAGAACATTAACGTTTGCAGCCCCCTTACCATCAGTTTGAGCATTGTAACTTCCTGTTATGCTCTGACTAGCTGTTGGATCATGAGACATCACTGCTCCTTAGTATGATTGATGTTGACTGATGCACTTCCACTTCCCTGAACCTGGGCATTATAGTTGCCAACAATGCTTTGTATGTAATGCTTTCCACTTGGTTGCGCTTGAAGCTGGTTGAGCAGGGCTTGTGCAGCTTGCAGGATCTCTGTATCCTGGTCGAGATGTTCTTGGATCAAGACTTTTTTGAGGGGAGCTTGCCAGGTCTCTGGGTCGGTTTCATATTCAGCCAACGCGACCTCGGCACTGGCTTTGCCTGCAAACTTGTGCTTGAGAAGGGCTTTGAGTCCAGCGTATGCGTCTTTGATGGCGTCAGTGACGACGGATTGACTTCCAGCTGCTGCACCAGCGGTTAATGCAGTGACAATGAGGGTTACCGGATCCATTTTATTCTCTCCTCTTTGAAGTTGCTATAAAAAATCGATCTCTCTCAAAGAGAACGAGCATATTGATTAAATCCGAGATCAATCATGTGTAGGCGAATAGGCTGATTATAAACCTTCTTACTATAAAACACAATAATGTAGGTATCTGGATCAAAGAAAAGTAGGACATGGGTATGCGGCGGGGCAAGTGAACTAATGGACAGCGAGAAGCAATGCATCGAGCAGCCTCCACAATGAGTATGAACTTTTATGAGTTCTACTGTCTAGTAACTGAATTGTCAGGTGCGTAAAGAAGCAGATTATCCCTATGTGACATCCAACATCCAGCCCAAAATAACTTGCACACCGGGTTAGTTACTGAAAATATAGCGTTTTATAGCGTTCTATAACGTTCTATTGCAGGATTTTGTGTTCTGACAGACTGCTTTTTACTTCCGTCATTTGATGCATTCTCGGCAGTTGAGATTTTCTGCCGTTGTTTCCATTCTTCAAGCGCCCGCTTGTATCCTCTGAGCCATCTCGTGTCTGAATTGTCCACGCCTAGCTCGTACGCTATCCTCCCAGTTCCTCGTTTCTCCCCCTGAGTGAACTTTGCGCTTTCAAGGATGTGCTGACCATTGGATGTTCCGGCTATCGCATGGAATTTGGTGATTTCTATGCCTTTTGCTCCCCAGGATTGGAGTATCTTGAGCAGGTTGACAATTATCAATCGACCGTATTCCTTGCGTTTCTGAGGGGGAACGGTTGGTGTTGTCACCATGTCCATAAGAAGCACCTCTATTGATTTCCCTGGCACGAGTTGCTCTATATCGTCTGGGTCTATTTGCCAGCCCCTCATCTCGCCTTTCATAAAGGCGGTGATCGCTTCCTTTTTTAAGGGGAAAATGGTTATGTATGCTACAAGTTTTCCTTGATCGTAGAGGTGGTAGTCCCCTTCGGGGTTATGCTCTAGATAGACTTTTCGTGGCATTAGGATGATCTCGATTGGTGGTGAGGACATCGAGCAGCATATCGAGCCGTAGAGCCACGCGGGAAGCGCGGAGAGACAAGCAACGGATCTCACGCGGATGGCGGTTGTCCGCGTGGACCTTTCGGGCCTGGTTTGCGGTTCTGGCTCAAGAACTGCTCGAGGGAATCAGTATAGATGAACCATTCCTTGGTACTTGGATAGCGAAACCCCTCAAGCTTGTGCGCTCGCAGAAGATAGGAAAAGTAGCTGCGGGTCAGTCCCGTTTGCGAGACCGCCTGGGCCACGGTCAGATGAGGGCGGTTGGTATCAATCGTGTTCATAGGGAAAGCATAGCATAAATACTTGACACTAGCAAATTATTTGACAGTGTGCTATAATTTTAACGAGAGTTGAACAGGTGTCCGAGAGGAACGCGATCATGAGCATGCAGACAAAGCAAAAAGCCCGCACAAACAAGAAAAAGAAATCGACATCAGAACCGCGCCACATCACGCGTGCAGTAACCCACATCCGTTTACAAGAGGCGAATGGGGAAAGCTTGCAGCCCTTGATGCTCTTGCCTCCGTCTACATTGGCCTCTGTCAACGATATGTGACGTTATTTTGTACAGAAGAGCCTCCAAACAAGCTACGCGATCCGCTCTATGAGACAGAACTTTCTGAGCGGTGGCATCGGTGCGCCATCATGCAAGCAGCAGGGATCGCCAAATCATGGAGAAGCAATCGAGCAAACGCATTGCGTGATTACGAGAAAGAGCAAGAGAGGTACAAGGAGAGATTCGCCTTGTACCAGAAGCAGCAGGAACGAGGCGAGTTAGAAGAGGGTGAAGAAGAGATCCGAGAACCGAAAGCTCCTGTATGGCAGGAATGGAATATCCCGACGCTTCGAGAGTGGTGCCTACAGACAAACGCCAATGTAGCAAAGCTTGAGCTATCAGAAGAGAGCACGTTTGACTACTGGTTGACCGTTGCGACTCTTGAAAAGGGGCATCCGATCAAGATCCCCGTCTTGCTTGCAGATTATCATAAAGAAGCACTCAAAGATCGCGTGCTCAATAGCAGTGTATCCCTTAACAAGCGGAGTGGTGATTGGTGGTTAACCGTAACCTACGATGAGGAAATAGCCGTCTCAACTCCATTAGATGCGCCTGTAGTAGGGATAGATGTCGGGATAGCGAACTTCATCACCACCAGTACAGGCAAACACTACGGTACGATGCATGGCAAGCTGAAAGCGAAACATAAGAGAGATAGGGCAAAACGTCGAAGGAAGGCAAAGCTCCGCGCTTGTCTGGAAAGAAAGGGCGTGAAAAAGCTTCCCTCCACATCTTCACGCACTGGACAGAAATTGATCCGACAGACCAGACAAGAAATCAATCGAGCAGTCAATGAGTGTTTCAATGATGAGGAACACCAAGGCGTCCAGTTTGCCTATGAACAGTTATCGGTCGCTTCGATGAGGTTCAAGGCACGTGCGATGAACAGTTACTTACGAGCATCGAACCTTGCTCATATTCCACAGCAAATAAAGTGGAAGGGAGATATACGAGGAGTGCTAGCTACTCCGGTCAATTGTGCGTATTCGTCCCAAGAGTGCAGCGTGTGCCATTATACGGACCGCAAGAATAGACCAGACCAACAAACGTTTTGTTGTAAGGTATGCGGTTTCCAGACACATGCTGATATCAATGGAGCAGTGAATGTAGCCCTCCGTAAGGGAGACAGAGCACTGCAAGCGTGCAAAGACCGAAAAGCGATCAAGGCCCTACTCATGAAACGACATGAGTGGTGGAAACAGGAACATGGTCTGAGTGAGAGCCAACCGACAAAACGGAGACGAGGAAAGCAATCAAAAGATCAGAATCGGAGCCTGACTTCGAGGAAGGCAAGAACTTCCTCCAATGGTTCCCTTTCTTCTTTAGTTATTCCTCTCGGTATCCGTTGAGTAGCTCTTCTGCCATGTCACATGGGTTGCCCGTAGTGTTAACCCGCCGCCTAGTCGGTTGCTTCGTAAACAGGCGTAGCTTAAGGCAGAATCATGGAAAGTAAGCTCATGTGATACTTGTCCATAGTTTTTGCAACTATGCACTCAAAGCACCTGATATGCTTCAACTTGCCGTTGCTGCCAGACGACGCTACCGTTCTGAGCGTCAAGGGCGAAAGTGGCCAGTGTGTAGGTAGTTCTGGAGAGAAGCACGTTGACGACAGAAAGAACCAAGAGTGTGACACGGCCTGGTGGGACAGCATTGGTAACAATCTCCTGATAGGCAAAGTAGAGTACATTGCCAACGAGCAAGGCGGGAGCCACAGTGATCATGGTGTCAATACCCCCGGCCGGGACAACAGTGCTGGGCGAGGGAGTCGGAATGGAGCGCTGCCACGCGAGACTTCCATCAGCTATGTGAAGCGCAAAAATCGTGTTAGTTCTAGAACTCTGGCTGAATGGTTGGGTAAAGACCAGGCCCTGGGATTCGCCGAGAACCTGGAACGTCTCGAAATGCGTTGATGGAGAGGGTTCGCCGAAGTTATGCTGCCAGAGAGATTGACCGTCGGTGGTGCGCAGGGAAGTCAGGCAGGGACACGCTTGATTCTGGGCGTTTTGCCGGCTTTGCATGATATAGACGTTGTGCGATGTAAGGAAAATCTTTCCCTCACTGGCCACTTTATGCTGTTGCCAGAGTAGCGCACCGCTTTCGATGCTTCTAGCAGAGACGCCATATTGATTCACGATCAAGAAAAGGTCGCTATTCTCTTGCGAGCTAATGAAATAATCCTGCTCGCCAGTTGGTAGCATAACCTGCCAGAGTTGGCGGCCATTTGCCGGGTTGAAGGCAGAGAGGGTAGTGCTAGAGGTCTGGAGGATGATCGGGCCGTGGATCAAGTATCGGCCGAGGTCACCAGAGGCATTCGGAATTTGGGGCACCGTCCAGATAAGGGAGCCATCGCCTGAGCGCAAGGCAATGTAACGACCTGGAGGGGTAGTGTTGTCCCACACGGAAATATAAACGATGCCATCGCTTATCCGAGGTGGCGCTATATAACACGCGGAACACCTATATTGCCAGAGCTGATGGCCATTGAGGGCATCTAATGCCCCTAGCATTCCTGGACGCGCTGAGGCGTCGAGGCTGAAATAGATGATTCCATCGACCAACTGTACACTGCCGATCTCTTTATTTACTGCATATGACCAGAGCTTGCTACCATCGCTTTCTCTTGTCGCCTGAATGGTTCTGTATGGATAAGAGGTATAGGTGGTATAAAGGATGCCCTGATAGGAGCCAAAGGGGTCTGTCGATGTCTTTTGCATGAAAGAGCCGTCGCTGGTGCGCAGGATATAGGCGTTGGGAGTTACATGCTCATAGAGCTGGTTTTGCAAAACAGAGAGAGAAATGCCAGTGGGATTATAGGGGTTGAAGGCGGCAGGAGGAGCTGCATAGAGCGCTTTCAGTGTGGGTAGCAACCCCTGGGTGAGACCGGTCTCGGTGAGAAGTTGCAGGCCCACCAGCGCGGCCAGGAGCGGGACAAAGAGCGCGTAGTGCCAGAAACCCATGCGTTTGTGCTGCTGGGGAACATATTCCGGCCAGAGAGTTTTTTGCGTGTGACGGGTCAGCATAGCGCCAATCAGTCCCCCAAACCATGCGCCAACAAGCGCAATCACGAATCCGGCAAGATTGAGCAGAACCAGGCCGATAAACCAGGCAGCGATGGAAAAGAACAAACGGAAACCGGAGAAGCCGGTCCCTTGAAAGTGGGTATTACCTAGCAGAAAACCCGCGGAGATGTACAGAAGGACATTGGTAAGGATTGCCAGGGCGGCGCAGGTCAGTCCGGTCTGCCAGCCAATATTTCGAGCGTTCTGTGTCTGATCGGCTTTCGCTGCTGTATAGAGACGGGCGAAGAAGGGGACAAGCAGGTAGAGCAGGATGATAGGGAGCAAAAAATATCCCGCAAAATCAGGGAAGAGCAGGCTCTGAAGCACTACCTGCGCAGTGCTCAGAAGGATGCCGAGTAGCACACCAGGGGGAAAGCCCAACCAATGGAAGCGGGCAGTGGGAAAATCCATTTCCTCTCCTCTCCAATAAAAGCATCTATTATGGAGCGGGTTGTTACATCACTGTATCATCATACGCCTCTGCCGGTCTGGTATCTCACAGAAATGGGAGACCATCTCGATTCGACGCCAGGTACCCCAGGTGCTAGAATGACTGAGGACACGCGGAGAATAGCTACGAAGGAAGATCAACATGTATACGGATCAACCATTGCAAGATTACCTGCATGCCCTGGCGTCGGAGAATTCGACTCCAGGAGGCGGTTCGGCGGCAGCATTAAGCGGTGCAATGGGCGCGGCCCTTGCCAGCATGGTTTGCCGGCTCACACTGGGTAAAGAGGCGTATGCAGGTGTACGGCAGGAAATTGAGGAGCTACTGAGGCGGGCCGAGAATCTGCGCTCGCGTTTCCAGCAGCTTTTTCAGGAAGATATCGAGGCTTACGGCCGGCTCTCGGCGAGTTATAAGTTGCCACGCGAGACGAGCGAAGAACGAGCAGTCCGCAGCGCCGCTATTCAGGAGCAACTCGTTGCGGCGGCGCTGGTACCGCTTGAAGTTGCAGAACGAGCAGCCGAGCTGGTCCAGTGCTGCCAGCGGATTGCAGAGATTGGCAATGCTGCTGTATTGAGTGATGTTGCGATAGGAGCGATACTGGCCTCTGGCGCGGGAGAAGGTGCGGCCCTGCTGGTAAGGTTCAATTTACGAGCGATGAAGAACGATGAACTGGTAGCCGGCTTAGGAAAGCGTCTCAGCGGGGCGCTGGCTCTCATCTCGGAGGGTAGGCAGCGGGTTACAGCTATTGTGGGGGAGAGGGCGTGACGGCAAAAATCCTGGATGGGCGTGCAATGGGGGCGGAGATCAAGTCGGAGCTGCGGGCAGGCATCGAACAGTATGTACGTGAGCAGGGTCGCGCGCCGGGCCTGGTGATTGTGCGCGTAGGTGGCGATGCAGCATCAGGGGTGTACAGCAAAGCACTACTAAGGGTTGCCGATGAGGTCGGGCTGCTGGCGCGACTGGAGCAGTTACCCACGCGGACATCGCCTGATGAGCTGCGAGCATTGTTGCTTCAATTGAATTGTGATCAGACTGTACAGGGCATCATTGTGCAGATGCCTTTGCCCGGTCATCTTTCACAGAAGATGGTGGCGGATACGGTGATCTCGAGTAAAGACATCGATGGTATCAGCCCTCGCAGCGCGGGTAATCTCTTCCTGGGCTTGCCGAGTTTTCTGCCCGCGACTGTGGCTGCGGTGATGGAGATGCTCGAGCGCAATAACACTCAGCTTGCAGGCAGGCGAGCCGTTGTCATTTCGCGCAGTAACGTTGTAGGTAAACCGCTGGCGATGATGCTGTTGCAAAGAAATGCGACGGTAACCGTGTGCCATTCACGTACTGTCAATCTGCCGGGTTTTACGCGCCAGGCCGACATCCTTGTCGCGGCGGCCGGTCACGCCAACATGATCACTGCCGGTATGGTGCGTCCTGGTGCTGTGGTAATCGATGTGGGTATCAATGAGTTACCGGGAGGTGGTATAGTAGGGGATGTCGATTTTGCTGCGGTGAGCGAGGTGGCGGGAGCGATTACACCTACTCCTGGAGGTGTTGGGCCACTGACCAATATCCTGTTGCTGAAGCAGTGTATGCAGGCTGCGTGGCAGGAGGTGAGAGGAGAACCATAGTGGGATAGGTGTAACGGTGTGGGGATCGAAATGAAGCGGCTTGAAGACAATGCTGTCACAAGCCGCTTCATCGTTTGCTGCCGCTACGCTTTTCCAGCTCGGCGACGGCGGGCGGCAGCAGCGTTGCGACGACGTTCGCGCTTTCGTTCCAGGTTTGTAGCACGTTCTCGCCCATCCTCCCTGTCTTCTGTGTACCCGGTGACAGCGCTTGTGCCATTACTCTTCGCGGTTGGAGTAGAAGATTGGGTGCGGGACTGAGCACGAATGGCGCGCGCGTTCATAATGCCCTGGCGAATGACGAGGCCGGCGAGAATGGCCGCTGCAAGCAGCAGGATAAGGTAGAAAGGAACGACTACATTGTTGAGACCCCGAGGAAGCGAATTACTTCTGACCGCGCTGCTGATGATAAAGACGAGCGCGAGAAGAATGTACTCAATGCCGGTCAGTACATTAATCTGTTTATACCATTTGATAAGCGTTCCGCGTGCTCGTGCCTCGCCTATGCGCTTGTAACCGGAAAATACGTTATAGCTTCCAAGGAGGATGAAGACAACGCTAAAAAGGGTGAGTATGGTTGGATTGTTCATATGCTATGAAATCCTCCTGCGTTGAGATACGGGTAATGGTCCTGCCAAATAGTATACATTACTGATACTGAATGATGACAGTCTCTGATGCTTGTACAAGACCGGCATACACCGAGACGTGGTATTGACCCCCCAGCTGAACACCGCGACACTGCAATACCAGGACCTGTGTATCGCCCGGTTGGCCCGATGGCTTTAAAGTATTTTTCTCCATAGGCTGGCCAGACTGCCGATCCACGAACGAGATATTCTTGTTAAGATCGGGGTTTACCGTCCAGTTAATGTACGCACTACCCAGGTTGATCAGTGTCAATGTCACCGGTCCGCCACCTACACCAGAGTTGCACGCAGTTCCGTGAGCAACAAGAGGGCTAGGACTAAATACCATCTCGGATGTAGCATCTGTTATCTGCAATTGTACAGGAAGTGTCAACTGTTGGTTGTTGTTGATCGTGAATATGATTTGCCCGGTGTAATAAGGTTTTGTGGGTAGGTTGCTGGTTAAACCAACGATATTCGCGCTGATGAGCAGGGTATGGGGTTCGGAGATATTCAGCACGCCAAAGGTGTTGTGGTCGTTAATGTTTAACCAGCTCAGGTTCTTGTTGGCGGAGGTTGTGGCAGACCACGTTAAAGAGGGCGCGCCGCTGGTGTTAGTAATGGTGATGGGCTGCGGGGCGGGATTCGGTTGACCTGCTACGGCCTTAAAGGTGAGCTTTTGGACGGGTTTACCGCCTGTTGTCACAGACAGGTCGGGGCTGGTTGTCACAGGGGTGCCCGCGGGAACGACCTGTATCGTCAGGTAAGCGCCCTGGTTGCCGCTGCGATCTGCTGCCTCGATCGTGTGGGTACCCGTCGTCCAGTCGCTGCCGATGGTGAGCGCCACATCGAATGCTCCCTGGTTATCGGCATGGGTAGCGCCACTTGCACCCGTGATAGGGCTAGTCGTGTCGAGTAGGAAGGTAATGGCATCGTTGGGACCGAAATGGTCCCCATGCAGGTGGATTACCTGGCCGCTAGCGAAAGTTCCGCTTGGATTTCTCTGTAGAGTGAGAGAGGGTTGTGCGGTGTTTGCTGGCGGTACGACCTGCGCTGCTCCAACTGGGGAATTGGGCAGGTAGGTCGAGACGATATAAGCTCCCAGACCCGCAATGATGCAAATCAACAAAAAGAGCGTGATCCAGAATCTGAAATTGGTACTGCGCCCATCGTTCCTGGTCCTGGCGATGGCACGCATGCGTGCAAAGCTACGTTGCATGGCCATGAGTGGCATAGGCACAGCCGCATGACCTCTTGAGACGTCTTCGGCTG
>Ga0070717_10003565_pt1 | contig 11154 bp, 9 predicted proteins | sample LARL113metaG_FD_71366 | JGI IMG/M metagenome (GOLD analysis project Ga0070717, IMG submission 71366) | Corn, switchgrass and miscanthus rhizosphere microbial communities from Kellogg Biological Station, Michigan, USA - LAR L11-3 metaG | ecosystem: Host-associated > Plants > Roots > Rhizosphere ...
CGCAGCTCACGCCGTGGAGCAAGGTCACCCAGCTCGAGGCCTCGCACTTCGACGACGCGACCGTGTACGCCTCGGTCAGCCGGTTCCGCGTCGACGACCTGGCGCCGTATCTCTACAAGACCCACGATCGCGGCAAGACCTGGACGGTGATCTCCGGAGGTCTGCCGCCCGGGCCGGTGAACGCGGTGCGCGAGGATCCGGTGCGCAAGGGCCTGCTGTACGCCAGCACCGAGAACGCGGTGTGGGTGTCGTTCGACGAGGGCGCGAGCTGGCAGTCGCTGCAGGCCAACCTGCCGCACAGCTCGGTCCGCGATCTGGTGGTGTACGGCGCCGATCTGATCGTCGCGACCCACGGCCGCGGGTTCTGGATCATGGACGACATCACGCCGCTGCGGCAGGTCGCGGCGGGGCTGCCCGACACGCTGTTCAAGCCGGCGCCGGCGGTCCGCGCCCAGCGCAGCGCGTACCCCGACACGCCGGTGCCCGAGGACGAGCCGCACGCCGCCAACCCGCCCGCCGGCGCGGTGATCGACTACGTGCTCGCGCAGCCGGCGGATCGCGTGACGCTCGAGATCAGCGACGCGCGCGGCGCGCTGATCCGGCGCTACGCGAGCGACGACCCGCCGGACCTGCGCGACGACGAGATCGCGCGCCAGCTGATCCCGGCGTGGTGGCTGCGGCCGCACACGACGCTCGCGACCAGCGCCGGCGGTCACCGCTGGATCTGGGACCTGCGCGGCGAGCGGCCGCTGGTCGATAGCTACGAGTATCCGATCAGCGCCGTGCCGCACGACACGCCGCGCGTCCCCGAAGGGCCGCGGGTCGCGCCCGGCATGTACACCGTGAAGCTCGTGGTGCGCGGCAAGACGCTGAGCGCGCCGCTCGAGGTCAAGCTCGATCCGCGGGTCAAGCTGGCGCCGGCGGCGGTCGCGCAGCAGCACCAGCTCGAGGCCCAGCTCGCGGCGCTGGTCACGCGCAGCTCGCAGCTGGTGCTGCGCGCGCAGTCGACCCTCGATCAGCTCGGCAAGCTGACCGCGCCGCCGATCAAGGGCGAGGCCAGCGCGCTCGCCGGCAAGCTGACGGTGCTGCTGTCGGGCGCCAAGTCGGCCGACCGCGATCGCCCGCAGCCGGCGACGTTGAGCGCGGTCAACGGGACGCTGACCACGCTGTACAAGATGATGGACGTCGACGCCGCGCCGACCCGCGCGCAGCTCGCCGAGGCCGCCCAGGCCGAGCGCGCCCTGGGCGAGCTCGCCAAGACGTCGAGCACGCTCGAGGCGGCGGACCTCGCGAGGCTGAATGCCTCACTCACGGCGGCCCACCTGCCGGTCGTGCGCCCGGAGCTGGCGCCGGAGACCCACCAGGCGGCGGGCAACGAGGAGTAATCCGGCGCGAGAGCCCGCCGGAGAATAGGATGCGACCTCGGCACGTCGCAGGGTGATGCAGCCACGCGCGCCTGGCCCGGCCGCAGCCGGCGCGCTTTATGTGCTATCTCCCAAGAGCTTGTTCGCCGCGCATCGCACACACGCCAGGTCCGGCCGGATGACGATCCGCGCGGCCGCGCGTGTCCACGCGGCGCTGCTCGCGATCGCGTTCGTGCTGTCGAGCCTCGCCGGGCTGGCGCACGAGTCGACCACGCGCCACGTCCAGTGCGCCGAGCACGGCGAGCAGATCCACAGCGACGCGCTCGCGGTCAGCGCCGGTACGCTCGACGCGCGCGACGCGGCGCCGGCGGTCCAGCGCCAGCCGGCGACGGCGATCCACGGTCACGAGCACTGCTTGATGGCGTCCGCGACCCGCGCGTCGCGGATCGCGCCGACCCCGCCGTCGATCGGCGCGACGCTCGTCGCGAGCGCCGCGCCTCCCGCGATCCTCCCGCGCGCCGACGTCGTTCGCGACGTCGCGCTGTACCGCACGGCACCCAAGACCTCGCCACCGGCGTAGCGCGGCGCACCCGCGCCACGTGCGTCTGTTGGCCGACCGGCACCGCCGGTCGAATCGCGGCGACCTCATGGGCGCCGTCCTGGTCTTCTCGAGGTGTCTCCGTGCGAGCTGCGCTCTCTGCGTTCTCTGTCTTGTTCCTGGCCCGCCTCGCTGCCCCGGCAGCGGCGCAGCCTGCCCCCACCGATCCCAAACCCGCCGACAAGCCGGCCGCGCCGGTCACGCTCGACCTGCGGATCAAGGCGCTCGAGGCCGACCTCGAGGACGTCAAAGGCGCGAACGAGGACCTCAAGTCCGAGCTCGCCGACCTCAAGGCCCAGCAGGCCGCGAGCAAGCCGCCGACGTCGCTCAACGCGCTCAACCCGCAGATCACCGCGTTCATCAACGGCGCGATGCGGATCGACAGCAAGCAGGTCGTGACCCCGACCGGCGTCGCGATCGACGATCGCCCGTTCCTGCGCACCGCCGAGTTCGACTTCCGCGCCGCGGTCGATCCGTACGCCGACGCGGTCGCGATCCTCGCGCTCGAGGACGAGGCCGGCACCGGGTTCGGCGCCGATCTCGAAGAAGGCTACGTCGTCATCAAGCGCCTGCCGATCCTCGAGTCGGCGCCGCTCGGCTTGAAGCTCAAGCTCGGCCGGTTTCGCGCCCCGATCGGCGCGATCAACCAGATGCACATGCACGACATGCCGTGGACCACCCGCCCGCTGGCGATCTCGCGGTTGCTCGGCACCGAGAACGGCGAGTTCTTCGAGTCGGGCTTCAACCCGGTCGGCGCCGACGCCCAGATCCTGCTGCCGGAGATCATCCCCGGCGCGGTGATGGAGCTCAACGCCGACGTGGTCGACGGCGGCACGATCGCGATCTCCGACGGCAAGCACGACCACCCCGGCTACCTCGGCCACTACAACCTGTTCTTCACCGCGCACGACACCCACGACTTCAACTTCGGCGTGTCGGGCTACTACGAGGGCGGCGCGCACCGCGCGGGCCTGCTGTCGCTCGACGCGCTGTACAAGTGGAAGCCGCTGGCGGCCGGCGAGTTCCACTCGGTCGTGGTCGGCGGCGAGCTGTTCTACGCCAACCGCAAATTCGCGCTCGACGCCAACGGCGACGGCGTGCCGGACGGCGAGAAGCAGGCCAGCCCGATCGCCGGCTACGGCTTCGCGCAGGTCCAGCTGTCCTGGCACGTCTACCTCGGCGGCCGCTACGACTACGTCCAGGACATCACGACGCCGAGCCTGACCACGCAGGTCGCGGCCGGTTACCTCAGCTACTACACCTCGGAGTTCCTCCGGTTCCGCGCGGGCTACGAGCACCGCTGGAGCGACCTCCCCGCCGACGACGGCGTCCACTCGTTCATCGCCGAGGTCAACGTGGTCTTCGGCTCGCACCCCACTGAGCCCTACTGGGTCAATCGTTGATTGGAGATGTCATGATCAAGCTCATCACCATCTGCGTCGCGCTCGCCATGTCGACCACCGCCGCGCTGGCGGCGCCCAAGAAGGTCGAGGTCGTCACGACATTGAACGTCCTGGCCGGCATCACGCGCGAGGTCGGCGGCGACCGCGTCAACGTGATGTCGCTCGCCAAGCCCAACCAGGATCCGCACACGCTGGTCGCCAAGCCGACGTTCAAGCTCGCGGCGAAGAACGCCAACCTGTTCGTCGAGATCGGCCTCGGCCTCGACATCTGGGGCTCGGCGGTGACCGACGCCTCGGGCAACCCCGACATCCAGACCGGCCAGAAGGGCCGCGTGATCGCCTCGGAGGGCATCGTGACCCGCGAGCTGCCGACCACGCTGTCCAAGGCGTGGGGCGATATCCACCCGTACGGCAACCCGCACGTCTGGCTCGACCCGGTCAACGCCAAGCAGATCGCCGCCAACATCGCCGCCGGCCTGACCCGCGTCGATCCCGAGAGCAAGGACGTCTACGCCAAGAACCTCAAGGCGTTCGGCGACAAGATCGATGATCAGCTGTACGGCCACGCGCTGGTCGCCGAGTACGGCGCGAGCAAGCTCGAGCGGCTGTCGCGCCGCAACGAGCTGATCGATTACCTCAAGAGCAAGAACACCTACGACAAGCTCGGTGGCTGGCTCAAGCGCGCCGAGCCGCTGCGCGGGCTCAAGATCCTCACGTACCACAAGACGTGGGTGTACTTCTGCGACCGGTTCGGCATCGAGATCAAGGGCGAGATCGAGGAGAAGCCCGGCATCCCGCCGTCGCAGGACTACCTCGCCGCGCTGATCAAGAAGATCACCGCCGAGGGCATCAAGGTGATCTTCGTCGATACGATCTACCCGACCAAGGACGGCCAGTTCATCGCCGACAAGACCGGCGTCAAGATCGTCTCGAGCCCGATCGACCTGGGCGGCGCGCCCGGCACCGACGACTACGTCTCGCTGATCAACACGCTGCTCGAACGCACGCTCGCGGCGAAGGGCTAGTCGTGGGCGGCTATCTCGGACAGCTGATCGACATCAACGGCCTGCCGCTGCTGTCGTGCCTCGCGGTGTCGGGGATCCTGGTCTATCTCGGGATGCACGTCGTCGAGCGCAAGGTGATCTTCGTCGATCTCGCGCTCGCGCAGATCGCCGCGCTCGGCGTGATGTGGGCGATCCTGATGGGCTACGACCACGAGACCGACACGCTCGCGGTCACGCTGTACTCGCTGGCGTTCACCGCGATCGGCGCGCTGGTGTTCTCGATCACGCGGACCCACCACGAGCGCGTGCCGCACGAGGCGCTGATCGGGATCATCTATGTCACCGCGAGCGCCGGCGGCCTGGTGCTCGCGGATCGCTTCGCGCTGGGCACCGAGGCGCTCAAAGAGCTGATCGCGGGGCGCGTCGCGCTGGTCACGCCGGAGATCGTGACCAAGCTGGCGATCACGTGCGCGGTGGTCGCGCTGGTGTTCGTCGGGCTGCACCGCCGGTTCATCAAGATCAGCCGCGATCCGGTGGCGGCCGAGGCGGCCGGGATGTCGATCCGCGCCTGGGACTTCCTGTTCTATCTGCTGTTCGGCACGCTGATCACGCAGAGCGTCTCGGTGCTCGGCGTGCTGCCGGTGTTCGCGTACCTCGTGATCCCGGCGGTCGCCGGCGCGTTCCTGTTCTCGTCGATCCGCGCGCGGCTGATCTTCGGCTGGATCTTCGCGGGCGTGGTCAGCCTGGTCGGGCTCGAGACCGCGCGGGTCTCGCAGCTCGATCCGGGGCCGACCATCGTGTGCCTGTTCGCGGCGGCGCTGGTGCTACTCGGCGTCGGCCTGTTCCTGCGCGCGCGCAAGTTCGCGCCGCGCGCGGTGATCCGCGTGGTCGGCTTCGCGGTGCTGTTCGCGCTGTTCCTCGGCGGGACGCTGATGTTCCGCAAGGCCGAGGCGACCGACGAGCTGGCGACCGCGATGGAGTTCGGCCGCTCGGGCGAGCCGACCAAGCTGCGCCAGGCGATGGTGAGCTTCAAGAAGTTTCCCGCCGCCAAGGCGCGCTGGATGCCGCTGGTGATCGCGATGCTCGATCAGCCGGATCGCGTGACCCGCGAGGCCGCCGTCGCGATGCTCGGCGAGAGCAAGGCGCCCGAGGCGGTCGCGCCGCTGACCGCGCGGCTGGCCAAGGGCGTCGAGGCCGACGACGAGGTGCGCGACGGCGTGGTCCGCGCGCTGCGCACGATCGGCGATCCGCACGCCGTGCCCGCGCTGGCCGACGCCGCGGGCCGCGACAGCGAGCCTGACTTGCAGGTCGCGATGGCGGTCGCCGCGTTCGAGCTCGCCGGCCCCGGCCAGGACGCCGACCTGCGCCGCGCCGCCGACGTCCTGGTCCAGGTCATGTCCGACGACGGCGCGCCCAACGCCGCGCGCCGCGACGCCGGCGACGCCCTGCGCGCCCACGTGCTGCTCGCGCCCGCGTCGCACGACGCACCTGCCGCGGCCGCCTGGTGGCACGAGCATCGCGACGCGGTCACGTGGCAGGCCCCGGCGCATCGCTTCGTCGCGCCCAGCGGCGGGTAGCCCGCGACCCCGGATCGTGGGCGATCGCCGACGCGTCGGCTGATTGTCTGTCGTGATCCCACTCCTGCCGTCGCCTGCCGTATTGAGCGATTGCCTCGCTCTGCGACTCGGACGTATCAGGATGAGAGGGGTATGCGTGGCTGACATCAACCTTGAAGTGTGGGACGCGACCGGGAACAAGCGGCTCAACGTCCAGGTCCCCGAGGATGTCTCGGTCGAGCGCATCCTCATGGTGCTCGCCGACAAGCTCCACCTCCCGAGGTACGCGCCCGACGGTCAGCTGATGAGCTACAAGTTCCATCATCGCCGGCTCGGCATCCAGCTGCTCGACGATCAGACGCTCGCCGAGCAGCACGTCCAGGAGGCCGACATCGTCCGCATCCAGCCGGAGATCACCGCCGGCGCCCGCCCCACGCACCCACCGACCTAGCCATGTCGGTCGAGGGGTTGGTGGTGGAGCAGCGGGACGGTCGATACCACCGCCAGCAGCTGATCGCGTGGTGGGATCAGGCGCGCGTTCGCGAGACGCGCATCCTGGTGATCGGCGCCGGCGCGCTCGGCAACGAGATCTTGAAGCTGCTGGCGCTGATCGGCAGCGGCCACACCCTGGTCTACGATCCGGATCGCATCGAGCGCTCGAACCTGTCGCGCAGCGTGCTGTTCCGCGAGACCGACGAGGGCGCGGCCAAGGCCGCGGTCGCGGTCCGCCAGATGATCGAGCTCAACCCCGATGTCCGGGGCCACGCCGTGTGCGAGAACGTGATCGCCAAGGCCGGGCTCGGCGTGTTCCTGTGGGCCGACGTCGTGATCGGCGCGGTCGATAACCGCGAGGCCCGCGTGTTCATCAACGCGGCGTGCGCGCGGACCCAGCGCACGTGGGTCGACGGCGCGATCGAGGGGCTGTCGGGCATCGTGCGCGTGTTCACGCCCCATCGCGGCGCTTGTTACGAGTGCACGATGAACAAGACCGATCGCACGTTGCTCGCCGAGCGCCGGTCGTGCGCGCTGCTCGCCCGCGAGGCCGTGCGGCGCGGTCACGTGCCGACATCCGCGGTGTCGGCGTCGATCATCGGCGCGATGGAGGTCCAGGAGGCGATCAAGGTCGTCCACGGCCAGCCGACGCTCACCGGCGAGGGCCTCCACCTCGATGGCCTGTTCGGCGAGGTCAGCCGGGTCGCGTACCCGCGGCGCGACGACTGCCCCGGTCACGACGAGCTCGGCGAGATCCTCCCGCTCGGGCTCGGCGTGCACGACGTGACGCTCGGCGCCCTGCTCGACCGCGCCGAGGCCTTGCTCGGCGCCGGCGCGTCGCTCGATCTGTCGCGCGACGTCATCGTGCGGCTGAGCTGCGCGGCGTGCGGCGACAGCGCGCCGGTGCACGCCGTGCTCGGCACCGTCGGCGAATCGCAGGCGGCGTGCCCGCGCTGCCGCGCGCACCGCGCCGTCGAGATCACGTGCTCGGTGGCGCGCGACGGCGACCTCGATCTATCGCTGACGCCCGGCGCGCTCGGGCTACCACCGTTCGACATCATCGTCGCCCGCCAGGGCACCGAGCGCCAGCAGGCGTGGTTGTTCGACGCCGACGCCCGCGCGGTGCTCGGTCCGCTGGCGTCCGAGCCCCAGAGGAGGCCGTCGTGAGCTCACTCGATGTCCGTTCGATCGACGAGAAGGGCCTGCGCCACCAGGCCGGTCCGGCGGTCAAGCACGCGTTTCGCGTGTTGCTGTCCGAGCAGGCGTTCGATCGCGCGGTCGCGCGCGGCGACAGCGACGTGACGCGCGAGATCGGCGGCGTGCTGGTCGGCGAGCTGCTCAAGGACGACGCCGGCCCCTATCTGCTGATCGACGGCACGGTCGACGCGCTGCACGCCGAGGAGAAGGGCGCCGAGCTGACGTTCACCCACGCGACCTGGGAGCACATCCACGCGGAGATGGACAGCAAGCACCAGAACAAGCGCGTGGTCGGCTGGTATCACACGCATCCCGGGTTCGGCATCTTCCTGTCCGATCGCGACCAGTTCATCCACAAGAGCTTCTTCAACCTGCCGTTCCAGGTCGCGCTGGTCTACGACCCGAAGACCCACGAGCACGGCGTGTTCACGTGGCACGACAACGAGATCGCCCGTGCCCGCCGCTACTGGATCGGCCAGCGCGAGCAGGCGTGGGACGGCGCGCGCACGCCGACCGAGGTCGTGGATCGCAAGCCGAGCGCCGATGCACACGCGCCGGCCCGCGCGAGCGACGAGCTGAGCCTGTCGGGCGCGCTCGGTCCGCTGCTCGCGATCGGCGTCGTGATCCTGGTGCTCGGCGGCTTCGTCGGCCACTGGCTCGGCGTCGGCTCCGCGAACCAGGCGCTCGGCGAGGCCCAGCTCGAGATCGTCAAGGCCCGCGCGGACGGCGCGTCGGCGACGGTCGGCGCGCTGCAGCACGACCTCGTCGCCGTGCTGCGCGATACGCTCGGCGACGAAGCGCTGCGCCGCCCGCTCGCCCAGGCGGTCGGCGCGCTCGACCGCGCGATCGGCCTGGTCACCGCGCTGCCGCCCGACGCAGGCAGCGGCTTCCCCGGCGCGCTCGGGCCACTCGCGACCGACGCGTCGCTCGGCCAGGTCGCCGGCGAGCTCCGGGCCACACGCGAGGAGCTGCTGCAGCTCGGCCAGAGCCGCGGGACCGCGCTGGCCACGCTGGCCCAGCTCGAGCGGATCGCGCGGCCCGTCGGCGAGCTGCGCGCCGACCTCGGCCACGACATCGCCGAGCAACGCGCGGGGCTCGGCGCGCTGTACGCCGAGCTCGCGAGCGACGCGGTCAGGATCGGCGACCCCGCCCGCGCCCGCCGGCTGCTCGCCGCCGCCGCCCACTTCGATCCGCGCAATCGCGCGCGCTACGAGACCCAGCTGCGGTCGTTCGACAAGTCGGCGGCGCTGCCGGTGGAGAGCACCGACAGCGCGCGGGAAGGAACCCTGCGATGACCGAGGATGACATCCGGATCGAGCGCCACGAGCTGTTCGCGCCCACCGTCGATCAGGCGCTCGCCCGCGAGCACGCCGGCCGCGAGCGCATCGTCGCCGATCCGCCACCGGTGTCGGCGATCCGGCGGCTGATGCACAACAGCCTGGTGTACCTGCCGCTCGCGGCGGCGCTCGGCGCGCTCGTCACCTGGCTGCTGCTCGAGCCCAAGATCAGCGACCTGCCGATCGTCGGCGGCGAGGTCATCCTGGTGAACGCCGAGCCGTTCACCGCGCGGACCGGCGTGATCGCGTTGACCGTGGGATCGACCGAGGTCCTCGTCGACGTGGCGCGGGTCAAGCTCGAGCGCGGCGCGGACGGCGAGCCGGCGTTCGCGAGCGCGGCCGGCCTCAAGGTCGGGGACCGCATCGAGGCCACCGGGGTGACCCAGGACCACAAGCTGATCGCGGCCGCGATCCGGCCGACCGCGAGCGCGGCACCGCGCGGCGAGATCGGCGAGCCGCGGTGGGCGCTGTTCGCGCTGTTCCCGCTCACCTCGGCGCTGATCGCGTTCGGCCTGCTGTTGTCCGAAGGCGTCACGACGCGCAACTGGATCCGGATGACGGAGCGCACGTTGCTCGGGACGTTCCTCGCGGTGCTGTTCGCCGTGCTGGCGTTCTTTCCCGCGGGCGCGATCTGGGCGATCTCGGAGCACGTCATGCATGGCGAGATCGAGCGCAGCACCGACGCGATCGTGGTGACGATCAAGGAGATCAGCGCGCCGAGCTTCCTGATCTTCGCGGCGTGCCGCAGCGCCGCGTGGGCGTGCATCGGCGCAGCCACCGGCCTCGGCATGAACCTGGTGCGTTCGACGCGCGCCCAGCTCCGCAACTCCGTGGTCGGCGGCGCGCTCGGCGGGGCGTTCGGTGGCCTGTTCTTCGATCCGATCTCCCGGTTCTTTGGATCGTCGATGTTCACGGGCGGCGCGACCTCGCGGCTGGTCGGCCTGCTCGCGGTCGGCCTGTCGATCGGCATCTTCGTCGCGCTGGTCGAGCGCCTCGGCCGCGACGCCTGGCTCCGGGTCCGCACCGGGCCGCTCGCCGGCAAGTCGTTCATCCTGTACAAGACGCCGACCATCGTCGGCAGCGCGCCGCGCTCGGACGTCTATCTCTACAAGGACGCCGAGATCGACGCGTCGCACGCGGCGATCCATCGCGTCGGCACGGTGTACGAGCTCGAGGATCTCGGCACCCGGATGGGGACGTCGATCGCCGGCAGCAAGGTTCGTCGCCGCCGGCTCGTGTCCGGCGATCAGATCGTCATCGGCAGCACGATCCTCGATTTCGAGGAGCGGCAGAAGCGCACGCCCGCGGCGTGAGGAGTTGAGGATGGATATGGAAGCCGTGCGAACGCTCAAAGCAAACCTGAAGATGGAAGGCAGGCCGTGCGGCTGGTGCCAGATCGCGCTGCAGCTCGGCGACGACGCCGCGATCTGCACCGCGTGCACCAAGGAGCACCACCAGCGCTGCTGGGAGTCCAGCGCGGGATGCGCGACGCCGGGGTGCAGCAACGCGCCGCTGCGCCGGCTCGACGTCGCGCCCGCCGGCGTGGGCTCGCCATTCCCGCAGGGCCCGAGCTCGTTCGTGCCGGCGTCGGCGCCGCCGGGCTACGCGATCTGTCCGAACCCGACCTGCCGGGTCGCGGTCCTGATGGGCACGCAGGTCTGCCCCGCGTGCAAGTCGATCACGAGTCCCGACGGCATCTATCACGGCATCAAGGTCAACGCGCCGGGCGCGGTCGCGTCGCTGGTCTACGGCATCCTCGGGTTCTTCATCTGCGGCGTGGTCTTCGGGATCTGCGCGCTGTCGAAGGCCAACGAGGCCAAGCGCGCGATGGCGTCCGATCCGACGCTGACCGGCGCGGGCCTGGCGACGGCCGGGACCGTGCTGGGGATCCTCGATCTCGTGCTGTGGGGCATCCTGCTCGTGGCGAGAGTGGCCGCGCAATGATCGCGCGCGGGCGCATGCTCGATCTGGGGCTCGCGGCGCTGGTCGCCGCGCAGCTGGGCGCGAGCGCCTGGCTGGTTCCCGTCGCAGATCAGATCATGCGGCCCGATGGCGCGCCGCTGGGCGGCGCGTGCTGGTTCCGCGCGGTGACCCACCTGCCCTGTCCGTTCTGCGGGATGACGCGCAGCTTCGTCGCGCTCGCGCACGGCGAGCTGGCGTCGGCGTTTCGCTTTCACGCCGCGGGCCCGCTGCTGTTCGCGGC
>Ga0070717_10003567_pt1 | contig 11153 bp, 14 predicted proteins | sample LARL113metaG_FD_71366 | JGI IMG/M metagenome (GOLD analysis project Ga0070717, IMG submission 71366) | Corn, switchgrass and miscanthus rhizosphere microbial communities from Kellogg Biological Station, Michigan, USA - LAR L11-3 metaG | ecosystem: Host-associated > Plants > Roots > Rhizosphere ...
CGAACCGCCGAAGAGGCCGAGCGCAACGGCGATGATGCCGAGGAGACCGGCGCTGCGTTTCAGAGAAGCGAAGGCGAAATTCAGGAACGTGTCCGACGAGGGGAAGAGACTTTGCAGGTGAGAGATAAGCTGTTGCTCTGCCGCCGGGTCCAGGCTTCCAACGGTAAAGCCGACGATGGCGATGATAGCGATCAGCATCGGCAAGATCGCGGTGATGAGGTTAAAAGCAAGCGCCGATGCGAAGCCCATCACCCAGTCGTTGTTCCATTTGGTCAAGAAATCCCGCAGGGTTTTCGCGCTCTCTTTGGCGGCCCACGCGACTCCCGAAGTACTGTGTTGGTCTGCTCCAGTTGCCATGGCTTCTTTCTCCTCAGGCTCCTCCATTTTGACACGTTACAGAACACACTTTCGTTTCATACTTGACATTTATGTTGATTGACAAATAAAACGGCCTCTACACAGATGTGGTGAAGGACACGTTGAGAAGAAAGGGAGTGATCCTTCCTTGAGCGGAGACTCCAAGGTGTTTACGAGGTTATGGAAGAGGTTTCACTAAATCTGTGTATGAGCTATGGAATCTTATGATTTACAGGAAGACGGACATCAAAGATGCCGAATGGATTGCCGACTTGCTCCAACACGGCCTCTTACGCCCCAGTTTTATTCCCCCGGCGTGGCAGCGGATCGTGCGCGAACTGACCCGTTCGCGCACCAGTCTCAGTGAAGAACGCTCTCGTGTTGTGGCTCGCCTCCACAAAGAGCTGGAGGATGCCACTAGTAAATTGGCATCGGTGGCCAGTGAGCTGATGGGCAAGTCAGCTCAGCAGATGCTGCATGCGTTACTCGCAGGAGATTTGACTCCAGAGACTATGGGGGGATTTGCTCGTGGCAGAATGCGCTCGAAACAGGAGCAGTCGGTGCAGGCGCTCACCGGATACCTGCAAGCACACCATCGTTTCTTGTTGGCTGAACACTTGAAGCCTATCTCGGACCTCCAGGATGCCATTGCGCGGCTCAGTACCGAGATTGGTGAGCGGCTGCAACCGTATGAGGAGCTTCTCAAGCGGTTGGAAACCATCCCTGGTGTGAAACGACGCCTGGCTGAAGTGATCCTGGCGGAGATCGGAACCGATATGCAGCGCTTTCCCAATGCTCAACACTGTCGCTGGTATGTAGCCGTGGAGGCCAATCGGGTCGGCTCGCAGGGAGACCAGCTGCTGTCTCAAATCACCGGCATGGATCCTAAAACGATTCAACGTGGACGCCAGGAACTCGAACACGAACTGGCCGAGCGCCCAGTCGATCGGGTGCGACTGCCTGGCGGAGGGCGCCCGCGCGCTGAAAAAAAGATGCGGAGCTAGAAACCACCCTGGAGGGATTAGTCCTGCCGTTTCCGGCAGGCGATCCCAACAGTCGGGCAGAAATGGGTGCGCAGTAGTCTGCGCCATCGGAGCCGCATGCTTGGAACAGGTGGGTCATGGAGCCAGCCCGCCAACGATCGGGCGCTTGTTACGGAAGTTGGGCTACTCGCTACGCGTGAACGTCAAAAAGCACGAGGGAAGTAGCGCGCATGCGGAGCGCGAGCCTCAGTTTGTGTATCTGGAGACGCAGAAACAGGCTTTTGCCACAGCGGGCTTGCCGATTATCAGCGTCGATACCAAGAAGAAGGAGTTGATTGGCAACTTCAAGAATGCGGGCCACGCGTGGTGCCAGCATCCAGAAGAGGTGAATGTGCATGATTTCCCATCGGAAGCGTTGGCGCGTGCCGTACCCTATGGGATCTATGACGTGAGCAAGAAACTGGGGTCGGTCTATGTCAGCCTTTCAGCTGATACGCCCGAGTTCGCGGTGGCAGTCATTGCCCGTTGGTGGGAAGAGGAGGGACAGAAGAACTATCCGCGAGCGAAGCAGTAGCTGATCTTGGCTGATGCCGGAGGCAGCAATGGCTGTCGGCCTCGCAGCTTTAAGCTGCATCTCCGAGAGCAGTTGAGCGATCGCTACGGGCTGACCGTCAATGTGTGCCACTATCCCACTGGGTGCTCTAAGTGGAACCCCATCGAACATCGCTTGTTCAGTCACATCAGTCTGAATTGGGCGGGCAAGCCGCTGCGCACGCTGGAAACTATGCTCAATTTTCTGCGTGGCACAACGACCAACACGGGGCTGAAGGTGCGGGCCGCCTTGCTGGAAGGCACGTTTGAAACAGGGCAGGCCATGTCCGAGGACCAGATGAAGCACCTCCACATCCAACACGCTGCGGTCTGTGCTCAGTGGAACTACACGTTTCAGCCTCGTGTCGCTGAGCTTTTCTCTTCTTGAGTGGCGGTAGTTTACGCCAACGTTTGCTCACCCGTTGAGCGTACATCTCACCTGGTGGGCCACAATTGGGGTGATTTTTTCACGCGAAGGTGTGCATGCATTTCCTCTTTTTTCTGGGTGAATCAGAATGATCGGGTGAACACACTTCCGCATGTGCATATCCCTGTCCTGCAGGCCGACATAGCCGAGCAACTGAGAGAGCACTGGGCCGGTGTCTTCATAGTGCAGAGGGAAAGAGCGATGCCATTTATTGCAATACGGAAAGAAACGAGAGAGCGGATCGACATTACCACGATTGCAAATCCCCGAGCGGTGCTCAAATCAGGCGAGTGCCTCTGTCAACTGTGTGGCGCCCCTATGATCGTAAAGGCTGGACTCGTGCGCCAACATCACTTCGCGCATATCGGCCAATGTAGCAGTGACTATCAATCGCATCCTGAAAGTCCAGCGCATCAAGATGCAAAACGGTACCTTGCCACACACTTAGGGGAGTGGTTCAAAGAGTACGCCGGCACTACTATTGAGTATGAAGTCCCTATTCCAGCGGTCAGGCGCATTGCTGACCTGTTAGTGACCTTTCCTACGGGCTGGCTGGTTGCCCACGAGGTGCAACTGGCTGCGATTACCACGGAGGAGTTGCAGAGGAGGACCAATGACTACACCCTGGCAGGAATTGATGTTACCTGGTGGTTGGGCAAAAGCGCAAATACCCCCGCCAATCGCGAGTGGTGTCAACGCACTTTCGGCTACGTTCTCTGTATCACTGCCTACGAGTAACCCTCGTCTGACCATCAGCCAGTACGGCGGACCGTTGCAGATCGAGATCGCCGCTTTCTACTCTGAATGGGAGATGATGGCAGGAGTTCGCGCATACCGCCTTCCCCAGACCTGGTTCCGTGGCCCCTTTCTAGAGCGCTGGGCGTACACCGCGCAGGTACACTACCACCCGGCGCTCCGGGAGGTCATTCGGGCCTATGCCACACATAGCGTCAGGCGCTCCCAGTATAGAGACGAGCAGAATCCCCCGAGTTGGCGCCGCTCCCTCTTGTTACAATGGAAATATAGGCTCCTGGTTCGCTTCCATCCCGTGCTCCGCGCGGTTATCAAGAGGTATGCAGCTCGCATTGTGGTTCCACCCTCTCATCAGCCACGATAACAGGTTCGCAGGGGATCAGCGTCCAAAAGAGTCGTGTAGACCGCAAGAGGGAGGGGATGGAGCAAGAGTGACCTGGTTGTTCGCTTGCTCTTGACCGCCATGATACACTCGGGATGAGCTAGCATGAAACATCTGTTCATTGCTCTGCCTTTTGCTTCAAAAGCGCTTTCTTGCGTCGTGTAGGCTGTTCTTCGTACGTATTTAGGGTGCTTTTAGACTGTTTTTGTAAGTGAAGTCTCTTCCTGCCACTTGAGAGAAGCCCAGCGTGTGGTTTGCCATAGAGCATGTTAGAGTAGTTCTGAGCGTTCAGATAAACCAGATGGTGTCTGCATTTCCACTCCTGGGGTTGGCAGAAAGAATCTGCCATTGGGAGATTCTTACTTTTTGCTGCTGACCTTCGTTATTTCACGGAGAGTTCTTTTCCGCGAGGCAGGCGTATACACTGGAGATTATGGTGATGGAGACACCCGTACCGGAAGCACCAGAGACATCCACAGCCCCCTCGAAAAAGAGGAGGCGCAAAAATACCAAAGAGCGCCGCGACAAGGGAAAGAAACTGATCAAGCGGCGCGATCGCGTGGTCTTACCCTGGATCGCCGAGCAATACGCGGCCCGCGTTGACCAGGCACAGGAACTCCTGAGTCGCATGCCGGGGCGTGGCGGGAAACCGGTCTCGCCGACGGGACTGACGATGTCGGCTGTCCTCCAGGTCGTTGATCGGTGGGTTGAGTTGAAGCTCGTCGAATACCGGCGAATCTACGAAGGAGAGCCTGGCTGGTTGCACTTGACCGCCTATGGGCTTCGGATGTTCCATCTTCCCTATACGATGCTCACTCCTGCCGAGAGCACACTGTCCCACCTCTATAACATCAATCGCGTGCGCCTTGACATGGAACGCCGCCATCCCGACTTCCGGTGGACCAGTGAGCGCACCCTGCGGGCTGGCCAGCCCCGTCGCGAGGAAGGCAGCGTGGTGCCTCACCTGCCCGATGCGCAAGTGCGCACGCCGAAACTGGTGGGCGTGGAAATAGAGCGGTCCCCGAAATCAGACAAAGAACTTGATGACATCCTGACCGAGCTGCTGATCACCGGCAGCCCCTCCCCCAACGATGGCGATCCCCTGCTGTATACCACGGTGTGGTACTTCGTGCGGCCAGAGACGCGCACTTCCGTGGAGAAGGCCAGGGACCGCTTGCCGCCGGACTGTCACTCGCGCGTCAAGGTGCTTTCGCTCGAAACCCTGACCGAATTTCCGCCAGAGGAGGTACGAAATGATGAGACTTTCGATGAATAGAAAGGTAGGGTGACAACGATGCAGTCGATATCTTCCTCTCCATCGCCACTTCCGCCGAACCGACCTGCTCCCTCTCTCCGGCAGCGCTTCGCTTGTAACTGGCGGGCGGCGCTGCTCCGGATCTTTCTCCCCATTGCGGCGGGACTTTCTCCGACCGGCCTGGGCATCGGTGCACTCATCTGGTGGAGGAATAGCAAAACCTGGGACTACCAGGAGCGGTGGACCGGGACCTGGGTGCTGGCGATCATCGGCCTGGTTGCCTATGGAGTGATCACCTGGGTCGCGCATCCCTTGCCCTCCCTGTTCCACGCGCTCCTGGTTGGTCGCCGCGAGAGCTTCCTTGCCGCAGGCCTGAGAGCTGTCGGTGAGATGTGGCTGCTGCACCTGTGCTTTGCGCCGGCCTGCGCCCTCATCCTCGAGTGGCTGCACCCCCTGACCAGGCGCGTGCGGTGGCTTTCGCGCTACCGGGTGCCGCGGCGAGGGAAAGCAGTCGGGGTCTCACCTGGTCATCCCCCGGCCAGCCCCCTGTCGCTCGTACCCGCGTCGCAACCCACATCCTCCTCCTCGCCATTACCGGCGTATTACCTCGACGCTGGTTTCGCTTGCAGTGCATGCGCCTATTGGCCCACCGCGCAGCAGCCAGGAGTTTCTCGCGCGACTGGACGAGCAGTGGCTCAGATACGCCTACGCGGGGAAGATACACTGGTATGCGCAGCGCAAAATCAACAAGCTGAGCAGGCACATTTACGAGACCTCGCTCACCTACGATGGATTTTTTGACGCCCTTGGGACAAGCCTCGATGGAGCGTTTGCCTATGAAGATGCCGATGCGGTTTATATTGGGCTGGATGGCGACGCGCTCAAAGAGCAGGCGGTGAATATGGCACGCTACCTGCTCGAAGATGCCGCGCACTATGTCAAGCACCGCAAAGCGCCGGGAGTGCGCACCCTCTGTATCATCGACGAGTTCGGAGCACTGGGTATCTCGAATGTGACCGGGCTCTATGAGCACATGCGCGAGGCCGGACTGTCGATGTGGGCCTCGGCGCAGTCCTACGCAGGTCTTGGGTCGGAACGTGACAACGTGCTGGCCGCCTCCTCCATCAAGATCCTGCATCGCTGCGGCGATCCGGAGGAGCTGGTCAAGTTCGCCGGCCAGCGCGAGGTGCCCGCCTTCTCGCGAACCCTCGACGAAGAGGGAGACGAGCATCTGTTTCCTCCTGAGTCCGCACACATGCCGAGGGGACGCACGACCGTGCACATGCAGCGCCAGTACGCTGTTCCCATTGAGGACGTACAGCAGCTCGCTCTGGGGACGATCGCCCTCATCACCGGCGGGCTGCATGCGTGGGTGCAGGTGTATCCTGTCGCGTTGCCGGAGGACCTGCTGCGCATGGCCACGGCTTTTGTGTCAGCGCCGCCGGAGGAACCGTCTGCGCCCATTGTGCCACCGCCGCCGAGCAGGGCCGCGCCGAAAAAAGCGCCGAGGCGAACGCAGGCACAGGCCTCGGGAAAGGACCAGAGCCAGGAAGCGAAGGAGCCCGAGCCCTCGCCGCCACCCTCACCGGCACAGGCGAACAGGCAAAGGCCGGCAGCCGAAGAGGATGATAGCCCTGTCGATTTTTAGCATGTTTTCGCATGAGAGAAATGGTCATGCTGTCCTTGTAGGTACGAGCGCGTAGCGCGGTTGTGTAGCGATCGATGTTAACGATAGATCAGAGAACCGGGGGACAAAAGTCATGTGGATTGCCCTGCTGCTGCTGACCTGGGGTGTTGAGGGGGTGGCTGGTGTATGGTTCTGTTATCATTATTGGATCTTTACCGAGATTCATTACGGCGCTGGCGCCCTCCTTATTGGCCCAGGGAATGCTGTCATTTTCGTGTTGAACGCCCTGATCACGACGCTCTCTCAGGAGTATGCTCCTCACCGGCATCCAGTCGTGCTGACCCAGGAGGAACTGGCGCACTTCTTGATCGCGGTCTATGTTGCCGCGCATGTGTTTTTTCTCGTGAGAGGGGTCATTGCTCCCAGCCGGGAACGGCACAAACTGGGGGTCAGGCTAAAGCCGAGCGGTCGGGAAGTCCAGCGCTTTGAGCAGGTGTTTGCTGCGCTCGGGCGAACCCAGGCAGCGACACCGGATGCACCGCCGCTCAAACGACCGTACAACTGGAGGGTGCATGATGACGACCAGGGGATGCAGATGCGCTGGATCGGCTTGACGCTGGTGATCGACCGGGGGTTGTTGATGAGCCGTCACTTTCCCCCATTGCTCGCCCACGAGCTGGCCCATGCCAACAGTTTTGATCTACTCACTCGGGGCCTGTATACGATCTTGCCACCATTCCGCTGGAGCCTTTTTACGCTGCTCGGCCTACCCCTGGCCTGCGGTCCGATCCTTCTCCACCCAGTGTGGATGAAGTACTGGCGCGCCCGGGTGTTTGCCGCCGACGAATACGCGGCCCGCCTCGGCCAGCGCCACGCGCTCAAACGTGCTTTAGATGACCTGCGGTGGGTGCTCGATGGCGGCAGAGCGACCAGGGGTGGTCGCTGGCTGCGCGAAACGCCGTATATCGAGGAGCGCATTGACCGCCTGGATCGCTATCAGCCCCCAGTGTCCCAGGCAGTGGTCTGACGCGCGAAACTGCTGATCTCAAGATGAGCAAGAGGGGGCGAAATGCTCCAGGTGGGTGCATTAGCAGCGTGCATGTTTTACGCGAAACGTCTTGACATGCACGCTTTTTTTCGAGTAGACTGAGTACCAACTCCTGCTGTGAATGTCATTGAAGCCACCCACAAAGATGGCTTATTGTAGGGGTTATCATTGCTGATTAGTATAATGAGAAATTAGCAATAGGCAGTGTGGCATGATTACAACGACAGTTGCCGATGTGGTAAAAGGATACTCTGGCACTACTCAGGGGCATTATCTCTATCTGTACCGCGATGGAGAGGCCATCCTGTATGTTGGCAAATCTATCCGACCTCTTGAACGATTGCTACAACATCTCGGGCATGATGTTCGCTCTCTACCTGATGCAATAGGCTTGCTGATCCAGGATAATCTTCCAAATTCCCTTTTCTGGACGGTCGAACTCTACACCAGGGGATCACGGTATTTTAGTACACTGTTACGCGCCTCATTTGCACCACTGTCCTTCTCTCAAACGGTGATTAGTCTTCATTCCCATCCTCTCATTTGACCCATCAGCTGTGCGGTGACCTATCTCTCAGGAGGAAGGGGTGGTGAGGCTATTGCTTGTGCATTGCTCTCGGCGAGACTGGCGTGCAGCAGCGAGCGTGCGACCCAGCGCGAGACCTCCTCTGCTGCTGCCAGATCGAGCCCACGAATATCGCGCAGCACCAACAGGGCCTCAATCCCGACACACAGCGCTAACCCTGACACCAGGCGCTCAAAGCTGGCTTCATCTAGCTGGGTGCGTATTGGGGCGAGGGCCATTTCGATCCAGTCGATGCGCCGGTAGCCCCGCCGTGGCGGCTCTACCTCCGCTGCATCAGCTGTGTGCTCGTCGCGACTGCGATCCACTGTGAGGCGGATCATGGTACGCATGAGTGGCTCGGTAGACCGCATTACCGCAAACATCTCTCGCACGAGGGCATCCAGTCGCCCCTCGACATCGTGAGCCAGTTCTGCCGACTCGAACAGGCGCTCGAATCCTGGTCGTTCTCCTTCGAGCTGGGCTTCGGTGAGCAATTGCTCTTGCGTAGGGAAATAGCGGTAGGCCGTTCGGCGCGAGACGTCAGCGGCATCGGCCGCATCGGCAACCGACGGGATCTTTCCCTGTCGGATCAGCCCCCTGGCGGCCGTTAACACAGCAGTGCGCGTCCGGCGTTTTTGCTTGTATCTGCCATTGTTCTCTTGTTCAGTATTCATACGTAGACCCCCTTGACTTTTTGGTTCCTACAGGTTATTATACCTCTATGCCGATATGACATTCAAGTAGCATTATGACACTTTAGTGCCGAATCAAAAACTGCGTTCTGTTTTTCGTCACTTCGTAGAGCGTTTGTGAGGTATTCAGAAGCCCTGCGCGACTTTCGATGATGGTCTCGCAGGAGACAGAAAGGTTGCATCCATGTCAGCACAACACACGTCGTTCCACCCCTACATCTTGCAGGCCAATGAAGGCGAGGCGATCTGGTATACGGCCGCCCGCATGACACTCAAGGCGACCAGCGAGTCGACCGGCGGTGCCCTCAGTCTGGTCGAGGTGCTAGCGCCACCGGACTTCGCACCACCGTGGCACGTCCACCACCGCGATGACGAGATGGTCTATATCCTGGACGGATCGTTCCTCTTCAAATGCGGCGACGAGCGGTTTGAAGGAGGAAAGGGCGCATTCGTCTTCCTGCCCCGCGGCATCCCCCACAGCTTCAAGAACGTCGGCCAGACGCGGGCCCGCTTCCTGGTGCTCGGCACACCCGCCGGTCTCGACCAGTACTTCGTGGATGCCGGGGTGCCAGCTTTGGAGGAGGGGCTGCGACCACAGCCCATCGATTTTCAGCAGATGGCTGCCATCGCGGCCAAATATGGAGTGGAGATCCTGGGGCCGCCGCCTTTCTAAAAGCAGTCCTGGTTCCTTTTCAGGAGGAAAAAAGAGGAGGAGAACATGGAACTTGTACTCAGGGCCTTGGGTCTTGATGTGTTACCAGCAGACGCTGATGCCCAGGTCGACCAAGCATTTAGATTGTCAGGCCTGATGAGCGGGCAGGTGGAAGTTCGCATTCGACCAGAGAATCTCCCGGCTGCATTGCAACCATTTGCTGCATGGACCCAACAAGCGCCACTTGCTGCATGGGTGTGTTGTCAGAGGAACGCTCAAGCACCAAGCAAGTTGCACCTGTCAGCAACGAGTTTACCAAGCGTTTTGTATTACAACGTGTCATTCATGCGACAGCTTCTCGGTCTCACTGGAGACGAAGAATTGCTCGTCACTGGCACATGTGAGGGATGGAACGGCGAGATGCTGGTTGTGACCCTTTCGTGATTCGTGACTTGTCAGGCGGCATCGCCGATCCTCTCATCCTGAGCAAAGCGCGGGTGTCTCTGATCCTTCGCTTTGCTCGAGATCGGCTTGAATCATATCGTCGCCGAAAGAAGGGCATGCACACAGCTTTCAGGAGTGCGAGATGATGGAGGTGATCGCGCGTGATGACGCTGCCATCTGTGGTAACGCCAAAAACACCAAATCAACGTCGGCCACGACAGACACAACAAGCACGCCAAGTAGCCAGGCGGGAGATTGTCCGGCAGGTCGAGCAGGGGTTGACTGCCTCGGAAGCACGGAGACACTGCCCTGTCCCGATGCATCACACGACGGTGTATCGGCTGCTCAAACGCGTCCAAGCCGAAGGCGAGTACGCGTTCATCGAGCGGCGACACGGCCACCCCACGAAGCTGCGCGGGGAGGTCCTCACCTGGATGCTGGATCACTGCCAGAGCCATCCTTCGACCTCCAGCGCGGACGTGCAACGTCGCCTTTCTGAGCGCTTCGGCCTCTGGGTGAGCGTGAGTCAACTCAACCGCGTGCGCGCCGCTCACGGGCTGAGCCGACAAGCACTGCCGCGAGAAAAAAAAGCCGAAAACAGGCCTCACCGTTGCCTCTGGATCTCATGAACAGGCTGGTGGCTTGCTCTTGCTGGCAGCAGCCACCGAGACGGGCCTGCTCATGCAGTTGGAGCAAGCTTTGCCACCTTCCCCAGTTCCACCGGGGCCGCCATGCCTTCCCTTGGCAGGGAGTCCAGCAGTGCGCCGACGCCTGCTGCTCACCCTGCTGTTTCTGGGAGCGGTCGGATTGCAGCGTACGTGGGATCTGCGCGGCTATACCGCCGATGGCCTGGCGCTGCTTACCGGACGGATGCGCGCCTATGGTTACCGCAACACCGAAGCCTTTTTGTCGCAGGTAGCTTCCGCCGATGGTGCAGAGCGGTTCACCGATGGCCTGGCGTGCTGGACCACCCAGCTCTGGCATCCCTCGCACATTCCAGCAGAAGAGGCAGCACTGCCACATGCGCTGACTTGCTACATCGATCGATGTAGATACGGCAAGCCGCTTCCTGCTCTCTTGCCTCCTGCCACAGCGCGGCAGTCCACTTTCCAAGGGCGTTCGTGAGTTCCTCAGCTCCTCCTGCATTGGCGAGGTGAGTGAGAAATCGCTCGGTATGCCAATAGCTATACGCTCTCTGCCTTCCTGTCCACAAGCCAAGGGCCTCGTCGGTGTAGCTTTGCCTCGTCTCTCGTTCGGCGCAAGTCAACCGCATTAAGAAAGAGTAAGGTGAGCAACAAACTGCGCTGAGAGCGCGAAGAAGGGGAAAGCTGTGGATGGGAGGTCTGGGTCAGACAGGAGGCAATCGCACTTTCGAAG
>Ga0070717_10003568_pt1 | contig 11152 bp, 10 predicted proteins | sample LARL113metaG_FD_71366 | JGI IMG/M metagenome (GOLD analysis project Ga0070717, IMG submission 71366) | Corn, switchgrass and miscanthus rhizosphere microbial communities from Kellogg Biological Station, Michigan, USA - LAR L11-3 metaG | ecosystem: Host-associated > Plants > Roots > Rhizosphere ...
GTTCGACTTCGCAGCTTTGCATCGCCTGCGCCTTGCGCGAAACGACGAGTTCGGTCATCCCAGGTGCGTTCAGAGTCAGGCTGTTTTCGGTGAGTGTCGGCTCCACGAGGGCAAGCTTTGGATGCTCGCGCTGGGTGACGAACACCCCGGCTTCGTCCACGACCATCCAGTTTCTGTCGCCGAGAAATCCGGTCGGAGATAGCTCGATCTCACTTACTCTGAGTCCCTTGCAGGATTTGATGGGATAGACAAACAGATCCTTGATCTTGATCATGAAGCAGACCTTTCCTGGATTGAATCGGTTGGCACGCGGTTGGCCCCGAGTGATGGAAGCTGTCCGCGAAAAAGCGATCGGGCAGGGCGCCGCGCGCGCTCAGAGCTTCGTAAGTTGCGTCGACCATCGCCGGACTTCCGCATGCGTAGACGTCGAAGTTCGACAGATCGGTGAAGTCCTGAAGCACCGCTTCGTGGACCAACCCTGTGCGTCCCTTCCAGATGCCGTCCGCATCCGAGAGGACCGGCACATATTCGATACGGGTGGCGCCGGCGCAAAGGTTTCTAAGTTCTCGGTCCATATAGAAGCCGCTCCGCGTCCTGCTGCCCCAATAGACACGGGCCGGGAATCGAAAATCCTCTCTTGCGATCGCTTCGAGAATAGCGCGCACCGGCGCGATGCCGGTGCCGCCGGCTACGAAGATCGAAGACCGGTCCTGCGATGAATAGGTGAAGTTTCCGTAGGGGCCGCTCACTTGGAGAACGTCGTTTATCTTCAATTCCTCGAAAACGCGCCCCGTGAACGAACCGCCTTCCACACGTCCGATGTGCAATTCGATCGTTCCGTCATCGCGTGGAGCATTGGCAATGGAGAATGACCGGTCCATTCCGTCAGAATGGCGAATACCAACGAATTGGCCGGGCTTGAAGGCGGGTTTGTCAAACGGCGGAAACCGCAGCGTAAGGCGGATGACGCTGTCGTTTTCGCGCTTCAAGGCCACGGCGCGCGCCAGCACCGGCGGCTTTTCGCTTGCTGGCGGTTCGGAAAGTTCGAGCACGTCGATCGTAATGTCGGTGAGCGCGCTGGCCCTGCATAGCAACGCGGAAAGAGGATCATGAGTGCGGCCCAGACCGCCGACGGACCCGTTGTGGATGAACTCGCCCGTGACGATCCTTGCTTTGCAACTCCCGCATGATCCTGCGCAGCATGCGCTCGGCAACCAAATGCCAGCCCGCGTGGCGGCCGCGAGAATCGTCTCGTCCGATCTGGCTTCGAACGTCCTTCCCGACGAAAGCGTTGCTTTGATAGTCCTCATGCTCCGACCTCGAACCATTCCCGATCAGTAAGCCAGGAGGCGAAATGGAGCCGTGATCCAGTTTTCCGATCACGTATGGGCCAGTGCACTTTTCGGACGGCCAGCCCTGGTGCCGTGTCTAGAGGCCGATCGCCGCCTTCATCCGCCTGACCGCATCGCGGATGCCGGCATCGTCGAGGCCGGCAAAGCCGACCCGAATTCCGCGAGGGCCATCTTCCTTCGCGGCAAAACTGCGGCTAGGTAAAAATTGCAGTCCATGCTTCGGCGCATTCTGCTCGAGCCGATCCAGATGCGACGAGATGGCGAACGTGAGCCAGAACGCCAGCCCGCCGTCGGGAAGGCGGAAATCGACGGCATCGCCGAGCTCGGCACGCAACATCACCGCGAGCTTCTCCCTGCGCGCCGCGTAGATCTTGAGCACCCTGTTGGCATGCCGTCTTACTTCACCCGACTCTACAAGTTCAGCGACCGCGTCTTCCGTGACCGGATCGCCTTGCCGATCGATAAGGCAGATTTCCTGCGCGGCTCGTTCGATGAATTTTTCGGGCGCGGAAATGTATCCAAGCCGGAGGCTGGGAGAGAGAAGCTTCGACATCGATCCGATGTAGAGGACCAAAGGATCGAATGACGCCAACGGCAGGAGAGGCTGGTGCTGGAAATGAAATTCGTGGTCGTAGTCGTCCTCGACGATGGTGAAGCCGAACTGTGAAGCCAATCCGAGCAGCCGCAGTCGCCTGTCCGGGTTCAGAAGCACGGTGGTCGGGAAATGGTGATGAGGCGTCAGGTAGACCAGGCGGACACGGTGGCGTCGACAGGTCTTCTCGAGGCTATCCATGTCGGTACCGTCGTCGTCGACATGCACCCTGAGAATATTGGCGCCGGCCGCGCGAAACGCCTCGCGGGCGGGCGGATAGGTCAAATCGTCGACGACCACGCCGTCGCCGTTTCGGATCATGATCCTCGACACCAGATAGATGGCCATCTGGCTTCCTCGCGTCAGGCAGACGCGGTCCGGCGTCGTCGCAAGGCCGCGGTCGACATTCAGCATTCGCGAGATTGCGCCCCTCAGGTTCGGACTGCCGCGGGGATCGCCGTAACCAAGCTTTCCAACCTTGCCCCCGATCGTCATTGCGCTCCTGTAGGCGCGCGCAAAACTTTCGGCGGGAAAAAGCCGCGTATCCGGCGTTCCATCGTCGAGCGAAAGCAGGCCCGGTCGGGGGAAAAGGACGGGAATATCCATCGGCGGCGCAAGCCGGCTGAATTGAGGCCCTTCGCCCCGTGAGCGCGGTCCATCGAGCCCCGATCGTGTTGGCCTGCCTTTCGGCTCCGGAAGTTTCGCAGAGACGAAGGTGCCCTTGGTGCCGCGGGACGTCAGCCAACCTTGAGCGACCAGCTCGTCGTATGCGACGACGACGGTTTTACGGTTGACGCCAAGCTCTTCAGCCATCTCACGCGAGCCGGGAAGGACTTCACCGGCGATCAACCGTCCCCGCCGTATCTCCGCGACGAGTCCGTGAGCGATCTGAACGTAGACAGGCGCGCCGCCAGGCCTGCGCTTCAGATTAAGCTTGAGATTGAGCCTCCACTCGCGCAGCACCACTGCCTCTCCACTGGCCCATCTTCGATCCTATATCTTGGCTTATGCCTGGTCCAGCCCCCGGCCATAAACGGCTGGCGGCGACGGCCAAATGAAGTCGATCTTTCGCCGATTCCGCAATTCTGGCGGCTTGCTGGCCTTGGGCGCGGCGATACTTTTCGGAAACTGGCCCATCCGTTTTTCGTTCGATGATGGCAATTCGCTGCCAGCCGTGACGCTGGAGCGGAGCGGGCATTGAGATCGGAATCGCAGCCCGGAGCCATCATTGGTCGGCAGGAAAATCTGTACCGCAATCCGACACGTGGCTTTCGAGGACCTCGGCTCATTCGAAACCGCGTTCGTTGAAGCCGGATATGAAGTGCGTTATGTCGACGTCGGTCTCGATGATCTGGATGCGATCGCGCCGACGGCTTCCGATCTGCTTGTCGTCCTGGGCGGGCCGATCGGAGTCTACGAGCAGGACCGCTATCCGTTCCTCAAGACCGAGCTTCGATTGATAGGCGCGCGACTGCAAGCGAGACGGCCGACCATCGGTATTTGTCTCGGTGCCCAATTGATGGCAAGCGCTCTCGGTTCGAAAGTCTATCCGTGCCTCGAAAAGGAAATCGGATTCGCCCGCATGTCGCTGACGCCCGAAGGCCGGGGCTCATGCCTTTCTGCATTCGAACACATTCCGGTATTGCATTGGCACGGAGATACGTTCGATCTGCCGACCGGCGCGGTTCGCTTGGCGTCGACGAAGGCGTGCCTTAATCAAGCGTTCGCACTCGGTCGGGAAATCATCGGCTTTCAGTTCCACCCAGAGGCTGGAGCGCGGGGCTTTGAACGATGGCTCATCGGACACGCAGTAGAGCTCGGCGCGGCCGGTGTGGATGTTTCCAGTCTGCGCGAGACTCACCTGTCGCTTGCAGTCGAACAACAGCGAAGATCCAACGATTGCATGCGTCGTTGGCTGAGCGATTTAGGCTGACAGCTAGGCCCCAACTCTCACCCGAGATGCGGGTGAAGCACGAGACCGATGCTTCGAAGCAGCTCCGCTCTGACGCGGTCCGCGACGCCATTCACGATCTCCGCCCCGTCTTGTGACGCATCGCTATGGACATTGAAGGGGCGCGAAGATTGCTGAAAGCGAGCTTGCAAGGTGTGTATGAGCATGCCTAACGATCGGCGACTTCCGGGTTTGGCGCGAAGCGGACGTTCATCGAACACCGATATCGGCAGGTTCCGCAAAGATACGTTAGCCGTCAGCCGGGACTCTCGAAATCCGAGCGATTGCCGCTACGGGGCCGCCGCCGGGCGGACCCTGGTGTTCGGCTCCGCCGGAAACATAGACGGCACCGGTTCCCGATAGGCCGGCGATCAATCCGCCAACAGCGGCGCGCGCGTGTCGGGTCGCACTGATGTCGGTATCCTCGAGCATGGTGTGACGAAATCCGCGCAAGCTGCCATTGGGTGAGGCTTCTGCCTTGGCGAAGATGTTAACCAGTTGACGGCTTGCGATTGGCTCGGAAACGTCTGCAACACCGAGTCCCACGCTCTTCAACGCGTCGTTCACCGCCGCGAAATCGATTGTGTCGCGCATGACGGCGTGTCCTATCTCATACGAACTCGCTGACGACGCCGAATTGCCCAAAACGATGACGACGTTATGCATAAGCTCGATACCGGCCGACGTGGACGCCACCGACGAAAACAGATCGAAGTTCCGAAGAACCTGCTCATCGGTTATCTCGCCGTCGATCTCCCCAAGCGCCACTGCGACCCCGAGCGCCGATGCGCCGCGCGAATACGCCATCGAACCGTATGCGCTGTTTGTAACCGTCTTGTTCCCGCGGACCGCCGCCGCTTCGATGCGGTCGCTCGTCAAAAGCGGACATTTGATCTGCACGAAATGCACATCTTGTGGACTGACGATGGCAGCATCCGCCATTGCGGTGACTACCGCTTTTGCCGTCTCTTCGATTTGCGCGCCGCGTCCGAGTTCTTCGGGCAGGAAATCCCGCGTTTGTGCCATCCCAATGCTTAGGCGTTTCCCTGAAAGGCCCTCCGATCGACGATCAACGACGGTGTCACGCGTGAAAACAGTGATATGCGGACTGAGTACACCTTCCGTACCACCCGACATCACGAACGCAATCCGCTCTTCCACGCGCTGCGGGGGCAGATCGACATAAGGAGCCAGAGCAGTGCATAACGCGGAAACGGCGAATTCTCTCGTGAAATCGTTCACACCGCCATTTCCCTCGGTTTTCCCGAGTATCGCGAGGATTGATCCCGGCTCGATTTTGCCCGACGCGATAAGGCGCAGCAGGCCTGAGACGTCACCGGGGCCTTTGGTGGCAATGCGAACCACCTCCACGGATGTTGTGCGCATGCTATTCCCCCAGCGAAGCGTTACTCCGTCTACCCGACGGCTTGGCGCATCGCGACGCCGGGGCCTAATGGTCGCATAAATTCACCGATGACCGGACCGCCAAACCCCAGCGAGGCCGATATCTTCGACCAGCAGAAAAGATATGGCAACCAACCAGCGCGACGTTTCCTGACCCAGGCACGCGCGAACGCCTTTGCCTTTGCCAAAGTCCTTTGGTAGGGGGCATATTTTCAGTCAAAGCCTAAATTGCTCGGGCCATGGCACAAAATCGCGGCAGCGTTGCCATCGGCCGTACGTCGTGCAGGGCCTGGATAGCGGCGACGCGCCAATTTCATCCAACAATCCGGGCCTGCCGCTTTTTGGCACATCTGTTGCATCTATTTAAGGCGTGCCGAGGCGCCAAGATCGCCCGGATCCTCTATGCGGGCTCATGCGGATGACGACCACGGCGGCGCTAGAATTGGTACAATTGACGAAGAGGTTCGGCAATGTCACCGCCGTCGAAGCGATCAACCTCAAGATTCCGGCTGGCTCCTATTGCTGTCTGCTCGGACCATCCGGCTGCGGCAAGACCTCCACTTTGCGCATGATTGCTGGCCATGAATCAGCGACGTCGGGGGATATCATTCTCGGTCCGAAAAATGTGACCGATCTGCCGCCGGCCGAACGCAACACGGCAATGATGTTCCAGTCTTATGCGTTGTTTCCGCATCTTTCTGTCATCGACAACGTTGCCTTTGCCCTGAAGATGAGAGGCATCGCCAAAACGGAGCGTCACACCGAGGCAAAACGATTGCTCGAACTTGTCGATATGCACGCTTATGCAGCGCGACTTCCCGGACAGCTCTCCGGCGGCCAGCAGCAGCGCGTGGCGCTCGCCCGGGCTTTGATCACCTCGCCCCAGATCCTGTTGCTGGACGAACCGCTTTCCGCGCTCGATCCGTTTTTGCGGTTACGCATGCGAACGGAACTGAAAAAACTTCAACGCGAACTCGGAATTACCTTTGTCCATGTCACGCATGGCCAGGATGAGGCGATGGCGCTCGCCAACATTGTGGTCCTGATGAATGCGGGACGGATCGAACAACAAGGCTCGCCGCGCGAAATCTTCAACCATCCCAAGACGGAATTTACCGCAAAATTTATCGGCGGCCATAGTGTCATCTTCGTGAGCGACAAGACCTTCGCCGTTCGCAATGATTGTCTCACCCTGAAGAATCCGGGCGAAGCCGTCGATGGTCCCTCCATCGCTGGAACCGTCAGTGAGGTCGAATACCAGGGCACGTATGTTCGCGTCGCGATTGCCGCCGAGGGGGGAGCCGACATCTCCGCTCAACTTACGGAAAGCCAGTTCGACAAGGCCAACTACGGTGTCGGTGATCGCGTTATCGCCACCTGGGACCCCGCCATCGCAAGCCCACTGAAGACCAGCAGTTCGGCAACCGTCAAGCCGCCCGAAATGGTGGCCTGATATTTTTGGAGATGGACCATGACCGATCGCTTGAAAATGATCAACAGCATCAGCCGTCGCAATCTGCTCAAGGGCGCTGCCGGAGCGGCCGGCCTTGCCGTAGGCTCGGGCGCAATTACCGGATTTCCATACGTTCATTCAGCCGAGCCGAAAATTCTGCGCTATCTTGGAACGGCGGTAAACGAAGGCGATGAAATCTCGAAGAAATGCCTCGAAGATACCGGCATCAAGATCGAATACATCACGGCAACAACCGACGACGTCACCAAGCGCGTGATCACCCAGCCGAATTCATTTGATGTGCTCGATACCGAATATTTCTCGCTGAAGAAGCTGGTGCCATCTGGCAATATTTTCGCGCTCGACGCCAAGAAGATCAAGGAATTCGACAACATCACCCCGGTCTTCACCAAAGGCCAGCTACCGAACGGCAAGAAGATTGGCAATCAAGGCACGGCACCATGGAAGGTGCTCTATCTTGAAGGTTCGAACTCCAAGACATTTTCCGCCACGCCGACCGAATTCGTCACCCTGATCCCAACTGTCTACAACGCCGATACGCTTGGGATTCGACCGGACCTGATCAAGCGGCCGATCGGGTCGTGGGCCGAACTGCTCAACCCCGAATTCAGGAGCAAGGCCGCGATCCTCAACATTCCGTCGATCGGCATCATGGACGCCGCGATGGTCGTCGAAGCCACCGGCCAGCACCAATATGCCGACAAGGGCAACATGACCAAGGCCGAGATCGATCTCACCATGAAGGTCATGACCGAAGCCAAGAAGGCCGGCCAATTTCGTGCGTTCTGGAAGGATTTCAACGAATCCGTCAACCTCATGGCATCAGGCGAAACCGTCATCCAGTCGATGTGGTCCCCAGCGGTCACCAAGGTCCGCTCGATGGGAATCGCCTGCACCTTCCAGCCGCTCAAGGAAGGCTATCGCTCATGGGCTTCGGGTTTCTGCGTATCGAAGGCCGTTTCAGGACCAAAACTCGATTGGGCCTATGAATTCGTGAACTGGTATCTCTCCGGCTGGGCCGGCGCCTATCTCAATCGCCAAGGCTATTATTCCGCCGTTCTCTCCACCGCCGAGGCCAACATGACGGCTGATGAATGGGGCTACTGGATGGAAGGCAAGGCAGCTGTCGGCGACATCAAGGCGCCGGACGGCACCATCCTGGAGAAGGCCGGCGCCAAGCGCGACGGCGGCTCCTACGACGATCGCATGGGAGCCGTTGCCTGCTGGAACGCTGTCATGGACGAGAACGACTACATGGTACGCAAGTGGAATGAATTCATCGCCGCTTGATGCCATCTCAGCGCTTGCCGTGCAAAAAAAGCACGGCAAGCCCTTCTCCGGTGTGACCGAGATCGGCCGTCCCATGGTTCAAGACCGCAAGTCCCTGGTTGCGTGGGTTCAGGCTGCGCCGATGATGCTGATATTCGCGCTGTTCTTTCTCTTGCCGTTGGTTTTTGTGACGATCGTCAGCGCCTGGGACTACAACGAATACGAAATGATCCCGGCGTTCAGCCTACGCGGCTACACCGATACGTTTGAAGGGTGCATCGCCGATCTGCCGGACCTGTGCACGATCCTGAAAACCTATCTGAAGACCCTGAAATTATGCCTGATGACCTGGAGCCTGACCCTTCTGATCGGCTTTACGGTTGCCTATTTTCTTGCGTTTCATGTTCGATCCAAGACTTGGCAGATCGCGCTCACTTTGCTCTGCACCATTCCATTCTGGACATCGAACGTGATCCGCATGATTGCGTGGATTCCCCTTCTTGGCCGCAACGGTCTAGTCAACAAGGGCCTCGAGGGTGTGGGACTAATCGACCAACCCCTGGAATGGTTGCTTTTTTCCGAATTTTCCGTTGTACTGGCACTTGTTCATCTATTCACCTTCTTCATGGTGGTGCCGATCTTCAACTCGATGATCCGGATCGATAAGAAGCTGATCGAAGCCGCCTATGATGCCGGAGCTACGGGTTGGCAGACTCTGGTGAACGTGATCATCCCGCTCGCAAAGCCGGGCATTGTCATTGGCTCGATCTTTGTGATCACGATCGTCATGGGTGATTTCGTGACCATCGGCGTGATGGGTGGCCAGCAGATCGCATCAGCCGGGAAGATCATCGAAGCACGCCTCAACGCACTGCAATTCCCGGCCGCCGCGGCCAACGCGGTCATCTTGCTGGGCATCACGATCCTGATTATTTCTGCGCTGACCCGGATCGTCGATATCCGCAAGGAGCTGTGAAATGGGCGAGCATCGACCACGCTCCTTCTATTTTCTCGCAGCATTTTTCATCGCCTATGTGCTGTTTCTGTATGGACCAATGTTTGCGATCTATATCCTCTCGTTTCAGGGGCCTGACGGGGGCTTGACCTTCCCGATGAACGGCGTCTCGCTGACTTGGTTTGGCAAGGTGTTTTCCGGCGCAGGCGTCGTCGACATCGGGGCCGCCTTCAAGCGGTCGCTCAAGCTCGGCCTGGTCGTCATGGTGCTTACAGTCGTGCTCTCGGTTTCGGCCGGCATGGCCTTCCGCAGATCATTCCGAGGCGCGACATTCCTGTTTTATGTGGCGATCGCCAGCTTGATCATGCCATCGATCATCACATCGCTCGGTATCGCATTGGAATTCCGCCTGCTTGACGATTTCGTCATCAAAAGCGGCGCCAAGGATTGGACCACGGCGATGGGGCTCTTTACCTCAGGACTAGGCGCCCATCTCACCTGGACCTTGCCCTTCGGCCTTTTGATCATGTTTGCGATTTTCAACCGGTTCGATGGACGGCTGGAAGAGGCGGCACGGGATCTGGGGGCAACGCCGTGGCAGACATTCCGGCATGTTGTGCTGCCGATTATATTGCCGTCTGTCGTGGGCATTGGTTTGTTTGGCTTTACACTGTCTTGGGACGAACTCGCGCGTTCGAGCCAGGCAATCGGCTCTGTCAACACTTTGCCGCTTGAATTGCAGGGACTGACGACAACCGTTACAAAGCCGGATATATATGCGCTTGGAACACTGACGAGCGCCGTATCCTTTCTCGTCATTTTCCTGGCGTTGGTCGTCATTCTTGTGCTCCAGGCCCGCCAACGGCGTCATGGGTCGGATGCCGACAAGGGAATGGTCTAGGGTCCGGCCTGATGCGCATTCTCATCGTCAACCCAAACACCACCGCCGCCATGACCGAGAAAATCGGCAGAGCCGGACGCGCAGCGGCGGCCTCGGGCACGGAGCTCATCGTCGTCAATCCCGCCGATGGGCCTGTCTCGATTGAAGGCTATTATGACGAGGCGTTTTCAGTGCCGGGACTTCTGGCCGAAATCGCCAAGGGCGACACGCTCGGGGTTTCCGCGCACGTCATTGCCTGTTTCGATGACACCGGCCTCGAGGCAGCGCGCAGCGTCGCGTTGGCGCCCGTCATCGGTATTGGCGAGGCGGCATTCCATCTGGCTTCGATGCTGGGTCATCGCTTCTCGGTGGTCACGACACTTTCTCGCTCCATCGCTGCCATCGAAAACAACCTGTTGAAATACGGGCTTGCCGGTCGCTGCGGCAGGGTGCGCGCATCCGAAGTGCCGGTTCTTTCACTGGATCCCTCGTCAGATGCAGCCGCACAGATCGGCGCGGAAATCGAGCTCGCGAAGCAAGAAGACCGGGCCGAAGTGATCGTTCTCGGGTGTGCCGGCATGGCTGACTTGGCCGCGCGTCTTTCGGAAAGGCACGGGCTTCCCGTCATCGACGGGGTCGCAAGCGCTGTCAAGCTAGGCGAAGCTTTTGGCGCGCTGGGTCTCAAAACATCGAAAATCGGAACCTACGCGCTTCCGAGGCCGAAAGCTTATCTTGGAGCTTTTGCATCCTTCGCACCACGCTAGAGAACCGGTCAGCTTCCGAGCGGCCCTGACTTCGCAGCTCACTGGTGCTGGTCAAGATGCGCTCCCCGGCGCCTTCTCGAACAGTTTTACCTGCGCGTAGGCGCTGGCGCTCCACATGCTGACCGGCTTGTCGTCGCCGTAGGCACTGGCGAACGCCGCCTTGAACCGGCCGTTGCTATTGCGCGTCAGCGAACTAAAGTAGCTCGCGGCCGTCAGGTGACTGACGCACAACTCCGGTCCAATTTCGCGCACTTCGCCTTCCGCCATGGTCAAGCTCGCAATCGGCAGCCGGGCGGATCAAGACCCGTCTTGGCGTAGAGCCGGTAGAATCGCTGCGCGGTGCGACCGACGATGGTCGAGAACACGACGTCGGGAGACCGCATGCGGATCATCTCGAGCGCCCGCATCAGCTCGGCATCGCTGGCCTCCATGGCGACATATTGTTCGCCGGCGACCTGACCCGATGGGATTCGATGAGATCGCGCATGATCCGATTGGATTCGCGCGGGTA
>Ga0070717_10003569_pt1 | contig 11152 bp, 13 predicted proteins | sample LARL113metaG_FD_71366 | JGI IMG/M metagenome (GOLD analysis project Ga0070717, IMG submission 71366) | Corn, switchgrass and miscanthus rhizosphere microbial communities from Kellogg Biological Station, Michigan, USA - LAR L11-3 metaG | ecosystem: Host-associated > Plants > Roots > Rhizosphere ...
CATTACACTCATCTTCCCTGCGTGAGCCACACGTCGCTGCCCTTCGGAACATCCTGTATTAGAACGTCAGAGGGGAGCAAGATTCCCATGCGGCAGGCTCCCACCGCCGGTGTTAAGAACTCAACAGAGCCAATGTGAGTGCTCAGCGTGCGCCCCTCAGGGGTGCGAAGCTGAATGGCATCTCGCGGGCGTATCTTGAAATCAGCGCCTTCAACTATGGCGGGAACGATTACACAACCCCGCCCAGAAACTTCGAATACTTCCTCGATTGTGAAGAGAAACGTCATCGCAACTGTTGTTGAGCGTATCACTCAAGGTCATTTGACGATAAATCTCTATATCACTCATTGACCTGCAAAAAGGCGAATAGAAGGCCCAAACTTGCGCTATCGCCTGTTCTCAGAAATTGGCTTGGCACGTCTGAGAAAATCAGATCCTAGTTGCAACACATATACAAGCAACTACTTGGCCTTCACGGGCGTAAAACCGCCGTTAGGGGGATTGGGAGCTGACCAAGTAGTTTTTCCGTTCCGGTCGTAGAATTCAAGAGTGGGCTGATTATCTTTAATGTAAAAACGCCCGTAAGCTTTATCGTCTCGACCCACTAACGTGAAATCATGAGCTTCCAGCTTATTGGGGGCATAGGCATTAACATCGCCAGACTCGTGCTGTGCAGGCAGAGGAGCCGCGATTAGCATCACTGCCGTTCCGATCAGAACGAGAGTGGCCATCAGTTTCCAACGACGGGCCTCTGACTCCAATTTTTCGATTCGTGCTCTCAGGTTACGGTCGTCCATGTTGGCTGCTCCTTTAAGCGGGGAATTTTGGCTGATCGTGGAACGTTCTCGATCTTTCCAACTTGCAAACATTTTTGGAGACTCGGCTCCATACGCTGGCAGCGAGACTCTATGTCATTGTCGAGGATTGCGGATTGATCGAAGTTGGCGAGAAATCACGTTATCACTCATTGACGCTTCGGGTCGGTCGGTTCCCGGCCTTTCTGTTTAGCGGGGGCATCCGAAAATCGGAAATTCCTCAAGACAAGCTGCACAATCGGATGAGGCCACGATTCGAAGCTGATCAGACGTGCCTCGACGGGCAAAACGTGAGTATTGAGTATTTCCTTCTTTCCCGGTACCGTCATGAGCGCCTCGTAGGAGAATCGGCGGTTTACCTTATTTTGAACCGTCAGTAACATCATGACCATATCCTTCGGGCCCTTCTCCTGCGTGAATCCAAACTGCACGTCAGCTTTCGCGGTGTCCGACTGGAACGTCACGGTTAGAAATTCAGCTTTCGTGTCCGTCAGATTGATACCAAAATGATCGCCTAGGAAAATGTAAACATCGTTGTCAGCGACATAAGGAACCTTGTCGAAGTGCTGCTCGTAGTAGTGATCTTTATCAACTTGAAGTTTTAGCGTGAATGGTTCACGGAACATTTGTTTCTGTTCGGTAGGGGGCTGCTCCTGACCCAGCACTGTGCAGGAAAGGGCTAGCAGAAATGAGAGCCGCCAAAGGATTTTCATAGCCACCATACTTGAATCGGAAACATTCTATTGCCGCGCAACAGTCAATTGTTGAAAAATCCCGATGACACTCATTGACGGGTTCTGAAACATCGCCCAGAGTCGGACAACAGGGGCAATTGCCGCAGCATCTTTCTCTACCTACGATTAAGACGCCCAAGGATCGTAAAATTTGAAGATAGCTCTCATTGCGCCGCCTTTCATCGCCGTACCTCCTGCGGATTACGGTGGAACTGAATTGTTTGTGGCCCATCTTGCAGAAGGTCTCTGTCAACTTGGCCTGGAGGTTGTTGTCTATACTAACGGCGAATCTAGTGTCCACGCAGAGCGCCGCTGGATCTATGAGCGCTCAGATTGGCCGATTAAGAACCCTTCGGAGGCATTCATTAAGTGTTTGAATCATGAGTCATGGGCGGTTCACGAAGCCGCTCTGGATTGTGACGTAATCCATTTGCAGTTGGCCGAGGCTTTGGCCTTGTCACGCTTCGTTGAGCGCCCAACTGTTCTGACCCTACATGGGCCACACGATGCGAAGCTTAGCGAGTTTTACAATTTCTACCCCGAGGCCACCTACGTATGCATCAGTGAGGCACAGTGTAAACGGGAATCGATGCCGAAGATGCTCACGGTTCACCATGGCATCGATCTGGACCAGTACCGGCTGGTTGAGCAGAAGCAGCAGTACCTCAGTTTTATTGGACGAATCGCTCCTTTAAAAGGTACGCATATTGCAATCGACGTAGCGCAGCGTACAGGAATTCCCCTCAAAATTGCGGGAGATGTCCAGCCCGTGTACCGCGAGTATTTCGAGAAAAAAATCAAACCGCAGCTTGACGGAAAGCTCGTGGAATACATCGGTTTGGCGGATCTGGAGGCAAAGAACGAACTGTTGGGCAACTCCATGGCGATGTTGTTCCCGATTCAATGGAACGAACCGTTCGGTTTAGTGATGGTCGAGGCGATGGCTTGCGGCACACCTGTTCTGGCCATGCCCGGTGGCTCGGTGCCGGAGGTGGTGCGCGAGGGAGTATCCGGGCATATTTGCCGTTCAGTTATTCAGATGGCAAAGCATGCCCAGAACCTGAAGTTCAATCCGGTAGCTGTTCGCCAGTATGTTGCGGAGAATTTTTCGATAGAACGAATGGCTCGAGAATATGCAGCAGTATACGAGACCGCTCTACAAGCCCACGCCCGAAGAGTAGCGTAACAATTGTCTACGTCACAGACTCGATCGCTCTTTCAGTAGTTGGCGATAAATCACAATTTCACTCATTGACCCTAAATCCGGGTTTGAGCGTAATCGCCCGATTGCAGCAGCTACTAACGTTCGTGTAATACTGTTCGCCGTGTCTCGTGAAACCACACAAGGCTCCCGCCAGGAAATTCTTCGCACCGCGGCCCGGCTTTTCCAGCAGCAAGGCTACGACGCTACTTCTATGAACGACGTTGCCGCCGCGCTGAAACTCAGCAAAGGGGGCCTCTATCACCACTTTCAGAGCAAAGACGAAATCCTTTTCAACCTGATGAGCCATGCTATGGACATCACCGAGGACCGCGTAATCGCCCCCGCGAAGCTGATTGTGGATCCTGAAGAGCGTTTGCGGACGGTGATTCGCCGGCACATCGCGGTGGTCTTGAGCGAGCGCGACCGCGAGATCACGGTCATGCTGCACGAAAACCACCCGCTGTCGCCGACGCTGCGCAAACGAATCAACTCGCGAAAGAAGGATTACGTGCATTTCCTTGAAAACTTAATTGGCGAGGTCCAGCGTGCCCGGTCATCCAACGGCACGGTAACGCCGCGTGCGGCAGCGTTTGCGCTACTGGGAATGATCAACTGGATTTACCAGTGGTATCGTCCGAACGGAAGCTTGCGGGAAGATAGCCTGGCCCAGCAATACACTGAGATTTTCTTCCAGGGCGCGTTCGCGTGAGCCACGCACACCAGAGCGAGGTGCTGCACACCGCTGAATTATTGCAGCAGCTTAGTCACAAGCGCTACCACGAGTTTCTCCGCATTCCCGCCATGAGCGCCGGCATTTATGTGCTCCAGGCGGGTGCGACAGATAATCAAACTCCCCATAAAGAAGACGAGATTTATTACGTGGTCCGTGGCAAAGCGAAGATGCGATTGGGAAGGGAAGAGCGCGAGGTCCGCGAGGCTGATGTAATTTTTGTCGAAGCCGGTCTCGAACATCGCTTCTTCGACATTGCGGAAGAACTGGTACTGCTGGTTATCTTCGCTCCGGCTGAGAGCAGCTAAGTCAGCCGCGATATTGCCCGTTACCTCGCCGTAGGCATGGCGTAATAACCTTCTTTGGCAGTTACATCAACGCAAGGCCGGATCGACGATCGCTTGCAACTCGGCCGGTCCACCAGTACCTCAATATCGTTATGTTGGCCGACGGCTGGCTGGTGCGAGATGTATCCCAGCGTGTACTGGTTGCGCGCATCTCCTATGAGCCTTGAATAAGCATCTTCCAGTCCGGTGCGAGTGAGTTCGTTCAAAACCTCGCCGCCGGTTGCGCTGGCGTATTTAGGAAGAATGTCACTGTAGCCGAAGCGCGGAAGATGAAGCCGTTCAATCTTGTTGTAAATCGGAATCGCGCTGCCGCCCACCCCGATCGCGTAAACCATGATGTTATTGCTCAGAAGCACCTTCAGCACATCCCGATAGCTGGCATCACTGCGATATTCGCGGCCGTCACTGATAATGAAAATCACTTTGCGGCGCTCTCGCGGCCGTTTAGAAAGATCGAGCGCAGCCTTAAGAACAGCGTCATTCAATACGTGCGATTCCTGCTGAGTTCCCGTAGCGACAATCGCAGAATTGGGATCTACGGGCATGTTATTAATCGTTGGCCCCTGCGGTCCCAAAGGACCATCGACGACCGGCGGGCCGTTGTTTCTTCCGCTTGCAGTGGACAAACGCTGGAACGTGTCGGTCAGCTTCTGTCCGACAGCGGTCCAACCCGAAATCTGGCCGACAACATTGCTGTAGCTGTAGATTGAGACTTCATCGAACGGGCTGAACACTCCTTCCAGCGCGGGAAATGTGTGGTTCACCTTTTGCACGTCTACGTCCTTCATCCCCAGATCGAAGATGATGGCCGCGGATAACGCAAATGGATCGCTGGTAAAGAAATTTAAAGTCTGCTTCTTTCCATTTTCCCGAACGGTGAAATCCTTCGAGAGAAGTCCGCCGACCAAATGACCGGATTCGTCCTTCACGGTGACCGGAACCATGACTTGATTTACGTTGGTGACAATCTTGAACAGCTGCTCTTGTGTGTCGGCGTCAGCGCCGTTACGAGTAGCGCCTCCTTCTGGGACGGTTTTCACATTCAGCGGAGGGCGTGGACCCGCTGGAACATCATCGGGCGACTGCCGGGGCGGCGCCTCATTGGCGGCCGGTGGCTGCGCTGCTGGCGCGGGCTGCTGCTCAGACTGCGGCGTCGGCGGCGGTTGCGGCAAAGCCGCAGGCGGTTGCACAGTCGATGGTGCATCGGGAATATTTTGTTTCTGCTGGTTTGGGTCCTCTGCCGGCTTTTGTTCCGGGGATTGGTTCGGGGCGGGCGACATGGCCCCCTGCGAGTTCCCGGTTGAATCTTGTCTGCCGAAAACACCTGAAGGCGCGACCGCGATCGTCCCAACCACCAGAAACCACATTACCAATCGTTTCAGCAACGAAGTCCCCCGAAGAAAGTTCTGGCTATTGGGATGCCTGGGCCAGCAGGTTTGGTGCATCTAACCGTAGAGAAGTAGACTACCAGAAACCATAGGAACTCAACTTATGCGGTCGGTGTTTCGCTTTAGGGTATTTTGTATCCAACTTCTTCTCCTCGGCTTGGCCTTCGGAGCGCAGTTCGCCGTGGCACAGGACGTCCAGATGGTGCCCGACCAGCAGGACCGTGAAGCCGCGGATAAGGCTCAGTCTCAGAAGGACAAAGATCAGGAAGACCAGCCGGTCACGACGTTCAAAGCCAATACGAACGTGGTCCAGCTCTTCTTTAATGTGAAGGACAAAAAGGGCGGGCTGATCGCTAATCTGCCAAAAGACGCATTCGACGTCTCCGAAGACGGCAAGCCTCAAACCATTAAATATTTTTCCGCGGAATCCCAGTTGCCCCTGACCCTCGGAATTCTTATTGATTCCAGCGCCAGCCAGGAACGGGTGCTGAACATGGAACAGGAAGTCGGCGGCGCGTTTCTAAGCCAGATCCTGCGTGAAAAAGATATAGCGTTCGTGATGGACTTCAATATCCGGGTCAGCCTTCTGCAGGATTTCACCAGTAACGCGCGACGGCTGAAGACTGCCTTGAACAGCGTGAAAATTGACAGCGGCGGGCAGGCCAGTCTGCCTGGCATTCCCGGCCAGGGTGGCGGCCCGGTTCCGACCGTCGGCGTGCCCAAAGGGACGCTGCTTTACGACGCTGTCTATCTCGCCTCACACGACGAAATGGCGCAGCAAGTTGACCGCAAGGCGATGATCCTGCTCACTGACGGCGAAGACCAAGGCAGCCAGTATAAGCTCAGGGACGCAATTGAAGCGGCACAGAAGGCCGACACCATCGTGTACGTTCTGCTTTGCGCCGACCGCGGATTTTACGGCTTTGGAGGTTACAGCGGCGATAGTGCTATGAAAAAGTTAACCTCTGAAACCGGCGGTCGCTTGATCGAGGTCGGCAACAAAACTGACAAGCTCAAGGCGGCTTTTGATCAGATCTCTGAGGAGCTTCGCAGCCAGTACAACATCGGCTACGTACCGACGAACTCGGTGAAGAACGGCGGCTTCCGCAAAGTGCTGATTCGCTCCAAAGACGGCTACAAGGTTCAAGCGCGCAGCGGATATTTCGCCATGCCCGAGAAAGATTAGGCAGGCAGCTTTCAATCAATGTCGACTTGGCTCAACATCCTCAATTCTGAAGTTGTCGCTTGCGTGCAATGTCCCAGGCTGGTCGTGTACCGCGCGCAAATCGCGCGTGAAAAGCGGCGCGCCTACAAAGATTGGGAATACTGGGGCAAACCGGTGCCGGGTTTCGGCGACCCCAATGCTCGCGTGCTCGTGCTGGCTCTCGCCCCAGGAGCGCATGGGTCGAACCGCACTGGCCGCCCTTTCACTGGGGACTCTTCCGGAAACTTCATGTATCCGGTGTTGCACGAAACCGGCTTTGCGAACCAACCCACCGCTACCAATCGTAACGACGGGCTCGTGCTGAAAGATTTGTACATAACCGCGGCGGCGCGTTGTGCTCCGCCCGACAATAAGCCCTTACCGCAAGAACTGGCGAACTGCGCCGCATACCTTGACCGCGAACTCGACGGATTGAAAAAAGTAAAGCTTGTGATTGCGCTGGGCAGAATTGGATTTGAAGCATATCTCAATCATTTGAAGCGGCGCGGCGTGATTGATCGCAAGGCTGAATACCTATTCCAGCATGGCGCCAAATACACTACGCCCGACGGCCGCACACTGCTGGTTTCGTATCATCCGTCCAACCAGAACACACAAACCGGCAAGCTCACGCGCAGCATGTTCCTGGAGATTTTTAAAGAAGCGGCACGAATTGCCGATCAATAAGATGGCGGCTCTCGCGTTCCTGGATCCTCATCGTAGAGGGGAACATCGACCAGCGTCCGGGACATAAAACGCCATTGTGGTACTACCTCAGCTTCGTTGCTGTTACCTCGAGCTGGAATTGACGATTGGAGTAAGGGTCATCGACGCTGCCGATAATCATGGACTTTCCGGTCACCAAGAGCGTGCTGCCGCCAATTTTAATCTGACTGACGATCGGAGGCGATGCAGGACCGTGCTCCTGTTTGGGATCAATTTCAGTATCGCGTTGAGCTGCCTTCGACCAGCTGATTTCACACCGGACCTCCAATTGCAATTCCTCACTACCGTCCCGGAGAAGGGCCCAGATATTTGTGCCGAGATCCACGTACTGATATTGGAGGCTGCCTGGTCCGGCCGTTGCTACGGGCACACGCGCTCCAATCTTTACTTCGTCCGCGCTTCCCGCAGTCAGATTCAATGAATATCGACGGCTGTTAACAATCTTTCCGTTTTCAATTTCATTCACAGAAAAATCCAGCCTATACGGCTGTATGGGTCTTGGACGTTCTGTGTTGCGCGTACTTTCGTGAGCCGCAGGTTTCGTTGATTCCGACTGACCGGATGGTTTGGCTTCCTCTTGGGCCTGCGCCACTGCGACCCTGCACCCCAGGGCCATCGTCATCACGAACAACATTGCAGCGATTTTTCGCATATGTTTACTCACCTTTCTCGATGCGGACCTGCGGAAGCTGGCGGGCATCTCGTTCGGCCTGCCGTATTTCTTCCTCGAAATCGCGTTGTTCTTGCGCTATAAGCAGCGCTTCTTTGGGGAAGTGCTCTGCATAGCTGGCGAACAACAGCTCTTGTTGACTCAGCGGGAGCGGCGATGGGAACTGATCTAACCTACGACCGCTTGTTGATGCGACGCTGGAGCCTGCAGTAGCGGGCCTGTGCTGTCGCGATGCTCGGGTCTTTGCTATCTGCGGGGTTCGCGGTACCGTCGCCGACCTGACCTCTCCCAGCTCATTTTGCGGTACCGCTGGAGCGGGGACAGTGTGCTTCGGAATCGAATATTGATGCCAGACTCCACCACTTATTGCGATAACCAAAGCAGTCGCAACCGCGCCAGCTAGGAACCACCTGTATTTTGAGTGAGCGCGCTTCCCAGCCACTTGCATGTTGGTAAGAATTCGATTCTCTAGTCCAATTCGCGGCTCGACATTACCGTATTGGCGCAAGACTTTGTCCAGCACATCGTCAAAGCGATCTCTATCGTTTGTTTCCATACTTGCCTTCCAATGCCACCAACTTGTCCTTCAAAATCTGACGCGCGCGAAACAATCGCGAGCGCACCGATGATTCGCTGATTTCTAAGACCTCGGCTATTTCACTGGCTGACAGCTCTTCAACCGTCGACAGCCTGAGCGTATCGCGCAATAGTTCAGGCAAACCCGCAATCAATGATGTGAGCAGTGCAGCCATTTCCACTCGAAGGGTGGTTTCCTCGGCCGACGCCAGCAGAGAGTGAGGTTGTATTCCGGCAATCTGCATCTCGGTCTCATCGACTGAAACGGTAGAGTATTTTCTACCGCGGTTGACCGCCACACGCCATGCGATTCTTGCGAGCCAGGTCTTCGGATCCTCAACTCCTTCGAGCCTGCGCCGGTAGCGAAGCACGCGGACAAATGTTTCTTGGGTGGCGTCTTCCGCGTCATGGTGATTTCGCAATACCGAGTAGGCAATGCGATACACCAGCCGCGCATGTTCACGGACGGCATTTTCGAGTGCGTCTTCATCGGTTCCTGCCATCAGTCCGATGCTGCCTACGAGGGTTTGTTGTGTCACCGTCGCCTTCCCTCAAAACATGAAGACCCTGCCACCGACCATTTCGTTCGGGTTTATTTGTAGAACGTTGCAGCAATGGATGTTTGCACTAGAACCCGACCAAGATCGGCTCGGGGTCGAGCTTGATGCCCCATTCCTGCTCAACCCGCTGCTGGATATCGTCTTTAAGTGCCAAGATTTCCTTGGCCTTTGCGCCTCCTCGGTTCACCAGCGCGAGCGCATGCTTAGTGGAAATTCCAGCATGACCTTTTACGTAGCCTTTTGCGAATCCGGAGTTCTCCACCAGCCATGCCGCGGAAATTTTCTTGTGCTGCGATAAAGCCGGATAGCTAGGCACTTGTAAGTTTCGGTCCTGCGCCCTTCGCATCAATTCATCAAACTGTGGCGCCGTAAGCACCGGGTTTTTGAAAAACGATCCGGCGCTCAGGCTGTCGGCGTCACCGCGCGTAATCAGCATGCCTTTGCTCGCGCGTATTTTTAGAACGGCTTCACGGGTCTCGGAAAGAGTCGGTGTTTCGTCGCGGCCTGAAAAATAGTTCCTCAAATCCGCATATTGCAGGCTTGGATGCCCGCCATGGTGAAGCTCATATCCAACCCGCAGAATGATGAAACGCCCACGCTCTCGTGTGTTGAAAACGCTGCTGCGATAGCCAAATTCGCACTCTGCTGCATCCATCTCGCGTACTTCTTTGCTCGCGAGATCGAATACCAGCACCGAGGCGATTGCCTGCGAAACTTCCTGACCGTAAGCTCCCACGTTCTGCACCGGGGTGGCGCCCACGCTGCCCGGAATTCCGCTGAGGCACTCGACCCCAGCGCAGTTGCGCGACACGCAAAGCGCAACGAACGCGTCCCACTCTTCACCAGCGCCAACAACGAATCGGATCGTCTCCCGCTCATGACTGTGATCGATTCCTGAAATCCCGATCTGCAAAATGAGTCCAGGCCAGCCGTTATCTGAAATCAAAACGTTACTGCCTCCACCGAGCACGAAAAGTAAAAGATTTCTCTCGTCGGCGAAAGCCACAGCCGCTTGCACATCCTCGATAGTGTTAGCGCGCACAAAATATCGCGCTCGGCCGCCGACACGCAGCGTAGTCAGCGGTGCCAGCTCGATGTTCTCCTGTATTTCCATGAGACGGCGGCCTGCGCATCATCACGCGGCCAGCGAAGAAAGATTGTAAAACGGATTGGGAAAGCAGCTAGGCTTGAGTGAAGATGTCTTTCATCTTGTCGAGGATCGAACTACGCTGCGGCTTGTTCTCCACTTGAGCAATGCCTTGCAATTCCTGCAGGAGTTCGCGCTGGCGTTTAGTCAGTTTTGTCGGGGTCTGCACGCGAACTTCAACGAACAAGTTTCCTTTGCCGTGCCCGTTCAGCACCGGAACGCCTTTGCCACGGAGTTTGAGAATGGTTCCCGACTGAGTGCCTTCAGGGATCTTCAACGTTTGCTCGCCTTCGAGTGTCGGCACCTGGATTTCCGTGCCGACCGCCGCCTGAGTAAAAGAAATGGGAACAACGCAGTAGAGATCGTTCCCTTGGCGCTCGAAGAATGCGTGCTGCTTGACCCGAAGTACAAGGTACAAATCTCCCGGCGGCCCGCCGTGAACTCCGGCTTCTCCCAGACCTGTAAAACGGATGCGAGTTCCGTCTTCAACTCCTGCCGGAATTTTTGCGTCGATTGTCTTCTGCTGCACAACGCGACCTTCGCCGCGGCAGTTCGTGCAAGGGTCGCTGATCATACTGCCCGCGCCGTGGCACGTGGGGCAAGTACGCGCAATGCTGAAAAAACCTTGCTGATATCTGACTTGCCCACGCCCGCTGCAAGTCCGGCAAGCGGCGGGTGCTTTGCCCTGCGCGCTTCCCGAGCCGTTACACTTTTCGCAGAGTTCATGCTTGCGGTAAGTGATTTTCTTTTCTGTGCCGAAGGCTGCTTCTTCGAACTCGATGGTGATGTCTTCGCGCAGATCGGCGCCGCGTTGCGAACGTGTCCGGCGGCCCGAACGATCGCCGCCAAATAGATCCCCAAATCCAAAAAATTCGCCGAAGATGTCGCCGAAATCCTGGAAGACGGATGCGTCGAATCCGCCGCCAGGTCCCGTCGTGCCTACACCCGCGTGGCCGAAGCGGTTATACATTTCGCGCTTCTCCGAGTCGGCGAGTATGGCATAAGCCTCGCTGCACTCTTTAAATTTTTCTTCGGCGTCGGGATTGTTAGG
>Ga0070717_10003570_pt1 | contig 11151 bp, 5 predicted proteins | sample LARL113metaG_FD_71366 | JGI IMG/M metagenome (GOLD analysis project Ga0070717, IMG submission 71366) | Corn, switchgrass and miscanthus rhizosphere microbial communities from Kellogg Biological Station, Michigan, USA - LAR L11-3 metaG | ecosystem: Host-associated > Plants > Roots > Rhizosphere ...
GTCTTCGGGGAAGTTCACCGGATCGAGCTTCAGTAGTGTGTCGGTCGCATCCACGACCGCTTTCCAGTTCCGTTCGCTTGCCGCCAGCTGCGCCAGCTGATGATAAGGAGACACAAACTTCGCATCCGCCGAAAGCGCCTGGTGAAAGGAGTTTCGAGCGGCTTGCGGATCGGCCCTTCGCATCTGCATACGTCCGAGTTCAACCCACGCAGCCGCGAATTGCGGGTATTGCTGAACTGCTCTGGCAAAATGCTTTTCCGCCGCTTCCCACTTCTCATTTTTTTTGGAGTCTCGGCCTTTGTCGTATTCCTTCTTTGCATTCGCAGGGGCCTGCGCGGTTGTTACGCTCACCATTGAACCTTCGACTTGCCCCAAGCGGTGCAAGACCAACGCGCCAACGTCAGCCATTCCGTTCTCGGAGGTCTTTGCCGATAGCTCGACATTGTTGGACGTAAACCCTGACACATACGCACGCAATCGGCAGTTTCGTAAGTAGTCACCTACCGGATCAGAATTCACTCTTCTGTTGAGCAATCCAGCTGCATCGGAACTGCGTTGCGATGTGTCCGATGAATCCTCTGACACCACAGCGGGCTGCCTGGGGCTCTTAATCTGGAAGCTGAAATGCCCCTTGGAGTCGGTGACTGTCTCAATATGAGTGCGCCCGTTACAAACGCTCTCGATCGAGACTTGGTCGGGTACGTCTGTACCGTCGTCAACCATCACCTTGCCGGAAATAAAAGTCGTATTTACAGTCGGATTAGTAGTGGTATTGGTGCTGTTTACGTTGACCGGAGGGCTTCCAGCGCTCTGGGCGTTACACGTGAACGCAAATGCGAATATTACAAACGCGAGTGCACCAAAACGAAGCATATGCCCCATCCAGCTGAATTGTACGTCGTTTATAAAACCAAAATGTCACGGAATCTCTACGATACTGCTGAATCAGCTCTATTGGTGTATTCGCTCGACGCAAGATCGGGGACTGACGAAGAACCCGATTTGCAAACCGGCCCTCTTCGATCTGAGGTTTCAAGAGCTATGCCTGCCTTCTTTGCCTGGTGGGCCTTACGCGCGTCCACCTTGCTCTTGCTGCCACAGCGATTCGATTTCAACTTTCGCCTGAAATCCTTGCTGAAGCTAGCTTCGAACGTTTGCCATCCCCGGACTGCCCATTTTTTCCTGAACTCCGCCCATCTCACTCTTTGGGCCTCAGCAATTCGTTTTCGGGCTGCTGTCGATATTGTTCGCTTTGACCGCGTGCCATTAGTCGTGCTGCCCGTACCTCCTCGGTTCCGTCCTTCGATAGCTGTACGATGGCGTTTCCGCGAACTTCTCAACTGCTGCTTGCGCTTGCTTCCGCAGCGCTCGCGTCGCGCCTCTGCCGCCAGGGCAATGGCATACCTGCTCTCGACGCGCCGCTCCAACGTGGGTTTTATTAGTCACCTGCATTCCGTCACGCGCTCGATTATTCCGAACTTGATCCTGTCGCTCCGGGTGCGGGTCGTGATGGTCCACTGAACGCATGGGGCCGACCGGGCTCAAAGACATGACGGGAGATTTAGTTCAACTTGCGAAGGGGATAAAGCGACGGTAATGATGGTAATCCGACAGCGCGTGACCTTGTTCTCGACGTGCCTACGGCTCTTCGACACGATGAATGCGATTCGCTGGAAGCTCCCTTAGTATCTGTCGTTCACCGCTAGGCCACCGGATTTCAACTTGTTTTATTGACTTGAATGTGCCGAGACCGAAATGAACGCGCGGGTCGCGCGAAGCTCCATAGCCGGCACTCGTAGAAACAACGTCGTATTGGTTTTTGCCATCCGCCGTTGTGATCTTAACCTGCGCTCCGATTGCCATACGATTACTCTTCGTGCCCACTAATTTAAATGCCACCCAATTGTTATCGTTAGCCGTCACGTTCCGAAGGACTCTGGTTCTTCCATTCAGGACGGTGACCACTACATCCATATGACCGTCATTGAACAGGTCGCCAATGACGGCACCACGGTAAGGCTCCGCGACTTGCATGTCTGCACCTGTCTCTGAGGTGACGTCCTCAAAGGTCATCTTGCCGAGATTCTGGAAGATGGAATTCGGTTCTGCGTAGGTGCGGTTTGAGAACTCGCTGATATTATCCAGCACGTTGCCGCGGGCTACGAACAGGTCCTTTAACCCGTCATTATCAAAATCGGCTACGCCGTTAGACCATCCAGACATCTCAAGCGTAGGTCGCGCCAGGCCGCTCCGGCCGGTGACATCAATGAAGATACCGGCTCCGCGATCACGGAAGAGAGGAAATGTTTCGAGTTCCGTGGCCGTATGCCAAATATCTGGTAGGCCATCGTTATCCAGATCGCGAAATTCAATGCCCATCCCGGATACGGCTTTGCCGTTCTCTGAGTAGGCTACGCCGGCATCCATTGCAACCTCTTCGAAAGCTTTGCCTTTAATGTTATGAAAGAGGGAGTTCGGCATATTGTCATTGGCCACAAAAATATCCATGTAGCCGTCGCCATCGTAATCGTTGAAACCGATTCCCATGCCCTTGCCAAGTTTTTTTGAAATGCCGGTCTCATCAGAAACATCAGTGAATGTTCCATCACCGTTGTTGCGGTACAAAGTGGAAGGCAATGGCTCGTAAAATTTTGGGTGGCAGTAGGCGCGCAACCGGCCCCCACCCAAACACATCGGGTCCTTATTTACTTCCCAACGACAATAGTTGGAGACGAAGAGATCGAGCTTGCCGTCATTGTTGTAATCAACCCAGCCGGCGGCGGCACTCCACATCTTTTGTCCCTTGTACGTGGGTGTGCCCACGCCCGCCTTGTCCGTGACATCGGTGAAGGTTCCGTCGCCATTGTTGCGGTACAAATGGTTCTTTGTGACGCTGGCAACGTAAATGTCTTCCCATCCATCGTTGTCGAAATCGCCGACGGCGACCCCCATATCGTAGCCATCGCCGGCCAAACCAGCTTTCTCGGTCACATCCGTGAAAGTGCCGTCGTGATTGTTGTGAAACAGCCGGTTGTAGTATTGCGGAGATTCCTTCTTCAGAGAGGGGATTGCCGCGCCGTTAATTATGAAAATGTCCAGCCAGCCGTCATTGTCGTAATCCATTAACCCGATACCGGAAACCATGGTCTCAGGCTGGTTCTTGTTGGGAGTTGGTGAACTATTGGTAGTGAACTGCAGACCAGAGCGGGCAGTAATGTCTTCGAACCGAATTGCTGTTTTGACGGTCTTAACTTGGCACTGAATCGTTAATGCGAAAGCGGCCATTACCGCGATCGTGAGGGATGACCGAACCATTTGTTCAACGAGAGTCTAGCATAAGAGGTCGTTATGGGTTCGTTTCCCGGCGATCTGAGGTTTCTGCTATCGCCTTCAGGCGCTCGAACTCTGCGCGCTCGTGCGACGCATCAGCATTTCGACCGGCTTGGGAAAACGCGCGCGAAAGGGCGAAGTGAGCATCGGGGCTTCCCGGAGCAAGTTTGATCGCGATTCGCAGTTGTTCAATCGCGGCTTGGGTCTTCCCGAGTTCTATCAACAGGCGCCCATATGCAATGTGAGCGACAAAGTCGCTCGGATCCATTGCAACCGCTTCCTCAGCGTACTTCAAGCCTTGTTGATAATCTCCCGTACGCAGGTACTCCAGGGCAAGCTGAATGCGGGCGGGTGCGTGTGATGGGGCGATTTGTATCTCGCGGCGGAATTCGTCCATAGCCAAGGGCGGATGTTCTTTGAGCAAAAACACGCCATAGAAGTAATGCACACCCGGTTCGGAAGGGTAAAGCGACAGTAACTGCTTCAACTGCTCTTCGGCGGCGACACGGTCTTGCAAGGCAATCAGCGCCTGTGCGCGGCCTGCCTGCCGAACCAAGGGGATTTGTTTCGTCGGAACGTTTGACGGTAGCTTTGCCATGCGCAAGGCTGCCCTGCCCAAAGCGTCCAGCAGCTCTGTGTCGGCAAGTACGGCATCTTTTGGGGCCTCGGGATGTGCGGCAGCAATTCGATTGACTGCGAGGGTCAAGCGCACCAGTGCGATATCGGGTTTCCCCAAGAGCGTATTGAGAATACCGTCGTGATACATGACTGCGCGCGCAAAGTCTGTGTTGTTCCCAAGACCAAGCCTTATGCAGCGTTCCAGTGCCGCGAGAGCGTTGTGGTAATGTCCTAAGTGAAATTCGCTAAGACCCAGCATGCCGAAGCCAGGACCGGGCTGCTCGTGTTCCTGGACGACGAAATGGACGAATGCGTCGCGGGCGTCCAAGAAGTGTCCCGAATCAAACAAAAGCGTTCCCAGATGCCACCAACCCTCCGTCCAATCAGGGCGTAGCTTAGTGGCGCGTCGATACAGGCTGATCGCCTCCTGAACATGGTCGAACTCCATTGCCGCCTGAGCCCGTGAGGCCACGTCATCGAACGATTCGGAGAGCCTACTGCGATCCGATTGTTCTTGCGCCTCGAGATCACAGAAGTTTGCGGCGACCATCAAATACAAGGCCATTCCGCATGACGCCAGAAGCAAAGGAAACAGCGCTCTGTCTTTTCCTGGGTTCAATTTACTCAGCCGAATGACTTACGAGAGGAAAGTTCGAAGGCGATCTACGGTCTCTGATAACCTCTGATCAATATCATATCGCTGATTTCCCGCCTCGAATTCGGAAACTCAGGCGAGCCGCGTTAAGATCTATGATGCCGCTGCGCCGGAGAGGCTGGAAAAGATCGTTCGTGCTGTATTACATTTGTGCGTATACTCGCCAGCAAGCTTCCGGCAAGGAGCCTCGCTATGAAATCGCTACCCTTTTCACTCACTGGGCTACTTCTATTATGTGCATCCGGCATGGGACAACAAGCCCAACCTCAATCGAATAGCACTAATCAGCCGGCCCCGCCTACCGTGCGTGCGACGGCACAGGAAGTGGTTCTGGACATGGTTTTTCGCGATAAGAAGGGAAGGACAATTCGGGATATCCGGCCGGAAGAGATCCACATCTCGGAAGATGGAGTCGAGCAAAAGCTAACGTCATTTCGCTTGGTTCAGGGCAATCAAGCGGCACCAGGGGCGAGCGAGCAACCATTGCAACTAGATCCAATGCGTGAAATTCGTTTGGTGACGCTGGTCTTCGAGGGCCTCGATCAAGAAGGGAAGCGCTTCTTCCGTCAGGCGGTCAAAGACATTCTTGACATGTCGCCGGAGCAGAACCTCTATTTTTCCATTTTGACCATCGACCAGCGATTGCACGTCGTCCAGCCTTTTACCGCCGATCACAACGCGATTCTTAAGAGTATTGATCGCTCAGCCATGTGGTCTTTTATCCAATACCAGAACAATTCGGTGGAGGTGAAGTCCGAGTTAAAGCAAATTATCGACCAGGGCGAACCGCAGCTTTCGGGAGGTTCGGGAGGTGGGCCAAGTCAGTCCGCGGTTGCTGGCGCCGTCAATTACAGAATGGCGAAGATGCAATACGAGATGCTGCAGGCTGCCGAAGCTGCTGATCGTCAATACAATGCGCGCGCAACGATCGATGCGTTGATGGCCTTAGTGCACGCGCAATCTCAACTTCCAGGACGCAAAGTAATCTTGTACTTCAATCCCTGGTTGTTCATACCTGAGATGGTTAAGGAACAGTACGCAAATCTCGTCAGTACGTCGAATCGCGCAAATATAACGTTCTACACGGTTGACCCGAAAGGGCTCGTGACTTGGAGTCAAGAGGGCCAGGGTCGGCAACAGTTGAGCGACGCACTCGGAGAGATACGCTCATCGCAGATACGTGGAGGTGTGGGCGAAGTTTCGATTAGCGAGGCCCGTGCTACGGAAAATGCCGAAGGTGCGCTGCGCGCAAATCCATTGCTTTGGCTTCGAGATCTGGCCTCGCAAACAGGTGGAGCGACCATTGCCGAGACCAACGATTACAGAGCCCCGCTTAAAGTTGCTTTAGAGGAGGTGAGGACCTACTATGAGGCGGCCTACACGCCACGTGTTACCGTGCCAGACGGCAAGTTTCGAAAAATCGCAGTTCGCGTCGATCGCCCAGATGTCATTGTCCATACCCGCAGCGGATACTTCGCGTTGCCTCAATTGAAGGTTGGACAGCAATTAGCAGCCTACGAGATGCCGCTGCTGAATGCGTTGAGTTCTACGCAGAGCCCAACAGATCTTTCATTCAATGCTGCCGCCGAGCGCTTTAACGACCATGGACCGAAAATCCAGTACATGGTCACGTTCGAGGCCCCGCTCAACCAGTTGACATTCGCACCCCAGCCAGACCAGAAGAACGCAGCCGTGGATGCGGCATTGTTGGCGGTCCTAAAGAACCCCGCAGGAGAAGTTGTCGAGAAACTCAGTAAAGACTTCGCGGTTCAAGTAGCACTGGATAAAGTGGATGCATACAAGGCGGGAAACTTGGTCCAAAGTTTTCCGACCGAACTATCTCCAGGGACATATTCGCTCGAGGCGGTCATAATGGATCGTAACGACAATAAGATAAGTGTTAAGAAGAGCACCCTTACCGTCCCGGAGCCATCAAACAAACTCTCTATCAGTGATGTGGTTGTGGTTCGTCGAACCGACCCGCTCAAGGATAATGAGATTCTTAACCCCTTCTACTTTCCCGGCGGCAAAATTACCCCGACCCTCACAGATGTTTTGAAGGGAGGCCCTGGGAATTTTCTGCCGTTCTATTTTTCGGTATATCCCGACCGTAGCGTAAAAGACGCTGTCAAGTTGACAATGGCATTCTACAAAGAGGGACAGTACCTAGGCGCTGCTGAGACTGCTTTGCCCGAGGTACAACAAGATGGGCGAATTCCGTACATTGCCAGTTTGCCCGCCGACAAATTCGCTCCCGGGGCGTATCAGATCCGCATCGGCGTCATTCAGGGCACCGCCAAGGTTGAAGAAAATGTTACATTCCAGGTTGAATAGCACCGCCCGTTTCTTAAACAGGTCGCATAGAATGAACTGATGCACCGATGGATACTAGCGGCGATACTTTTCGGCCACCTCGCGTCAGCGCAGGACCAGGCTAGGCCGGCGACGCTTAGCCGCGCCGTTGAACTGCACCAATCAGGAAAGTACGCCGAAGCCATTGTTGCTTACCAAACGTACTTAAAGAGTCACCCGGAAGCCGCTGCGGTTCGGTCCAATTTGGGGGCGGCGCTGGCACATGAGGGTCGTTACGATGACGCTATTGAAGAATACAAACAGGCCTTAGCCGCATTACCTTCCAATGCTGGAATCCGATTTAACCTTGGTCTTGCCTACTACAAAGAAGGTGACATAGAGAACGCGCAGAAGAGCTTCGCAGCCGTTTACTCGAACTTACCCCTTGATGACCCGCAGCGAAAGCGGCTCGCTCTGCTGTTAGGGGAATGCTACTTGCGTCAAGGTGAGGATGTCAGGGTTATCGCTCTGCTCGATCCGTTGTCGGAAACGGATCCAAACGATCTCGCATTAGCGTACCTTCTCGGAACCGCGCTCCTGCACCAAGGTCAAGACGAGCGCGGCGCGCTCATGATTCAGCGCATTTTAAAAAATGGTGACAGCGCCGAAGCTCATATGCTGATGGCCTACACACGAATGAAGGCCAATGACAAGAAAGGCGCGATGGAGGACGTCGACCGTGCGCTTGCCCTGAATCCGAACCTGCCCGAGGCATATATTCTCCGTGGAAGGTTGGAGTTTCTCGCAACCGATCTGCGTGACTCAGAGCTCGCATTTCGCAAGGGTTTGGAGCTCGATCCCAATGCCTTTGACGCACTTCTATGGCTGGGAACGCTATTGCGAGAACAAGGGCAGTTGCGCGAGGCCCGCTCGCGCCTGGAACATGCCCTGCAGTTGCAGCCCAAAGAAATTCGTGCGCGTTATCAATTTGCTCTTGTTTGTTCAGCGCAAGGCGATGACAAGAAAGCGGCTGAACTGCTCGAGATGTTGATCAAGGACGCGCCTGAGTACACAGAGGCTCATCGTAGCCTCTCTACAATCTACTTTCGCATGGGTCGCGCTAATGAGGGGCGAGAACAACGCAAAATCGCCGAAGCCATGGATGCCGCTATCCAGGCACAGGACCAGGAGCGGGGACGGAATCTGAATAAGTAATGCGCCGATTTACACTCTTACTCTTTCTCGCGCCGCTCGCGATCGCGCAAGTCACACAGCAAAACTTCGACGAGCTTTCGGCGAAGGCACAACAAGCCTACGAAGCCAATGAAATCGAACAGGCAGCTCAGCTTTATGCCGACGCGATTAAAGTACGCCCGGATTGGACGCAGGGATGGTGGGCCCTGGGGATGATCGACTACCAGCGAGATCATTTTCAGGAATGCCGCGATGAATTGAAGCGAATGGTAGAACTCGACAGCTCCGCGGCCCCAGGGTGGGCATTGCTAGGACTCTGTGAGTTCCGAACCAAGCAGTACGAGGACTCATTCCAACATTTGAAAAAAGCTCACATGATGGTACCAGAGGGCCAAGGAGCAGGGCAGTTGTTCGACATGACGGACTATCATCTGGCTTTATTGCTCAACCACCAGGGCGCGTTCGAATTAGCACAGGGAATGCTCATGCGCGTCGCGCGCAGGGTTCATGATAACGCGGAAATGTCATTCGCGGCCGGCTTGGCATGTTTGCGAATGGCTATTTTCCCCGACGAAGTGCCGGAGAAGCAACGTGAAGTCGTCACCATGGCCGGCAAGGCTTTTTGGTCTTTGGCTACGCTGGTTCCAGCAGAATCTGAGGCGGCGTTTAAAGCTTTGGTTTCGAAATATCCAAAGTTTCCGAATGTGCACTATTTTTACGGTACCTACCTCGCGGCCCATCACCCTGAATTGTGTGCGGCAGAATTTCTCGAAGAATTGCGCATTACTCCTGATAACGTTCCCGCACGAGTCGAACTCGTTTTGCGCTACATCCTCGAACGAAAACTCGTGAGGGCATTGCAACTGGCTCGCGAAGCGGTGGCGCTCAGCCCAGATTCTGTGGGAGCTCAGCTGGCCTTGGCCAAGACCCTTCGTGCTCAAGGTCACGAGGAGCAGGCACTTGTGCCGCTCCAGCAGGCCAAAAAACTTGATCCCGTCAGTCCGCAGATCAGCCTTTATCTCGCCAGCGCGTACCGGAGTCTTCACCGCACCGAAGATATGCGCAAGGAAATGGCCGAATACCAACGACTCAAGTCCGACCAGGCAAACTGGCCGTGAACGCCGGCGCGTGATCCGCGATTTGACTCGCAAACCATTGGCCTGCATCGTTTTACTGTAACGTTTTAGGTAAAGCATTTGTCTCTCACTAAAGCCACCTAAGTCTAACGGGCAGAATTTTTTACAAAGACCGCGATATTTTTCGCTTGACAGTGCTCATCGACCCGCGTTAAAAGTGCTTCCCTGGGTTCGGAATAATGTTTTTCTACTAGTCCGGGGAAACGGTTACTAGACTCGAGCCTAAAACAGGAGACGTCGAAAATGCACACTCGCCGCTACTTCTCAGGATTTGCGATTGCTACGATCGTTGCGGTTTTGGCTGTGATGACTTTGCCCGTCTACGCGCAGCAAACCAGCGCGACCTTGAACGGAAGTGTTCTTGATGCTACGGGTGCAGTGATCCCCAACGCGAAGGTGAATCTGAAAAATCAGGCGAGCGGTGATATGCGCAACACCTTGAGTAACGGTGATGGCTATTTCACGTTCGCCGCGATTCCGCCCGGACGGTACACCCTTACCGTGTCGAAGGATGGCTTTAGTAACTGGGAAGTGAAGGACGTCGTCCTCGAATCTGCCGACAAGAGACTCGTTACAGGAATTAGCCTGAAGCCCTCTACGACTAACGAGACCATTACGGTTGAGGGAACCGCAGCAGACATCACTCCCGTAGATTCTGGCGAAAAATCAACGACGATTAACGAGCACATCCTTAGTAACGTCGCTATTGTGGGGCAAAATGCCGCCGAATTCATCAAGATCATGCCAGGAATGGCGTTCTCGGGCGGCACGCTCAATCAAAGCTCTTACGCCGCGCAGGATGAACGCACGGGCTCAGGTCCTGTCGGTAGCTTCTCCGCAAACGGCCAGCGTCTTGGCGCGCTCGATATCACTTCGGATGGCGCGCACATCATTGACCCAGGTTGCAACTGTGGTCAGGCGATGAATACCAACGCAGACATGACCTCGGAACTTAAAGTGATGACATCGAACTTCGGCGCGGACGAGGCGAAGGGGCCGGTAACTATCAGTGCGATTGGTAAGTCAGGCGGCAACCAGTTCCACGGCGAACTCTACACCTACAACCGTTATTTTGCGGCGAATGCGAATGATCCACTTAACGGATCGTTCGGCAATCTTCCCAACGGCCAACCCGTCGCGCCGAAGGCCAAGACGAAGTACTTCTATCCGGGCGGCAACATTGGTGGCCCGGTAATCATTCCGGGGACAAGCTTTAATCGCAATCGCGACAAGATGTTCTTCTTTTACGGGATGGAGTACTACAAGCAAGATGTGGATAACGGGATATACGAGGCTGACGTTCCAACCGCTGCGATGCGCAATGGCGATTTCACCGATAGCGCTTATATCAGCGCACTGAACGGCTATGGTATTACGGGTACACCGGGCGGTCCCAATTACACAAATGGCATGATCAACTCTGGCGCGCTCGATCCGAATGGGCAAATCTTGATGAATGTCTATCCTTTGCCTAACATCGATCCAAGAACGATCGTCAACGGCCTACCGCTGAAATGGAACTACGTCAACGCGCAGACGCGTTTTTCCAACATGCTGCAGGAGCGTGGGCGCGTTGACTACAACTTTAGCGATTCAATGAAGCTATACGTTTCCTACAACCATCAGCATGACAACGCCGTGAATAGTCTGGATGTTCTGTGGACAGGTAATGGACAGAGCTGGGCCTCGCCGACTACTCCTTATCCGAGTCCCATCGTAGAGAGCACAACGTCACATGTAGTTTCGGCAAACCTCACCAAGATCTTCAACCCGACTCTTACCAACGAGTTGATCTTTACCTACACATATCTCAATCTTCCCAACCAGTTCCAGAACCCCAATAAGGTCAACCGTCAAGGTCTTGGCCTGAACTACTCCTTGCTCTTCAATCACCCGAACCAGCAACAGTTGATCTTCCCGGAGATG
>Ga0070717_10003572_pt1 | contig 11150 bp, 10 predicted proteins | sample LARL113metaG_FD_71366 | JGI IMG/M metagenome (GOLD analysis project Ga0070717, IMG submission 71366) | Corn, switchgrass and miscanthus rhizosphere microbial communities from Kellogg Biological Station, Michigan, USA - LAR L11-3 metaG | ecosystem: Host-associated > Plants > Roots > Rhizosphere ...
CCCAGCGAGCGCCCGATGTTGACGTTCTTGCGCATCGAGCGCCCCACCAGCGCGACCTTGCGCCCCAGCGCGGCGGCGGCGTCGATGACCTGCTGGACCCTGTGGATGTTGGAGGCGAAACTGGTGACGACGATGCGGCCCTCCGCGCGGCTGAAGACCTCCACCAAGTGGGGGCCGACGTCGCGCTCGGACGGTGAGAAGCCCGGCCGGTCGGCATTGGTGGAGTCCCCGCAGAGCAGCAGCACGCCCTCGGAGCCCAGCTTGGCCAGCCGCGAGACGTCCGCGGGCGGGCCGTCCACGGGGGTCTGGTCGAACTTGTAGTCACCGGTCAGCAGCACTGTGCCCAGGTCGGTGCCGACGGCCACCGCGCATGAGTCGGGGATCGAGTGCGTCATGTGGATGAGCTCGATTGAGAAGGGCCCGAAGTGCAGCTGCTCTCCGGCGGCGACGTCCTCCAGATCCACGTCGCGGAGATTGTGCTCGTCGAGCTTGGACCGGGCCATGGCGACCGTGAGCGGGCCGCCGAGGACGGGGATGTCACCGCCGGCGCCGAGCTCGCGCAGGACCCACGGCAGCGCGCCGAGGTGATCCTCGTGGCCGTGGGTGATGACGATGGCCTCGATGTCGACGACGCGCTCGCGCAGGTAGGCGAAGTCCGGCAGCACGAGGTCGATGCCGAGCATGTCCGCCGTTGGGAACCGCAGCCCGGTGTCCACGACGACGATCCGGTCCTCGTACTCGACGACCGTCATGTTCTTGCCGATCTCGCCGAGGCCGCCGAGCGGCAGGACGCGGAGTTTGGGCACCCGGTCCGCGGTCACGCCGCGGCGAGCATGCCGTGGCGCTCCAGCATGCCGCGCACCACCGCCTGCTCGCTGTCGTCGAGCTCGACGTAGGGCAGCCGCGGCTTGCCGACCGGCACGCCGATCATGTTCAGCGCCGCCTTGTTGCTGCAGGCCGCCGGCGCGACCGCCAGGTCCCGGTAGACATCCTGCATGCCCGCGTCGATCTCGCGCCGGTTCTCCGGCTCGTCGACCATGCGGCGCATCTCCTCGCCGAAGATGTGGCTGCCGGTGAGGATCCCGCCGGCCTCGCCCATCTCCAGCACGTCGACCAGCATGTCGTCGTTGCCGGCGTAGATGACCATCCCGTCCACGTGGGCCAGGTTGGCGTGGTTGGCCTGCTTGACCCCGACGATGTTCTCCAGCTGCGCCAGCTCGGCCAACAGGTCATTGGGCATGTCCGAGCCGGTGCGCTGCGGGATGTTGTAGACCAGGATCGGCAGATGGGTGGCACGCACGACCTCGGAGAAGTGCGCCACGATGCCGCGGCGGCTGGGACGGCTGTAATAGGGGTTGACATGCAGCAGGCCGTCGACGCCCATCGCGCTGGCGCGCTCGGTGAGCATGACCGCGTGGCGGGTGTCGTTGGACCCGACCCCGGCGACGATGGTGCAGGCGCCGCGCATCTCGGTGGCGGCGAGCTCGATCATCCGCACATGCTCGGCATCGTCCAGGGTGGACGCCTCGCCGGTGGTGCCGCAGATCACCAGCCCGTCGCAGCCGTGGTCGATGAGGTGGTGCATGAGCCGCACCGCCGCCTCCTCGTCAAGCGCCCCGCGCTCGTCAAACGGCGTGACCATTGCGGTCAGGATCGTGCCCAGGTTGGCCGCCATCGTGGGCATTATCGCAGGGGCACAGGCGGAATTCAGTCTGCCGCGCTCGGCGCCGAGGGCTCGGCACCGGGCTCCAGCAGGCGCTCGTAGACGCGCCAGCGCTTGACCAGGCGCCCGCCCATCGCCTCCAGGCCCCGGTTCATGGAGCTGTTGACCTCGAGGATGAAGCTCGCCTCCCCGTGGTTCTGGCGGGTCCGCTCGCCCACGTCGAAAAGCTCCAGGTAGAGCGCCGCGGCCACGCCGGTGTGCTGATACTCCGGCAGGACGCCCAGGAAGCCCACCCGCACCCGGTCGATGATGCGGTCGCGCGCCAGGTAGTACAGCCAGCCCAGCGGCAACAGGCGGCCCTGCATCTTCTTGTAGACCTGGTGGATGTCGGGGATGCTGATCACCATCGCCACCGTCTTGCCCTCCTGCTCGGCGATCATGAACCAGTCGCGGGAGAACACCAGTTGCATGTCGATGGTGTAAGCGTCCAGGTCGGCCTTGGAATACGGCACGAAGCCCCAGTTGTGCGACCAGGCGGCGTTGTAGACCTTGGCGAACTCGTCCATGTCGCGCCGCAGGTGGCGCCGAGACATGTGGCGGATGGTGATGCCGTGCTTGGTGTGGGCCCGCTCGGCGATCTTGGGCAGGATCGGGTTCATTCGCTCGCGGTCATTGATCGACAGGTCCCAGCCGAACAGATCCATCGCCTTGATCAGCCCCGGCGCCGCCTCGCAGCGGGCCTGGTAGTACGGCGGGTTCCACGGCTCGCGGATGAGCGGCTCGCGCTCGAAGCCCTCGATCATCACCCCGGCCTCGTCATTGATCTGGAAGCACATGGGGCCGACCATCCGATCACAGCCGCGCGAGCGACACCACGTTTCGGCAACGGCCAGCAGGGCGTCCACGATCTCCTGGTCGTCCTCGAACTCGAGGAACCCGAACATCCCCCAGCGGCTGCCGTGGAACTGGTTGAACGCGAAGTCGATCTGGGCGGTGACCCGGCCGACGACGCGGCCATCACGGCGGGCCAGGAAGTACGCGGCGTCCCCGTGGCGGAAGAACGCATTGAGCTGGCGGGTGAGAAACCCATAGCGCTCCAGCTTGAGCGGTGGGATCCACGGGGTGCCAGCGTGTAGGCGAAACGGCAACGCGACAAACTCCCGCAGGTCGCTGAACCCGGAGACGGGCTTGATGTCGATCGGCATCGGTCGCAACCGTATCGGAGGTGACACGCATTGGGCCTTGACGCCGAGAACCCGCCGTCGCTTGACCACGTCCAGGTGGCCGCCCCGCCAGGGTGCGAGGCGCCGGCGCGGCGGTTCTACGGCGAGTTGTTAGGACTCGATGAGGTTCAGAAGCCCGAGGCGCTGCGGGGGCGCGGCGGGGTGTGGTTTGCGCTGGGCGGCGGGGCGCAGTTGCACGTGGGCGTGGTGTTTGACGAGTTTGCCGCCGCGCTCAAGGCGCACCCAGGGCTGCGGGTGCGTGACGCCGGTGCGCTGCGCACGTTGGCCTCTCGGCTGGAGGATGGGGGCCATGCCGTGTCGTGGGACGAGGATCTTCCGGGGGTGCGACGGTTCTTCACCGCCGACCCGTTTGGCAATCGCCTGGAGCTACTGGCCGCCGAGGCGTAGGAAAGCGGCTTGGCTTTCGAGGGGAGGCCTGACGTTGGCGGCGGTCCCTGGGAGGGGTCTCGGGAGATCTTGCTTGCTCCTGGATCGATATCTCCCACTCCCCCCTGGCGGGTCGCCAGGAGCCCGTCCCCTCCTCCCTCAGCCGAGCCGTTAAGTCCAGTCGGACCTACTCATGGGTAGCGTCGTCGTGGGCGCGCCTGAGTCCGCCCGCGTCCGAGGGCGTGGCTGAGGCCATCGTCGGCGCGGGCGAGGCGCTGGCCAACTGGTGGCTGAAGAAGCCCGACGTGCGGCGCGAGGAGATCGCCGAGTGGTACGTGGGGCTGGCCCGGGCGGCGATCTCGACCGCCGTCCGCGACGGATGACTTCGGATCAGGCCGTGTCAAGCAGGTGTTCGAGCCCGACGACCGGGGAGTCGGACAGCGTCGCCACGCACCGCACGGCCAGGAGCACCCCCGGCATGAACGACTCGCGGGCGATGGAATCGTGGCGGATGGTGAGCGTCTGGCCCACGTCGCCGAGGATCACCTCCTGGTGGGCGACCAGGCCCGGCAGCCGGACGGAGTGCACCGGCACCTCGACGCCGGCCGCCTCCCGCATAAGGGCGGCCGTCCGCGCCGCCGTCCCGCTCGGCGCGTCGACCTTGCGGTCGTGATGAAGCTCGATGATCTCGGCCTTGGCCATGTGGCGAGCCGCCTCGACCGCGAAGCGCATCATCAACACCGCGCCGATCGCGAAATTGGGCGCCACGAACACGTTGGCCTTGGCCCCGCGCAGGTCTTCCAGCTCGGACGCGTCAAAGCCTGTGGTCCCGATGACCACGTGGATGCCGGCGGCGACCGCCTGGCGCGCGTTGACCAGAGCAGTGGTGGGGGTGGTGAAGTCAACGAGCACGTCGGGGGCCACCGACAGCGCATCCTCCAGGGCCGTGGACAGGGCCGGATCGACGCGCGCCACCAGCTCCATGTCCGGCGCGCCCTCAACGGCCCGGCACACCGTGGCGCCCATCCGCCCCGCGGCGCCGGTCACGGCGACCCTGATCGGCGACCCGGCCACTGAGTTAGCCGACGGGCATCTCGGCCAGCACCGGGGCGACCGCGGCCAGGCCCTCGTCGAAGCGCTCGGCCTCGGGGCCGATCCCGGCCGCCGACAGACGCTCGGGGTCCCACAGCTTTTCGGCGAGGGCCGCGAGGTCCTCGAGTGACACGGCGTCGATGCGCTCCACCACCTCGTCGAGCGCCATCAGCGGCGAGTCGGCGAGAACCTCGGAACCGAGCCGGTTCATCCGCGCCCCGGTGGACTCCAGCGCCAGCACGACGCGACCCTTGAGGTTCTCCTTGGCGCGGTCAAGCTCCTCGGCAGTGGCCGGCTCCGCGCGGAAGCGCTCGAGTTCGGTCCCCACCACCGAGAGCGCCTGGACGAGGTTGTCGGCCCGCGTGCCCACGTAGAGCCCGACCTGGCCGGTGTCCGAGTAGGCGCTGGTGAACGAGTACACCGAGTAGGCCAGGCCGCGGCTCTCGCGCACCTCCTGGAACAGCCGGCTGGACGAGGTCCCGCCAAAGATGGTGTCCAGTACGCGGAGGGCGAAACGCCGGTCGTCATGGCGCGACAGGCCGGTGCCGCCCAGGCACACGTGGTACTGCTCGGTGTCCTTGCGCTCGAACCGCCGGCCAGGGCGGGCGGGGGCCAGCGCGGCGTGAGCGGCAGGCGTCGGCGCGACCGCCCCGGTGCCGTTGGCGGTCCCGGCGGGCTCGCAGCGTTCGCGCGCCAGGGCCACGAGCGCGTCGTGGTCGATGGCCCCCGACGCGGCGATGACGACGTTCGTCGGGCGGTAGCGGGCGTGGTGAAAGCGCGCGATGTCGGACGGCGGGGTGCTCGAGATGACCTGGGCGCGCCCGATGATGGCCCGCCCAAGCGGGTCCGCCCCGAACACCGCCTCGCCCAGCATGTCGAACACCTTCTCCTGAGGATCGTCCTCGTACATGGCGATCTCCTCGAGGATGACCTCGCGCTCGGAGTCGATGTCGGTCAGCGCGGGACGGAAGACCATGTCAGCCATCACGTCGAAGGCGTCCGCAAGGTGCTCGTCGATCACCCGGGCGTAGACCGACGTGGTCTCCTTGCCAGTGCCGGCGTTGAGTTCGGCGCCCATGCCGTCGAAGATCTGGTCGATCTGAAGCGACTCGTACTTGGCCGTGCCTTTGAACAGCAGGTGCTCGAGCAGATGCGAGAGCCCGGCCTCGGCATCGGACTCATAGCGCGAGCCCGTGCCGATCCAGAACCCCAGCGCCACGGACCGGACGGAGGGCATCGCCTCCGTCACGATCCGGACTCCCGACTCGAGCGTCGTCAGGCGGTGCTGCTGCTCCACGAGCGGCGTGATCTAGGAGCGCGGCCGGTCAGGGTCGCGGTCGCGCACCCGGCCACGATCGCGGTCGCGGTCACGGTCACGGTCACCGCCGCGGTCACCGCCGCGCCCGGCGCGGTCACGGCCGCCCCGGTCGCGTCCACCCCGATCCCCGCCGCCGGAGCGCTCGCGACGCTGGCCGCCGTTCTCGGCAGCGGCGATCGCCGACAGCTCCTCCGGCGTCTTGCCCTGGATCTCGGGATCGTCGGCGAGGCGCAGGCCGATCCGGCCGCGCTCGCGGTCGACCTCCACGACCTTGACGGCGAGCTCGTCGCCCTTGTTGAGCACCTCCTCAACCGTGGCGATCCGCCGTCCGGGAGCAACGTTGGAGATGTGCAGCAGGCCGTCGGTGCCCTTGGAGAGCTCGATGAAGGCGCCGAAGGTCGTGGTCTTGACCACCTTGCCGGTGAACTCGTCGCCGACCTCGACCTCCTTGGTCATCGAGCGAATCCGCTCCACCAGCGCGTCACCGCGCTCGCGGTCGGCCGCGTAGACGAGCACCATGCCCTCGTCATTGACGTCGATCTGGGACTCGTACTCCTCCTGGAGCGCGCGAATGGTCTCGCCGCCCTTGCCGATGAGCAGCCCGATCTTCTCGGGGTCGATCTGGACCGAGGCGATGCCCGGCGCGTACTTGGACAGCTCGGAGCGCGGGGAATCGATGACGCCGGCCATTTCGCCGAGAATGAACTCGCGGGCGACCTTGGCCTGAGCCAGGGCGTCGCGCATGATCTCGAACGTGACGCCCGTGATCTTGATGTCCATCTGCAGGGCGGTGATCCCGTCCCGCGTACCGGCGACCTTGAAGTCCATGTCGCCGAGGTGGTCCTCGACGCCGGCGATGTCAGTGAGGATGATGTAGTCGTCACCCTCCTTGATGAGGCCCATGGCGATGCCCGCCACCGGCGCCTTGATCGGCACGCCGGCGTCCATCAGCGACAGGGTGGAGCCGCACACGCTCGCCATCGAGCTGGACCCGTTGGACTCGAAGATGTCCGAGACCACACGGATGGTGTACGGGAAGTCCTCCTGGCTGGGGATCATCGGGACCAGGGCCCGCTCGGCGAGTGCCCCGTGACCGATGTCGCGGCGCTTGGGGCCGCGCATGAAGCCGGCCTCCCCGACCGAGAAGGGCGGGAAGTTGTAGTGGTGGAAGTAGCGCTTGGTCGTCTCCAGCCCGAGCGTGTCCAGCCGCATCTCCTCGCGGGTGGTGCCGAGGGCGACCACCGAGAACGCCTGGGTCTGGCCGCGGGTGAACAGCGCCGAGCCATGCGTGCGCGGGGCGACGTCGACCTCGATCGAGATCGGCCGGATCTGATCCGAGGTGCGGCCGTCGGGCCGCTTCTTCTGGACGGCGATGCGCTCGCGGATCAGCGTCTTCTCGAGCTTGTCGAAAGCGCGCTGCGCGTTGGCCCGGTACTCCTTGTAGGTCTCGGACTCCGGATCACCCGAGTAGTGCTCGAGGATCTGCTCCTCGACGGCCTTGGTGGCGTCCTGGCGCTCGAGCTTGTCCTCCACCTGGGTGGCAGCGTCAAGCGCCGCGCCGTGCGAGCTCTTGATCTGCTCGTAGAGCTCGGGGTGGACCTGCGGGATCTCGACCTCGGTCTTGGGCTTGCCGGCCTTCTCGGCCAGCTCGCGCTGGGCGGCGCACAGCTTCTTGATGTTCTCGTGGGCGATGTCCAGGGCGTCGAGGATCTCGGCCTCGGGGATCTCGTTGGCGCCGGCCTCGACCATGAGGATGGCCTCTTCGGTGCCGGCGACGATGAGGTCGAGATCGGTGCTGTCAACCAGCAGCTCCTCGTCGGGGTTGACGACGAAGTTGCCGTCGATCTTGCCCACCCGCACCGCGCCGACGGGCGCCGGGAAGGGGACGTTGGACACCATCAGCGCCGCGGAGGCGCCGTTCATGGCGAGCATGTCGTAGGGGTTGACGTGGTCAACCGACATCGGCAGCGCCACCAACTGGGTCTCGTAGCGCCAGCCCTTGGGAAAGAGCGGCCGAATGGGGCGGTCGATGAGGCGCGCGGTCAGCGTCGCCTTCTCCCCCGCGCGACCCTCGCGCTTAAAGAAGGAGCCGGGAATCTTCCCGGCTGCGTACATCCGCTCCTCCACGTCTACGGTGAGCGGGAGGAAGTCCACGTCGCGGAGATTGCCCGCGGTCGCGGTACAGAGGACCATGGTGTCGCCCGCCTGGACGACGACGGCGCCGGAGGCCTGCTTGGCCAGCTTGCCGGTCTCGAACGAGATCTCTTTGCCCTCGATCTCGACGGAGACGCGCGTGACGGCGTCAGACATATATTCAGTTCCCTTCTGCTCCGCCCTTCGGTCGGCGGAGTCCGTTTCTCTTCGATTCGTTCCGAACCCAGGTGATGCTAGCGGGTCGTTCCGCGCCTCCGCCACCGATGAGTTGGGGGTCCGGCGGCGGTCTGACGTGACGTTGCCACAGATAACCGGACCGCATGGTCCGTTTGTGGTACCGTAACCGGACCGAGAGGTCCAGTTTAGTCCGCCGACCGTCCAGGAGCGCATATGACCCAAGCCCTCACCCCCACCATCGAGAATCCCAGAGCCAAGGTGAACCCATGGCTGGTGCTGGTCATCGCCTGCATGGCCCAGTTCATGGTCGTCCTCGACATCACCGTGGTCAACATCGCGCTGCCCTCGATGCAGCGTGGGCTGCACTTCTCCCCCGCCAACCTCCAGTGGATCGTCAACGGCTACACGCTGGTGTTCGGAGGGTTCCTGCTCCTCGGCGGCCGCGCCGCGGATCTGTTCGGCCGCAAGCGGCTGTTCTTGATCGGCGTCGGCGTGTTCACGCTGGCCTCCATGTTCAACGGCCTCGCCCAGTCCTCCGGGATGCTGATCATCGGCCGCGGCCTTCAGGGCCTCGGTGGCGCGCTGGTCTCCCCCGCCGCGCTCTCGATCGTGACCACGACGTTCACCGACGGCGAGCAGCGCACCAAGGCGCTGGGCGTATGGAGCGCGATCGCCGCCGGGGGATCGGCCGTGGGCCTGCTGGTGGGCGGCGCGCTGACGGATCTGGCGTCGTGGCGGTGGGTGTTCTTCGTCAACCTTCCGGTTGGGATCATCACCTTTGTGCTGGCGTTGCGCTTCGTCGCCGAATCGCGCGTGAACTTGGCACGTCGCTCACTCGATCTGGCCGGCGCGTTCACCGTGACCTCCGGCCTCGTGATCCTCGTCTACGCGATCGTCAAGGCGCAGTCCTTCGGTTGGGGCTCGCCGCGCACCCTGGGCCTCGGTGCCGCCGCGGTGGCGCTGCTCGCGGGATTCGTGGCCATCGAGCGCCGCTCCCAGGCACCGTTGATGCGGCTCAGCATCTTCCGGGTCCGCTCGCTCGCCGTGGCAGACACCGTCCTGCTCCTCCTGGCCTCCGGGATGTTCGGGATGTTCTTCTTCGCCTCCCTGTACATCCAGCAGATCCTCGGCTACAGCCCGCTCCAGGCAGGGCTGGCCTTCCTGCCGGTCACCGCGGTGATCATGATCGGGGCTGGCCTCGCGCAGCAACTCATCCGGCGCTTTGGCGTGCGCAACGTCGGCGCGTTCGGGATCGCGCTGGCCAGCGTGGGCCTCCTGGTCCTCACGCAGCTGCCCGTCCACGGCAGCTACACGGGCGATGTGCTGCCGGGGCTGCTGCCGCTCGGTCTCGGGCTGGGCCTCGCTTTCGTGCCGATCACGCTGCTGGGCACGAGCGGCGTGCGCGAGCAGGACAACGGCCTGGCCAGCGGCCTGTTCAACACCGCCCAGCAGGTCGGTGGCTCACTTGGCCTGGCGATCCTCTCCACGCTGGCGGCCAGTCAGGCCGCCAGGGTGCTGCACGGCGCCGGCATCGCAGCGGTCCAGACCGCGCGCGTTTCGGGCTACCACGTGGCCTTCCTGGCGGCGGCGATCATGCTCGCGAGCGGAGCCGTGCTGCTCGTGGTCGGCCTACGGCGCAGCCACCTGCGCGAGGTGGAGGCCGCGATCGAGGCCGGCGTGCAGCCCGTCCCTGCGTAACCCCGTCACCGTCCGCATCGTTAGCGACTAGCCTTCATCATGGAAATGGAGCAGAATCCCCCCGTGATGGAGGAGCGCCGCATGATGCGGGCGGACGCCGAGCGCAACCGGCGCCGGCTTCTGGACGCCGCCACGGAGATGTTCTGTGAGCGGGGCCTGGATGTCGGCGTCGGCGAGATCGCCCAGCAGGCCGGCGTCGGTCGCGGGACGCTGTTTCGCAACTTCCCCTCCAAGGAGCACCTGATCGCGGCGATCGTGGTGGAGCGGATGCGCGAGTCGCTCAGCCGCGGTCACGCGGCCCTGGAGGCGGTCGATGCCGGCCAGTCGCTGTTCGACCTCATCGAGCAGTCCGCGGGGCGGTCCATGACCGACCGCGCCCTGTTCGACGCGCTTGACGAGACGTGGCTGGCCAACGACGAGATCCGCCAGGCCCACGGCGAGCTCATCGAGGTGCTCGACGCTCTCGTCCGCAAGGCCCAGGACGCCGGCGCGGTTCGAACGGACATCAGCGCCATCGACCTGATGCTGCTGATCAAGGGCGTGTGCGAAGCCGCCGGCTCGTTCCAGCATGTCAAGCCCGACGTGATGCTTCGCCAGCTCGACCTCATCCGCTCTGCCATCAGCGCGCCCGGGTCCGAGCAGCTGCCGCTACGCGGCACTGCGCCGTCGCTGGAGGACCTCGAGCAGGCCAAGAAGGCTCACAAGCCTGCCAGCCCCCCGCGCGTCGCTACGGGCTGACGGCGCCGAAGCCACGCTGCAGCGTGGCCACGTCGACGCGCTCGGCCAGCCCCTCGCGCCAGGCGAACAGCGCCGGCGTCGTCACGACGCCGGCCCGTACGCCGGAGCGAAAGTCGGCCTTGACGCGCCCGCGCACCTCGTCAGTGCGGCGATCGGCGTCAAAGCGCTCCAGGTCGAGCCCGAGCGCTCGTGCCCGGTCCCACAGATGCGGGTCCTCGAGCCGCGCCTGGTCGCCGAACAGGAGGTCATGCATCTCCCAGAACCGGCCCTGCAGACCCGCCGCCTCGGCAGCGCACGCCGCCGGCCAGGCGCGCGGATGGCTCGAGCGCACCGGGAAGTGGCGGAAGACCACCGCGATCGGGAGCGCGCCCAGACGCTGCTCGGTGGCCGCGCAGTAGGGACATTCGAAGTCGGCGTAGACGATCGTCACCGGTCCCTCGCCGCGATGGTGGTCCTGCTCGGAGGGCGCGGGGACGGGAGCGGAGCCGAGCTCGCTCACTGCGGCGGCTCAGGCGTCGAGGGCGTCGAAGATGAGGTTGGCGCCCGGCAGGTCCGCGGGCGAGGCGGCCTGGTAGGACCAGCGCACCACGCAGTCCGGGCCGATGATGGCCAGGGCACGCTCGGGGAAGCCGCCCTCGTGATAGGCGTCGAAGGCGCGGCAGACGGCGCCCTTGGGCTCGAAATCAGACAGCTGCTCGAT
>Ga0070717_10003574_pt1 | contig 11149 bp, 4 predicted proteins | sample LARL113metaG_FD_71366 | JGI IMG/M metagenome (GOLD analysis project Ga0070717, IMG submission 71366) | Corn, switchgrass and miscanthus rhizosphere microbial communities from Kellogg Biological Station, Michigan, USA - LAR L11-3 metaG | ecosystem: Host-associated > Plants > Roots > Rhizosphere ...
GAACTGGGCATGCCGGCCGTGGCCATGACCGACCACGGAAACATATTCGGCGCCGTGCACTTCGTAAATGCCGCGAAGAGCGCCGGAGTCAAGCCAATCATCGGGTGCGAGCTGTACGTCTGCAAAAAGGACGACCACCGCATCGAGCGCACCCCTCCAGATGGCGACACCTACAACCACCTCCTGGTGCTGGCAGAGAATGAAGAGGGTTATCGCAATCTGGTGAAGATCACGTCGGAGGCCTCGCTGCACGGGTTTTATTACAAGCCGCGGGTGAGCAAGAATTTTCTGGCGGAGCATGCAAAGGGACTCATTGCGCTGTCCGGGTGTTTGAAGGGCGAAGTGCCAGAATTCCTCATGGAAGAGAAGTACCAGGCGGCCCGCTCTGCCGCGGCGACCTACACCGATATTTTTGGCAAGCAGAATTTCTTTCTTGAGATCCAGGACCAGGGCCTGGAAATGGAACACCGGATCCATCCGCACCTGTTCCGGCTCGAGAAAGATCTTGGAATACCTCTGGTCGCAACCAACGACAGCCACTATCTGTGCGAAGACGACGCTCACGCCCAGGACGTGATGCTTTGCATCCAGACGGGCAAGAGCATCCAGGACCCGAACCGAATGAAGTTTCAGGGCACCGGGTTCTACGTGAAGAACCACGACGAAATGTTCCAGGTCTTCAAGGATTCTCCTGAGGTTCTATCGCGCACGCTCGATATCGCGGAACGCTGCCACGTGCGCCTCGAGAAGGTTAGCAATCCATTTCCGCACTTCGATGTGCCCGTCGGGTACACGCTCGACACCTATTTCGAGCATGTAACGCGCGAGGGATTTGCGCGGCGGCTGGAAAGCATTCGTGGCCTCTTGGGAAGCGGCCAGTTGAAGCACGGCGTAGCCGAATATGAGCAGCGCCTGGCCCGGGAACTTGGCATCATCCAACAGATGAAGTTTTCTGGATATTTCCTTATAGTCTGGGACTTTATCCGGTACGCGCGAGAGCACGATATTCCCGTCGGCCCGGGTCGAGGCTCAGCCGCAGGCTCGCTAGTTTCCTATTCGCTGGGAATTACCGATCTCGATCCACTGCAGCACGAGCTCCTGTTCGAGCGCTTTTTGAATCCCGAGCGCATTTCCATGCCCGATATCGACATTGACTTCTGCATGAACCGTCGCGGCGAAGTCATCGACTTCGTTACCCGCAAGTACGGGCGCGAAAATGTCGCGCAGATTATCACCTTCGGCACCATGGCGGCGAAGGCTGCGATCAAGGACGTTGGCCGTGCGATGGATGTCCCTTACAGCGATGTCGACCGGATCGCAAAAATGGTGCCGACCACCCTGAACATCAAGCTCGAGAACGCGATCAAAGAATCTCCCGCTCTGCTGCAGGCGTACGAAAGCGACTCGCAGGTTCGGCAACTGATCGACACGGCGAGGAAGCTGGAGGGTCTGGTACGCAATGCAGGCGTGCATGCCGCGGGAGTTGTTATTTCGCCCCGGCCGTTGAACGAACTAGTCCCACTCTATCGAACGAAGAACGACGAAATCGTCACCGCCTTCGACATGGTGGCCATCGAGAAAATGGGCCTGCTCAAAATGGATTTTCTGGGCCTGACTACACTCACCATCCTCGATGACACGCTCAAGCTGATAAAGCAGAAGCCCGCGAGCGAGGGTGCCACACTGCTCGATCTGAGCTCCATCCCGCATGATCCCGAGACCTACGAAAAGGTTTTTCACACCGGACTTACCTCCGGCGTATTTCAGTTTGAGTCGCATGGCATGCGTGATGTCTTGCGCCGCTATAAGCCGAATTCGATCGAAGACTTAACTGCTCTGAACGCGCTCTACCGGCCTGGCCCAATCCAGGGCGGCATGATCGATGACTTCATAGACCGCAAGCATGGGCGCAAGAAAATTGAGTACGAGCTTCCCGAGCTGCAGGAAATCCTGCAGGAAACCCTGGGCGTGATCGTCTATCAGGAACAGGTGATGCAGATCGCAAACCGGCTTGCTGGATATTCACTGGGTGAAGCCGATCTTCTGCGCCGGGCCATGGGCAAAAAGATCGCGTCTGAAATGGCGGCCCAGAGGGAGCGCTTCGTCACCGGCGCAGTTCAGCGCGGCTATCCGCCGAAGAAGATCGAGAAAATTTTCGACCTGATGGCGCAGTTTGCAGGCTACGGATTCAACAAGTCTCACTCCGCCGCTTATGCCCTGCTCGCCTACCAAACCGCCTACTTAAAGACGCGCTATCCGATTGATTTCATGGCTGCGCTGCTTACATCGGTTACAGGCAGCACGGATGACGTCGTCAAATACATCAACGAGTGCCGCGAAATGGGCATTGCCGTCGAGCCGCCGGATATCAACGTCAGCGATGCGAATTTCACCCCCCACGGTCAAGGCATTCGGTTCGGCTTGGCTGCGGTAAAGAATGTCGGGCACAATGCCATCGAATCGATCGTTGCCGCGCGAAAAGAACTAGGCCGGTTTAAGTCATTTTACGAATTCTGCGAGAAAGTCGACCTGCGCCTGCTCAACAAACGCGTGCTCGAGTCTCTCATCAAGAGTGGCGCAATGGACTCGCTTGGCCGGCGTTCGCAATTAATGGCTGTGCTCGACAAGGCCATGGAACACGCGCAGAAGACACACCGCGACGCCGAATCTGGGCAGCACGGCCTGTTTGGCGTCTTTCAGCAAGAAGCAAATGGCACGGATGAGGACCGTTTACCTGACATCCCGGACTGGGATGAGCATATCCGCCTGGCAAATGAGAAGGAGATCCTGGGTTTCTTCATCACTGGGCATCCTCTGGAAAAGTATCGGGAGAAACTGCAAGACTTGCATGCCCTTTCGACCGCCGATCTGTCCGCGATGAAATCCTCAACTGGAAAAGACGAGAGCCTTTGCACCGCAGGTATTATCACCAACCTGCGCGTGCTGAAATCGAAAAGAGGCGAGTTCTACGCGCAGGCTTCACTTGAAGATCTTTCCGGCTCGATTGAGATGCTGGTGTTCCCTGAAGCCTACCGCAAGGTGCAAGAAAAGTTGAAATCTTTGGCCGAAGTCCCGGTGCTCGTCCGTGGCGGAGTACGGATTGAAGAAGGTGCGAACCCAAAGCTGACGGTAAATGACATTACCGCACTTGAAGAAGCCCAGGCGCCTCTTCCCCGCTCCCTTCGCATCCGACTGTTGGCTGAAACCTCATCGCCTGAAATTGTTGACGAACTCCATCTCCTGTTCCTGCAGCGAAAAGGAGAGGCCAAAGTGCTATTTGACGTGGAGCGCGGTGGAGATTTCATGGTGGTAATGGAAGCGGAAGGCTATAATGTCCTGCCAGATCGTAGCTTTATGGCGCGCCTCGAAGAACTCTGCGGCCGGGGCGCGGTCAGAGTGATTGATTGAATAAGATCGGCAGGTGATCGGGGCCATCCGGCGATCTGATCGTCCAGCCGGATGCGGTTTATTCATCCGGGACGGCACGACCGAGGGATCGGTTCATCATCACCGGCGATTGCTGGTTTTCAGACCATCCGATGACCTGATCTCCGGATCACCCGGTTACGTGAGGTTGCCATCCATACGGTGAAACTGCACGCAATGAAGACATCCGACATTAGCGCGGTGCTCACCAGCGCACAACTGCTGCTCTCGATGGTCGAGACCCGGCGAGCTGCGCGCAACGGCGATGGTGCCGATCCGGCCGCCCCACAGGAATTGGCGAGAATTGAGCGACAGCTGGGCAAGCTGGAGTCGCTCGACGGCCAGAGCGCAGATGTGCGCCGCGAAATCGAAGACTTGCGCCAACGGGTGACCGCTCTGCGTAATGAACTATCTCATCGTGAAGCGTGGGTCAAAACTGAACTGGCCCGCCACCCTCAACGCCCTTATTTTCTCGATTACGTAGAGAAAATCTTCACCGATTTCAGCGAAATCCACGGCGACCGGCGCTTTGCCGATGACCCAGCCATGATTTGCGGTATGGCACGTTTTCATGGCGAGGAAGTCCTGCTGGTTGGAACGCAAAAAGGCCGTGACACAAAGCAAAAGGTCTACCGCAATTTCGGGTTGCCGAATCCGGAAGGTTACCGCAAGGCATTGCGCGCGATGCACATCGCGGAGAAATTCTCGCGCCCGATCTTCACGTTTGTAGATGTCACGGGCGCAAACCCTGGGCTTGGTGCCGAAGAGCGCGGCCAGGCGGAAGCGATTGCCTTGAACTTGCGTGAGATGGCACGGTTGCACGTTCCAATCATCACCTTCATTACCGGTGAGGGCGGCAGCGGTGGCGCTCTAGCAATCGCGGTTTCCGATCGTGTGCTGATGATGGAAAATGCAATTTACTCTGTGATCTCGCCTGAAGGTTGCGCCTCGATCATGTGGCGCGATGCAAGCAAGAAAGAACTTGCCGCCGAAGCCCTTCGCATCACAGCCACCGATTTGCAGGAACTTGGCTGCATCGATGCCATCGTGTCGGAACCCCCGGGGGGGGCTCACAGTGATCCCGATGGTGCGGCGAAGCTGGTTGATGAGGCGCTGCAGAGCAATCTTGCTGAGCTGAAGGCCTTCTCTGTTCAAGACCTGGTCGCATCCCGCTACGACAAGTTCCGCAAGATGGCCCAGTTCTTTGTGGAGCAATAGAGGTGATTCCAGGATACGATTACGACAACCGAGTCGCTGGCCTAGCCCGGGCCATTGTTTGGCTGAGCCGCAGAACTCTGGGACTCGCCTTTCTCCTCGCGTTCGGCTCATCGATTGCGCTCTTCGTTCTGTACGTCGATTACCCAAATCGCTTCTTCATCGACGGTGCCGTAGCAAAGCTACTTGATCCCGCGAATCGGATCGGTATTTATCTGGGCACACTCGTCTTTCCCGACTACGGAAGACGCGGCCAGACTGGCACCTTTGTTATCCCGCTATTTGGTTTCCTTACTTCATTCTTGTTTTGGTGGATGCTGTGGTTTGCTGCACTGAGATGTGTCGCTCGGGTACGAGCCTCGTTGAGCAACAAACCAACGATATCGACTAATTCCTAGAGTGAATCAGCCTTGTGCTGAAGCTGATAGCCGTCCCTTCTCCGCCATCATTGGCACTTCAAAGCCATCCGGCAAAAACCCAACCCGCTCCATGGCGAGGCCGGTCTCCGGATTGCGCATGAAGGTGTTCCAGACGAACTGTGAACGCGCATTCTCGGCCATGACCATGCTGATGCCAATATCGATTCCAAGCACGTCTTTGCTTGACCATCCAGTGAGTGGATTAAACGCGTCGACGAAGCCGTATTTCTTCCAAATTTCTTTTCCATATTGGGCGCGCAACTTGCGCAAAACGCCCAGCGACTCGGAGAACATGAATGGCAGCGACCCCGCAGCCGCCGACGGCACGATGCTGCCATCAATCGGTCCAAGCAACGGTGGCCCACCCCACGCGACATAACCGAGGCTCGAATCTGAAGCCGTGATTCCCCAAATGTCTCCCGAGTAGCAGGGGAACTTGCGGCTCAACTCCTCGCAAAATTCGCGATGGGCCCGGCACGCGAGGATTGAGTTGTCGAAATAATTTGCGTAGTCGTCGTGCTTTTCACGGAAATCAAACCAGGCGTGCGAAAACTGATGCACAAAAAGCGGCGCCGGACTGGAGATGTACTGGTGTCCTCCGTATACCATTTTTGGCCGGAGGATCGCGTGCCAGCAACTCGAGGGAATTGGCGCTGTTGGCGAACCGATCGCCAGTAGGTACATCATCATGGATTCGCAATAGGCATCCCACCGCAGCCGGCTGAAGCCGCGCTCCGGCTTCCAGTCGAGCGCGAAAGTTTCCCCACCGTTCAGCGCCCAGGGCCAATCCACTCGGTTATATAAAGTCGTTGCAGCATTCCGGATTTCTGCCGAAGCGAAGTACTCGCGGCAGGTGAGGGCGCCGCAGACCAGAATGGCCATATCGATCGGTGAAATTTCTGAGCTGCCAAACCGCTCGCCGGTAGTTTCGTCCACAAAGTGGTAGAGAAAGCCGTGCTCGACGGGGGCTTTGTCGACCAGAAATTGAAGTGTCTGCGCGACCCGTCCCTCGATCTCTTTGCGTGGACGGTAACCGCGTTCAGCGCCAATACAGAGCGCAGTCAATCCGAATCCGCTTGCCGCAATGCTGGCCTTCCGCCGTAAACTTCCGCCATTGGCATTCGCGCGATCGAGCAGCAATCCGCTGTGCGGGTTCGCCTCGTTCCACACGAATTCGAAAGCCGTGCGCTCCAACTCGTCGAGCAGCACAGAATCATTGAGCTCGGGCCCAAGATGGCTCAGGGCGAAAGTCGAAGCCAGGGTCTTCACCGCTAAGGGAAGAACTGCAGCTCCGGTCAAGGCCCCGCGAAGGAATTGACGACGGGTTGAAATCATCAGAAAGCTTTGTTTTCCATTATGGGCAGAGTTGCCGTTCAGAGACAATCATGATCGTAGAAGAAATAAAATCTTTTCCCGATTAAGTGAAAATTTTGCTCGAAACCTGAGCGTGCCCCGGAATAAATTCCTCTGCTCGCATGTTCCAGCCGAATGCGACCTGAGTCAAAGGAATCTGCGCGCCACCGCATAACCCCGGTAATTAGGAGGAAAGCCTTAGCTGCCCCGCGAGCTAGCCCGAAGAGTGCTTGGTTATAATGGCCGTTGTCAGTCGTAGCTCGGCGCGCCAGATGGCGTAAGCGCCTTCTTTGTCAAACCTCTGCAGCGCTTTTCGGCATCTCTGGTTGGTGCCACCGCCACGCAGCTACTGACATTGCTGAAGAAGAAGATAAATGAGCCAGAGGTTCCCGTTGCGCATACTTCCTGTGTGATGGGTTGTGGTCAGGACTCGGCCTAATGTCGCAAAACGAAAAGTTCTGGAGCAGCTGGCACGAGCGCTTATCCGCCCTGCGTAACGTGCCGCCGATCCTGAAGATCGTCTGGGATTCAGGCCGTGCTGTGGTCGCGTTCGGCATTGGTGCGCGCGTAATCGCCGCGTTGCTGCCAGTTGGTATCGGCTACATTCCCAAGCTAATCATTGACATCCTTGTCGAGCTAACAAAGCACACGGGCCCAGTACCGCCGAAGCTGTGGTGGCTAGTAGGAGCGGAATTCGGGTTAGCGATTGCGAGCAGCCTGGTCACACGGATGATCGACTATTCCGACTCCCTGCTTGCCAACAAGTACACACGGCACGTCAGCATTCAGGTCATGAAGCATGCTTCAGAATTGGACCTGACCGCATATGAGGACCCGGTGTTCTATGACCGGCTGGAGAGGGCACGGGTTCAAGCCACCGACCGGCTAGTCATGATCCAGTCCATCGGCCGGTTGGAATTGCAATTGATTACGGCCATCGGATGGTCGGCTGTAGTTATGCTTTACTCGCCGTGGCTGATGCTCCTCTTGATTTTCGCGGTTCTCCCTGCGTTTATCGGTGAAACACATTTTGCTTTCCTGGGCTACGCCAAGAACTTCCGACAGACGCCGATTAAGCGGCAGCTCGATTACTTGCGCCAAGCTGGAGCCACGAAGGAAGCGGCGAAGGAACTCAAGCTATTTAACTTGAGCGAATTTTTCACAAGCCGATTCGCCAAGCTCTCCGACATTGTTTATCACCAGGACGTCGATCTCGCACGAAAACGCCTCGGCGTCGGCTCGATTTTGTCGGTGATTAGCACGGGAGGCTATTACGGAGCTTACGCGTACGTGATCTGGCGCACTCTCATAGGCAAGTGGGGCATTGGTACGTTTTACTTTCTAACCGCCGCCATTCTGAATGCAAGCAGCAACATTCAACAGGTGCTCTCGACGCTCTCGGGGATCGCCGATCAAGCATTGTTCCTTACCGACCTGCTGGCGTTCTTCCAGATGAAGCCGACCATCCAATCAAAGCCGAACGCGCTTCTCCCGCCACGCCCCATCAAGACAGGATTTGAGTTTCGTAACGTTTCGTTCGTTTATCCCGGGACCGATCGCCTGATACTGGACCGCCTGAATTTCCATCTCGATCCCGGTGAACGCGTTGCCCTGATCGGCGAGAATGGTCAAGGCAAAACTACCATCGTAAAACTCATCACAAGACTGTACGACCCAACCCATGGAGAGATTCTGCTCGACGGCATTGACCTTCGCGAGTACGAGCTGGAAGCGCTCTATCGCGAAATCGGTGTCATCTTTCAGGACTTCATGCGCTATGAGATGACCGCGCGAGAAAATATTGCGGTCGGAAAGATAGAAGATTTGAGTGATCTTCCGGCCATACAGGCCGCCGCGAAAAAGAGTCTGGCCGATGAGGTGATCGCCCGGCTAAGCGCGGGATTTGAGCAGATGTTGGGCCGTCGTTTTGAAGGCGGTGTCGATCTCTCGGGGGGCGAGTGGCAAAAGCTGGCGCTGGCCCGTGCATATCTTCGGGACGCGCAGTTGCTGGTCCTCGACGAACCAACCGCTGCGCTCGATGCTCGCAGCGAGTACCAGGTTTTCCAGCGTTTCGCCGAACTGACGTCAGGAAAAATGGCGCTGTTTATATCGCATCGCTTTTCCACCGTCCGCATGGCTGACCGGATTGTGGTCCTGGAAAACGGGAACATCGCTGAAGAAGGAACCCACGAGCAGCTTACGCGAATGGGCGGACGTTACGCCGAAATGTTCGAATTGCAAGCCGCCAGCTATCGTTAGACGTAATTAGCCATGCCGGACAATACGCACATCGAAACCATCGAAGAGGTTGCCGAACGGGAACCCGAAGGAGCGGCTACTACTCCCATAGACCTTGACCGGCTGCAGCAAAACGCCGAAGAAGTTTCCAGGCTGCTCGCCTGGAACCCAAGTGTTCACACATCTCACTTCTTTTCTGCACGCTGGAACGCCATGTCGGCAGTGTTCCGCCCTGCTATGGACGAAGTAAGTAAGAAACCGCGTAGCCCCTCCGACCCCGATGACCTGCACTGGTTACGCGACAACAGCGCGTTGCTCTGGGCGGAACTTTGGAACATCAGGAACGCGTTCAAGGCGCTACGTCGCCTGCCGCACGTCCGCACCCCCAGCGGCGCCACTATTCCGCGCGCAGCCGCCGTAGCCGAAGCTTATCTGCACGCCGTCGATTTCAGATTCAGCGAAGCTTCCTTCATCGCTTACGTCGGAGCATTTCAAAAGACGACCGTGCTGAAGTTCCGCGAACTGTGGTCACTACTTCCTTCGATGGAGTTAGTGCTTCTCGAACAGGTGGCGATTCGTGCCAGGAAATTTCTGGACAAGTCAGAGCCTGCATCGGTCGGTATCTGCGTGTCCAGCCTGCGAGAGATCAACCAGCTGCACTGGAAAGAGGTCCTCGAGCCGCAGATTGCTTTTGACCAGGTGCTGCGCCAGGACCCGGTCGGCGCGTATCCACAAATGGACTTCGAGAGCCGGAATCTTTACCGCGAGAAATTGGTGAAGCTGGCGGAGCGCTCAGATTTCACTGAGATGGAAGTGGCACTCCAGGCCCTGACTTTGGCCCGCAATGCGGACGAGCGAAAGAGTGACGACCCGCGATTAGCGGCGCGCGAGTCTCATATCGGTTACTACATCGCTGGGGAAGGGGTCACCCAACTTTGTGAACGCATCGGTTTCCGGCCGTCCCTTATTCAGGAAATCAGGAGGTTCCTCCGCAGCCATCCTGACGAGTTCTATCTTCCCGGAATTGAAGTCCTCACCTTCGGGATCATGTCGACAATCGTGCTGCTGCTCACCAGCAGATTTACTTTCCCGGGCTCGATTTTGTTCTCCATGATCATTTTGCTTCTGCCCTGTTCGCAAAGCGCGGTGCAGTTGATGAATTATCTGACCACCGCTCTGCTGCGTCCTGAGATCTTGCCCAAGCTCGACTTTTCGGAAGCGATTCCCGATGGGTGCACAACCCTGGTTGCGGTGCCTGCTCTTATCCTGAGTGAAAAGCAGGTGCGACGACTGGTGCAAAACCTGGAAGTCCGATATTTAGGAAATCATGACCCAAACCTGCACTTCGCGCTGCTTACCGATTTGGCCGATTCTCCCGTGCCCTCGCATGAAGATGATCCGCTGGTGGATTTGTGCGCAAACCTCATTAAAGAGCTGAACGAAAAATACTCCGGGCAGCAGCAGGGATCGTTTCTCATGCTGCATCGCCATCGCGTTTACAACCCGCGCGAGAAGGTCTGGATGGGCTGGGAGCGCAAACGCGGCAAGCTGATGGACTTGAACAAGATGCTGCGCGGGAACTATGACAGCTTCCCGGTTAAGGCAGGGGATTTGTCGGTACTGCCGAACGTCAGATTTGTGATTACCCTCGATGCCGACACCGAACTGCCGCGCGGCTCGGCGCATCGCCTTATCGGCACGCTGGCACATCCGCTCAATCAAGCCATCGTCGATCCCGAAAAGAATATCGTCATCGCCGGTTATGGAATTCTTCAGCCACGCGTTCGGGTCAGCGTACAAAGTGCGTCCATGTCCCGGCTTGCAAACACTTACTCCGGTCAGACCGGTTTCGACATTTACACCCGAGCGGTATCGGATGTTTACCAGGACCTTTTTGGCGAAGGGATATTCGCGGGAAAAGGTATCTACGAAGTGGACACTGTGCACCGGGTCCTCGAGCACAGGTTCCCGCAGAACGCGCTGCTCAGTCATGATCTCATCGAAGGTGCTTACGCGCGGGTGGGCTTGCTCACGGATACAGAAGTCATCGAAGACTATCCGTCTCACTACAGCGCCTACAATCGCCGCAAGCATCGCTGGCTGCGCGGGGATTGGCAGATCACTAGCTGGCTGTTTTCGCGGGTGCGCGATGAAAGCGGCCGCCTGGTTCCGAACCCGATTTCGCTGGTCGCGCAGTGGAAGATTTTCGATAATCTGCGCCGCAGCCTGGTCGAGCCGGCAACCTTCTTGCTATTTGTCTTGGGTTGGTTGGTACTGCCGGGTTCCGCCCGCAATTGGACCATCGCCACTATTTGCGTCCTGTTCGTGCCGGTATGGTTTGAGTTTCTGTTCGCGCTAGTGCGTTCAGTGGCAGAACAGAAAAAGGCAGTGGCCCGCGAGGCTCTTTCATCGTTGTTTACCAACAACCTTAGTGTCTTACTCAGCTTGATTTTCCTGGCGCACCAAACTCTGGTCTCACTAGACGCGGTTGTGCGCAC
>Ga0070717_10003576_pt1 | contig 11146 bp, 7 predicted proteins | sample LARL113metaG_FD_71366 | JGI IMG/M metagenome (GOLD analysis project Ga0070717, IMG submission 71366) | Corn, switchgrass and miscanthus rhizosphere microbial communities from Kellogg Biological Station, Michigan, USA - LAR L11-3 metaG | ecosystem: Host-associated > Plants > Roots > Rhizosphere ...
AGCGTCAGCGTCACCGACGCTTTTCCAGTCGAATCTGTGGCGACAATCCGGTTAGAGAGCGTTCCTCCACTGGCGGTGAAGAATACCGTGGCGCCTGACGCGCTTCCGCCGGACTGCCCCGGATTCAGTGTGACACTCAACGTTATCGGAGTTCCGGCCTTCGCTTTCTGATTATCCCCGGCCTTGGTCAAAGTCCCGGCGGGATTGCCCACGAGAATCCATCCTCCCTGCTGCTGCGCTATACCATTCGTATCGGTGCTGGGGACACTGTAGTGATAGAAGCCGGGTGTGCTTCCGGCCGTCACACTGATCAAGCCGTTGTGACCTTTGCTTAGGCTGGGCTGGGTGACAACCAGGCTGATGCCGCTGTCGAAAGTTGGCGTTCCCAGCGTGACAGTGGCGGAGCCCGAAGTGACCTTCGGATGCAGGACTGCCTTGCCGCCAGAGGGCAGCATCGTCGTATCGGGATTCAGATCCCACTCTTCTCCGGGCATTTGTGACGTGCCACTCACTACAAGGAGAGTAGCGGAATACGGCGCGAAGTTCACGCTTGAGGACCAAGCTGAGGCTGTGGATGCCACAATCTGTGTCGGATTGGTGGACGACAACGTATAGGACGTCACCTGCTGCGGCGTGAATCCATTGAAGGTGAACTGTACGTGATCCGTGTTCGAGGGATCTTTATTCAGCACAAGCAGAGTCATCGCCCTCCCGGTGGAGTTGAGAGCTGCGTAGCTGCTGAACAGACTCGGATCGCCATTGTTTGTATCGGAGATCGAAGTGGTACCGTATCCATGATGCTGGCCGTCGTAGTTCGTGAAGAGCTTAAGCGCCAGATAATTCGGATTTCCTGGCACGGGTGCCACCCACCGCGATGCAAGATACATCCGCTCGCGCCCCAGAACTCCGTACGCGTCTGCGTCACCGAGCGCAGTTGAGAAATCAGATTCGCCGGCAATTGCCGCGCTCCACTCGGTAAAACTCACCGGCGTTCCCGGATAAATCATGTTTGCTAATGCGCGAATACGTGAGATGCGGAACGGGATCGTCTTGTTCGGCTGGATGAATGTCGCCCAGTTTTGATTGATCGAGCCGGATTCGCTCACGTATGTGGGATCCCAATAGTCGCGGTAGATCCGGGCGGCCAGCGCCTGTTTCTGTGCCTGCGTCCAGGTGGAAGTGTCGGGCGCGTCGGGATAGGCATGCACATCCAGCACATCCACAGAGCGGGTCTTGTCCCGCTTATCTTCCCAGTAGACTTCGTTCAGCCACCACGCCAACAGGTCGACTCCGGCATGTGCGGCCTTGTCGTTGCCGTTCGCACCATTCCAGTAAAACCACCAGCAGCAACTGACAGGGCCCAGCCGGATGGCCTTCGGGTCCCAGCTTTTCAGCTTGCGCGCTTCGGTTACGAATGTGTCGCGCATTTCGTTGTAAGCCGTCGGGGAGGGATGCACATCTCGATGCGTTCCTCCCCAGATATCGATTTCATTGTCCATGTCATAAAAATGAAGCGCGGTACCAAATGCGGCTGCCAGCGCCGCAGCCCACTGATTGCGGTAAACGCTGCCCGCCGGATCGCCCGTCCCGGGCTGGTCGAGCAAAGGCACGTTCGCATCATTGGGATTTGCAGTGAGCGCTGTACTGCAATCGGGCTTCAGGCCGTTTCCCGCATCGGTGTTGTACGGGTCGGCCGAGCACTGCGAGCCATATTTTGAGACCGAAAAGCTCCAGTGGCCGTTCGATCCGTTCTCTGGGCTCTTCGCGACCCACGGCAGCATCACCATGGTCATCAGCGGATGGCTTCCTGCATTCTTTACGTCAGCAACGAACTTGGCGGAATCGCCTTCGCCGATCTCAGAGTAGTTGAAGTCTTCGTAGTACCAGTCGTTCGCCGCGTTGTAGGTAAAGAGCTTCCAGTTGTAGCGCGAAGTCGCGTTGCCGCCCCAGCGGACGACGGTGAGTCCGCTGTCGGTAATCGTCGGCGCGTCTTGCGGATATGCCCCTCCATACACGTAAGAACTGATCGTGTGACGGTTGCTGAGCGCGTCCACTGTGACGTTGATATTGACCGTCGCGGGCGCTGGCGCCGATGGGGAGTCGGCCTGAGTGGAGATCGATTGTGCTCTTGCATCAGGACTTCCAGTGTGCAAGGCCAAGGTGAGCAGAAGCACACACAGAGACCAAAGAATACGTGCGCGGGAGAACATAAGGGAGGACCTCCGTGAGGCCAAGTCTAGCGTGCGTTTTCGCCGGAAAGCGCACAGAAGGGCATCGGTTTCGAAAATCAGGAAATGCGGCGCCCATTGGGTCATCCTAAGTGGAGCCGTTCTTCCGGCGGAGCGAAGGATCTCCCTGGTACATGCGTCTTGGTAGCGATCCCTCGCCCCGCTGGAAAAAGCGCGAGGCTTCGGGATGACGCCCTTTTTATCCCCGCTTGTGAGCACTGACGCTCATGATCAACTTTCTGGTTATTGGTTTCAGGCAGGCACAACGCGAAGGCTCATGTCGACCGCGTGCGTCGAGTGCGTAAGCAAACCTACGGAAATGAAGTCCACGCCAGTCTCCGCGTAGGCGCGAACATTTTCCAGGTGGACGCCGCCGGAACACTCGATGGGAATGCGCCCGCCGGATTTTCTCTCGTCCTCGCGCGAGCAGCGTTCAACAGCGCGGCGCACATCTTCGGGAGACATGTTGTCGAGCAGAATGGCCTCAGCCCCGTTCGTGAGCGCAACTTCCAGTTCGTCCAGCGTACGCACTTCGACCTCGATCGGCTGCGAACCACGCCGGTTGCGATGTGCGCGTTCGAGTGCCGCCGCAATCCCGCCCGCGAGCGCAATGTGATTATTCTTGATGAGCACGCCATCAGAAAGATCAAGCCGATGATTCTGTCCACCGCCACAACGGACCGCATATTTGTCGATGACGCGCAACCCCGGAGCCGTCTTGCGTGTGTCGAGAATTCGCGCGCGTGTACCCGATACGGCTTCAACGAACTTGCGGGTGAGTGTGGCGATGCCACTCATCCGCTGCAGAAAATTGAGGAGCACTCGCTCGCAGGAGAGAATCACGCGAGCATTATGGCGAATCACAGCGACGGACTGGCCGGCCCGTAAACGCACGCCATCAAATATCTCAGGATGGGTTGTGACCTCATAGTGCGCAGTTACCGCGCCATCCAGCGCCGCATAAACGTCGAGAATGCGCGCCACGCATCCGATACCGGCCAGGATGGAATCCTGCTTGGCGATGATCGTCGCCCCTGCGCGTTGATTAGCATCGATGCAGGCGTAGCTGGTCGCATCGCGCGTCGCCCGGTCTTCGAGCAGCGCATTCTCCAGAATCGCCGTAAGCCGTCGTGAGTTCCAATCCATAGAGATCACGTAGGGACAGCCGCCTCGGCTGTCCGCGGGCCCGCAAGCCCGCTCGTCAATTGCAGCCGAGTTCTTTTAATTTACTGACTGTTTTTTCCTTAAGGACTGCCAATTCCTGCTGCTGCTTCCGCAGATTGTCCACGACGGTCTGCGGAGCTTTGGCAAGGAACTGCTCATTCCCAAGTTGCCGTAGCCCGCTACCGATGCCTTTTTCGAGCCTGTCGAGTTCCTTCTTCAAGCGCGCGCACTCGCTGACAACATCGATCTTGCGTTCATAGATAACGTGAACGTCAAACCGGGCCGTGCTGCGCGAGCCGGCGAGTTTTGCCAGAGAGCGTCCCACAAACGTGATCTTCTCAACATTGGCCAGGCGCTCGACTGCGCCTCGGTTGTGCTCGACCATAGCGCGGATCTCGGACTCGTGCGCGAATACCTCAATCGACACCTTTGTCTTCGGTTCAACCTTAAGTTCCGCACGCAGATTGCGGATGTTGACAACCAAATCCTGCAGGATGGCCATCCCGGTCTCAGACGCGAGATCGACCTGCTTTTCATCTGCCTGTGGGTACGGCGCCAGGGCGATCGATTTTAGTGTCGGCTTCTCATCGTAGATCGCCTGCCATATTTCTTCGGTGATAAAGGGCATCACCGGGTGCAACAGTCGCAGCGACGCATCAAACAAATTCACCAGATTGGTGCAGGCAATCTTTGCGGCGCTCTTGTCAGTTCCCTCGATGTTCAGGCGCGGCTTGATCAGTTCCAGATACCAATCGCAGAATTCGCCCCAGAAAAAGTCGTAAATGCTGTTAGCCGCCTCGTGGAACCGATATGTAGCGAGCGCCTCGTTGACGTTCGCTGTAACGCGATTGAATCGCGAAAGTATCCACCGATCTTCAAGCGCAACAGCCCGGAACCCAGCAACGCCCGCGTAGGGGCGGACGCCTCGTCCGTCCCCGGGCCGAAGGCCCGGTTCGACTCTGTCCACGTTCATGAACATGAACCGCGCCGCATTCCAGATCTTGTTGGCAAACGCGCGATATCCCTCGGTGCGGCTCTCGTTAAATGCGATGTCAGTCCCGGGTGCGGCCATCGACGCCAGAGTGAATCGAGTCGCATCGGTCCCGAAGCGCTCAATCACGTCCAGAGGATCAACAACGTTCCCCTTGGTCTTCGACATCTTCTGGCGCTCGGCATCTCGCACCAGTGCGTGAATGTAAACCTCACGGAAAGGCACGCTGTCATTCTTCTTGTTCGCCCAGCCGCTCGCCTTTTTGATCGCCCCATCCTGCTCGTGTCCCTGCATGAAGTGGCAGCCAAACATGATCATGCGCGCGACCCAGAAAAACAGAATCTCGTACGCCGTAATTAGCAGAGTCGTTGGATAAAACACCGCCTGATCGCGCGTTTTCTCGGGCCAGCCAAGGGTTGTGAAAGGCAGCAGCCCCGAAGAAAACCAAGTATCAAGCACATCAGGAACCTGCTCCAGCTTGGAGCCGTCACATTTCGGACATTTCGACGGTGTCTCACGAGCAACGATCACTTCCTTGCATGATCCGCATGTCCACGCCGGAATGCGATGCCCCCACCACAACTGCCGTGATACGCACCAGTCGTGGATGTTGTTCATCCAGTTCAGATAAATGGTGCGATAGTTCTCGGGGACAATGGTGATTTCGTCGGTCTCCACGGCTTCGCGCGCGCGGTCCGCCAGCGGCTTGATCTTTATGAACCACTGCTCCGACAGCCGAGGCTCGATGATCGTTCCGCATCGATCGCACTTGCCGATCGACAGCGTATAGTCCTTTTCAGCAACCAGGAATCCCTGCTCGCGCAAATCGTGCAGCACGCGCTTGCGCGCTTCGAACCGGTCGAGTCCGGCATAGGCACCTGCGTTCTGGTTCATGTGCGCATGCTCGTCCATGACATTGATCTCGGGCAGATTGTGGCGCTTGCCGGCCTCGAAGTCATTGGGATCGTGCGCTGGTGTGACCTTTACCGCGCCCGTGCCAAATTCCGGCTGTGCCAGCTCGTCGGTGATGATCGGAATCTCGCGATTCATCAGCGGCAGCAGAACTTTTTTGCCGTGCAGATGCGTGTAGCGCTCGTCCTTCGGGTTCACGGCGATCGCAGTATCGCCGAGCATGGTTTCCGGTCGCGTTGTCGCGACGGTAATGAACTGCGAGGACCCAACAACCGGGTACCGAATCTCCCACAACTTCCCGGCAACTTCTTCGTGCTTCACCTCGAGATCGGAAATCGCGGTCTCATGCCACGGGCACCAATTCACTATGTAGTTGCCGCGATAAATCAACCCTTCTTCATACAGCCGGACAAACACCTCGCGCACAGCGTGCGAAAGATTGTCGTCCATGGTGAAGTACTCGCGGTCCCAGTCGACCGATGCACCCAGCCGCTTCATCTGATCGAGAATCGCGCCGCCGTACTCGCGCTTCCATTCCCACACGCGCTCCATGAACTTCTCGCGTCCCATCTCGCGGCGCTTCTTGCCTTCTTTCTCGAGCTGCTTCTCGACCATCATCTGCGTAGCGATGCCGGCGTGGTCGGTTCCGGGCAGCCAGAGTGTGATAAATCCACGCATGCGATGCCAGCGCACAATGATGTCCATCTGCGTCTGGTTGAGCATGTGGCCCATGTGCAGGCGCCCCGTGACATTCGGCGGAGGCAGCAGCAGCGTAAACACCGGGCGAGTTTCTCCCGGCGGCGGAGTAGGGACCGAGAAGAGCTTCTCCTGGATCCAGTAGTCGGCCCAGCGCTTCTCAATCGCGCCCGGCTCATAAGCTTTAGGAAGTTCGTGCGGCATGGAAAGCAGTCAGCACTCAGCCCCTAGCAATCAGCCAGTCGAAGCCACCGACACTGTCATCCCAACTGCAGCAACAGGATCGTGAGGCGAGACTGTTGCGCAGTCGAGGGACATTGCGTCACGACTCCACTGACCGCTGATTGCTGACTGATGAGTGCTCTCTTGGAATCTTACAGTCGCGGGAAAAGAAGGGTCAAACTCACGTTTGTCCTTGCAAACTCCGCGAGGCCTAGAGGGGCGCTCCAATCGCTGCTTCCGCTTGCCTTCTTAGCGGGGCGAGTCGAGTTTGTTCTAGGTTGTCACGGTAGAACAGGTTGTAGGTGTCAAAGGGAATAAGGCGACCATCGGGATGAACGATGTGGACGCAAGTTTTCTTGACGCTGCGGACATCGAACGAGTGGGCGTCAATGAATTGCATGATGATTACGCGAAAGATGTTGTCATAGGTAATGCTATCGGGCACAAAGACTTTGGGAAGGCAGCAGAGTAATTCGCGGAGCGTGCCGGCTTGGGATTGGGGGCTGTGGTTTGTGGCAAAGAGTTTGAAGAGGCCTTCGCGGACTGCGAGTTCTTGTTCGTACAAAATTGTGTTGGCAGCTCCGTTGATTAGCACTTCGGGCGGGATCAGGCTGGTAAGCGGAGTGACTTTGCCGTTCAGTTTCAGGGCGTAGGCCATTGCCAGCGAGTCCGGATGGCAAGGGACGGGAATCACGTCTTTAGGTTTAAAGACGTTCGTCTGTTCGAGGATTTTGCGCCGGATTTCGGTTAGGGTGAGACGGTCGGTGCTGGGGTTGAAGCTACGTGGGCTGCCTCCAGTTATCGTGCGCTTTCCGCTGTCGCACGCCCCTTCGCTTCGCTCAGGGTCAGCGGGACGGACGAAGGCGTCCGTCCCTACACAATCTATATCTATTCGGCCCGCGTCTTGGATCGGTTGGAATGTTACGCCGCGGACGCACGATTGTTGCAGGGCGTAGTCGATCGTTTTGCCTACTTCGTGGTCGTTTAATCCCTTCTTTAGCGTGACGACCAAGTTCGTCGAGACGTTGTAGCGATTCAGATGTTCGATTGCTTGTTCGCGGATGCGGCGGAGGTCGGCCCCGCGGAGTTGCATCAGGGGATCGCGTTCGAAGGAATCGAACTGCAGGTAGACTTCGAAGTCTTCCTTCACCTCCGCAAGGCGCTTTACGAAATCTTCTTCCTGGGCAATGCGGACGCCATTGGTGTTGACCATCAGGTGCCTGATCGGGCGAGCCTTGGCCATCTCCACGATCTCGAAAAAGTCTGGGTGAACGGTGGGCTCGCCACCGGAGAGTTGGACTACGTCGGGATGACCTTCGTTGCGCACTACCGCGTCCAGCATCTTTTCGATTTGATCTAGAGTGTGGAATTGCTGTCGTTCTGGGCCGCTCTCGGCATAGCAGACGGGGCAACGGAGGTTGCAGTAGTCGCAGATCTCGACCAGCGTCAGGCAGGAGTGTTGTTCATGGTCGGTGCAGAGACCGCAATCGTAGGGGCATCCCCATTTTACGGGTGTGTTGTAAACCAGCGGCATCTCAGGAGGCTTGATGAAAACCTCGCGGCAGCGGCGGTAGTAATCGACGTCGTCGGCGATGAGAACTTTCTCGGAGCCATGGTCGGGGCAGCGCTTTAGGAGGAAAACTTTGTCATCCTGGAAAACTGTTTTGCCTTCTAGCTTCCGATAACACGTCGAGCAGATGGTCAGGGTGACGTCGTAAAAAAGATAGGGACGGGTTTTGCCCATGGGAACGCTCGGAACGGAAGCTTAATGCAGTAAGGGCGATTCGGGGAAGAGCGCAAGGGGGAATCTTCACCGCTGGCGTCACAGAGGAACATCGGCTTAAGCGGGGTCGATCACTTGCGGTTGATTTTGCCGATAGCCCAGACCGCAGTGACTGCGAGCCCTAGAGACATAAATGCGCAGATGGCAAAGGTAGCACGTTCCCGCGAGCTGAAGCGATCGACAGAGTTGAGTCCCCCGCTGAAGGCGCAAAACACTGGACAGGAGGAACATGCCACAGGCTAAGAGGGTAAACAAGGAAAGAACAATTGTGGCCAGAATCTTCACCGGCAAAAAATTAACAGACAGGGCGCAGAGGAGCCATAGAGGAGCCATGGATTAACCTCGGCGTTCGTCAGAGTGCAGGGATGCGTTGACTGCGCTCAGGATGACATGGAACTGGGGACGAAATCCCACGGATACTCGAATCAGCGATTCAGATAATTCAGAAGCAGGACTAATAGAGGCAATGAGACTGTGTAGAGGAAGATGACTACCGCAGCGACGATGAGGCGAACTGGATCGGGGAGGAGACCGCTAAGGCGGATCGCCTTCCACGCTAGATAAAGGATCAGGATGTCGAGGATCCACGGGATTATGGTGAGAAGTGGGGCGGCGATTGGCCGGCACAGAGGATAAAGGCAAGGAAAGCGAATGACCGAAGACACCGAACTGGATGTGGACCGAGGGAATGATGAGCGCATACGAGAAAGCGATGTGGCTCGGGCGCCGACCCAGTGCGTAAAGAAGCACGAGGTGTGGCGCGATGCCTGCGAGTCCCCCCGTGAAGCCAAGGCGGTACACGGGGAAGGGTGCGCTGGGCACGCCGAGAGCACCATACCATCCGACAATGCCCAGGACGACTTCGGCTGTGATCTTGGCAGCAATGGCCGCAGCGAGTTGTTGAATGGCTGTTGCGATGACGGGAGAAAGATGAGTGGCGACGTCGATCTCGCGAGGTTGAGGGCGAGGCGGAAGAAGCTCTTTGAATTGTTCGGAGATTTCGGTGGAGGTGGGCATGAGGCGGAGGGGACGTCCATTCGCGGGGCGGTCCGGATCACGCTGGTAGCCGCGTGCAAGCTGCGCGATCGCAAAAATGTGTCCGACAAGCACGGCGATCGCAGCGAGAAAGTAGCCTCTAACGAAAAGGTCCTCCCCCGGATTCGATTGGCCTGTACCTACTTTTGAAAATGAGGCAAAGCACCCCGACCAGTAGCAGCACGCCGGAGGCAAGAATCACACAAATCGCGACGGCGATGATGCCGAGGGCGCGGAGCGTGTTGGCGGCGAAACGGTCGATCAACGTGGAGTAAAGAACTACCACAGAGGACATGGAGGAGCACAGGGAATTTTTCGGGTCAGCCTCGACCTACGCTGGCATGAGTGCGGCTTGAGTACTTTGGACACGTTACCCGCGTGCCAGCCACGGTGGGGCCATTTTCAATCACGGCCTTTCGATGGAAACTAGGGGCATGACGGGGGATTCCACGAAGCGCAAAGACACCTTGAAAGTAGAGAAGGTCTCACTGTTGGTGTTGACGCTTTGCATCGTGGTGCTGGTGTACGTGTTGGTGGCACGGCCTTTCTAAGGTTTCTCAAGAATCAGGCATAAGACGGGCAGCAGCTTCGGTATTCGCTTTCTGCGAACCAGCCTTTGTTCGAAAATCCTCAATTTTGGCAAGTTCGGCCGAAACTGGGCGTACTCACCGCGATGTCTGATTGATCTTTATCCTAGTTCGAGTAGCGCGGCGAAGAAGCCGTCACACGGGTGAACGCCGGGAATAGTGCGTAGGTACGGACCTCGCGTGAGTGAGATCGGGTCGGCCCCGGTTAGTACTCCGGTGGTCTTCAGGTGATTGAGTTCTTCGCGACAGTCTCGGCGATGAAGGCGCGGATCATCGTTTAAGAGCTTCTCGACCACGTCTTCATTTTCTTCTTTCTCTAGAGAACAAGTGGAATAGATGACTTGGCCTCCGGGTTTCAAATGCTGGGTCGCGGAGCGCAGGATCGCGACTTGGCGCTCCTGCAGTTCACCGAGATCTTGCGGTCTCAGGCGCCACTTGATTTCTGGATTGCGAGCGAGGGTGCCGGTGCCGGAACACGGGGCATCGACTAGAATGCGGTCGAATTGTTGGGTAAGCGGGAGATGACGCGCGTCGGCGGTCAGGATTCGGATTCGCTGGGCGTCTTCGCGGACCAGCTTTCGCAACAGGCGCGCGCGATGTGGGTGGATTTCTACTGCCGTAATGGCAGCCCCTAGATTCTGATCGGCGATCGACAATGTCTTGCCGCCGGGGGCGGCGCAGCAATCCAGGATTTGCTCGTGCCCAGAGCCGATGAGAGCGGCGACTATCTGTGAGCCTTCGTCCTGAATGACTGCGCGGCCAGCCAGGAATGGTTCGGTTTTGGTGACGTCCCCGGATATCAGGCGTCGAGCTGAGGTAAGAAAATGGCCGGGAGCTAAGGAGATTCCATGTGCGGCCAAATCCGCCTCTGCATTTGGAGAGCGGAGGCGGAGAGTTGTTTCCGGAATCGTTTGGTTGTGTTGACAGATCTTCTGCGCTGCCTCCAGACCATACTGCTTCGTCCAGTGTTCTATCAGCCACAGGGGATGGGCATACGATTCGCCAAGAGCTTGCGGAGAGCAATCTTTCACCACAGGGGACACAGGAACATACAGGGGAAGATTTGATAGTTTGCGCAGGACTGCATTGACGAAAGCGGCGGCGGAGCTTTTGCGCGCGCGCTTCACCAACTCGACGCTTTCGTGCAGGGCGGCTCGAGCGGGAATTCTTGTGAGCCACCCGAATTGATAGACGGCGATGCGCAGGGCGATGAGAACTTCCAGGTCTAGCTTCTTCAATGGTTGAGAGGACGCCTGAGCGATGGAGTTGTCCAGGCGCGATTGCCAGCGGAGGACCCCCATGACCAGCTCCGTAGCGAGGGCGTGATCGGGGACGGAGAGCTTCTCGTAAGTAGGGGAATGGAGGAGTTCTGAGGCGTACGAGGAATCGCGCTCGACACGTAGGAGAATGCCGAAAGCGGCGGCGCGGGCGGAGGAAACGGGCATGGGGTGATTGTACGGAAACCAGGAACAGACGCCTCGTGATTCACTGCGGGAACTGAACGGAAGCTGTGATTGCCAAACGGAAA
>Ga0070717_10003578_pt1 | contig 11144 bp, 7 predicted proteins | sample LARL113metaG_FD_71366 | JGI IMG/M metagenome (GOLD analysis project Ga0070717, IMG submission 71366) | Corn, switchgrass and miscanthus rhizosphere microbial communities from Kellogg Biological Station, Michigan, USA - LAR L11-3 metaG | ecosystem: Host-associated > Plants > Roots > Rhizosphere ...
GGGGCCGCGCCGTTCGCGGCAGCGATGCTTGGGCCGTTACTCAGCGGGTAACTACGGCGCAGTTCGGCGGCGATCTCCGGCGGGGTGAACCAGGCGGGCAGGTCGCGGCCCTCTGCGAGCCGCTGGCGGAGCTCGGTGCCTGAGATGGACAGCACAGGCCCATCGGCGGGCGCCTCATCCTCCGGCAGGTAGGCGCTGAGGGAGGGCACATAGACCAGCCGCCGGAACGTCATGACATCGATCCCGAGTTCCCCGGCATGCAGCCGAAGCAGGTCCTGGGCGGCGTAGGGCTCATAGAACGGGCGCCCCCGGGAATTCACGCCGGGCCCGGCGTGATCCCGGCCCACGATGAAATGCGTGGCGCCGTAATTCTTGCGGATGATGGCGTGCCAGAGCGCCTCACGCGGCCCCGCCATCCGCATGGCGAGGGGCAGCAGGGAGAGCAGCACGCGATCTTGCGGGTAATGCCGCAGGATCGCCTGATAGCAGCGAACGCGGGTGCCCGGGTCGATGTCGCCCGGCTTGGTCAGGCCCACCACGGGGTGGATGAGGAGATGCGCATCGGCCTGCCGTGCCGCGCGGAGCGTGAGTTCCTGATGCGCCCGGTGCAGCGGATTCCGGGTCTGGAACGCCACGACACGCGGCCAGCCTCGGCTCGCGAACTCGGCCCGGACCTGCGCGGGCGTGTGCCGCAAGTGCGCGAAGTCGGGGTGCGAGGGTAGCCGTAGCACCTTCAGTTCCCCCGTGACGTACCACGGGTGCGCGTGCCGCATGAGGTGGCTGGCTCCCGGGTGGGCCGGGTCGGTGGTCCCGAACACCGCGGCAGCCTCGGCGGCAAGCCTGGGGCGCCAGGACTGGCTCACATGCAGTACGCCAAGCAACGCGTCATCGTGGTCCCGAAGCGCCAGGCTCCGCCCGGGCCGAGCGGTCATGGCCACCTCCTCCGGCACATCCAGAGTGACCGGGACCGGCCACAGGGTGCCGTCCGCCAGCCGCATGGATTCGCAGACCGCCGAATAGTCGTCCGCACCGAGAAACGTACGCAGCGGGGAGAACCCACCGCAGGCAAGCAGTTCCAGGTCACAGCGCTGACGCCGGGTGAGCCGCCAGCCGGGCCACTCAGCGGCGCGGTTCGCGAGTTCCGTGCTCTCGTCGGCCCCGGCCAGCAGGTCGACGAGCGCTCCACCGTGCGGTGGCCGGATGGTGGTGACCGTCAACGCTCCTCCTCCAATGACGCCCAGTCGTGACAGGACAGCGGTACCCGCCGGCTGCCGGCTGCCTTCGGCCCGCTATTCGGGCCCACGGAACATTTCGTAAACCACCTGGGCCCGCTCACGCAGCCGGGCCAGGCCCGGCCGCGCCCACTGTTCCCGCAGCGCGGCCTTGGACCGGTCGCGTTCCGCCGACGGGATCCACTCCTGGCCGGCCGGCCCCATCCCCCGGGTCAGCGCCGCGACTTCCGGGAGCAGTTCCTCGGCGGTCACGGTCCCCGACTCGAAACCGAGCAGCACCGGCGAGAGCGTGCCGCGCAGCTTGATGAGCTCAAAGCAACGGCTCACGTTCTGCTCGCTCGGCTCGAACTCGGCGAACGCGGTGCCGAACCGCTCGTTGACCCGGCGGGTCACCTCCCCGAAGTCCTTGGTGATCTGTTCGAAGTCCGCGACCACAAAGGACTCCCTGCATCCGAACAGGCGCTCGTAGAAGCGCGCATAGGCGACCAGGGCATCGGTCAGCGCCACGTCAGGCTCGCGGATCAGCTGGGACAGGATGGCCCCCTGCGGCTCCCGGATCACCGCCAGTGCCGGAACCCCGGCCCGCGCCGCCGCCACAAGCTGCGCCGGAGCATGCAGGTGATGAGCGAGCCGGACCGGCACGGGCTGGGCCAGCTGCAGGGCATAGACGGCGAACGTGGAAGCCGATCTGGTGTAGCCGTCGATGACGAATTCGGTGACAGAGCTGATCACTTCGGGGCTTGGCCCGGGGTACTTGTGCCGCGCGAACGGCAGGTAGAGGCCGGGGTATTCGGACGCCCGTGTCCGCAACCGGTGCCTGGCCCGCCGGGCCAGCGTGGGCCGCCCAGAAGTCGCCATACGGTCACACTCCTTCGTAATCAGGCCGCCGCGCAGTGTCCGCCTGGCGTACCTGCGTATGGTCGGCGGGGCGGCGGCGCCGCGGGCGCGCAAGGACCCGCTCATACACCCCGAGGTAGGCCTTCTCCTGCCGGTCCCAGGCCAGGCGCTCCTCGATCAGCCGCCGACCGGTCTGTCCCAGCTCGGCACGCCGTGCCGGGTCGCTGAGCAGCTCATCGATGAGGCTCGCGAAGCAGGCGACATCGCCGGGTGGCGCGTACACGGCGGCAGCGCCGGCCAGCTCACGGGTCTCGGCCAGATCGAAGCTCACGAAGGGGAGGCCGAAGGCCATATATTCCATGCCCTTGACCGGGGACACGATCTCCTCCATGTTCGGTTCCAGGCCGACATCCGCGGTGGACAGATAGGTGAATGCCTCTTCCTGGTCGGCCCATCCCGGAAAGCTCACCCAGTCCGAGATGTTCAGTTCGGCCGCCAGCCGTCCTGACGGTGCCCTGGATTCGCCATCGCCGACAAAAGCGAAGTGACAATCGGTGCGGCCGATCACGTGGATCAGGTGAGCTATCGCCCGGAGGGCGACATCGAGCCGGTCCTGCGGGCCCATGAGCCCCAGCCAGCAGCACAGGAACGCTTTCCCGTGCTTCAATTCCGGCCGAGGCGCCCGGCGGTAGGCCTGCTCCAGCTGGGGACCGTTGCCCACCACGGTCACGGCTTCGGGCGCCAGGCCGCCCCGCGTGTGCGCGACCTGCCGCAGCGCAGAATTGACGGTGATCACGTGATCCGCGGCGCGGTAGCTTCTCCGCTCGAGCCAGCACAGGGCGCGGTACACGGCTGTGTCCCGGTGCCCGTAGCGCAGCGCGTAAAGCTCAGGCGAAAGGTCGCGCTGGTCGAGCACGAACGACCGCCCGAGCAGCCGGAACGGCGCGGCAAGCGCAAAGTAGACATCCGGGGTGCCGCTGACCTGAATGGCGTCGAACCGGTCGGTGAGGAACACCCTGACCGCCTGCCAGCCCGCCATGGCGAACGAGTATCCGTATTCCCTGATGAATCCCAGCTTCGTCGCGCCGTCGGCAGGCGCCCGGTAGGTGCGCAGGCCGATTCCGGGAAACCGGCCGTTACCGGGGTCGCTACGGCAGATCACAGTGACCCGGTAACCGTGCGCGCGCAGTGAGGACGCCTGCTTCTGCAGCCGGTGGTCACGGGCCAGGGCAACGTTCTCCACGACGAGCAGGACGTGGGCCATGCCTCACTGCCCCTCAGCCGGCTGGGGTTTGTCCGCCTCACCCCCGGTGGGCAGGGTGGCCAGGCCCATCGCGCCGTGCCGGACATCGAAGGCGGTCACCGACCCGCGCCCCACCGGGATGCGCCAGTTCTCGCCGTCAACGCCGCCGAGCGCCACCACGGTGAGCCGGATCATCACGGCATGGGTCACCGCAGCAACCGCCTCACCCATATGCCGCGAGCCGATGAGCTGCAACGCATCTATCATGCGCTGCTGCGCGTCACTCAGGCGCTCGCCAAGCGGGCAGGCCGCCTGTGCGGGAGCCCCTCGATACAGGGCGAACGCCTCCGGGTCGAACATGGCGGCTTCCTCCGCAGTCATGCCCTCCCACGCGCCGTAGTCCACGTTGTTGAGGCCGTGCAGGATGCGGATGTCCGGCACCCGCGCCTCGTCCGCGATGATCTGCGCGGTGGCGATCGTGCGGCGCAGCGGACCGGTGTACACAGCAGCCAGGCCAACCCCGGAGAGGTGGCGGGCCGCGTCGACCGCGTCCTGGTAACCCTGCGCGTCGAGGGGAATGTCCCGGCGGCCGCGATAGCGGTTCTCCACATTCAGCGTGGTCGTTCCGTGGCGGACCAGGTAGAGCCGGCACGCCTCCGCCGGAGGCTGTGCCAGCGGCCGGGCCGGGACCAGAACCTGTTCTGTCATCGTTTGTCCTTCCGTTGCGCAGGCTCGCGGGCCGCTGCTACGAGGGGTCGGCGGTCAGGGTGACGTTGTTGGCATGCCGCCGGGCAGGGAGGCCATCGTGGCCATCCCCCCGGTCGCGCCGTGTCCATGTGTCGGGGTCCAGGCCTGGGCCGAGGACGATGGGCCGGGCCGGCCGCTTGCGCAGCCAGTGGTGCCGGCCGACGTTGTAGATCGCGTGGCCGATCAGCTTGTCGGCCACCTCCTGCAACTCACGCATGGCGGCTTGCAAGTGGCCGCGGGTGGACTTCCGTCCATCGCCCACCAGGAGGATCATGTCCGCAAGGTGCGCGAGTACCACCGTGTCCGGCGTGGCCAGCACCGGAGGCGCATCGATGATGACGAAGTCAGCGTGGCTGCGCAGTTCGTCGAGCACGGTGCGCAGGCCAGGCCGCTGGAGGACCTCCGCCGGATCATGGGGCAGTGGGCCGGGCGGAACCACTCGCAGGTTGCGAATACCGGGAGAGCGCAACACGCTGGCCAGGTCGATCCTGCGGTCGAGCAGCATCGTAAGCCCTTCGTCGCCCGGTACCCCGATCAGTTGGTGTGCGGTGCCCCAGCGCAGATCGGCGCAGACCAGAATCGTGCGCCGCCCGGATTGGGCGAGCGCGACCGCGAGATTTGCCGCGACCATGCTCTTCCTCTCCCAGGCCGGGCTGGTGACGAGCAGCATCCTGGCCCTTCCGGCGTCTGATGCGCCGATCACCCGCGTCCGCAGGCTCCGGTATGCCTCCGCGACGACCGAGTCTGCGTTCCAGCTGACCGTGAGCTGACTGGCCGGGTCCGGCCAGACCGGGCGGAATGCGGGAATCACGGCCAGGACCGGGGCGCCGGTCAAGTCCTCGGGGTCGAACGGCCCACGGATGCGGTCATCCAGGTGGTCGCGGATCGCGGCAGTCCCGATGCCGAGGCCAAGGCCCACGACCAGCCCCGCGAAGATGTCGACCAGGTAGTTGGGACTCGCTGGGGACATGGGCAGCGCCGCTGGCGTGATCAACGTGGCGTGGAGTGTGGTCGCGCCCGTGTTTGTCCCCGGGGCGGACGTGCTGTGCGGACTGGGCGCGGGCTTCGGCGGCGTCCGGTACTGGACATAGGCCTCCGAGATCACCTGCGCCCGCTCGCGGGCGAGCCAGGGCACCGGGTCCGAGTAGCCGATCTGCATGATGGACGAGCCGGCCGGCACGCTCACCGATACCCCCTTCAGCAGCTCGGCCGATGACACACCAAGGGAACGGGCGGCGATAGAAAGGACCGCTCCAGACGTTACGATCCCCTTCTCCGTCACCATGTTGGGTCCCTGCAATGCGGCCGGGTCAGGAGAGGAGAACCAGACATTCACCTGCGTCTGTGACTTGTAAATCGGTTTCTGGTGATGTGCGTAGGCTGCCGCCACGCCCACCACCGCCAGGGTCGTGATCAGAATCCAGCGCAGATGTGCCAGCAAGAACCGATTCCAGCCGCCCGGCGCATCCGGTCTCTGGCTGAACTGGCGAGCCGTGAGCCCGGCCAGCTGAGTCCCCCGGCCAATGCCAGGCTCACGGGCGGCCAGGGCACGGTGCAGCTTTCCGCCGGACAAAGATCGGTAGACCCGCACCGCCTCCCCATCGTCCATCCCGGAGGTGTGATTGTCCGGTGTCACTGTTGAACCTCCCTCAACAACGCGGGCTTTTTGTGACTGCTGGCTGATCCGCCGGGTGGCCGACCGCCGACCGTGGCCAGCTCCGGCACGCGGTGCTCCGCACCGAAGCGGCCCGGGTTGGGCGGCCGCCCGGTCAGTACCGCCGGGTCTGCCCCGGACGGCTGCCGCGTGCGCCCCGCCTGCACCGCCCGCGGCACGGCCAGCGCCAGCAGGGTGAAGAATTCATCTCCCGAACCGCGGTAGGTCAGATGCGGATCGAACACCATCAAAATGGTGACCACGACGATCGCGGTGAAGACGGCAATGCCTGCCACACTGCTGCCGTCGCGGCCGCCGCGGGCCGCCTGCCAGCCCCGGCGTGCCGCGGCGTAGACGAGGAAAACGAAGCTGGCGAGCAGTGGGATGCCGCCGCCCCATAGCAGCCACGTGTAACCGCTCTCGATCCACACGTAACCCGTCGCCTGGGTCGAGACGACGACACGGGCCGCGGGCTCGACGCCTAGGACGAAATTCCAGTCGGAGAACAGTTTGGGCCAGAAATAGGTCTGCAAGTTCTGTAGCCGCCCGGTCCAGCTCACCGGCAGGCCGGACGCTGACTGGAAGCCGCTCAGCCGGCGGGCGATCACCGGGCGCAGGGCGTACCCGGCGACCAGGGTCGCGGGCACGAAGGCCCACAGCAGCCGCGGCCTGCTGGTGACGATCGCGATGCAGATCACGCCCGCGAACAGCCCGATGGCGCTGGAGAACTCGCCGGCCGACAGCGCCCCCATGGTCAGCAGCGCGGCGGCGCCCCCCAGGGCCGGCCGGTACCGGCGGTAGCGCGTCCACAGGCCGCTGATCACGGCCAGGTTGATGATCGCAAGGTCGGCGGTCGCCGCCGGCAGCCCGAGCGTGGCGCTCCCCCGCGCCGCGAATGCGTTGGTGTACCCGAACGGCGCGTAGTAGTGGGCGAGCAGTCCCGGTACGCCGAAAAGCCCGAGCGACTGCAGTATGGCCAGCGCGGCCACGATGCACGCGGCGCTGACCGACAGCCACATGCACCGCCGCACCTGGCGTTCGGTGGTGACACTGGCCCGGATGATGGCGTACAGGCCCAGGTACTTCCAGAGCACCAGGGCGTAAAGGACATCGTCCTTGCTGATGGCCTGCTGCCGGACGGCCATCCACAGCAGCGGCACGAACGAACTGGTCACCGCCATGAGCACCAGGGCCCACTCCAGCCTGTCCAGCCTTAGTTTCGGCAGCTGGCCCGTGCGCAGCCGCACCACGCCACGGGCGGCGAGCGTGCTTCCGACCAGCAGCGCGATAGCTTCCTGCGGGCGCAGAACGGGCAGGGCCGAGCCCCGGTTGATACCGGCGGTCAGCGGGGTCAACGCGATGAGCAGGTAGGCGGCCAGCGCCGGCCGGACCCACACGCAGACCACCACCACCGCAAGCAGGGCGGCGACCAGCGTCAGTTTGGGCCGCAGCGCGCACAGCATGCCCAGCGTGACCGCAGCGGCCAGCGCAGGCACGGTCACCCACTGGCTCCACGGAAAGCGAAGCCCCCGCCCCTGCCAGGGGAGATATGGGGCGGGGGCCGGCTCAATCGGCAGGTCCAGGTACGCGGCGGCCCAGCGCGGGCCGGTGCCGCGGGGCCGCGCAAGCCGCGGCTCACCCGCTGCCGCCGCGCTCCTGGCCTTGCCACGCAAGTGGCCGAGTCCTCCGGCGAGCCAGGCCAGCTCGGGAGTCCGCCACATGGCCTGGACAGCCACGAACACGCCCATGCCGACCAGGGCCGCGGCGATGATGGCAACCCGGGGACCGAATGGCCTGCCCAGCCAGTGCGGGATCGCAGTGGCGGTGAGCCACGCGGGACCGGCCATGAGGATGGCACCCACCACGAACTTGCCCAGCGAGGGGGCGAGGCGCTGCGACCCGTGCCCGCTGAGGCTCCGCCACACGTGCACGGTCAGATGACAGGCGCCGACGGTCACGGCAACCGACAGGGCCAGCCCGAGCATGAACAGTACCGTCGGCCCGTGGACGAACAGTGCCGTGCTCACCAGGCCCAGGCAGACCGCGGCTTGCAGCAACATGGAGATCAGGGGGGAACGTGTGTCTTTCCTGGCATAGGAGGCATAGGTAGCGATCATGAACGCGGTCTGGCCCACGACCGCCAGCGACAGCGCCGCCAGCGAGGCGGCGACCATGGTGACCCCGGCAGCGCCGGACATCCGGCCGAACGAGATGGCCTGCGCTAGTGGCATCGCCAGCACGAGGTAGCCAACGGTGGCCGGGATCGTGATGAAAAGGCCAAGCGCCATGCCGCGCACCAGCGTGTCGCGGAACCCTGCCGCATCCCCGTCCAAGTGCATCCGCGCGAGACGCGGCAGCAGGGACAGCGCCACGGGCGTCGCCCCCACGGCGATCGCCAGGTAGTAGAAGTTCAGCGCGATCTGGAAGGCAACGACCCCGCCGGGCAGGCGATTCGCCACCACCAGCAGGGTCAGTACCTGAAACGCCACAAGTCCCGCTTGCGCCAGGGACGGCAGCGCTCTGCGGATGACCACCCGGACTTCTGGGTCACGCCAGCCGGGCCGTGGCATGAGCAGCACCCCGGCCCGGCGGGCCCCCCACCACTGCGTGGCCGCATGCAACCCGACGGCAGCGGTCGAGCCGAGCCCGAGCAGCAGCAACTCTCCCGGCGGGATGTTCCCCAGCCTGGCGCCCGTGCCATAGATCACCGCCGTCGCCACCAGCACCGCGATCGTGCCGAGGTTCTCCACCGCAGGCGCGCCCGCCGCCAGGGCGAAACGCTGGCGTGAGTTCATCACCGCGGTGGCGGTGCCGACCACGCCGTAGAAGAAGATCTGCGGGACGAACATGATGATGAGCAGCCGCCCAACCCGTGCCTGCTCCGCCCCCACCACGTGGGCCGCGCCGCCGAGGGTGGCGACCCGCAGCACCAGGGGACCCAGGGCGATGGCCAGCGGAGCGATCACCACCAGCGCCAGCAGAGTCATGCCAAGGAACCCGCCGGCCACGCGTTCTGACGCGCGGCGGTCGCCGGAGTCGATGTGCCGCACCAAAGCGGGGACCAGCAGCGAAGAGAACAGCGACCCGGCGAGGAAGCCGTAGTAGACCAGGTTGGGCAGGGAGTTGGTGAACTGGTAGGTGTTGCCGAAGAACGTGGGCCCGAGAACGGCGCCGATACACGCGAACTTCGCGACGCCGCTGGCCCGGCTGACGATCGTCCAGGCAGCCACCGTGATGGAGTCCCCGGCGGCCTCGGCTCCCTGCTGCGCCGTTGTCTCCCGCTGCGCGGCCACCGCACCGGGCACCGCTGGCACCGCCGCGCTGGATGCAGCGACGGCGGGCTCGCGCGGCCTGGGCATACGGCGGGGATTTTCGCTGCGCCTCATAGCGCTCCACGAGTGGAGAGCACCACCGGTATGGTCTTGATGAGAATCCAGAGATCGAGGGTCAGGCTTCGCCGCCGCACATATTCGAGGTCGAGTTCCAGGCCCTGCTTCATCGTGAGGCTGTTCCTGCCGCTCACCTGCCACAATCCGGTGAGGCCCGGCGGGACGGCAAAGCGCCCGAAGAAGACGGCGTCGAACAACTCCGCTTCCCACGGAAGCGGCGGGCGGGGCCCGACGAGTGACATGTGGCCGCGGATGACGTTGATCAGCTGGGGCAGCTCATCGATGCTGGTCTTCCGCAGCAGCCGCCCGATGGGCGTGATGCGGGCGTCGTCCTCGAGCTTGAACACACCATCCCGGCCGCCATCCGGCGGCTGGTCGTCGGTGAGGAGCTTCGTGACGTACTCGCGGTGAACGTCGTCAGGGCAGCCGGTGTACATGGTCCGGAACTTGCAGAGCTCGAAGGGGCGACGGTCCCTGCCCAGCCGTACCTGCCGGAACAGGGCTGGCCCGGGCGTGGTGAGCCGGATCGCCACCGCCACCGCCACCAGCAGTGGAGACGCCACGAGCAGGCATGCCGCCGCCACGATGACGTCGAGCAGGCGCTTGGCCAGCCGCCCCGTGAGCGAGCCGACGCCGCCCGCCGCAGCTCGGTGCAGTGACGGCGTACGTGCGAGGGATTCACGCAACGCGGTGCTCCTTCCCCGGCAATGCCGCCCGGACCGCGTCGCAGACGACAGCCACCTGGCCGTCGGTCATGTGCGGGAACATCGGCAAGGACAGCACCTCGCCTGCGGACCGCTCGGCAGCTGGCAGCGGACGTCTGGCGAAGCGCTGGTAGGGCACCTGAAGGTGACAGGGAATGGGGTAGTGGATCTGTGTCTCCACGCCCATCGCGGCGAGCTGCTTCTGGACCAGCGCCCGGTCGGGCACCCGCACCACGGCAAGGTGATATACACCCTGCATCCCGGGCACCTCCGCCACTGGACGGGCCGGGGATGACGCGAAGGCGGCGTGGTACCGCGCGGCGACCGACCGGCGCGCGGTGTTCCACGCCTCCAGCCGCGTGAGCTTGGCGGACAGGACGGCCGCCTGGAGCGCGTCGAGCCGGCTGTTAGTGCCCACCTGTTCGTGCTGGTAGTGCGAGCCAGCGGAACGACCGTGGTCGCGCAGCACCTTGATCCGGCCGGCCAGGCCCCCGTCCGCGGTGACCACGGCGCCCGCGTCCCCGAACGCGCCGAGGTTCTTGCCCGGGTAGAAGCTGAAACAGCCAGCAACCCCGATGGACCCGGCTCGCTGGCCGCGCCAGGCCGCGCCGTGAGCTTGCGCCGCGTCTTCGATGACCGCGATGCCTGCGGCGTCCGCGGCCTGGCAGAGCGCGGTCATGTCGGGCATCTGCCCATAGAGGTGAACGACGATCACCGCTCGTGTCCGGCTGGTGATGGCCGCTTCGAGGCAGCCGGGTGTGAGCAGGAGCGTGTCCGGGCAGACGTCCGCGAACCGTGGTATGGCTCCGGCAAGCACGACCGCTTCCGCCGTGGCCACGAACGTGTTCGCGGGCACGATCACCTCATCGCCCGGCCCGATTCCCAGCGCGGTCAGGGTGAGCTGCAGCGCGTCGGTGCCGTTGGCTACGCCCACGGCGTGGCCCACCCCGCAGTAGGCGGCCCACTCCGCTTCGAACTGCTCCACGATCTCGCCGCCGATGAAACGGCTCGACGCCAGCACGCGCCGCCAGGCTGGGTCGACAGCGTCCCGGACCTCGCGCGTCATCGCTGCCACGTCGAGGAACGGGATCTGGCCGGTCATGACGCCCCCCTGCCCGGGCCTGCGGCCACCCCGGCGGGCATAGTGCCGCGAGCCCGGGCCTTAGATGCATGCCCGTTGCCGTTGCTGAACAAGGCGAAGCGGCCTGCGGAACTGGTTTCCTCGAGCAGCACGGGGCGGCCGAGCCGCCGGGACAGCTCCGCGGCTTCCAGCGCCTCCACGACAGCGAGGCCGTTCTGCGCGTCGGTCAGCGGGCGGCTCCCGTTGGCGATGCACTC
>Ga0070717_10003579_pt1 | contig 11144 bp, 9 predicted proteins | sample LARL113metaG_FD_71366 | JGI IMG/M metagenome (GOLD analysis project Ga0070717, IMG submission 71366) | Corn, switchgrass and miscanthus rhizosphere microbial communities from Kellogg Biological Station, Michigan, USA - LAR L11-3 metaG | ecosystem: Host-associated > Plants > Roots > Rhizosphere ...
CGGACCGGCGTCTTAATCATCCGCATAAAGTTCCTGGCGAAAGCGGCACTAGCGGTCACGTTCGGCGCTGCCAGTGGAATCGATCGCGGCCAAGAACGCAGTGATCGCGCCGGCCACCGCGCCAGGGGCTCGCCGTGGCAGGTGATGACCGGCGCCCGGACCGTAGGGATGAGTGCTACCAGCTCGTCCAGTTCGCGTACGAGGGCGCGCGGCTCTACGAGAAAGGTACGCCATGTCCGGCCCTGTTCCCGGCCCGCGGCTGCCCAGACTTGCCAGTTGGCATCCTCGCCAGGGGTGAGGGGCCGGCCGCGCAGCCGAGTGATCCAGGCCAGCCGGGCACGGGCTATCCATGGCGTCAGCCGCCACGCCAGCAGGGCACAAAGCGGTCCCGCTGCCGGCGCGGCCAGCAACTTGTCCCAGCCGCTCATGCACCCCGGGCAGCTCTGTGAATACCTGCTGCCAGTTGGCGCCCGTCCCTAGCTGCCCATGGAGGAATACGAGGTCATGACGACGCATCGCGCCGGGTGAGCCGGCCGCGGCGGCCTGCTGCTCAGGGCGGGCGCTGGCAGCGGCGGCCGGTCCCGCGGGATGCCTGCGCTGGCGCCCCGGTGTCGCTGCCGGCCGACGGTGGCGTCGCAGCCAGAAGAGGACGAGCCAGCGCGGTCACCGTTATCCAGCCGACCGGGGCAGGCGAAGCGACCCGAGCCGGCCCAGGACCGTATCACCTGGCCCAGCTGCTCGGCAGGCCGGCGCGACAGCCGCGCCCCGTGCTGCAGCACCCAGGCGGCGGACTTTTCGAGTGCGCCGCGCACCCGCGGACGGCGCGTCGCCACGACCGCCGCGGCGATGGCCGCCGCCGCGAGCAGGCCGGTGGCCACGGCGGCCACCGTGACCGGGACGTTCCCGGACGATAGTCCGCCGCCGACCACGAGCAGGGCGCCGGCGGCGGTGGACACCACCCCGCCGACCACCAGCGACCATACGGCCAGCGTCGCGTCCGCGCCCTGCCCGGTGAAGCGGCGGAAGGTGAACGCCGTGCCCAGCTCCGGCCCGGCCAGTGGTACCGAGACCGACAGCGCGTTGGCCGCGAGGGCGGTGGCCAGCATGGGCCGGAACGCGCACCCTGGCACCGCCCGTGGCGAGCAGCCGGCGCTGCATGCCCGCCAGCGCTGCCATGGATGCCGCTTCCAGCACGATGACAGCGGGGATCCAGAGCCACCGCAGGTGGCCCAGCACCGCCGCGGATGCCGCCAGCCCGGCGCGGTCCGTCGTGGCGGCGGCGGCCACGGCCGCCACCGCCACGGCCGCCGCGCCCTGGGCTACACGCTTACTGCGCCGCACGGCCGTCATCGCTGGTGATCACCTCAGTAGCCGCCGTAGCCACTGCCGGACTGGGCGGCCGGGACCGTACCCGCCGACGACGCGGAGGCGGCTATCGGGGCAATCCCGGGCGTGGCCACGAGGAAGCCCTGGACGCCCTGGCCAGTCACCTGGCCAGGGCGGTCACCGATGAAGGTGTACAGCGGGTGGCCGTTGTAGGCGACCTGGCCGCCATGGATGTCCTTAACCACCGTGAGCTTGCCGCTCAATCCCGCGGCGGCAGGCGCGGCCGACGTCAGCGGCGGCCACAGCATCGCCAGGCCGCCGCTGACGAGCGACCTCGTCGCCGTGTCGGGTCCGTAGAAGTAGAGCGGCAGGCCCTTGCCGTCGGTCAAGATGGCTTCGGTCTTGCCTCCGACGGGCACGTGCGTAACGCGCACGGCCGCCGCGGTGCCCGGGACCGCGGCGGGCGCGGTGACGGCCGGCGGTGTGGTGCTGGCGGCCGAGCTCGTGACCACCGCGGCGGTGGTGCCTCCCGCGGCGGCCAGGGCAACGCCGATGCCGACGATGATGAATTTCGGGTGTCGCATGTTCAGCTCCTGATGGTGGCGGGTTGTCCGGTATCTACTGCTTCAGCTGGTAGAGGTTCGAGGGTTCCCCGGATCCGGGGACGGGACTAGCCGCGTGGACGAGCGCGCGTACCTGGTCGCCGCTGATGGTTTCGTGGTCGGCCAGGGCGGTGGTGAGCCTGTGCAGGGCCTCCATGTGCCGGGTGAGCAGCTCCCGGGCACGGGCTTCGGCCTTGGTCAGCAAGGCGGCCACTTCACGATCGATGAGCCACTGGGTCTGCTCGGAGTACCCAGCCGAGGCTCCGGCGCCGGGGAACAACTGGCCGGGCGCCCCGCCGTAGCTGACCGGGCCGATCGCCTGGCTGAGACCGAACTCGCTGACCATCTGGGTGGCCAGGGCGGTAGCCGAGGCCAGGTCGTCAGCAGCGCCGGTCGATGCCTCGCCGCGGACCACGAGTTCGGCGGCCCGGCCGCCCAGCCGGACGGCCAGGGTGTCGGCCAGATACCCTTCCCCGTACAGTCGGCGGTCGTCGGCCGGGAGCTGCTCGGTCAGGCCCAGGGCTCGCCCGGCGCCCAGGACAGTGACCCGGCCGACCGGGTCGGCATGCGGGGACAGGGTCGCGACCAGGGCGTGCCCGGCCTCGTGGACGGCGACCGTGGCCATCTCCTCCGGCGTCAGCGTGGCGCCACTGTCCCGGGTGCCGAGCACCACGCGGTCCCTGGCGTCGGCGAAATCGGCGGCGGTGAGCCCGGTGCGGCCGGCCCGGACCGCTGTCAGCGCCGCCTCATTGACCAGGTTGGCCAGGTCCGCGCCGGAAAACCCGGGCGTGGCGGCCGCGATCTGGCCGAGGTCCACGTCGTGCCCGAGCTTCTTGCCGCGGGCATGCGTGCTCAGGATGGCTTGCCGCTCGGCCCGGTTGGGCAGCGGAACGATGACCTCGCGGTCGAACCGGCCGGGCCGGCGCAGGGCCGGGTCGAGGGCATCCGGCCGGTTGGTGGCGGCCAGCACCACCACGCCATTGGACTGCTCGAATCCGTCCATCTCGGCGAGAAGCTGATTGAGGGTCTGGTCCCGCTCGTCGTTGCCGACCAGGCCACGGGCATCGCGGCGGGTGCCGAGAGCGTCGATCTCGTCGATGAACACGATGGCCGGCGCGCGGGTGCGCGCCTGGTCGAACAAGTCCCGCACCCGGGCAGCGCCCACCCCCACGAACATTTCGACGAAGGCCGCACCCGATACCGACAGGAACGGGACGTGCGCCTCGCCCGCGACCGCCCGGGCGATCAGGGTCTTGCCGGTGCCGGGTGGCCCGGCCATGAGCACGCCCCGCGGCCCCCGCGCCCCGGCTGCCCGGTACCGGGCGGGATCGCGCAGGTAGTCGACAACCTCGCCGATCTCGGTCTTTACCGCGGCGTAGCCGGCCACGTCGGCGAACAGCGTCCCCGACTGCTCGGCGTCGATAATCCGCGCGTTCGTCTTGGTCACCGTGCCCGTCCCGGTCAGCCCGCCCATGCCTGTACTCCCCTGGCGGGCGTTGCGGACCGCCGCGACGAACAGGCCGCCGAGCAGCACCAGCAGTAGGAGCCCGATCAGCACCGGCACCAGGGAGGATGACGTAGCGGCGGTCGCGCTGATCTGAACGTGGTGCGCGGCCAGGCGCCCGGCGAGGGTGCGGTCATCAAGTGCGACCGGAATGGTGGTGGTGAACGGCTGGCCGGTGGCCAGCAGGCCGGTTACCTGCCCAGCCGGGCCGATGGTCACCGCGCGGACCGCTCCGGAGCCGACCTCGGCCAGAAACTGGGAGTAACTCAGCGGCCGGTCCGGCGGGCCGCCCTGCCCCAGGGCCAGCAGGGCGATAACGCCGACGGTGGCGCCCAGTGGCAGCAACCACTGCCGCCACGTGAACGCGGTCGCCCGGCCCCGCGGGCCAGGCCGGTAGGTGCGCATTGCGGTGCTCCTTCGGGGTCCGGTGACTGGCCGGGCCCGGCTTATGAGGTGGGAGGCTGGTCAGCGGGGATGGCTGTACTCAGGGGCACGGGACCCGGCGGACCTGGCCTTCGCGGCCCAACTGGTGGTGCGGGCCCGTGTATGCCAGGCCCAGCCCGCCGCGAGCAGGACGATCAGCGCCTCCACGCTGAGCGCCGCGATGCCCAGCGAACAGCGCCAGTTGCCGACATCGCCGTGGTCGTCCAGGAACCCCCCTGGCAGGGCACGGGTCAGCACGTAACCGGCCATCACGGCGACGCCCAGCCCGCCCGCGGCCGCCCAGGCCAGCCAGTGAGAACGGGCGGCTGCGATCGGCCAAGACGATCAAGCATCTTTGTTCTCCATCTGTTGGATCGTGCCCGGCGACGTTCGGCCGGGCGTGTTCAGTGGCACAGGCGACCCGCGGGCCAGGCCCGCGGTAGCCAGCACACCCACCGCCACCAGCACTCCAAGGACGGCGGTGGCCGCGTCGGGGATCGTGTAAGCAGCGCCGAAACCGGATGCGGAGGCTTGCGGCCCCGACGCCGCACCGATGAGAAAGGCGGCCCAGCCGGACCAGCGCGCGCCACGATGGCAGCCGCGTGCGGTCCAGATGCTGACCGCGGCGGCGGCAAGGCCAGCCGACATCGGCATGGCGGCTTCCCACCCCTGCCTGACGGTCGCCGCGACGAGGCCACAGCGGGTCAGGTCCAGGGCAGCCGCGGCGAGCAGCATCACGGCGATCACGCACCGGCTGGGCAGCCTGCTCGCGATCGGAGCCTCCGCACCGTCAGCGGCAGCCACGCGTGCTTCCGCTGGCAGGCAGCCGTTCTCAGCAGCCGACCGCTTCATGAGCGTCTAGCTGGCCGCGGAGCGCCTGCAACGCATAGTGCAGTCGTGACCTGGCCGTGCCGTCCGGTATCCCGAGCTGGCGGGCGGCCCTCGCGACGCTGTCTCCCCCGTAGAAGACCTCCACCAGCACGGCACGGTGCGCGGGCGATAGCCGCTTGAGGGCGTCGGTAACCAGCTGCCGGTCCAGGACCTGGTTCAGTCCTGTGTCGTCGACGCCCTCCTCGGCTGGCTCCCCTTGGACGGTGGCCGGGCGTGACCGGGCCGCCCGGTCGGCGTCGATAAGCAGGTTACGGGCCACCCGGAACAGCCATGGCCGGACTGGCCGGCCGTCGGCGCTCAGCTGCGGCAGGTGCCGCCAGGCCCTGATGAATGTTTCCTGCACGATGTCGTCGGCGCTGGCCCGGTCGGGACAGAACCGCGCAACGTATCCATGCAGGGCCACGGCATGATGCGCGTACAGCTGGCGGATCGCGGCATCGGCCGCACGGGCTGACTCGTCGCGGGCCGCGTTCGGAGTGGCTATCATGACTACTAACACGAATAGTAGAGCTAAGTTGTTCACCGGCGCTGCCAGCGACGTGAACTAGCCGTGTGTTCTATCCGTGTTAGTAGGTAGCGGTGAACACGCCGCTGGGCGAAAGCATGTCCGGGAGTCGAAGATGCGTCAGTTCGGTGAGCTCGAGGCCGTGATCATGGACCGGCTGTGGGAGTGGGGCAAGCCCGCGCTGGTCCGGGAGCTGGTCGATGATCTGCGTAAAGACAGGCCCATCGCCTACACGACAGTGATGACGGTGATGGAGAACCTGTACCGCAAGGGGTGGCTGCGCCGTCACCGGGATGGCCGCGCCTGGCGCTACGAGCCGACCGGCTCGCGTTCCGGGTACACCGCGTCGCTGATGAGCGACGCGCTGGACACCAGCGCGGACCGGCGTACCGCGCTGGCCCATTTCGTGCTGCAGATCAGCCCGCACGACGCCGCGCTCCTGCAGCAGGCGCTCGATCAGGCGCACAGCGAGCGCGGGGAAGGCGCACCCCGGTGACCGTCGCCACCGTACTTGTCCTGTACGCGGCCTGCGTGGGCACGCTGGGCGCGCGGATGCTCGGCCGGGCCAGGTGGCCCGGCCGGGCGCCGCTGCTGGCGATCCTCACCTACCTGGCCGCCGCCTGGTCGGTCGCTGCCGCGCTCGGGCTGGCCGGCCTGACCCTGGCGATTCATGCGACCGCCCTGGCCGGCGGGCTTAGCAGCCTGATCGGCGCCTGCGTGCTGCGGCTCCGCGACGCCTACGCCACTCCGGGGGGCGCCATCGTCGCCGGGCTCGGGCTCACCCTCACCGGGGCGGTAGTCGCCCGTACCGCGGTCGCCGCGATCACGCACCTGCGCGCCGTCCGCCGGCATGCGCTCCAGCACGCGGAGACCGCCCGCCTGATCGGGCGCCGCGAGCCGGCCCTGGGGGCCGTCCTTGTCGACCACGCGCAGCCAGCCGCCTATTGCGTCGCCGGTCCGCAGCCGACCGTGATCGTGACCACCGGCGCGCTGCAAGCGCTGGACCCGAGGCAGCTCGATGCCGTGCTGGCGCACGAACGAGCGCACCTGGCCTACCACCACCACCGGCTGCTGGCCATCGCCAGGATCGCATGCCAGGTGTTTCCGTTCATTCCGCTGGCGCGCGACGCAGCCGCCCAGATAGCGCGGCTGATCGAGATGCACGCCGACGACGCGGCGACAAGCGCGCGCGACGGAGAGGTGCTGGCTACCGCGCTGGTCGCGCTGGCCAGCACCGCCAGTCCCGCGCCCGGGCTCGCCGCGGCCGCCACCGACGCGGTGCAGCGGATACAGCGGCTGCTCGGGCCGGCCGAACCACTAGGCAGGGTCCGTCGCCAGTTGCTGCGCGCCGGAGCCGGCGCGCTCACGCTCGCCCCGGTGCTGCTCGCGCTGACCCCGGCCGTGGTGGCGCTCGCACTCGGACGGGTGCCAGCCGCCTAGCAGACCTGGCTCCAACGATGAACATCGCATTTCTACTATCAGTGTTAGTAGAAAACGGCGATTAGCCGGGAGCCATCCGTGCGACACGCAGGAATTACCGCGGGCACCAGCCCAGCGTCTAACGGGCGACCCTCTGCTGGGAGGCCGAGATGACCGAGGGATACCTACGGCCACCGTGCCCACCCGCGGGTTTCACCTGACCTACTCCCCCGGGTTCCGCGACGGCATCCTCGCTCGCCGGGATGAGCGTCCTTTCTAGCGGAACAGCGACGATGACGCGGATTCCCAGGTGCCAGATCACCGTGCCTATATTGACGGGATGGACGCTGGCACGAGCGCGCTGACTGGCACGGACACGGGCCTGGTCGGGCGGGGGGAGGAATCGTCGCGGCTGACTGGGCTGGTGACCCCGCCGTTTGCGGAGAGCCAGGTGCTGCTGATCCTCGGCGAGCCGGGCATTGGCAAGACCGTCCTGCTGGCCTCGGCCGTGCGGGAGGCCAGAGCGGCGGGGATGCGTGTCCTGGCGGCGGCCGGCCGGGAATCGGAGCAGGACCTGGCGTTCGCCGGACTGCATCAACTGCTGCGCCCGGTACTGGATCACGTCGCCCATCTTCCGGCCCGGCAGGCGGGCGCGCTGCACGGCGCCTTCGCGATCTCCGACGATCCCGTGCCTCCCGACGCACTGCTGACCGGGATCGCCGTGCTCACCCTGCTTTCCGGTCTGTCGGATGACGGGCCGCTGCTGGTGGCCGTCGACGACGCGCAGTGGCTGGACCGCGCCTCGCTTGACACGCTGGCGTTCGCCGCCCGCCGCCTGGAATCGGAACGACTCGTGCTGCTGCTCGGCGCTCGAGGGAACGTCCCGCCGGCGGGCTTCGACCGGGACTTCCGTGAGCTGTCGCTGCAGCCTCTGGGCAGCGCGGATGCCAGCCGGCTGCTCGATGCCCAGCCGCACCCTCCGCGCGGCCGGGCACGCGAGCAGGTACTCGCCCAGGCGGCAGGCAACCCGATGGCGCTGATCGAGCTTACTAAGGCGATCGCGGCCGACCCGGCGGCCGGGCGGACCTGGGAGACCGAGCCGATCCCGCTGACAGACCGGCTCACCGCCATCATGGCCGCGCAGTTCGCTAGCCTGCCCGGGCCCACGCAGGCTGCCCTGCTGCTCGTCGCCGTTGCCGACAGCCCGGACCTGGCGGCGGCCGTACCTGGCCTGTCGCCCGACGCCCTGGCTCCGGCCGAGGCAGCGGGCCTGATCCGGGTCGGAAGTCCTGGACCGCAGTTCAGCCATCCGCTGGTCCGCTCGGCCGTCTACCACGCGGTTCCGTTCGCCGAGCGGGCCGCGGCGCACCTGCGGATCGCCAGCGCGCTTCGCGACGAACCCGACCGTCGCGCCTGGCACCTGGCGGCGGCGGCCCTGGAACCTGACGAACAGGTGGCATCGCTGCTAGCGGACACCGCCGTGCAGGCGCAGCGACGTGGCGGCGCGGCCGCCGCCGCACGCGCCCTGGAACGTGCGGCCGAACTCAGCTCCAGTGAGCACGACCAGGTACGGCGGCTGCTGGCCGCGGCGGCGCTCGCCCTGGCCGCCGGCCAGGGTGACTGGGTGCAGGAACTGGCTGCCCGGGTGCTTTCGGCGACATCCGACCCGGAATCGCGGATCGCCGCCCGGCTGCACATCGGCTGGGCGCTCGCCTGGTCGAACCGGCACGCCGAGGCGCTCGGCACGCTCATCTCCGTCGCCCAAGAGGCGTCGGCTCGGCTGCCGGTCATCGCCTGGGACGCCATCGGGACCGCCGCCACGGTCGCCTACCAGTCGGGAATCCCGGCCGGCCGGAAGGCAGTTCTCGACACCCTGAGCCGGATGGCGGAGCCGGCGCCACAGCCGCCGGACTGGCCAGCCGGCCACTCCGACGTGCAGCGGGTCTGGATCAGAGCATGCACGGGCCCGTTCGGGGAAAAGACTGAAACCATCCCGTACCTGCGCCGCGTGGCCGCTGGCCCCGTCGCCAACCTGGCCAGGACCGGCGTGGCCGCCTGGCTGCTCGACGAGACCGAGCTCGCGGTCCGGCTGCTGCGGGAAGCCCTCAGCCAGCTGCGCGCCCCCGGCGTCCGCGGCAGCAGCGCGGCCGCGATGTCCGCGCTGCAGTGGGCGTGCGTGGACAGCGGCCGGTGGGACGAGGCACTCGCCACGGCCCGCGAGGCCGCCGACATCGCCGCCGCGTACAAGATGGAAACCGTCGCTGCCATCTCCGGCCTCACCACGGCAACCGTGCTCGTCATGCGCGGCCAGCACGACCAGGCAATGCCGTTGCTGGCCGGCGAACTCGCGGCCGTCGGCGCGGACGAGTACCGCTCTGTCGCCGCGAGGGCGCGGCACGCCGCGGGCATCGCGGCGCTAGCCGACGGAGACCACGTCACCGCCTACGCCCGGCTCAGGCCGCTTTTCGGTACCGACGGTGTGCCGCTGCACCAGCACGTCCCGTACCTCGCCATCGCCGACTTCGCCGCTGCGGCGGTCCGCGCCGGGCGGCGCGTCGAGGCCCAGGCGCTCGTCGAGAACGCCCTGACCCTGGCGGGCCCGGAACCCGGCGTCCGGCTGGACCAGCTGGCCGCCCGCGCCCGCGGACTGCTCGCTCCGCCAGCGGACGCCGAGATCCACTTCGCCAAGGGCCTGTCGGACCCTGACGGCGAAACCTGGCCATTCGAGCGGGCACAGCTGCGGCTCGACTACGGCGAATGGCTGCGGCGACGGCGGCGGATCAATCACGCCAAGCCTTTCCTCACCAGCGCCCTTGAGACGTTCCGCCGCCTAGGCGCCGCGCCGTGGACCCGGCGCGCGGAGGCTGAACTGCGGGCCTGCGGCGTGATCACACAAGCCCGCGGCGCCGCACCGGACGCGCTCGCCGGGCTCACCGCGCAGCAGCGCGAGATCGTCACCCTCGCTGGCCGCGGGCTGACCAACGGCGAGATCGCCGACCGCTTGTTCCTGTCCCCGCGCACCGTCGCCTCGCACCTGTACCGCTCCTACCCCAGGCTCGGCGTGGCCGGGCGCCACCAGCTCCGCGGTCTTGTCGACCCGCCGACTTCCCCGGCGACTGAGCGAGCGACCGCGCCGCCAGAGTTAGCCTGCCGCGACGCGGCGGTACCCGCCGCCGACCCAGTCGGCGACCAGGCGGCCGTACTCCCCGGCCGCTTGCTCCCACGCGAAGTGCCCTGCGTCGAGCGAGTGGATCTCGCTGTTGGGGAGAAGGTCGCCGAGGTACTGGTTGTTCGACCACGGCACGAGGTCATCGTCGCGCCCGGCCACGATCTGAGCCGGCGTGGTGATCGTCGGCAACAGGTCACGCAACACCGGGTTCTGTTCGGGGTAATGCCGCACGAACCGGGCCGACTCCGCGAATCGCCCCAGGTCGTAGGCGCTGACGTAGTCCTCGTGCACGTCGGGCTCGCTGTCGCTCGCGGCACCCGGCTCAACCGCGTACCCAATGTTGGTTCTGGCGTCGAGACCGCGCACGACGTCGAGGCTCGGCGCCTCTATGACGTCCTTGAGCGCTCCGCCCGCTTCGATCGGAAAGCGGACCGCGCCGCCGCCGACGGTCAGGCTCGTGACGCGCTCCGGCGCCTTCGCGGCAAGGAAGAGCGCCGCGGCAGTGCCGACGTCCGGGCCGACGACGTGCGGAGTTCCCAGGCCCCATTCGTCGATCAGGCGGGCCAGGAACTCCCCCGAGGCGTCCGGGGCGATCAGTTCCGGGCGGCCATCGGAGTGGCCGAATCCCGGCATGTCGATGGCGACCACCCGGCCGGCCGCGGACACGCGGTCCCAGATGCGGCGGAACGCCCAGAGGCTTTCTGGCCACGGCGCCAGCAGCAGCACGGTGACGTCCGAGTCTGCCCTGTTATCGGCGAACCTCACTCGCACGCCGTCACAGACCCGGAAGTAAGTGGTGATCGGCGACGCCGCCTGCGTGATGTTGTCATTCATTCTCGTGGTTCCCTTCCGGTTGGTGAGCTAGCTGTTCACGAGCGTCATCAGCCATGCTCAGCGGCTGGGCGGAAGGACGGTATCGGCATGATGACTGCAATCACGCCCGGCTGGTCAGCGGGCGGGCGGCATCGACTTCGCCTACCGCGATGCCGGCCGGCATCACCCACCCGGTCTTCGTCGCCAGCGGCGACAGCGACCCGATGATCTCGCCGCGCTACTCCCGGCTCAGCGCTCGCCCGCGAGAATCTGGCGGTGCAGGTCCAGCAGCACCGGCATCTCTCCCCGGCCCGCACGGCCCATCCCGCACTCGGTGCAGACGCCCCATTCGCGGGTGCCGCTGGGGCTGTCCGCCAGGGCGGCATCAATAAGCCGCACCTGGTCACCGGTGGTGCCGGGCGCCTGGTCCCCGGGGTGATAGGGGACGATCCCGAAATTGAGCTCGGTGTCCGGACCTGTGTCCAGCCCGGC